>Ga0247757_10000980_pt1 | contig 21009 bp, 13 predicted proteins | sample UWRJL126311R4_FD_180929 | JGI IMG/M metagenome (GOLD analysis project Ga0247757, IMG submission 180929) | Plant litter microbial communities from Arlington Agricultural Research Station in Wisconsin, United States - UWRJ-L126-311R-4 | ecosystem: Environmental > Terrestrial > Plant litter >...
AGCCGAGTTTTGCGCCTTTTGATAAAATCATCATTACCGCTGCTGCTCCCTTCATCCCGCCAAAACTGGTAGAACAGTTAAAGGTTGGCGGTTTTATGATCATTCCCATAGACGAAGGCGAATCACAACGCATGCTCCGTCTCACCAAACAAGCCGATGGCACTGTAACCGAAGAAGCATTCGAACAATTCTCTTTTGTACCTATGCTTACGGGGAAAAATATGTAGCGTGATCGTGAGGCGTGAGGCGTGAGATATTTTCGTGAATGGTGAATAGTGAATGGGCAATGTACCTAGAAATTCACCATTCACCATTGACCATTGACCATTCACGCCTCACGTCTCACGATCTCACAAAAAAAATCCGCCCAACCTAAGTTGAGCGGACCAAATTATTGATTGCTGATTGTCAATTATTGATTTCCTCCTCCCATCATATCCGTGCCACCGCTTTGATCAGCTTTGGTGTTCTTACGTTTGAACAGGCTGGCATCAAATTTACCGAAACGGTAGCTGAAGTTCAGACGCAATACCTGCGGATCCCTTCTTCTTTCATTGATCTGGGTAAAGTAAACGCTTTCTGAATAGCTTTTGAACAATTGCGTACGGAAGATATCATTCATACCCAGTGTGAGTGAACCGCTCTGGCCATTTTTCCATGTCCAGTCTTTGCGGATCGCCAGATCCCATCCGAAACGAGGGTAGTTATAACCTTGTGAGGTAGACTGCGGGCCACCGCCAAACATCATACCGCCGCCACCGCCAAAGTTACGTCCGCCACCACCGCTACCGCTGCCCGGAGGCAATATGGTTTTGGCCTGGTAATCGCCACTCAGCTGAACAGACCAGCCTTTGGCTACTTTGAAAGTATTGTTTGTTTTACCAAACCAGCTCCACATATCATTGCTGATATTCTGCTCAGCCGATGTAGGTGTTTTCGGAACGTATACATTCAGCTGTGAATAGAATAAGTTCAGGTTGATAGTGAAATCCCACCATTTTGTAATGGGTAAACGCTCTGTCAGTTCAAGACCACCTACAGAACTGTGGTTGGCATTAACATAAGTATTGAAATAAGCCAGCTCACCGGTAGGAGATACAGGGTTTACATCCTGGTAAGTATACCTGGTGATCAGGTTGGTATTGTATTTAAAGTACAGGCTCGCAAGGAAGTTGGCTCCGCGTGCGTGGTTATTGCTGTACGAGATCTCGTAAGAATCCGTAAACTCTGGTTGCAGGTTCGGGTTACCGATATTGATGTTTTGCGGATCAGAATAATCCGGGAACGGCATCAGTTGGAAAAAGTTCGGACGGTTCACGCGGCGTGAATAGTTCAACTGCAAATCTTCCTTATCAGTCATTTTGTAGGTAATAAATGTGCTCGGGAACAGGCTCAGCGGGTAGCTTACATTGAATGTGGATGAATCAGCCCCATTCTGTTTCAGCAAAGTGCCGGTATACTGTGAACTTTCTGCACGCAGACCCAACTGGAAATTGAATTTTTTCACCTTGAAAGTATAAGTGCCATAAGCTGCATATACCTGGTCGTTGAATTTATATTTATTACTGATCGTAGGAATCAACACATATTTACCAGCAGCGTGGTCATAAAAATACTGATCACTCAGGTTGGTGAAATTGCGGATAGCGCCTCTCACACCAGCTTCGATCTTGGAATCTTCGTTAAGCGGATTTTCGTAATCAGACTGGAGGGTCAGGAAGTTGTTGGTACCAGTACCAATGGTTTGCTGGCGAACAGGCAATCCTTTGGTATTGCCATTAGGATAATAGTTCTGGGTATTGATATTAGACAGGTTATCATTGTTGCTGGAGTTGTAGTTCACATCAGCAGTGATATTATGACCATTCTTCGCGAAGTTGTGTTTATAGCTAAGCTGTGAACCAAAGTTCTTAAAGTTGGCATTACTCAGCGCATTGATATAGTTATAAGAAGAATATATCCCGCCGATGGTAGAGTCAACACGCTGTTCCTGGTTGTTGTCGAATTGGCCCTTTACATAGTTGGCAGCAACCGAAATGGTGTTCCTGTTATCGATGAAATAATCCAGTCCGCCGCGGATAAATGCAAAATAACCCTGGTTGGTGCTATTGGATGTATTGTGTACCGAACTTGCAGGGAAACTACCTACGGCAAAGTTGTTCCTGTCGAGCAAACCTGTACCAATCGATTTTCTTTCGTTGTAAAGTGCATTCAGGCTTAGGTTGAATTTATTCTGACGCAGGTTCAGGTCACCACCCACATTGGGTTTACCACGTGAATCGATACCCGCACGGATACCACCATTGTAACCTGTCTTTTTGTTTTTCTTCAACACGATATTCAGGATACCGGCATTACCACCCGATGCATCGTATTTGGCAGAAGGGTTAGTAAGCATTTCTACTTTGTCGATGATATCCGAAGGGATCTGGTCGAGTGTCAGTGTAGTAGGTCTTCCATCAATAAAAATGGTCGGCGCTGCGTTACGCATGGTAACGTTACCATCAATGTCTACATTCAAACCGGGGATATTCTTCATCACTTCTACAGCAGTCTGTCCGGTGCTGGCGAGGTTTTTGTCTACCGTGAATACTTTCCTGTCAATTCCGAGCGTCAGTTGCGGGATAGCCGTGGATGTAACGGTCACATTACCCAGGTTAGTAGCATCTTCCTGCATTTTGATATTACCCAGGTCCTTGTCTACCATACCCAGCATCTGTGTCAGACCACCACCGGCCTGGCCACCACCTGCACTACCGCCGCCCTGTGCGGGCATTTTGATATCAAATTTGATGGTTTGCTCCACGCTTTTATAGCCTAAAGCACTCATTTTCAGTTTAAAACTGCCAAAAACGGGCAGGTTTTCGAAACTGAATTCACCATTGGCTCGGGTAATGGTTGTATTGAGGATGGCCTCCTTCATTTTCTTGGACACAGTGTCGAAACGATTGCCCACCAGCTGTACTGTTACAGCTTCTATCGCTTTGTTGGAGTTATCTACGATCTTGCCGTAGAAGTGGCCCACATTCATATTCTGTGCGTTAGCACCGCCGGGACGAGCGCCGCCACCCATCGGGAACTGGGCAATTACCGGCGAAAGAGCCAGGCTAAGTACAAATAGAACAAATAGTTTTCTCATGATTTATGCTTGTATAAATAATATGCAAAGTTGTGATCCGCCCAATTCTCCACATCAGCCGCAATACACCAGCGGTAAGAAGAACGGAAAAGTGGGCAAAGGTGACGCTATACGGGGATAATTCCTCGTGTTTGTCGGTGACGGGGCTGTTTCAACGGGTGATTAAAAGCCTATGTCTAAATAAACAGGGTAAGTAATACGGTCACACAGCCTGTCACAAATCCCATAACCGCTCCCATCCATCCAAAAACACGAAACTCACGCGCCAGGGCAGCCCTGATCATCGTCTCCAGCTGATCCATAGGGATTGCCTGGAGTTTTTCGCTGATCATCTTTTCCAGATCCAGTTCCCCCTGTAACTGGTTCACATAAGTGCTCATTACCACGGGAAACAGCGATTCCAATTCGGTGATAAACACCGCTTTAAGCTGCGCGATGGTCTTATCACCAATGAACATTCCTATTACCGGCATCTGTTCCGGGAGTTTTATCCGCAGGAAGTTGTCGATATGCACTTCCAGTTGCGGCATCACTTTCTGAACGCTCTCCGGCCGGCTGATATTTTCGGCTATATCATTGAACGACAATAGCTTTTCGCTGGCTGTTTTGGCTATCTGGCTGGAAATCCCCGCCTTGTTCTTCGGTAAAAGGCCTTGCAGCGTAATACCCGGCAGCTTTTTTGGAACATAAGGCCGGAATAACAATTGTAATGCTATCCAGTGCATGAACCAACCGATAAAAGCAGCGATAAATGGTATCAAAACCCAGCTATAGACCATCCACTGAAAATTTAAAAACCTATCTGCACAAGGCGGATAGGTTTTGATTGAGAGGGAGAGCGAGGGGTCTCGAACCCCCGACCTTCAGTGCCACAAACTAACGCTCTAACCAACTGAGCTACGCCCTCCGTTTATTGGACGGCAAAAATAGGGGTTTATGAGGAAATAACAAGAGGATTTTAGTCCGTGGTCTGTAGTCTGTGGTCTGTGGTTGTTATGGGTGAAAAAGCTCGTGGTTAATACCTGGCCGGTTTTTTGAAACAGTCATAAAAACAACCAAAGACCACAGGCTACAGACCACAGACTATGGCTCATTCGTCCGTTTATCACAAAAGCAGGGAAAAACCTTGTTAATTGACATATCTGTAGCCAGGTACAGTTGTTTTTAAGTTATTTTTGGTCAATACCATGCAAAAATTTATGCAATTTATGAAGAGCAGAAAAGGGTTGTTGTTACTGGCAGTAGTACTGTTTGGAGGCTTATTCTTTGCTTTCAGGAATACGGTTATCGGCGGCACCGATATCGTGCTTACACAAAAACAAAGGCTACTACAGGCTGTTGGGGCTTACCTCGAACAGCATCACTATAGTCCGAAAAATATCAATGACGCATTTTCCAAGCAGGTATTCAAAAAATACCTCGATGAGCTGGATGGCGATAAAACATTGTTCCTTCAATCTGATGTCAACTCATTAAAGAAATTTGAAAGCCTTATCGATGATGAGATCCATGGCGGTCCTATCGAGTTTGCCCCCGCGGTAAGTGCAACTTATGATAAACGCCTGGATGAAAGTATCGCGATGTACAAAGAGATACTTGCCAAACCATTTGAGTTTACCAAAGATGAATCCGTAGAGCTTAATGCCGATAAACTCAATTATCCAGCTTCACAACAGGAGCGTAAGGACAGGTGGCGCAAAAAACTCAAACTGTATACCCTCGAAAGGTTTGTAGACCTGCAGGACCAGCGTGAGAAGAACAAAGACAAAAAAGATTTTGTTGTAAAAACGGATGCCGAACTGGAGAAAGAAGCACGTAACAGGGTGTTGAAAGTGATGAACGAAAATTTTGAAAGGATCAAGAGCACCTATAAAGAAGAAGAGCGCTTCAACAGTTTCATCAATACCATCACCAACCTGATGGATCCTCACTCAGATTATTTTCCTCCGGTTGAGAAGCGTGCATTTGATGAGCGCATGTCAGGAGAATTCTATGGTATCGGCGCGGTGTTAACCAAAGACGATTATGGTATCAAGATCGGTTCTATTCAAAATGGTGGCGCTGCATGGAAATCGGGAGAGATAGCAGTGAATGATGTGATCATGAAAGTAGCGCAGGGCGGTGCAGAACCGGTGGATGTGACTGGTTATGATGTAACCGATGCGGTAAAACTGATCCGCGGCAACAAAGGTACTGAGGTGCGGTTGACGCTGAAGAAACAGGATGGTTCTATCAAAGTAGTATCCATCATCCGCGAAAAAGTGGTGCAGGATGAACTATATGTGCGCAGTGCAGTAATTAAAGAAGGACAGGATAAGATCGGTTATATCTACCTGCCTGATTTCTACGCCAATTTTGACGACGAAAAAGGCGCGCGTTGTTCTGAAGACGTAGCCAAAGAGATCGTAAAACTGAAAGCAGAAAATGTAAAAGGTATCGTGATTGATATCCGCAGTAACGGAGGAGGTTCTCTGTATGAAGTGGTGCGTATGGTGGGATTGTTTATCAAGAACGGTCCGGTAGTGCAGGTAAAAGAACGCAGCGGAAAAGTTGACCAGAATACCTGGAGAGACAATGATGAAGCTGTATTATGGGATGGACCGCTGGCAGTAATGGTGAATGAATTGAGCGCCTCGGCCAGTGAGATCTTTGCGGGAGCTATCCAGGATTATAAACGTGGTGTGATTATCGGAAGCACGTCTACCTATGGTAAAGGTACTGTTCAGCGCCAGATCCCTTTTGGTGCACGCAATGATGCGTTCAGTGGCCGTACCGATATGGGAGCTATGACATTGACTTTCCAGAAATTCTATCGCGTAAATGGTGGTTCTACTCAATTAAAAGGGATCACTTCTGATGTGGTATTACCCGATCCTTACGAATTCTACAAAGGTGTTCGCGAAAAAGACAATCCCACCGCTTTGCCCTGGGATGAAATACCCAAAGTGCCTTACCAGGTTTGGCAGAACGGAAGTATAGTGGATGCTGTGATCAGGAAAGAAAATGAAAAGATCAAACAGGATACTTCTTTTATCCGGTTCCAGTCTAACCTGCAATGGCTCGCAAAAAACCTGGAACAACCAGCCAGTCTCAATATCCAGAAATTCAGGGAACGGCAGAAAAAAGTGAATGCAACAGTTGCCCAGGATAATGCATTGATGAAACTGAAACAGGAAATGAGTGTGGATGCTGTGGCTGTTGACAAAGACAAATATTACAACAACCCGGATAGCGCCAAAGGAGACCGTTACCAGGCATGGCTGAAAAGCCTGCGTGGCGACAGGTATATTGATGAAAGTGTGAAGATTGTAAATGAACTGGCGAAAGTACAGATGCAGACTGTATTGAAAAACTAAGCCCGGGACAGTACGACTGATCAGACCTAATTGCGCCCTCAACCCCGCTACACCGCGGAGTTGAGGGCGTTATATTTTACGAAACCCTTATTTTTGGCCCCTAAACAGGCACCCGTGCAAGGAGAGAAAAAATGGTATGCGGTATATACCAAGCCACGTTGGGAAAAAAAGATCGATGCCGTATTGATCAGGAAAGGTATTGAGAGCTGGTGCCCATTACAGAAAATTGAGCGCCAGTGGAGCGATCGCAAAAAAGTGATCGAAGATCCATTGTTCAAATCCTATGTTTTTGTGCATATAGATGACACCGAACGCACCAAGGTATTAATGACTGATGGGATCCTCAACTTTGTATACTATCTCGGCAAACCGGCAGTGATCAAAGACGAAGAAGTAGCCGTGATCAAACGGTACCTGGCCGAAAAAGACGCCAGTATACTCATCATCTCCCAGGAAGGTTTTAAAGAAGATACCCGCATTATGGTGAACCACGGTGTTTTTATGGGTAATGAAGGAACCGTTTTGCGCGGCGGCAAGAAAAAAGTCTACGTAAAACTAGAAAGCCTCGGACAGGTGATGGTGGTGGAGTTTCCTGCGGAGTTCTTGTCTGTAAAGGACTGATGAGGAATTAATAATTAATAATAACAATTAGTAATTGATTAATCAGGAACGAAACAATTAACGAATTATCAATTGTAATTATTAATTACTAATTATTAATTATTAATTGAATTCACACCGTCCATTCAACCAATGCATTCTCCCACTCCTTCCGGTACGGCGTACTGATCCGTATATAATTATCCGTATAGCCTTCCATCATGCCGTTCTTCTCGGCTGCTTCAAACAATACTTTTCTTTTTTGCCCTGCCTGTTGCTGGGTGAAGTATTGCATTTTCATGTAAGAAAGGTTACGAAGGGTTTTGTTTCTTTCGTTGCGGATATGGATGGGAACCACCGGTTTTATTTCCAGTGCTTTGGTATTGTCGCGTTCTGAATAGGTAAACACATGCAGGTAGGATACGTCCAGCGAATGCAGGAAATCAAAAGTTTCTTTGAAATGTTCGGCTGTTTCACCGGGAAAACCCACGATCACATCTACACCGATAGCGCAATGTGGCATCAGGGTTTTGATCAATTGTACACGATCTGCATACAATTCGCGTTTATAACGGCGGCGCATCGCACCCAGTACTGCATTACTTCCGCTTTGTAAGGGTATATGGAAATGCGGCATGAACTTATCGCCGTTCGCCACAAATTCGATCACTTCATTGGTGAGCAGGTTGGGTTCGATGGAGGAGATGCGGTAGCGTTCGATGCCGGCTACTTTATCCAGCGCTTTTACCAGTCCTGCAAAGTTCTCCGCGTAATTGGCATTGCCATCAGGACCTTTACCGAAATCACCCAGGTTCACACCGGTAAGAACGATCTCTTTCACACCATCGGCAGCCAGCTTTTCGGCATTGGCCACCACATTGGCGATGCTATCGCTCCGGCTTTTGCCACGCGCCATGGGAATAGTACAGAATGAACAGCTGTAATCACATCCATCCTGCACTTTTAAAAAAGTACGGGTCCTGTCGTTTTGAGAAAAAGAAGTATTAAAGCCGCTTACCTCAATGATATCACAACTGCAGATCCTGGCGCCTGTTTCTTTAGAGAGTTCGCCGATATGTTTCGCAATATTGAATTTTTCCGCAGCGCCAAGTACCAGGTCAACACCGGGTATAGATGCAATTTCTGTTGGCTTGAGCTGTGCATAACAACCCGTAATCACCACAAAACTTTCCGGCGCTCTCCGCTGGATCCGGCGAACCAGCTGGCGGCATTCCTTATCTGCATTATCGGTTACGGAACAGGTATTGATCACGTACACGTCTGCATGGTCGTCAAACCCTTTTTTCTCAAAACCCTCCTGCTCCAGCATACGCGAAAGCGTAGAAGTTTCCGAGAAATTGAGCTTACAACCCAATGTATGAAATGCCACTGTGCGATTCTTGACCATAAAGGCGGCAAAGATAGGGAACGGTTTGTGGTTTGAAGTTTGGAGTTTGTGGTTATGAATGGTTGGAAGTTGGCTGTTGTTGGCTAGTGGTTGTATAACAAATTAACACTCAACTATGACCTCTAACAACTACAAACTCCAAACAACAAACTACAAACCGCATTTATAACATTTTCTTAAAAAAATCCATTTCCCCAACGCCATTTTCAATTTTAGGATTATTAAGGTATGTTTGCCAGTCTTAAAAAGCCAAAACCAATGCAGTTTAAAAAGATCAACAACATTGCCGGTTGGATCGTTTGCCTGATTGCCTGTACCGTATACATCATGACCGCCGAAATGCGCGGCAGTTTCTGGGATTGCGGTGAGTTTGTCAGCAGTTGTTTCAAACTCCAGATCCCGCACCCTCCGGGCGCTCCTCTTTTTGTGATCCTGGGTCGTGTTTTTATTGTATTGTTTGGCGATAATCCTATGTCGGCTGCCAAAGCGGTAAATATCATGAACGCATTGGCCAGCGGATTTACCATTTTATTCCTTTTCTGGACCATCACCCATTTCGCCCGCAGGATCGCCAACCTGAAAACCAGCGATACGCTTACTGCGAGTCAAACATGGTCAATCATCGGTGCAGGTGCAGTGGGTGCCCTGGCTTATACTTTCAGCGATTCTTTCTGGTACAGTGCTGTGGAAGGAGAGGTGTACGCAATGTCATCCTTCTTTACTGCCATCGTATTCTGGGCAATCCTTAAATGGGAGAACCATGCAGATGAGCCCGGTGCAGACCGATGGATCGTTTTTATCTTTTTTATGATGGGACTGTCTATCGGCGTTCACCTGTTGAACCTCCTGACTATCCCGGCCATCGTAATGGTGTATTACCTGCGCCGCAAGGATACTTTCAACTATGCGTTGCTGCGCAGCTGGTTTCTGCGTATTGCCATTGTTGGTGGCGTACTCGCATTTATAGGTGCCTTGGTGGTTGCATCAGGTGAATCAACCGATAATGTGCCAATGGATAGCACCATGGCAGGTTTGATGATACTGGGCGTGATTGTGGGAATCGGTCTGCTATTCCTCGTAGAAAGAGCCAACAAAGAAAAGAAAGCCTACTACGGCGGTATGTATATCCTGTTTGTGATCGGTTGTGCCATCACCGGGGTTGTACAGATCGGTGTGATACAGTACTCGGTTAAACTGGCCGGTACATTCGACCGCTGGTTTGTGAATGGCATGGGTATGCCTTTCTTCTTTGGTTTTGTCTTCTTCTTTATTTTACTGGCAGCAGTGATCTGGTATGGTCTCAAAGTAGCATCACGCAAAGGATGGGCTTACCTGCGTCTCGGTATCTGGTGTATCACCTTCATGCTCATCGGTTACAGCACTTATGTAACCACCATGATCCGCAGCAGCGCCAATCCATCGGTGGATATGTACAATGTAGATAATCCCATCAGCTTGGTTGGATACCTTGGCCGTGAACAGTATGGTGATTTTCCTTTGTTATACGGACAGAAGTTCACCGCCAATCCTGCCGATGTACGTACCACCAGCATGCGTTACCAGAAAGCAAGAAACAAATATGTAGAACTGGGACTCGACAGGAAATATGTATATACTTCTGAAGATAAAATGGTGTTCCCGCGTGTATGGGATCCAAGTAACGACCAGAGCCACGCCGACTACTATGCCAATTTCCTGGGCATTGGTAAAACAAGGGAAGGCGGTTATGACCGTTCACCCAACCAGGCTGATAACGTAGCATTCTTTGTTGGCTACCAGACCTATTGGATGTACATGCGTTATTTCCTCTGGAACTTCTCCGGAAAGCAGAATGATAACCAGGGATTGTTTACCGGTAATGTGCGCGATGGTAACTGGATAACCGGTATAGGTCCTGTCGATCAGTTGATGTATGGCGATCAGAGCATGATGCCTGATAGCCTCAAGAATAACAAAGCGAACAATAAATTATTTGCACTTCCATTGATACTTGGTCTGATAGGGATGGTCTATCAATTCAAAAGAAAAGGCGGCGATGCGTTGGTTAGCTTCCTGCTGTTCTTTTTTACAGGTATGGCCGTTGTGCTTTACCTTAACCAACCTGGCTTCCAGCCAAGGGAACGTGATTATGCCTACGTAGGAAGTTTCTACGCATTCGCGATATGGATCGGGTTGGGTGTGTTGAAAGTGCGCGACTGGATCGGTAAAAAATCTTCTGCACTGGTGGCTGCATCTGTTGCCACAGTGATCTGTATGCTGGCAGTGCCTGTATTAATGGCACAACAGGAATGGGATGACCATGACCGCAGCAAAAAACTCCTGCCTCCTGATCTCGCAAAAGACTATCTCGAAAGCTGTGCACCTAATGCCATTCTTTTCTCTTATGGTGATAACGATACCTATCCTTTGTGGTATGCACAGGAAGTGGAGGGTGTTCGTCCGGATGTACGCGTGATCAATTTCAGTTTGCTGGGTATCGATTGGTATATCAATGAACTGCGCTATAAAGTAAACCAGAGCGCACCGATCGATGTGATCTGGACCCCTGAGCAGATCGAAGGCAGTAAACGCGATTATATACTTTATCGCCCCAAACAAAACATCCCTGAGAACAGGTATTATGACCTGTACGACATGATGAAGAATTATGTTGGCAGTGATGATCCTGCCAAGATGGATGACAGAGGCGGCGGTGAAGCATTGAATACATTCCCTGTACGCAAAATGTCGGTTCCGGTTGACAAAGCCTTTGTTGTGAAAAACGGTACCGTAAACGCAACAGACAGTATTGCTGATGAACTGCGCTTTGATATTCCAAAAGGCGCATTGATGAAGAATGATCTTGCATTGCTCAACATCATTGCCGCCAATAAATGGAACAGACCGATCTATTTCACCAATCCTGGTGCAGACCTTGGTTTTGACCAATACCTCCGCAGGGATGGTCTTACCTGGCGCCTGGTGCCCGTAGCCAACAGCCGTGTGAATACGGATTATATGATGGATAAAGCGATGAATGTATTCGCCGCTGGTAATGCTAATGTGAAAGGCGTATACTTTGATGAAGAGAATCGCCGCCACCTGAATACCATCCGCTCTGCTTATGCCGATCTGGCGATGGATCTTTCTTCGAAGAACCGCAACGATGACGCAAAGAAAGTCTTGGAGAAAGTAGACAAAATGATGGACCCGGACAACTTTGGGTATGGTATGGCCAGCCGTGGTAACCAGCACAACCGCAATTCACTCATCTTCCTGCAGGCCTGTTATATGGCTGGCGATAAAGAACTGGCCAAAAAAGTATCCGACGCTGTGAAGAAAGACCTGGAACAGCAGATTCGTTACTATAATTCACTCTCCGGTGCAAAAGCAGAACGGATGAGCGATGAAGCGAGGATCGCAGACGGATACCTGAAAGGATTGGAAGAATTGAAAACGGTATACAATCCAACCATTCAGATCCCCGGTAAAACAATGGCGCCTACCGATACAGGCAAAGCCCCTGCTGATACCGGTAAAAAATAAATGCTCAAAACGCTTAGTAGAAAAAGCCCCCGACTATATTGCTGGGGGCTTTTTTATTGAGAGGATTGAGAATTAGGAATTAGGAATTTGGGATTAGGAATTAGAAAGGCATTCTGTTTACAGATCCCCAATTCCCAATTCCCAATTCCTAATTCCCAAATCCCAATCCTCTCATCTTTTCCGTAACTTACAGTATGATCGGGCATCGTTTTGTGCAGTATGATCCCAATGAAAATGGGAAGAGTAAATTTGAGCAATTGCTGGACCTTTTTATGCAATTGCTGACCTACACCAGTGGCGACGCATCAGAAGCCCTCGACTGGCTCAACCAGCTCGACCGACAGTACCAGCTGACCAATGAAGAATACGGGATGGGTGATTTTATCGAAGACCTCAAGGAACAGGGGTACCTGCAGGAGAACCAGCTTGATGGTTCTTTTTCGATCACCGGCAAATCAGAACAAACCATTCGTAAAAAAAGCCTGGAAGAGATCTTCGGTAAACTGAAGAAAACAAAACAAGGTAACCACCAATCATTTAAACCTGGACAGGGAGATGAGGTTAATCCAGATACACGTCCGTTCCAGTTTGGTGATATGCTGGAACAGATCGATTTTACAGAGAGCATCCGGAACGCACAGATCAATCATGGCATTGATAGCTTCCGTATGCAGGAAGACGATCTCCAGATCCGCGAAAGCGATTTCAAAACACAGACTTCGACAGTACTGATGATCGATATCTCGCATTCGATGATATTGTATGGGGAAGACAGGATCACACCGGCAAAAAAAGTGGCGATGGCATTAAGCGAGTTGATCACCACACGTTACCCCAAAGACACATTGGATATCGTGGTGTTTGGGAACGATGCCTGGAGCATAGAGATCAAAGACCTGCCTTACCTGCAGGTGGGGCCTTATCACACCAATACCGTTGCAGGACTGGAACTGGCGATGGATCTTCTGCGCAAGCGGAAAAATCCGAACAAACAGATCTTTATGATCACAGATGGTAAGCCTACCTGTTTGAAGATAGGCAAGAAGTATTACAAGAACAGTTTTGGACTAGACCGGAAAGTGGTAAACCGGTGCATCAATCTTGCGGGGCAATGCAGGAAGCTGAAAATACCCATCACTACTTTTATGATCGCATCAGATCCCTACCTGCAGAGCTTTGTACAGGAGTTTACGGAGATGAATCATGGGAAAGCATTTTTTGCTTCACTGGACAAGTTAGGGGCATTCATCTTCCGGGATTTTGAAAGCGGAAAAAGGAAAACAGTTTATTAAGCAATAAAACCACGCCTTTGCGCCTTTGCGTGAAAATTTGCCCGCAAAGGCGCAAAGGCGCAATTAAAGAGTATCAAATGAATATAGAAAAGATCAAGACACTGGGAGAACTAAAAAAGAGTGGTTACAGAAGCAAGTCTGTGAAAGAAGAAATTCGTGATAATCTTATTGTAAGTATTCGCAACAGGGAAAATGCTTTTACCGGTATTTTAGGTTATGAGGATACGGTAATTCCTGATACTGAACGGGCCTTGTTGAGCAAACACAATATTCTTTTTCTTGGCTTACGTGGCCAGGCCAAAACAAGAATGGCGCGGCAGATGGTGGATTTGCTGGATGAATACATACCGGTAATAGCCGGCAGTGAAGTAAATGATGATCCCCTGAACCCGCTGAGTAAATTTGCCAGGGATATTATTGCTGAATATGGCGATGAAACACCGGTGCAGTGGCTCCATCGCACAGAGCGGTATGGCGAAAAACTGGCTACGCCCGATGTAAGTGTAGCCGACCTGATTGGTGATATCGATCCCATCAAGGCAGCCAATCTCAAACTGAATTTTGCCGACGAAAAAGTGATCCATTATGGCATTATTCCCCGCTCGAACCGCGGCATTTTCGTGATCAACGAATTGCCCGATCTGCAGGCAAGGATACAGGTGGCATTGTTCAATATCTTACAGGAAGGAGATATACAGATACGTGGATTCAAATTGCGTATGCCGTTGGATATTTTGTTTGTGTTTACTGCCAATCCGGAAGATTATACCAATCGCGGCAGTATCGTTACACCACTGAAAGACAGGATCGAAAGCCAGATCCTGACGCACTATCCGAAAGACATTGAAACATCCCTTGCCATCACCGAACAGGAAGCCGATATCCCCGAAGCGCAGAAAGAAAAAGTAGCGGTGAGCGATCTTGTTAAACGACTGATCGAACAGGTAGCGTTCGAAGCAAGAAGCAATGAATATGTAGATAAGAAAAGCGGTGTGAGCGCCAGGCTCACCATCGCTGCATTTGAAAATGCGGTGAGCAGCGCCGAACGGCGTGCCATCATCCACAATGAAAAAAACACACAGGTCTGGATCAGCGATCTTTCCGGAATTATTCCAGCCATCACCGGTAAAATAGAATTGGTGTATGAAGGCGAACAGGAAGGTCCCTACCAGGTAGCACTAAACCTGCTCGAGAAATCGATCCGCTCCCTGTTCGTACAATATTTTCCCAATCCCGATCAACTGAAAAAGAAGAGGAACACCGGGAAACGTTCAATAGAAGAAAAAGAACCGGAGAGCCCATACAAAACCATCACCAGGTGGTTCGACCAGGGGAATCATGTGGACCTGGTGCTCGATATCAAAGACGCCGATAAGATCGCCAGTCTTTACCAGGTAAATGGTCTGTTTGGTTTTGTAAAACAGCAATTCCCCCACGCAAACGAAAAAGAAAATGCCTTGATGATGGAATTCGTTCTCTACGGTCTTGCGGCTTACTCACTCATCAGCAAACGCATCATCGGCGGTAAAATAGAATTCAAAGATTTAATGGGTAGTATGATGAACCTGGGAGATATGAGTATTGGGGAGGAAGACGAGTTTAATGAGGATGACTATAAATAATTTGATAATTTGAAAATGTTAAATGGCTATATGGTGGCATTGTTGGGCGTCTTAACATTTAAGCCATCTAACAATGCGGCGATGTGGCCATTTTCAAATTATTACATTTTCAAATTATCAAATTAACTCTTTCAGTTTCTCCACCACCACATCAATCTCTTCTTTCGTATTGTGTTTACAGAAAGAGAATCGCACCGTTACCTGGTTGGGGTTATTGTTGATGGCGCGGATAACGTGGGAACCCTGGTCGGCGCCGCTGGTACAGGCGCTGCCGCCGCTGGCGCAGATGTGGTTAATATCCAGGTTGAAAAGGATCATCTCGCTTTTTTCGGTTTTCGGAAAGCTGGCGCTTAATACGGTATAGAGGCTTCGGCCTAAAGGATCACCGTTGAAAGCAACACCTTTGATATTTTTTTTCAGCTTCTCCATCATGTACACTTTCAATCCCTTGATATAGGCGCTGTCGTTCTCGTAATTGTCTGTGGCCAGTTGCAAAGCTTTGGCAAAACCCACAATGCCATACAGGTTTTCAGTGCCCGCACGCATATTCCTTTCCTGGCTTCCTCCGTGTACAAAAGGTTTGATCTTTACATTCTCATTGATGTACAGCAATCCCACACCTTTTGGTCCGTGAAATTTATGGCCGGCGCCGGTAACAAAATGCACGGGTGTGTTACGGAGGTCAAAAGGGAAATGCCCTACTGTTTGTACAGTATCGCTGTGGAAGATGGCATTGTATAATTTGCAAAGCTCACCAACGGCATGGATATCGAGGATGTTTCCAATCTCGTTATTGGCATGCATCAACGTAACCAGGCATTTTTCCTGGCTTGTTGAAAGCAACCGCTCCAGGTCTTCCAGGTCGATATGGCCATTGGGCAACAGTTTTACATAGCTCAATGCCGCTTCGCCGTTATGGTATAAATATTCAACCGTATGTGTAGTGGCGTGGTGTTCGATCACCGAACTGATGATGTGTTTGCAACCCAGGTCGCGTACGGCAGCTGTGATGGCCGTATTGCTGCTTTCAGTGCCGCCACTGGTAAAGAAGATCTCGGCAGGGTGCGCGTTCAGGGTCTTAGCCACACTTTTACGCGCGTTTTCGATGCCCATACGGCTTTCCCTTCCGTAACTGTAAATAGAGGAGGGGTTGCCAAACTGGGTGGTAAGATAAGGCATCATTGCTTCCAGCACTTCCGGGGCGAGCGCGGTAGTGGCCGCGTTATCGAGATAGATTCTTTCCATAGCGGGGCAAAAGTAAGAAATAGAGGGAAAACAAGTACGAATTACGAATTACGAGGTACGAGAAAGCCGTCGTATTTCGTATTTCGTAATTCGTAATTCGTATTTCGTAATTCGTACTACATCGCCTCATGAATATCCTTCATCATCTGCTTCGCAATATTGCCGGCTGTGGTTTCAAAATTGCTTTCGGCGTATATGCGGATGATGGGTTCGGTATTGCTGGTACGAAGGTGTACCCAGTCGTTCTCGAAATCTATTTTTAATCCATCTTCTGTATTGATGGGGTGTTTTTTGTATTTCTTTTTGATATGATCAAAGATCTTTTTGATATCAAAACCATTACCCAGTTCGATCTTATTCTTGCTCATGAAATAATCCGGGTAAGTACTGCGTAGTTGTTTGGCAGATTTTTTCTCTTTTGCCAGGTGTGTCAGGAATAATGCAATACCGATCAACGCATCCCTTCCATAGTGCAGATCGGGAACGATGATGCCGCCATTCCCTTCACCACCGATCACGGCATTTACCGCTTTCATTTTATTTACCACATTCACTTCACCTACAGCACTCGGAGTGTATTCACCTCCATGTTTGCGGGTAACATCGCGCAGTGCGCGGGTAGAAGACATATTGCTTACCGTATTGCCTTTGCGTTGCTGCAGCATATAATCAGCTACGGCTACCAGGGTATATTCTTCGCCAAACAGGCTGCCATCTTCACAAACAAAACAAAGCCTGTCAACGTCAGGATCCACAGCAATACCCAGGTCGGCTTTTTGCTTGTTTACTGCGGTGCAGAGCTGGTGCAGGTTTTCGGGCAATGGCTCGGGGTTATGTGCGAATTTGCCGTTTACTTCTTCATTCAGAACGGTAATATCTTTTACCCCCAATGCTTTCAGCAGCTGTGGTACGGCAATCGCGCCCGTACTGTTAATGGCATCTACTACAATACTGAATTTTGCTTTTTTGATCGCGGCAACATCTACCAATGGATAATTGATAACCGCATCGATATGTTGCTGTAACGCATGTTCATTGGTTGTATAAGTACCCAGCTGATCAACGCCAACAAAATTGTAATCGTCCTTTGCGGCTATTTCCAGCACTTTGGCGCCAATCTCTCCGCTGATAAATTCTCCTTTGTCATTCAGCAGTTTCAGCGCATTCCATTCTTTGGGGTTATGGCTGGCTGTGAGGATGATCCCGCCGGCTGCTTTTTCAAACACAACGGCCATTTCAACAGTGGGCGTAGTACTCAGGCCAAGATCTACCACGTCCAACCCCAATGCATTGAGTGTACTGATCACGATGCGTTGCACCATCTCGCCGCTGATCCTCCCATCCCGACCGATGATTACTTTTTTATTCGCAGACTGGTCGCGCAGCCAGCTGCCAAAAGCGGCGGTAAAGCGAACAATATCCAGCGGACTCAGGGTATCGCCCGGTTTGCCACCGATGGTGCCACGGATGCCCGAAATGCTCTTGATCAATGCCATGCAGAATATTTTTAGGAGGACAAACATAATTGAAATTTTTTGTTTGTCCGCGCGCTGTACTTTTGTAGTACAATGCACCGATATGGCTGAGAAAAACTGGTACAAACACTGGTTCAATTCACATTATTACCATCTTTTGTACCAGCACAGGGATGACGCCGAGGCATTGCAGTTCATCGAAACCCTGATCCGTTACCTCAATCCGCGGCCCGGCTCTCTGATGGTGGATGTGGCTTGCGGTAAGGGAAGGCACAGCAAAGCACTGGAAGACCTGGGGTTTGATGTCACAGGTATTGATCTTTCCGCGGCCTCTATCGCGGAAGCCAAACAGTACGAAGACGAGCACCTGCATTTTTACCAGCATGATATGCGTCTTCCTTTCTGGATCAATTATTTCGATTACGCATTTAATTTCTTTACCAGTTTCGGGTATTTCCGTACCAGGCGCGAACATGATAATTCGATCCGTACCATCGCGCAAGGGTTGGTTCCCGGAGGCATATTTGTGATCGATTACCTGAATGTGCATTATGCCGAGGAGCGGTTGGAAAAATCGTTTATCACCGCAATCGATGATGTGAGCTTTCATATCACCAAATGGCAGGATGACGAACATTTCTTCAAACAGATACAGGTTACCGATGAATCACACAAAACGCCGCAACACCTGTTTACAGAACGGGTAGCGAAATTTTCGTTAGGCGATTTTACAGAAATGCTGGCTTACCAGGGTATGCAGGTACAGGAAGTGTTTGGCGATTACCAATTGGGCAGGTACGATGTGCGCAAATCCCCGCGTATGATCATCGTGGCAAAGAAAAAATAATCTCTTTATTTTTTGTTAGGTGTTTTGCTCCCGTTTTTCGGCTGGGCCCAAACGCGCGAAGGTATTTTCGGGTCTGGATTAACAGGAACCATGTATAGCTTCATTTTGGCCGAAGCATTGGGCATTCCCAACTGGAATGTGCTATCCGCCTTAAGTATCGGCATATTATCAAGCTGCGAGCGATAGATATCCTGCCCCTGGCCATTGTTGCCTACATACACATCAGGCGGTGTTTTGCGGCGGATGGCATTGGGCATGCCATTATAAGGCAATATGTCTTTATCGATGCCGGTATCCGGTATGCTTTTGTAAAAATTGTTTTTACTGCGCAGGATGGAATCTGCCTGTTTGCTTCCTGAGCGGGCTATCGCCGGGTTGCCATAGATGGTTTGCGCACAAACATGGGCAGCGCAAAATAGCATGCACAGAAAAAGCAGTGTTTTCATATTCCTAAATTAGTTTTTTTGACCGATAACAGCAACAATTGCGGCTGGTTTAACAGTAGGAATTAACTTTACGGCCATGGGCTTTTTCCAGAAACTATTGCACTGGCTGCTTCAATGGGATACAGATTTATTCCTGAAGATCAATACCGAATGGACCAATCCGGCTCTCGACAGCATTTTCCCCTGGTGGCGGGAGGCGAATACCTGGGTGCCGTTTTACCTTTTCCTGGTCGTATTTGTATGGATGAATTTTGGTAAAAAGGCAATATGGTGGATATTGGCGGCTGTTGCTACATTGGTCATAACAGACCAGCTAAGCAGTAACCTGATCAAGAACTGGGTGGCCCGTCCAAGACCCTGCCGTGATGAAGTTTTGGCATCACAAGTAAGGTTATTGCTTAATAATTGCTCCGGCGCGTATAGTTTCACTTCTTCACATGCGGCCAATCATTTTGGTTTTGCCGTTTTCCTGATCGTTACCCTTAAAAACATTGTGGGGAACTGGCGGTACCTGTTGCTGTTTTGGGCAGCATCCATCGCGTATGCACAAGTATACGTGGGCGTGCATTACCCGCTTGATGTGATCTGTGGTACATTATTAGGTATTATGGCAGGATACCTTACCGGCAATTTTCACAATAATCGTTTCGGTATGCTGCTGCCGGCAAAGTTGAAAGACTGAATTAGCAGTTAACCAAACAAAGTCAACTATTCAGAAGACTTAATTAACGCATTACTAATTAAACTATTAATTGTTAACTATTAATTACTAATTATTAACCATTCTCTCCCTCAAGCTCAATTTGCTTTGTAATTTCACAACATGATCAGTGACAAACATTTTCGTATTGCTATCGGAGCCTGCATCCTGGTTTACCTGGTAGGGATGTTCTGTGTTCCGCTGATGGATATAGATGCATCCCAGTACGCATCCATCAGTCGGGAGATGCTGGATAACAACAGCTGGCTCCAGGTATACGATCTTGGGAATGACTACCTCGATAAACCCCCGATGTTGTTCTGGCTATCGGCACTCAGCATGAAAATATTGGGCGTGCACGACTGGGCCTACCGGGTTCCTTCTTTTTTGTTTTCATTAGTAGCGATATACAGCACGTATAAACTTGCATTTATTTTTTACCGGAAAGAGATCGCTCAATTGAGTGCGCTGGTACTTGCGGCATCACAGGCATTGTTCCTGGTTACGCATGATGTTCGTTGTGATACCATGCTGATGGGTTGGGTAAGCTTTAGCTTATGGCAGATGGCAGCCTGGTACCAGACCAACCGGTGGAAACATTTTTTCGCTGCTTTTATAGCAATTGCCTGCGGTATGATGACCAAAGGTCCTATCGCGCTGATGGTACCGGCATTTGCGTTCGTGCCGCATTTTATACTACGCAGAGAGTGGAAGCAATTGTTCCGTTGGGAGTATTTGCTGGGTGTATTGATCATTGCGGTGTTATTGGTGCCCATGAGCATCGGGCTATACCAGCAGTTCGATCTGCATCCCGGTAAACCCATCAATGGCGTGCCGATCCAATCGGGTTTGCGTTTTTACTACTGGACACAAAGTTTCGGGCGATATACCGGGGAGAATGTGTTCAATGAAATGAATCATTTTACCTTCCTGCTGGAGAATATGGTATGGAGTTTCCTGCCATGGATCATATTCTTTCTTTTAGGTCTGTTGTTTGCGATCATCCGTCTGGTCCAACAAAAATTTAGATTGGCCGCAAACGAAGAATGGATCAGCACAGGCGGATTTATCATCACCTATTGCATACTCGCCCGTAGCCAGGCACAGTTGCCGCATTATATTTTCGTGGTGTTCCCGCTGGCAGCGATCATTACCGCAAAATTCCTGTATCGTTTGTGCTTTACGGAAGAACTGAAACGATGGAAAAAGCCATTGCTGGTTTTGCATACGTTTATTTTTGCCTTGTTGTGGATCGCAGTGATCATTTTAATGGCCTGGCCTTTCGAAAGTGTTCCGGTATGGGTGGCCGTTTTAGCCGGTATTGGAATGGGTATTTACTGGTTCCTGGTATTTG
>Ga0247757_10000981_pt1 | contig 20999 bp, 19 predicted proteins | sample UWRJL126311R4_FD_180929 | JGI IMG/M metagenome (GOLD analysis project Ga0247757, IMG submission 180929) | Plant litter microbial communities from Arlington Agricultural Research Station in Wisconsin, United States - UWRJ-L126-311R-4 | ecosystem: Environmental > Terrestrial > Plant litter >...
TCCCCCTCTCCCCCTCCCCAGGCGCACGAACTTCTTGCAGCTGTCTTTGTATACGCCCGCCCTGCAGCCAGCCCAGAAGCAGCCGCAAGCAGGACCACAATTACTCGCCGTGCCAGCATATTCGTGGCCGCCGTGCTCGCCTCAGCCAATCACCCGCCGCCAGACCGAGGCGTTGCCGTCGCCCTCGGACGCCTGCCTCTGCGCCGCTGCCGTCTCGTCAGAGTGCAGATGCGCGCCTGCATTCTTCAGGATCTCCACATGATCGTGCAGCCCCGCAGCCGCCGCCAGGAAAAGCGGAGTGTGCCCACTGCGGTTGCGGAGGTGGACCGACGCGCCCTGCTCCAGAAAGTCGCGCAGGATGTCGACGTTGGGCCCGGTGGCCGCCAGGTGCTGGGAGCTCGTCAGCGCTGCATGCGGAAACGCAATCGCATCCCCCCGGCGAATCATTGTCCCGCCCCGCCCCCAGAGATAAGAGCCATCGCTGCGTGCTGGGCCTTGGGCCATGGGCCCCTGGCCATGCCGTCGGCCCCTCTCCCTCCATCTCGCTGGCTGCCTCTTTGCACGCCTTTCGGGGTCATGGCCGTCCAGACCCTGCCGCACGGCCGATGCCGATACCGGCTCCTGGTGCCCTCCAACGACGTCGCTCGTCCACTCGTCCACTCGGTTTCGCACTGACTCATCGAGTAAAGTCAGGTACGACGAGCAGAGATAGCGACCACCGCCCTGGGAACTCCGCCCCCCCTCCCCATTCCGGGTGACGCAGACCTTTCCCTCAGCTCTGATAGCAGGCGAAGAAACAGTGACTTACCACGGGCGTGTTAAGATTGTAATCAGCATCGTTCAAGAGCCAACGAGGCTCGCCTCGGATGATGTCTCTCGTATCCTGCAGATTGCCCTTCTGGATGGCATAGCCTAGCGCCGCTAAGCTCGACAGCTCGGGCGTGAGCATGCCCGTTGTCTTGGGGTGCTCAAAGTGCGTTCGTGTTGTCTCTGTCAGCTCGCCGCGAATGGAAACCGACATCCGCTTTGAAACCTCCTCGGGCGTCGCATTGGGCAGGGCCAATAGGTATGCTAATTTAGTGAGGGCTGCCTCGGATGTCATGTCCATTCCGAACACGACGCCTACGCGGCTCAGAATTGTTGCAGGTGCATACAGCGGACTCACGCTTCCGCTTAGGCACTGCGTCACATTCACAATCACGATCCCTCTCTTGACCGCCTCTGCCAGTGTCCGTGTCATGGCACTATCGGCACCCCCTGGCGTGTTGCCAGCTCCAAACGTTTCCAAGACCAGCCCTTTCAAGCCTTCCAGTCGCAGGACCGCATCAACCATTTCTGGCTTCATGCCCGGAAAAATCCGGAGGCAGGCAACATGTGTCGTATCCAGCTGGGTTTGGATGGCAAACGGCAGCATGCTCGTAGGTCGGTACACATTGCCCCACGATACGTTGGTCCGTAGCGAGGTAATGGTCGCCAGCGGTGGCAGGTTGGGGCTGCCAAAGGCGTTGAAGTCGTCTGCGGAGACCTTTGTGGTGCGGTTGCCGCGGAAGAGCTTGAAGTTGAAGAACAGACATACTTCTGGAATCATGAAGTGGCCGGCTATAATCAAGGCGCCTAGTAGATTGTCTTCGGCGTCCGTCTGTAACTGCATCATTGGTGCTTGTGACCCCGTGAGGATGACGGGCTTGCCTAGATTGTGCATCATGAAGCTCAGCGCGGAGCAGGTGTAAGCCAGGGAGTCGGTGCCGTGCAGTATCACAAAGCCGTCGAATAGCTGATAGTTGCGGTAGATGGTCTTTGCGATCTGATCCCACCCTTCTGCGTCAATGGAACTGCTGTCGAGCAACTTTTCGAACTCTAGCACCGAGTACCTGACCCGGCGTTCGTAGGCACTGGTGGGTGTCCTTAGGCTCTGCACCGCTTTGCGCGTGCCCTTGTCGTCTGTAACTATCTCTAAAGGCTCTGGATACGAGCCATCGTTGAACACTGGCCGTGGTGCCAGGCCAGCTTTCAGGAATCCTCGTGCAGGAACAAGCCCATCTGCTGATTTACGCATGCATATTGTGCCGCCTGTGAAGGAGTCAGCTTGTCCTGGTGCTCGACGCAGTCATGTCCAACCTGTGATGACAATCAGGACTCGAGACTCAGGAAGCTGGAGCTCCGGAAAAGCATCGTGGTCGTCCATCTGTCCCAAGCAGCGGCACCCACGAAGCTTCTCGCTTACGCAGAGTGCGGGGAGATGCACGGGTGGCGCGTCTGGTCGAGCTGCTTGTGTCGGAGAATGAGGTTGCTCTATCGGCCGATAACAGCGCTCTTGTCGTCACTGCTCGGTATCAGCGCACAGAAGGCCCGAGTCAGTTACTGTACAGTAATTACCAAACCCTAACCCCCGATTCTATTTCATACCATTCCCACGCCGGTACCGCTATCATGCGACGGCAGAAAAAAAATTCCTGAGGAAAAGAGTTACCCTAGCCTGCTAGCCTGCTGCCAGGGCCGCACAAGCAAGACTTTTGCATCGGGCCGGTAGAGATGCTCTCTGCTCGAGCCCATGCAGCAGGCGTCATTCGCTCTGGGGATCCACTGTTTTCGATTCCTGTTACCCCTTCGAAATACCACGCCGACATATGTATTACCCCTACAAAACTGAAAATTTGCGCTCACGGCATGCATAGCGGGGTCTGTTTGCCCAGAAGGTTCGATGGCGCATCATCATGGGTAGCGTCGGCCTTTTGTTCAGCAGGGAATTGACTAGAAACTGCTGCCAGAGCGTCCCGTGCGCACGTGTGGATTTGATATGCTGTTGGCATAATGTAGCGTGAGGTGTACTGTGTTGGCTGTGGGGACAGAACCGGCGTTTTCTTCGCACTATCGTACACTGCGATTTCCAGCATCAAGGCAGACCACATTTGATTATTTGTGCCAGTGGTATCGTTGAACATCTATAGGTCCGTTTTAGTGATCACGAGTATCTAGAAAGACTAGGGCTACATGTACAATCAGCCAGAATATGGAAGACATCTACCACAACAATCGGCCTGGAGCATATGTACGTAAGCCCGTCTCTACCCTGAGCCGGCCTCTATCATAAACCTGACCAACCTCATCTTTCGATGTGCAGAATTATATCGCAGGTCGCTCAAAGGTGGCCGAGACAAGCCCATCTTGCGTAACCATCATCTTGACCTTCTTCGCATTGGATTGCTCGAGCCTCTTGACACGTTCCCAATTCTCCTCTACCCAATGCAGGGTCTCTGACAGAAGGTCAGGTGACAACACATCAGTCCATCTCCTTGTTGTTTCCAATGGCTTCTCTGTGACGAACGGTTTGCCGTTCTCAAAATCAACCCACCGCTTTAGGCCTTTCAAAGCCGTGCCCAAAGCTGGCCCTTCTCTTGGGATCATGGCCTTGATGTCTTTCCACAGCGCTTCTTCTGCCTCTTTGGCATTATGCTCTGAAGTCATTGCTCGATACTGCTCATGTCTGCCGAAAATGCGCAAGGCTTCTTCAAGAACAAATTTCCGAGTTATCTTGGTTGCAGTGCATCGCGTCATCTCCGTTTCTGCTGGCTGCTGGGAAGGCATGTAGTCTTCTACAAATCGTCGGAACATCGGGCGCTTACTCATCCGTGAGCGGTCATTCGAACTCTCGATGCGGACCTTGAAGCCCTCCCAGTCGAAGAAACGTCCCTTGGTGATCCACGCGAAAATCTCGGACTCATTCTCAAACCCTTGCCAGTACTTGTGTTTATCAAAACCGTAGAAATCTATCGCCTAGTGCCAACCTTAGCTGCGATGTTGAAACCCTTGGAGCAAAGCTCGGTGGAAAATCCTACCTCGTCGGGGCTACGGGTAAGAAATAGCATGCTCTTCTGTCTATTGTATGGCTCTATCTCGCTGACACGGACATGCAGCCCACGATCATTGCAGGTGAGCCCCAAGGAGCGGTGGGTGATTCCGATGATCTGCATGAGATCGGAATCTCCTTTCATGAATTTGGTCCATTCAAACAACTCGGCCCCATCTGGGGTACCGTTGCCTGGCGAAATTTCCACGTCGATTTGAACATATGAATCCTGAAGGTGAGGATGCTTGATGCCAAAGGAATGAGAGCGACCATTAGGCACATGAAGATGGGCGCCGACCAATGCTTGGATGCTAGACCAGACATCTTGAGAACCATTAGAAGGTGAGGGTCGTATGCCTTCTACGAGAAAATCAACATCACCGTGGTCGAGTTTCCCAGGGGCTCCTCGGGGGATTGTGACGTGGAGAAACAATGTTTCAAATTTGGTTTGTACTTCAGCTGCAATCTGCCGGTAGAGTTCTGTAGGCAACCGAGGAACGTCGATAGGTGTGGCAGACTTAATATTCTTGAAGGCTAGCCCGCCCATTCTGGAGACAGCTGCGCAGATCGAGCGCAGCCTCTAGAGCTTATGCTTCGATCGGAATTCGTCTAAGCGCGGGTGTAATATATTATGAGGCTGAACACAATCGGGTTATCTGCCTCCACTAACAGAGCACCACCCTGAGTGAGTTTACAGGCACCTTACGCAAACGCTTGAAGATAGGCGGAATCAATTTCAGAGGTCTCCAGTTGTGTAGGCGCTCGTTTCCGGTTTCTCCTATAGTCCTGTGACAGCCTAAGAAGAGAAGCTTGTCGCGGCCCTAGTGAAAGGTGAAAGGAAATAGTATGATTATAGAAGCGGCACGCAGGCAACAGCGTTTGATGAGTAAGAGCAAGCGAGTGACCCCATCACCAACGACAAGGCGTGGGAGTCCATCGGTGCGCACGATGCTTAGCTCGCCAATGTTCATACACAGAGCGTACGAGGGTGAGAGAGCACGGAAGAGCCCCAGTTCGGTGGCGTTCGTCGGCATGTCTCCACCACGGCGCATCGAAGCGGGGCAGAGCTTGGGCCAATGGAATTTTTGGGGTTGGGAAAACCTAAGCTCTCAACAAGGCTATCCGTACGCCTGCCCGCAGCCACCACGATAACAGACCCCTTTCGAAATAAAAATCCTACGAGGTCCCCAAAATCCAGATCCCTCACACAATGGCTGCCAACGCGGATCCAGAGGAGGTACTCGCGCGATTTGAGGAGCTCAGTGTTCTTGAGGCTGAGTTCGAAGATGTGGAACTTGAGCTCAGTAAGACACCCAGCCTGTTCTTGCGTCAGTTTCCTGCTGAAACTGTGTAGTACGGAAATCGAATGAGCTCAATGCTCCGCTTTGGAAGAAGCGCGCCGAAGTCATTGCCAAAATTCCACATTTCTGGACCCTCGTCATCGAGCAGGCGCCCACGGAGCTTGACGAGTTCATTCAGCCCACCGACGCCAAAATTATTGCAGAGTGTTTTCAGGCCTTGGATGTGACCCGCTTCGAGATCGACGATCCGAAAGGCTCGCCACGCAGCGTCTCCATCAAGTTTGGCTTTAAAGACAATGAATATTTCGAAGACAGAGTGCTGGAGAAGAAGTTTTGGTGGCGTAAGTCGACCGACTGGGAAGGCTACGTATCCGAGCCCGTGAAGATCAACTGGAAGAAAGGAAAGGACCCAACAGAAGGCCTGACCGACGCTGCTTTCAACCTAGCAGAGGCGAAGAAAAAACTTGATCAGTCCGCCAATGGCGAGTCCAAACCAAGGCAAACGTCCGAGCTACCAGAATACAAGAAACTAGCTATCATGATGGAAGAGAGTACCGAAGCAGCTCAGAGCTTCTTTTCCTGGTTTGCATTTGTGTCCAGTTGGCGGTGGATCAGTGCCGAAGAGTCTGAGCTGGCTGAGAAGGCGGACGTTGAACGGCTGGAGAAGCTGAGGCGCGGCGAGAAAGTGGAGGAACCAGAAGAGGAGGAAGAGGACCAGGTTGATTACCAGGAAACGGAGGTTTTCCCACAAGGCGATGTTATTGCCACCCTTATCGCTGAAGATCTGTGGCCGTCTGCTATCAAATACTACAGTAAGTGCCATCGACGAGCCACTTCCAACCTGCTAACCAAGCGAAGAGAACTCCCATGAGCCGGATGAGGACGATCTTTCCGAGATGGATGTTGAGGATATGGATGAAGACGATGAATCAGGAGATGAGATTGACATCCGTGGCCTTGTTGGCAAAGGAAAGTCAAGCAGCTCACCTCCAGCCAAAAAGCAGAGAAAGGCATAACAAGTCCATCGGCGGTCTTCGTAATAGCGGGCCAGTACATGGACCTTTACGACTTCCGATTAGCTCTAGGCTTCCTGCAGGAAGAGCCTAAGACGTGTGACTGCAGGCTTTGTTTCTGTGCACAGTGCGTCGGCATTGGCTATACTCTAGATAGGTTTGAAAGCATTGGGTCGTTTTGGGCAGGCAAACGATAGAGGTAATAAGACAACTTAATGCAATGTCCTGGAGATGACCTTTCGTCTCGTTCGATTGCTTGGACCGATCACACCGCTCCAGTGCCAGTGTATGATCACCCGTACCGTCTTGCTTCTTTCGGTGTACTTTGGAAATAGGCCCGCTGCCTCCTGGAGTTATCGGTTTGGCAAAGCTGTTGCTCGGCCCACGTCGGGAACGGCCTTCCACCAATCATGATAATCCATTTCAGCATCTAACCGCTTTCAACACGGACGTCGCCTCCGTTTCTCTGCCGTTGTTCACGACCTCCTCCGCTATCATCCCCTACGCATGGTCTGCCATGACGTTTCCTTCTTTCCAGCTCGGTTGAAGTCGAGAACCATCTTAGTGCACCTTTGCCGACCTATGAAATTATGGAGTCTGGAAGCAAGGGTACATTTGCGTACTGCGATTTACATGGCATTCGCCGTAATGATAGAGGGGTAAATGTATTGTAAGTCGTCTGGGGCCGGGACTCCCAGATCGTTGGACCTTTCTCCAGAGCTCATAAGTGCCTTCCACCCAGGCCTCATGAGCGTCTTCCGTCCAGACATCCGTTGGAATTCTTGCCATGCCACAGCTACAGGGCCTGGTCCCTTTCTTGCTGTCACTGGGAACGCCCATCTCTGCTCTCTTTGCTAATGGCTCGTCCCCAATTTTTACTCTGCCTTCAGGATACAGCACTGCCAGCTTCAATGTTTCTGCCCAGCCAACCGCATTCACTCGTACCGATTTCTCTGATAGTGCCTTGAATGAGCTTTGGAACATGGTTGGGCCTGTTGCTACAGGCCCAGTGACCACCACCGTGTCGCCTACTCCGGAGTCTACCGCATATGCTCAGCCCGATGCAAACCGATTTCACGGGCTTGTGGGCTCCAACTTTCCAGAACTAGCAAACGTGAAACTACCTAAGGGCTTCAGATGGGGATTGAGTTCAAGCGCGTATCAGATTGAAGGAGCGGCAAAGGATGAAGGAAAGGGGCCGAGCATCTGGGATCTGCTAGCGCACAGGGTGCCAAATCAGGTTCTTGATAATTCCACGGGCGACGTGGTGGCTAGTCATTACTGGCTGTACAAGCAGGACTTTGCTCGTCTGAAGAGTCTGGGTGTTCCTGGTATGCCAACCATGGGAGATTTCAAAGACGAATATACACGTGAGGATGGAGAACTGACAGTGTACAGCATTCAGCCCTAGCATCTCGTGGCCTCGACTCTTTCCCTTTGGCCGTGGTCCCGTCAACGAGGCTGCGCTGAAGCACTACGACGATGTCATCTCCGAAATGCACGCAAATGGGATCCGTCCAGCTGTGACACTCTTCCATTGGGACACCCCACTCGCCCTTTTTAGTGAGTATGGGGCTTGGACTGACCGCCGCATCGTTGAAGACTTCTTCCAATACGCTAAACTGGTTATTTCGCGATACGACCACATGGTAGACGAGTGGTTCACCTTAAATGAGCCTCAATACTGCAATTGGCAATATTCTAATTATCCGAGTGGACGTTACTATGCTGCGCCAAACGGGATTACAGGAGGCGATAAGGCGCGGTTTCTGTGTGGACACTACACACTCCTTGCGCACGCTAAAGTAGCAAAGTGGTATCATAATGAATTTAATGGGCGCGGACGAATAACGTTCAAGAACTCTGGGAACTACTACGAGGCGAATAGCACGAAACCTGAAGATGAGAATGCGCGTCAACGTCTCTTTGAGTTCTCAATTGGATGGTTTGGGGCCCCTTGGACTGATGGTGATTATCCGAAGACCCTTAAGGACACTCTGGGCGATCTTCTACCGGAGTTTACGCAGGAAGAGAAGGAATTGATAAAAGGCTCGTGTGATTTCTTTGCTATCGACGCTTATTCCTCCTTTACAGCGTTTGAGATCTCGGGCGGTCTTCAAGCTTGTGTGGGTAACTCTTCGCATCCAAGCTTCCCTGAGTGCGCAGGTTCAAGCTCCCTCTCAGCCATCGGCTTCCCTATTGGGCCAGCAGCAGATCCTACTATGAGTTGGCTTTACAGCGCGCCTTCAGGGCTGCGCAAATATCTCAAACACATTACGGAGGTGTTGTTTCCTTCCATTCCTGACATTGTCGTAACGGAGTTCGGGTTCGCTGAGCCTTTTGAAGGGAATTGGGATACACTGGCGCCAATACTATGGGATTTACGTCGTGCCGATTACTTCCAGAACTACCTGGATCAAATTCTACTCAGCATAATAGAGGATCGTGTGAATGTAACGGGTGCCTGGGGCTGGGCCATTTTTGACAACTTTGAGTGGGGCCAGGGCAGCCAGGTACGGTTTGGTTTGCAATACGTTAACTATACCAGCTTGGAACGGACACCCAAGGCCAGCATGTTTCAATTTCTAGAGTGGTTCAAGCAGCATGAAGCTGGGAGCAATGCAACAATGAGTGTATAGAACAGAAATGGTGGAAGAAAACAAGCTGGCAAGATAAGGGTGATGGATGAGCTGTGGATGATAACCTAGCTCAATTGTGAGCTAAAAGTGGAAATACGTCCTTGTCCAAATTTTACAAGGTCTTACCCAGCCCTCAGACCTGATACATGTAAAAAACGTAGAGAAAGGACCTGTTTCCCTAGCTATGGCTATGGTTCCACACACTGCCAACCTTCCTCATCAAACCCGTCTCCATTCGCAGTATATTTGTTAGTCTTTGGGTACTTGCAATGTTTCCTTCTATATTGGACTCCCAGTGACCTAGTGTCGTTGATGAACTTGGTGCCCCGAATGTATTCCGGCGCAATGCCCAGCTCGACCCACTGAACTATACTCAATAACAGATTGTCAGCCGGATCAACTCCACCCACGGTCCCGCCTATCTGTCCCATGAAGCTGGCACCGGGACCCCCAGAACAGTGGTTGACACCGCTTGCACGAAAGTAGCGATAGAATTGGTCAAGCTCGGCAACGGATGCATTCAGAGCAGAGCGCACTGTTTCGTAGTATAAATTGGATGTCCGCATGGTGATGAGCTGGTCTGCTCCTCCGTGCCAGTGCAACACCTTGCCTCCGCGGTCGCGGAACGCTGAGATGTTACCCTCAAAGGTGGAGAGGTCGAAATTGTCCTTTTCGATACCCTTTAGAATGTCTTGGAGTGTGAAGGTGGCCGGATCCCAGGACAGATCTTCATAGACCATGTAGCGCATTATCTCGGGAACCCAGCTTGATACCAGAGGGCTGTAAAGCGAGGCGATCATCAGTGGTTCGAAGCCGTGGTTCTGACTTGGGCCTAGAAACGTTCCGTTGTAGATCATGGGCTCAAATAGTTTGGCTGCTGTCACTGCCTGAGAATCTGTGAAGCAGACTGCAGTGTCGTTGTATTTGCAGAGGAGAGGCGTCCAGTCGAGCGTGCAGCTGTCCGGGTTTTCTAGGATGCCGTCTTTGGCACCATCCAGGTCGTCGCACTGCCGGAATACCTCTGACTGAACCGCACTCCATTGTGCAGGCGTAATAGAACTGGAATTGAGACCGAGCACCTGTTTGACGTATCCAAAATACGCAGCGTGCCCCCACTGCTTCAGAACTGGTGCCCCAGCTACCACCCCATCAAACAGTTCCGGATACTTTTGAACAGCTCGGAACCCTTGTCTTCCACCAGTTGAACAGCCAAGGTAGTAGCTTCTACCAAGGTCTGCGCCATAGAACTGTTTGGTAATGGATTTTCCTACTTGGGTACCGGCAAGGATCGCTCGACCCGCGAAATCTTCGAGGACATCGGGCTGGTGAAAAAAAGCGCCCCCAGAAGTACCATTATGTCCATTGTTCGTGCCGATTGACGCAAAACCATATTGAGCGCCGAATGCCAACTCTGGGTACTGTATGCCTGGATTATGGTCAGCTGACTTACTCGTTGTAGAAGGATATACTCTCAAGCTTTACATCCGGCTAAGCCACCATTTCCTACGGTTAACACTCTTCCATTCCACTGCTCTGGCAGCCAAATTTCCATGTAGATCTCGCTCTGGATGGTAGTCTCTACCCTCAGACTAAGCCTACATACTCCCATGGGCATAGGATACGCGAAAGGGGCTGATCCATCCCCACGGCAAGTTGCATTTACACCTTCGGCTACATAGTCGATTGTTCCGTTGGGTGGAAGATAGGCTACAAAGTTGACATCAAAGGGGTAGGGAATATTGCTGAGGACGATGCTGCTCAAACTACATCTTCCTTCAAAATGGGGGAGAGCAAACACTGAAAGAGCACCCAACAAGGGGAGGAAGACCCGGTGTAGCATGATTGATTGTACGCCGTAGCCATGCACACGGTGGTTTATATATATTTACTCTCACAGAAAGGATTGGTTGTTGCCTGGTTAGAATACTGCCAAGGCCGTCGGAGGACGGCATGAATAATTGGTCCGAGGTGCACCTGGTTCTTGATGTAGCCAGCCAACATGTACGGCTAACTCAAAAAGTCGAAACGAACTCTCCAAAGTGGGCTCTGGTGCCCGCACCGGACACAAAAGGGCGGGCAGATGCGAGATACCGTAGAAAGTCGTCCATAAGCATAATTCTGCGGCAGAGCTGGGTGGCAGGGTGGGTTTTGATTGGCTTGGAGGTTGGATAAGCTGCTCGTTGGTTGGCCAACAGCTCCCAGCTGGCTGCTTGCACTGGGACGGGGTTTTACGGTACTTAGTGCTGATATAGGGGCGGAAGTCATCAAGGTCGGAGAGGTCGGAGCTACCCTGTGCCGATTGCCGGTCCGTTAGCTGCTCTCTGAATGCTGGTCTTCCAACACGCTCGGTCACATCTTCTCAGATCGAGATGAATGCCTTGTATATCATCGATAACAAGAAGGTTGGAACGGAGGTCGGCATTCTGCCAAGAAGGGCCATTACGACAAGGGCATGCTGGACACAGACGAAGTCCGACGACGAGAGTAGGATTATCTCTGAAATCACTGTTGCCACTTGACGTAAGGAGCCAGTAACGTGTGCGTGTGCAACGCGTCCGTTCATGTTGAAGAAGCAAGATTTTGAGATCCGCGATTCTTTTGTCCCACTGACCATGGTGTTTGCATTGCATAGGCCAATGATAACGCTATGCAAACACAAAACACACGACAGCGCCGGCTTTGCCCCTTGCTTTACCAATTTCCAATCGGCCCGCCACTGCTGATGACGTAGCCGCTCGGGGTTTAAATAAAGCTCCAAAGCCACATGCAGCACCGCCACCTGCCTACGTTCACCCCAGATGCACAACAAATAAATTGCCTTGGGCCCACGTCCAGTCCGCAAATCTCCCTATCTCAATCGCAAACAACACAACAGCAAACATGGGTGCTCTCAAAGCAGTCGGCCTCATCCTCGTCACGCTCTTCAGTACGTCCGGTGCACATGGCTGCGGCCAAACCAAGGCGCTCAACTGATCGACAAACAGTTCCGCCGCTAGGCGTGCTAGCCGTGGCAGGCTGTGGCATGGATCTTCTGGTGAACATCCTGCTCACTATCCTAGGGTAAATCCCACTGCGCGCCAAATCTGCATTCCTGGACTAACACATCCTGCCAGGTACATCCCTGGCCACATTCACGCCTTCTACCTCGAATACGTCTACTACCAGCGCAAGGGTGAGGCCAAGAGGGGAATGTATAACCCAAGGCCCGCCTCAGGCGTGTATTCGCAGCGCGTCCTGCAGGGCGGCAAGACTGTACCGACCCAGCCAATGGCTACAACTTGAAGCCGACAACGGCAGTGGGTGGATGACGACCAAAGGGTGGTGTTCCAGGGTTCATGAGGGGGCGAGCGGCAATGGATGGGTCGATTGACAAAGACTAGAATCAGCAGAATGTTCAATGTGACTTTTTTCACATATCAGACGCATCGTCTAAATTTGTCTTCCATGTACATTCATGTTTTAAATCCACCCTTCGAAATAGACTCGTTCCAAATTTCACCTCTGCAAGTTTTTCAAGTGGAATCTATTTGGTAAGCAGACGCAGAGCCATACCGAACTTGTTTTCATTAACAATAGCCACGGAGACCGCCTTCTCATAACCAAGGAAATAATGCTCCTCAACGCCAGTGTGTATTCAAGTGAATGTACAAGCACTCTATCTTCCCCTATGCCTACCTTACATGACTTTATCCCCCGTTGTCCATGTCTCCCTATTCATGTTTCATGATTACTTACCATGGCAGACCATGGTACTGTCGTGTTCAATCCTATTCAGCATGCTTACCAAACACCAAGGCCAACCAATGCACAAAACAATCACGACCCGGTCCATCCCGAGACCGGAAAACACCGCCAACCCTTCCCCAAATTGATATGATATAGAATGGCAATGCCCCAAACAATGATTAAAACCATGAATGCATGTTGAGAAAACCGACCGAATGGAGTCACCGATGCCTGGTCTACAATGAGAATATTCGTTTCGTGAATGCACCCGTCTGACGCCATGTGATGCTACCAAAAAGCCCTGAATATGCGAGCCACCCTACCGTCCATATCCATTCGAACTACTTGCCGCTGCCAGCGTAGCCGATGTGGGCTTCCATATGCGAACCTTGTCATCGTCTCCAGCCGACGCAAACACCTTGGGATTCGTCGGGTGCCATGCAACGGCATTGACGCAGCCTTGGTGAGCTTCCAGAGTTTCGACCAGACGACCGTTACTTCTCCATATGTAGATTCGAGAATCTAGCCCTCCAGTTAGCTTTGAGTGCAAAGCGAAAGAGTTCCACTTTACCCTCACTGCCGCTTACGACGAAATTCTCGTTGGCACCGCCAAAGGCAGAGCGAATGACAAATTTTTGATGTACCTGACCTTCAAACCTTTGCTTCACCTCGCCTGTCTCCATGTCCATCAGCTTGATTCTATCAGCACACATGCTAATCAACATATGCCGCGAATCCTGGCTGATGTTGACGCTGGTGAGTCTGGTATCATCCAACTGCCATTCGCGGAGTTTCTCGTAGGTGATGAAATCATATACCAAGATACGCTTGTCTTCAAGAAGAACCACTAGGCGTGTGCCGTCTGGTGAGAGAGCAAGATCGTTAACCCTGAAGTTGTCCTCCCGAAAGGTATGCACTCTTTGGCCGTCAAGGTCCCAAACACAACAGCCAAACTGGGTGTCCTGTGAGCCAATAACAATGTACTTACCCGAAGGTACCCAGGCCGCCGCAGTACAAGGATAAGTGAAGTCAGTAATGCTCCTTAGACAATTACCCGTCTGTCCGAGTTAGTAAAATGACAAGTGACGAGCATTGTTACTTACCTCGACGTCCCATATTCGTGCACAATTCTCCTGTTGACCACAGCAGGTCACAATCATGGTGTCATCGGGACTCCAGGCAACATGGGTGACGCCAGATTCGTGATCGAGCTGGTGCAAGACCTCATAGGCAATAGTATCGTAAATGGCAATGGTCTTGTCTTTGCTCGTCGAAGCAAGCTTCGTGCCATCGTTAGAGTATTTCAAGTACCATACCTCATCACGGTGATTCTTGAGCTCCAGAACGGGCTTCATCGGAAAGTCTTCCCTGTCGCAGTAATGGTCAACATAAAGCGAGGGCGAATCGGCAGTGTTGTGATATAAGCAATTCGAGATCCAGCCATTCTTGACCTCGTCTAGTAATGCGGCTAGTCGATGTTCTGGAATCATGACACTGGGCGATATCGATCCTGGATGACGTGAGTGATGGTCGATAGCTAGAATCTGTTGCAACTCACTTGAAAGCTCAGAAAGTAAAAGGCTCCGCGATTCACCTTTGGCACCATCCCACGCAGCCTGAATTCGCAGGTCTTCGGCAGAAGGACACATCATAAGGCTTCCTAGAATGAACAAACCGTATAAACCAAGGGACGGTCGTAGGAACTTACCTAGAAAGATTGCGCAGGCGGGCTGTGTCATGGTGAAGTGGCGTCAACTCATGACGCAAGACCATGAGAGCCTTGCCCAAATCTCTGTTCTCGAGGATCTCCAGATACTTTTGCTCTTTGACTTGAAACAACATTTCGTCGCGGTCTGCGCCCTCGGCAAGCGGTAGACCTCCCGAATGAAATGCCTGGGCTGATCTTGTCTTATCCCATGATGCAGGATAGCCCCCCGAATTGGCGAGATCAATACCCCCTCCACTATCATACATACTTGACCCAAATAACAGCTCTTCAGCCTCAGCCCAATCTCCATTCAACACAGCATTCCGAAAAGCAGCCACGGTCGGGCCTTCCAGTGAATAGCCACTCTCTTTGACAAGTGCACCAGCAGCGTCATTATAACCCAGGTCTATCAAGCTCTGTATGAGGATACGCGTAACTTCGACCCTGTCGTGACCAAAAAATGTGGGCGAAAAGAGTTTCGCGTTGACTATCGAGCTTCCGTTCGTATGCGAGCCGTTGCTCTCAGCTATGTGTGAATCCCGGTTGGGTTGTCTGGGCAGATTCGACCTGGATGCGGGGGACCGACTGGAGCCATTCGCATAGCTCTGTGCGGGTGAATGGGGGCGTTTTGAAGCATCATTATCCAGGCGCATGGTCTCGTCTGCTCGGCGTCTCTTCTTGAGGGGACGTGAGGACCGGCCTCGGGAAAGCGATGTATCGGAGCTCTGGCCGGGCTCTTCACTATCCGAGGCGCTGTGTCTGCGCTTGACGGTATTTATAGAGGCGGAGAGGGTATGTTCAGCTTGAGTAGCAGCTGGTTGGTAGGCGGTGTTCGCTAGCTGGGCGGGCAGAGGGTCTCGGGCTGAGATTGTTGGGGAAGGGTCGGTGGTGACTGGGGGAAGAGGGCCTGGGAAAGTTTCGTCGGCCAGGACGACACGTTACCCGCGATGACGCGGGAACACTTTGGTATGGTTGGTGACAGGTGTTTGGAGCGATGGTGTTCTTGGTCGTGCGTTGGTCTGATAACCTGTACACACATGCATGCAGCATGAACATCAGCACGGTCACGTGATTATGTCCAAAGCGTAATGCTTGTAACTAATCTACGGGCTTAGAAGGGGCTGTTACTGATTCGGATGGAGGGGTAATCGGGATCTGATGTATATATTACGTTGAACAAGCAACATTCTGCAGTCGTTTAGAGCGCAACCTAGTCACGAGGGTGAGCCACACCATGAGCACTATCATTATTTTCATATGAAATATCCAGTTCACTAGTCATAATACATTATGTGGAGTCTGGTTTTGTAAAGGGAATATTGTATCTAACAAAAACTAGCAGTACGTAGAGCTATAGCTGCAAATGCGGATGCTAGGATGCCAACTTGAATAAACATTTGCGCTGGTCAAAAACCATGAAGCCACAGATTTCTACAAATGGCCTATCTAAATACCGACGAACTGATTCGCTAATGGATTGGTACCAAGTTGGCTTCTTTATCATCCTAGAGACGTGCTTTTTTACTATGGAATATCCTAATTGCTGAATATCGTAATGGCCCTGAATTGCGCTCACGAGATATACATCATTCTCTTCATTACCTGTCTACTTGACATCTTGTCTCTGGCTATTTCGCCGGCCTGAAGCATAGAAGCGGCGCCGTAAACAATGACTCCTCTTGTTCAGTCGGTAGGCACAAGAGCCAGAGTCCAAACTCACTAAACACTGTCAATCGAGTTGAGAGACAGATGCACAATAGGGTTCATGACTCAGCTAGCGATTTTAAGACTACGAGCGGAGGGCTCAGCGGTCAGACTATGACACAAGAGAGAATCTTTAGCAGCCGCAACCGAAAGGCCTTGGAGAGTTCCTGGAGGAATTAAAGCCATTCTTGAAAAGTGAGCCGTGCAAACAACGGCAACGGGACGTGTATTTGCTAGTACGGCCGGATCAGCGAAGGCGGTCACATGAGGATGCTTATCTAGTCACCGGCGGTGATGTTGATGTAGATGCAAGTCGGAACTTTCCTACTAGGTTATGATCATGTAAAGAAATGTTAGCATATTGCGTTCACGAAACGTCTTTCCCACGGCATATAACCAGAATGCTGACTCAGTGGATCAAGAGCAAGAACTGGGTCGCAGGCTTGACCTTGACGATGATGTTCCCATCGATTGGTCTGGTGAATGTCATAGTCCATATTCACCTGAATGCGCTAGTAAAACTCGCAATTATAGTCAATTCAACCGTTTCCAGGCTTTTGTATATGCGGTCGACGCTTCTCTTTCGTTAAGCCATAATGCATAAATGAGTAAAAAGTAAATATATATGCTGGGAGGTATTAGCAATGAAGGAGTATTCCTTGTGCGGTTGTAACCAAGTGAAGAAAACGATTTTTGTATTTTTTAGAAAGTAACGTAGTGGTGTTGGGTAGAGTAAAGGGAAAGGGAACTTCCTACATTAGGTATTCAATGATTTGCGACCGTATACGAAAATCCTGACTACAGATTAGCATTCCAAACAGTCAAGTTTTCTTTAGTCCATCAAAGGACTTACACAGTCTCATACATGTGCACATTTTTTTGCCCTAAGCATGGTATGACCTCCTCGACGATCCACTTCTTAGCCCGTTCCTCGCTCCAACCAAGGATCTGCACAAATAACTTGATCCCGATGGGCTCGAAAGCATGTCTCAAGTCTTCGAGGAAGTAGAGACCAATCTTTTTCATCTTATCACCCTTGGCCCAGGGCCCGCACGGCCAGAACTTGCGCTGTTCCTTCACAGCTTCGAAACCTATCTCTTCCATCCACCGGGGATAGTGCTGCACGTTATTCCAGGGGCGGCCGAGCCTGACTGCGCAATCGGCCAACATGTCGAGGAAAAGACGGAGTGGGTGGTCGGCAGGCGGCTTCGGGTCCATGAACTGGACAGGAAAGAGGCCATCCTGTAACTCAAGATAACCTCCAGGGGCGAGATTGTCGTAGGCTTTTTGCAGGATGGATCGTGGATCGGTAAAACACGTGAGCAGGGCGCGGCCGTGAATGTAGTTAAAAGGCCGTCCGAAGTTCCAATCATCTTCTGCATCGGCAATCTCGAAGCTGCAATTTGTGGGCACGTAGGCCGGTTGAATTGGTGATAGATCGGTGCCGATCACACGGGCGTCGGGATATTGTTCGGCTGCGACTGTCAGATCTTGGTGGTGGTTAGGCTGGGGGTAGTGATGGCGATACCAAACTCCATGCTCCATATTCCTGTCCCCGTCGCGAGGTCAAGCACGCGTTTGGGCTTACCTATGGGAGCAAGAGCTAGGGCTCCATCGCACGAAATGGTAAAGAGGGCGTGTTGGAGATCTAGACGATCGCGTTCTTTCTAGGGCCCCATGTTAGGTTGGAGTGATGGAAGCATTTGTACCTGGTACAGCGAACCTCATCGTTGGGCATATGATACTCTATACATGATGGTTATTAGGTGCTCGAACATGTCATGACTTGGGGCTTACTGCCGGCCTTGTAGCCATGATAGGTGCGACCAAATTCTTCGACCGAAGTATAGATATCACTCCTCGCACTTGTGGTCGATGAGCTACATGGCCACAGATCAGCTTTACGGGGGAGATGGTCCACGACGGCGACTTTACATACGCATAGGTTACGCCGCCAACGGCTGAATCAGTCTCACTGCTTTCCTACGCGGTGTCACCCAACTGCGCGCCAAGACGGGCTGCACATGGCAGATCAATTTACATCGTTTTCCGGAACTAGGGCATTCGAGTGCTCCTGCTCTGGAGCATTTGCCATGGCGGCAAGTGTCAGCGCATGCAACGGAACGACACAATTAGCTGTGCGTTGGCGATGTTTTGGAGGTGTACACAGGCAAGATCGAGGGGAACTTGGCCGTAACCGTACCACGGCGGAGCGTTGGCGAGACACCCCGGCTAGCAGTGCGGCGGCGATGGCGTGCATCTATCGCGAAGGGTTGCAAACGCAATAACAGAAGAAAGTAACGTGGCCTGCCTGATGAGACAGGCGAAAACATATGGATTGCACTCTCCTTTAGAGCAAAGAACGTTAAGCTGTATATTGTTTGCAAGTCGTAGTCGCTCGCCAGTCAATGCTTTGGAAAGAGAATCTACGAAGCAAGGGTATAGAAAGAAGAGCATTTGATGCCATTAAGAAGTAGAGACATATCTATCCAGGGCTTGTTTCATGTAGTTCATCAACAGCAACGCTCCATACTCGTCAAGTCATTATGTTGTGCATGCACAGGTGCCACTCACAAACAATCAACCCAAAGGAAAGTCATCACAAACAGTCGTCTGCACCTAGGAACGAGGTTTGAGGGTGGGGTGCGGCGATGGCGACCGGCCCCTGAGCGCAGGTGAGCTGGGTCGCAGCATAGGGCTCGCGGCGGCGCTCAGAGCATCCAAGCTTAGCTGGCTGATGGCATCAAGGTTGCCTTGAACGTCTTCGTCGCTCAGATCGAGCATCAAACGCAGTTGATTAGCTTTGAGAGCTTCGCCCAGACCCACGACCAGCTGTTCTTTGGTGGTGCTACCGGCAACGTCGTAATAGTACCAGTGATAACCTATGTCGTCAAGTTTATGGGGCTCGGCAGGAGTGGAGATGCGCGCAATGCAGTGTCGAACATCCATGCCAAACACGCCTGATATGGACGGATCAGTGCCTAGTCCGCCTAGCGAGTTGCTGCGTTGTACCGCGCGCGGTACGCGCGCATCCTTCTCAAGGGGTGTCTCATTCAAGCTCTTGGAGGCACCAGCGTCGCGGAGCTTCGCACGCCTAAAGACAGCCTTGTGCAGCTCAGTAATACCCACGACGATATAGAAGTCCTTGTGCTCCTTTGCCAGGTTGTGTATCCACTGCTGGGCCTCGGGGTCATTGCACACGGCCTGAAAGGTTTTGACGGGGTGCTGGCTGGTACGCTGAATCATTTGTTCGGCGGTGACGGTGAGGAGGTTGGGTTGCCGGTAGACACGACCAAGATCGAATTTTGCACCATAGTTGGCCATGAAACGGCCCTCAGTGTCGACCGAGAAGACATCCTTGTATCGTAGCTGTATGTGGTAGTCATTCAGCTCCTCGACCTCTGGCTGCGCTTGGTCGGAGAAGAAGCCATCCCGCTCAGGGTGGAGAGGGTGAGGCAGGAGCTGGCCGACGACGACATCGTTCGAAGGTAGAGGTTTTGGCAGGAGGCCGTGGAGAACCATTGCGCGCAGGGTCTAGGACAGGTCCGTAGGGCGTCCGGACAGCGTCGGTAGAAAAAAAAGATAGCGGTAGAGGCAGCAGGTGAGCTGAGGCTGAAGAAAACATGATCGCAGACTGCGCGGACATGGTTGCTTATTGGCTACGCGCTGGGCACTTGCCTGATTAGGCGCTAGAGGCACTATGTTGCTCTCACGTTCCCGCGCGGGGGCTCTACATTGGAAGATGGAGAGAGCGTGTGCGTGTGCGTGTGCGTGTGTGTGTGTGTGTGTATGTGTGAAGAAAGCGCGCGTGCCAGTTTATGAAGCAGCAGGCGAAGCAACCGTTCAGGACCATCACGTGCATGTCACAATTCCAACCAAGCAATCCAGGCTCTGCCGGATGGCGGCATCCCGAGGTCCACCGAGCAACACGACACGACGCGAAGTCGGAGAAAGGAGACAAGGAGACAAGGAGACGTGGAATCGCGCGCGGAAACGCAGACGGAGAGGCCCGCATATCCTCGGGGGCGTACCTCGAGACTAGCGGCCCAGTCTCTCAACGGTTGAGGTGAGCGATGTGTAATGCCCTTGACGGCTCTCGCTGAACTCTTCTTTCCTTTTGTCTAACCGTCGGCTCCAGCCCGCGCTTCATTACCCAGCACCGTGACGCGAAAATGGCTCTCAGTGGTATCGCCCAGCGAGCTGGCGAGCTGGCGCGGGGCTCAGCGGGGCAATTCTCGGTGCTACCGTCGAGGGCGGACGCAGCGTGCTTGTGCTTGGGAACTAGGGTGGCTGATTCAAAAGTGACAAACACTCAGTCAGAGGTGTAGCAATCATCCCCCAAGGCCTCCATGTGGGCAGCGCAACGCCGATCGTCGGGTCGGGCGGCCGCCGGGGCCCTCCCGCGGGCTACACTATCGCTGTGGGGTTCGTGGGCATTTGTACAGACGAGTCGGACCCGGGGCCTTTGTCACGCTCGTAATGGCTGACTGTGCAGGCTGAACAAAGAGGAAGAGGTCCGGAGAGGCAAGAAGGGATGCCCGGACGGGCAAGAAGGCAGCCCAGGTAGCTAGCAGAGCAGAGGCAGGCGGGCGCAGTGAGGGGCAGGCGGGGGGCAGGCAGGGGGCAGACGCGGGCGAGCCGAGAGACGCGAGGGAGCTGGGACGGAGCGCGGCCGGGTCGGTGCCTCGGCGCGCCTGTGCCCCTCTTATCGATAGTCCTCAGCGCGAGCCGTTGTCACAACAGCCCAGCCCATCCACCATCAACTGGCCTTGGTTGGCTGCTAGCTCAGCTCCCGACCTTCTCCACGCCCGCGTAGTAAGCCCACGGCCCCTCTTCATTGGCGAGTCCAGCCCGCTTCCATGACGTGAAATCGCATAGACAAAGCACCCACGTCACTCGACCCCCCACTAGCCCTAAAAGCAAAAGACCTCTCTCAACCACTTTTGTGCTGAAGACTCTGATTGCCCCTCCCGGACGCCTTGCTTGCTTGTTTAAATTGCCCTCTGTCCGCTCTTGTTTCCAGCTCTGCATCTTCTTCTTCATCTCCATACTTTCACAAAC
>Ga0247757_10000982_pt1 | contig 20995 bp, 17 predicted proteins | sample UWRJL126311R4_FD_180929 | JGI IMG/M metagenome (GOLD analysis project Ga0247757, IMG submission 180929) | Plant litter microbial communities from Arlington Agricultural Research Station in Wisconsin, United States - UWRJ-L126-311R-4 | ecosystem: Environmental > Terrestrial > Plant litter >...
TGCCCATGGGAGCCGGTGAAAAACCGGGCGCGGGTGCGAAGCCGGGCGTGGCGGTGAAGCCGGGGGCCGCGACGAAATTCGGAACCGCGGGGAACTGCGAGACTTGCTGCGTCCCGTGCGGACCGATGGAGGACGGCTGCCCATACGGTTGCGAAGTGACCATCGAAGGCGGCGCGCCGAGCTGAGATTGTGGCGGTGCAGGTTGCCAGCCCGATGGCGGCGGCACTTGCGGGGGGACTCCGTAAACGGGGGGAGGGGGCAACGGCCGACCCGAGCCGTCGTCGTAGCGCGCGCGTGTTGCGCCGAGCGCGATGTCGTCTCCGTGCTTGAGATCCTGCTCGCCGACGACTCGCTCGCCGTTGATGTACGTCCCGTTGAGACTACCTAGGTCGCGCAGCGTAAAGCCGTTGACGCGTCGCTCCAGGATGCAGTGCTCCTTCGACACGATCTTGTCGAGGAGCTGAATCGTGTTACTGGGATGGCGCCCGAGCGAGTTGTGGTCTCGTAACTCGACGACCTGCTGGCCTTCGGGTGTCGCGAGCAGAATGCGGGCCATAGGGGCAAAAAGGCTACCGTTCTCGGCACGCGCCGACAAGAGCAGCCGTCCCTCGGTTGCGGAAATCAGCGCGCGCCTTGCCCCAGCGTCAGCGAGCGCCCCATGTAGGGGCGAAACGTACCGCGCAGCCTCGCGCTCGCATCGAGTGCGTGCCGTCGGGCCCCCTGGCCGAGAATTGCTCTGATAGTGTCGCGCGCGGTGGCAGGCCACATCCTCGCGATCGATCAGGGTACGACGGGCACGACGGCACTCGTGATGGGGCTGGATGGCGCCACGCTTGGCCGTAAAAATTGCGAGTTCGCCCAGCATTTCCCGGAACCGGGCTGGGTCGAGCACGAGCCCGAGGATATCTGGCGCAGCGTGCTGAGCTCGGTGTCCGGCGCGCTCGAAGCGGCGAAACTCAGCGGAAGCGAGATCGCCGCCATCGGCATCACCAATCAACGTGAAACGACCTTGCTTTGGGACCGAAGCACGGGGCAAGCCGTACGACGCGCGATCGTTTGGCAAGATCGGCGCACGGCCGCGCGCTGCGCACAGCTCAAGGCGGGAGGTCACGAAGCTCGGGTGCGCGAAATTACCGGGCTCGTGTTGGATCCGTACTTCTCCGGCACCAAGCTCGCTTGGCTGCTCGATCAGGTACCCGACGCGCGGGCGGCGGCAAGTGCAGGAAAGCTTGCGTTCGGCACCGCCGATTCGTACCTAGTTTGGCGGCTCGCCGGCGGCGCGGCCGCGCGCGCGCCCCACGTGACCGACGTAACCAACGCTTCGCGCACGTTGCTGATGGATCTCGCGAGTCGCACTTGGAGCGAAGAAATGCGCGCCTTGCTCGACGTCCCGAGCGGCGTTCTGCCTGAAATCGTGCCCAGCGCCGAGCGGGTCGCGGTGACTCGTGGAGTGCCCGGTTTGCCGGACGGCATTCCGATCACGGGCATTGCCGGCGATCAACACGCAGCGCTCTTCGGCCAAGCGTGCTTTCGACCGGGAGACGCAAAGTGCACCTATGGCACCGGGGCGTTTCTGCTGGTCAACACGGGGCCGAAGCCGGTGGCCAGCCACTCGGGTCTGCTCTCGACGTTGGCTTGGCAAATTGGTCGCGAGGCGGTGTATGCGCTCGAGGGCAGCACGTTCATCGCCGGGGCTGCGGTTCAGTGGCTACGCGATGGCCTCGGGATCATCGCCTCCGCGCAGGAGATTGAGGCACTCGCGCGCAGTGTTCCTTCGAGTGAGGGTGTCGCTTTCGTGCCGGCGCTCTCGGGCCTTGGCGCGCCTTATTGGGATCCGGACGCACGCGGCCTGATCACCGGCATCACGCGGGGCACCACTCGCGCGCACCTCGCGCGCGCGACTTTGGAGGCGATCGCGTTTCAAGTTCACGACGTGATCGCCGCGATGAGCGATGATTTGGGGCACTCGGTGACTCGCATGCGCGTCGACGGCGGCGCCGCGGCGAACGATTTACTACTGCAGATGCAGAGCGACTTCGGGGCTTTGACGGTCGAGCGCCCGACCGAATTGGAGTCGACCGCGCGCGGAGCCGCGATGCTGGCCGGCCTCGGGGCCGGGCTTTTTTCTAGCCCCGAAGATGCGGCGCGAATGATTCGCCTCGACCGCGCGTTCAAACCGGAGACCGACCTCGCGACGAGAATCGCCGCGCTTGGTCGTTGGTCGGATGCCGTGTGTCGGGCGCGCTCGCACTGATACTGCCGTGAGCGTGCATTTCCCCTTTCCGGTCGCGGTCACCGGCCCCAAGATGAAGCCCATAGGGTCTCGATGAGCTTTTGGAAAAGAGGATAGTTATGGCTGACTCTGACTCGGGCACGGGCGGGCCCCAGCAGTTGCGAGACATCCCAGTGGATTGGGAGGCGCTTGAGGATGCCTTCGAGAACAACGCTCCGGAGGTGCATAGCTACTTGCACTTGGTGAGCGGCGAGGTCCTGCGCGTGGTGGATGGCATTGCCGATCCGGAGATGCATTCGCGCATCGCTTCGGACACGACGTACATGCGCATCGAGCCCGTGAGTTCGCGCGAGCAATACCGTTGGATGGAGCGCTTCATCCCCATGGTCGAAGAGGGAGATTTGCGCGACCAGCTCATTTCCGCGATCGACGGCAAGGGGGCCTTCCGACGTTTCAAAGACGTGCTCATGACCTACGGCACGGAGCGTGAGCGTTGGTTTGCGTTCCGCAGCGAGCGACTGCGCGTGTTCATGGAAGCCTGGTTGACTGCGCATGGGCTCGCTCCCACCGCGCGTCCCGTGTGGCCGGCAGATGCGCCGCCCGAGCCGGTCGTCGCGCAAGACGTGCTGGTCGCGCGCCGCAAGAGCAGCGCCGAGGCCCTGCGTAAGCAATTGCGAGAGCTCGCCGACACGCTGGGCGCGCGCGATTTGGAGAAGGTGACCGCTTTTGCCGAATTCGTGAAGGCGCGCCGAGCGGCGCGCGGCTTCGCCCACCGTGCCGACGGCGGCTCGACGTCCAGCGACAGCGACGCGCCGGCGGACTCGGGGAGTGACGTGTCCTCGCCCGACAGCGTCGCCGACAAAGATGCGGACGACGAAGAGGCGACCCCTTCGTCGCGCAAGCGCCCCGCCGCGCGATGAAGCGTTCGCTCGGACTCGCCCTCGCGAGTTCCATGTGGATCGCGGCGGGCTCGCTCGCCGCGGAGCCCGTCCTAGTCGACCGTGCGGTGGTGCGCTTCGAGGCGCCCGAGACCGGTGGCGCGCGCCGGCCGCGGTTCGTGTTCCAGCGCGAGCTGTCGTTCGAGGCACGCCTGGAGGCGCTTTCGGATCCGGATCGCGCGGCGCTGGGAGACGCGCCGTATCGCGAGCGGCACGTCTCCGCGGCGCTGGATCGGCACATTGCCGAAACCATTCTCGGGGCGCTGCGCGTCGACCCCGAGCCCACGCCGGCCGAGCTGGAACAGCAGAGTCAGCTCGCGCGTCGCATGTTGAACGACCGCGCGGGCGGTCCCGACGCGCTCGACGCCGCGCGCGAAGCGGAGGGCCTCAGCGAGCGCGAGGTCGGGCGGCTGCTCTTGCAGAAGGCGCGAGCGAGCCTGTACCTCGACCGCATGGTCACGCCAATGCTCGAGCCCAGCGAAGCCGAGCTGCGCAGCCTGCACAAGTCGAGCAATACGCCCTTCAAAGACGCGCCCTTCGACACCATTCGCCCTGCACTCTTGCGTTGGTACGTTTCTCGTCGTCTCAACTCGGCCCTGGCCTCGTTCTACGAAAACGCGCGCTCGCGCATCGAAGTGACGATCCTCCAACACTGACCTTTGCTCGCTGGCCATGAAGTCGCATTCGAAATCCGACGCCCACAAGGTCGTCATCGCGGCCTTGCTCGGCAATTTAGGCATCGCGATCGCGAAGTTCGTCGCGGCTTGGCTCTCGGGCAGCACGGCGATTTTGGCGGAGGGTGTGCACTCGCTGGCCGACACCGGTAACCAAGCCTTGCTGCTCGTCGGCATGGGGCTGGCGAAGCAACAGCGCCCGCAGCTGTATCCGCTGGGCCGCGATAAAGAGTCTTATTTCTGGGCGTTCATCGTCGCCCTGCTGTTGTTCTTCGTGGGCGGCGTGTTCGCCGTGTACGAAGGGCTGCACAAGCTGTTCGCGCGGGAAGAAGCGCATGGCTCGCTGCTCATCCCCCTCGGTGTGCTCGCGGTTTCATTGTTGATGGAGGGCGGCAGTTTTTTGGTCGCCTTCAAGGAGTTCAACAAGAGCCGCCGCGGCGCCGGATTTTTCAGCGCTTTGTTCGCCAGCAAAGATCCTACGATTCCGGTCGTGCTCTTGGAAGACACGGCGGCCGTGTGCGGGCTCGTCATCGCATTTTCGGCGATCGGCATTTCCGCGCTCACCCACAATCCGATGGCCGACGCGATTGGCTCGATCATCATCGGCATTTTACTGTGCTCGGTTGGTCTATTGCTGGCCCGCTACACGCGCAGTCTGCTGCTGGGCGAAGGCGTTACGCCGCAGGTTCGTGAGAAGACGCTCGGCATCGTCGAAGGAACGCCCGGCGTGCTCAAGGTCACGCAATTCTTGAGCATGCATCAGGGCCCCGAGGCCGTGATCCTTGCGTTGAAGGTGCGTTTCGAACCGAAAATGCTGGTCGAAGACGTCGAACGGGTGATCGACGACATCGAGGCTCGCGTGCGCGCGGAAGTGCCCGAGATGAGCAAGATCTTCGTCGAACCAGACAGTGACTACGACGCCGAGCGCGATCTTTCGCTGCGCCCCGCGCCCTGACTCGCTACCATTTCACGGTCACGCTCGGCGGCTGCAGTTCGGCATCCGCGTGGCCGAGCTCGACCGTGACTTTGACCACGGCCGAGCCGTGCTTCTTCAGATCGAGGTTGGGGAGCTTGCTCAGATCGGCGCGGGGGATCACTTGATCGGGGCGAAGCGCGTGAATGATTTCGGGCGGGCCGCTGACGGTGACGTCGACCGTGCGCGGAACCGCCCCGGTGCCGGGCAAGCCGACGACTTCGACCGGCCGATTCTCGAACTTGGCTTCACTCACGCGGCGCGCCACGGTCACGGTCACGTTCGCGGACGCGGGCCCGATGTAGCGCGCGCGCACGGGCGCCGCGTCGATTGCGATTCGGCGGCGATGCACACCCGCGCTCAGGCCGGACACATCGAACGCGGACAACCGCGCGAACTGCATCACCTCCACCACGCTGACGGGGCCACGCACCGTGAGCTGGGTGGGGTCGACATCCGGCTCGCCCTTGACCACGTAGCCCTCCGCGGGTTGCCCGGTGATCGCGGCTTGCAATGGGATTTGGCGCGTCACCACGTCTTCCCATTCCAGCTCGATGCTGGGCGGATCGATGATGGTGATGGTCGTCTCGGGCGGGAATGAAAATGCTTTGGCCTCGAAGCCAATCGATTGTCGGTGCCCGTCACGCAAATCGATTTCGATCGGCACGATGCCGGTTTGGATCTGGCGATCGATGGCGCGCGCGGGCCCGCGCAGCGTCACGTGAATGCTAGCCGGGATAGGTGTCATCAGCTCGCGTTCCGCGCTCTCGGGCGGTAAACGCATCACGATCGGCACGGGGATGGTTCGCTGCTGCTCGTCCGTCTGGCCCTGCAGGAAGGCGAACAGGCCGAGCGCGAACGTCAGCGCCAGCGCTTTGAGCCCGAGGTTTTCCGTGAACGACTCACGCAGGAACGTGAGCACGCTGGCAAGCATGGACGACAGCATCACGGCTCACTTTGGCGAGAGCCGCCGTCGTCTGATGGGTCATCACTGGCATCCGGATCGCTTCCGCGGCGCGATCGACGCTCGGCGGAAGAGGTCGTGATCGGCGTACGCAGTGGCGCCATCGCGGGTGGCGGCGGGGGAGGGGTGTACGAGGGGCGCAACGGCGGTGGAGCGTCACTGGTCGGCCGCACGCGCGGCCGCACGGGTGATGGTTCGGGCTCGGCCAGGCTGATGCGCGGGTGAGCGAGCTCCGGCTCGACCGAGCGGCGCGAGAGGCGCGCGCTTTCGGTCAAATCACCCGAGCGCCGGGAGGTCACGGCATCCAACGTGCGGCGGGAGAGCGGCGCATCGGCGGCGGCGCCGTCGCGCAGCACTTTGGCGGGGGCTTTACGGCTCTTTTTGCGCACTTTGGGGCTGAAAATCGCTTCCAACATCGTGCGCAGCTTCGCGCCGTCGAGGTTGCTGGCGATGTTGCCGTTGAAGCAAAAGCTGATCGTACCGCGCTCTTCACTCACGATCACGACCACCGCGTCCGTCTCTTCCGTGATGCCGAGGGCGGCGCGGTGGCGCGAGCCGAAGCTGTCGTCGACCACGCGCCCTTCGGGCATGGGGAAGAAAACGCCGGCCTTGGCGATGCGGTAGTTGCGGATGATCACCGAGCCGTCGTGCAGCTTGTTCACGCCTTCCGGAATGAACAGCGTGACGAGCAGCTCGCGCGTGACTTGAGCGTCGAGCACGTGCCCTTTGTGTACGCCCACGAACTCGTCCAAGTTTGCGTCTTGCTCGAAGGTGATCAGCGCCCCGATGCGGTGACGGGCCAGATCCGTCGCGGCTTCGACCACCGCGTCGATCAACTTGGACTCTTGCGTGCGGACCAAGCCGCCGAACCAGGCGCGGCTGCCGACCCGCTGCAGGCCACGCCGGATGTCGTTCTGGAACACGACCACGATGATCAAGATCATGCTCGAGATCAACGCGCCCATGATGTTGAGCACGGTCACGAGCTGGAGCAGCTGCGCGACGATGTAGAGCACGAACACCATCGCCAAGCCCACGCCGACTTGCATCGCGCGCGTGCCTCGCAGCACCAAGAGCGCGCGGTAGACGATGTAATAGACCAGGAAAATGTCTAGAATATCGCGCACGACCTGCAGCGGCGTGAGCGATTCGAAAAACGCATACAGGCTATCCAGCATGGGCGGCCCCTACGCGCGAACGGCTCTCGCGCTCGACGACTGCGGCCACGCGCAGCGCTTGGCGCACCTCACGCACGTCGTGCACGCGCACGATGGCGGCACCGCGTGCGGCGGCCAGCAAACACGCCGCGACACTGCCCCCTAGCCGTTGTTCGGGCGGCGCGCCATCGACCGTGGCCAGAAATGATTTGCGGCTCGCGCCGACGACTAGCAGCCCCTCGCTCTGAAACTCGGCCAGCCGCGCGAGCAGCGTGTAGGACTGGTTCGCGTTCTTGGCGAAGCCGAGGCCCGGGTCGAAGTAGACGTCTTCGGCGGCCATGCCGGCGGCCACGGCGCGCGTGCGTGCGGCGCGCCATTCGCTCCGTACGTCTTCGACCACGTCTTTATAGCCGGCGTCGGGATACACGGAGAAGCCGGCCATACTCGCCGCGGGCCCGCGCGCGTGCATCAAGATCAGCGGCGCGCCGGCTTCGGCGCACGCCCGCGCCAGGTCGTCATCGGCCAAGCAAGAGACGTCGTTGATCAAGTGCGCGCCGAGCGCGAGCGCGTGGCGCGCGACCTCGGCGCTCGCGGTATCGACGGAAACCAGCGCCCCACTGTGCAGGGCGTGCCGTAGGGCGGGTTCCAAGCGGGTGATCTGCTCGCGAGCGGGGATCGCCGCCGCCCCCGGGCGCGTGGATTCAGCGCCGATGTCGATTAGATCGGCGCCTTCCAAGAGCAATTCATCGATGCGCCGCGCGCCGTGCGCCGCGTCATCGTAGCGCCCACCGTCGAAGAACGAATCGGGCGTGACGTTGAGCACTCCCATGAGGAGCGTCCCGCGCTCGCGGCGCAGATCTTCGATGCGAGTCGAGACGGGTCCCACCAGTATGCGGTAGCAAGATGTGCGCCGTCGCGCAAGCATTGGAAAGTCAGCATTTGGCGCTGAATGTGCGTGCTCTGAAAAGCCGAGGGCTCCGAATCGGGTAAGCTTGCCGGCGATGTTACCGCCCGTCTCGGCCCCGTCTGCGTTTGCGGCCCGCCGCCAGCGACTTTCAGCCCGTTTTTCCGCGCCCGCGCTGTTCGTTTCCGGACTGTCGCGACCGCGGAATTTTGCCGGCAACCGCTATCCGTTTCGCGCGGAGAGCCACTTTTTATACTTCGTCGGACGCGCGTTGGAGGGCGCCGCGTTGTTGATCGCGCCGGGCGGCAAGTCGACGCTGTTTGCGCCTGCACCCGATCCGGAGGCAGAGCTGTGGGCCGGTCGTCAACCGGGCCTCGACGAGTTGTCGCGCGAGCTCGCGATCGAGGTGCGCCCAATCGACGAACTGGAGCGGCCCGAATTTTCGGCCACGCTGCCCGCGCAAGACTCGGAGAGCGCCATTTGGCAGAGCGAGCTGATCGGCCGCGACGTGATCCATGGTTCGGGCTTCGAGCTCGAGGGCTTGGATCGCGACTTGGCCGAAGCGGTGATCGAGATTCGACTCGAGCACGATGAGGCCGCAATTGCGCAGCTGCGCTTCGCCGCGGACGTCGCCGATCGTGCGCACCGCGCGGGCATGCGTGCCACGCGGCCGGGCCTGCGTGAATTCGGCGTGCGCGGGCCGATGGAAGCCGCGATCATCGCCTCGGGTTGCGTGTGCTCGTACAATTCGATCGTGACCGTGCACGGCGAGGTGCTGCACAACGAGCGCCACGACGGCCTGCTCGCGGACGATGATTTGTTGCTCGCCGATGTGGGCGCCGAGACGCCCGAAGGTTGGGCCTCGGACGTGACTCGGGTCTGGCCGGCACGAGGTGAGTTCTCGAGCACGCAGCGCGCGATCTACGAAGTGGTGCTCGCCTCACAGCTCGCGGCGATCGCGGCCGTGAAACCGGGGGTGCGCTACTTGGACGTGCACCGCGCGAGCGGCCTCGAGATGCTGCGCGGCCTGATCGAGCTCGGTATCTTCCGCGGCGACCTAGAAGATTTGTACGCGCGCGGTGCGGGCGCGCTATTTTTCCCGCACGGCATCGGCCATCTGCTCGGTCTCGACGTGCACGACATGGAAGACTTGGGCGATCGCGCGGGCTACGCGCCGGGGCGCGTGCGCAGCACCAGCGCGGGCGACCGCTACCTGCGCCTCGACCGTGATTTGCGCGCGGGCATGTGCGTGACGATCGAGCCCGGTTTCTATCAAATCCCCGCGTTGCTCTCGAATACCTCGGAAATGGCCGGACTCGAATCGGCACTCGATCGCAAGCGTTTGGCGGACTTCGCCGACGTGCGCGGCATCCGCATCGAAGACGACGTGCTGGTGACCGCGACTGGCTCCGATGTCCTGACCCGCGCGATCCCGAAGACCATCGCCGAAGTCGAAGCCGCGGTCAGAGATCGGTGATCTGGTAGTCCTTGATCTTGTACAAGAGCGCGCGGTGGCTGATCTCGAGCACCTCGGCCGCGCGCGTGCGGTTGCCCTTGGTGCGCTGTAACGCCCGGCGGATCAAGATTTCTTCCACGATGCGCATCGTCTTCTTGACGCTCAGCTCACCGCTGGCCAATTGCATCTGCACCGGGTCGCGCGCCTCGCGCAAGCGGTCCGGTAAGTCTTGCGCGACGATCTGATCGCCCTCGGCCAGCACCATCGCGCGCTCGATCGTGTTCTCGAGCTCACGCACGTTACCCGGCCACGGGTACTCGAACAGTAAGCGCCGTGATTCGGTGTCGAGGCCGCGGATGGAGGTGCCCAAGCGCACGTTGTTCCGGGCCACGAAATGGTCGATCAAGAGCGGGATGTCTTCCCGTCGATCGCGCAGGGGCGGGACCAAGATGGGCAGCACGTTCAAGCGGTAAAATAGGTCCTCGCGGAAGCGGCCGGCCTTGGTTTCGGCCAATAAATCACGATGCGTGGCCGTGATGATGCGCACGTCGATCTTGATGTCGCGCACGTCGCCCACCCGCCGGATCTTTTCTTCTTCGAGTACGCGCAGCAGCTTCACCTGTAGCGCGAGCGGCAGCTCGCCGATCTCGTCTAGGAAGAGCGAGCCGCCATCGGCCTCTTCGAACAACCCACGACGATCTTGAACCGCGTCGGTGAAGGCGCCCTTCTTGTGTCCGAACAGCTCGCTCTCGAGCAGGTTCTCCGGAATCGCTCCGCAATTGACGGCCACGAACGAGCCGCCGCGGCGCGAGCTGCGATGGTGAATCGCGCGCGCGACCAACTCTTTGCCCACGCCGCTCTCGCCCGCGACGAGCACGGTGGTTTTGTATTCGGCGATTTTGGAGATGGTGCGGAAGATGTCGAGCATCTTCTGGCTCTTGGCCAAGATGTCGTCGTAGCGATGCTCCTTGCGGATCTCGTCCCGCAGCGCGCGGTTCTCGCGCCGCAGGAGTTCGCGCTCCTCGGCCTTGCGCAGCGCGAGCACGATTTCGTCGGGCTTGAACGGCTTCTGCACGTAGTCGTACGCGCCCGCCTTCATGGCCTCGAGGGCCTGGTCCATGTTCCCGTACGCGCTCATCACGATCACGGTGGCCTCGTTGCCCTTGGCCTTGAGCGTGGTGAGCAGGTCGAGCCCACCCATCTTGGGCATGCGTACGTCGGTCAGGACCACGTCCGGCCCGAACGAGTCCACCATGCCCAGGGCATCCTCCCCACTTTCGGCGGTCTCGACCTCGTAGCCGTGGCGCCGCAGCAAGGTGCGCAGCACCAGCCGCAAATTCTCTTCGTCATCGACAACTAGGACGCGGCGCACTGTGCAAAAAATGCTACCCTACCCACCCCGATCCAGCAACTGCTGCGTAGTGGCCGCGGCGGCGGTTGCGTTTCGTTATCCCCGCGAATCTGATAGGGAATCCCGCAGGTTCTCGGAACCCGGGTGGGCGCTAGAAGTCGCAACCCGGCCTCCCACCGCCTACAAAGACAAGGACCAACCACCATGCTTTGCGGAGTCGATCAACTGTTCACCGGCCAGCTCTCTGGCTTGCGCCGTCGCCTGCGTGGCAGTCGTTTAGGGGTGCTCACGCACGCGGCTGCGGTCGACCGCCGCGGCCGGCACCTGCTCAGTGTGCTCGAAGAACTGGGCGCCTCGCCGCGCCTGATCTTTGCGCCCGAGCACGGGCTCGACGCCACGGCCCAGGCGGAGGAGGCCGTCGGCTCCGAGGCCGCCGAGGGCAAGACGCCCATCTTCAGCCTGTACGGCAAGACCAAAGAAGCGCTCACCCCCGCCGCCGAGCAGCTGGGCGAGATCGATCTGTTGCTGATCGATTTGGCCGACGTGGGCAGCCGCTACTACACGTACGCGTGGACGGCCCTGCTGGCCGCGCGCGCCGCCAGCGCGGCCTCGATTCACACCGTCGTGCTCGACCGCCCCAATCCGATCTCGGGCGATCCGGCCACGCTCGAAGGTGCGCCTCAGCAAGAGGGCTTCCTCTCGTTCGTCGGTTTGGAGGCATTGCCGATTCGCCACGCGCTGAGCATCGGCGAGCTCTTGGCTCAGTTCATCGAGCGCGACGGCAAGCCGCTCGGTGCCGAGGGCGCGCTCTCGGTCGTCTCGCTGCTGGGCTGGGAACGGCACCGCGGCGCCGAAGCGTGGGGTCGCCCATTCGTGATGCCCTCGCCGAACATGCCGACGGCCGAGACGGCTCTGGTTTACCCGGGCGGCTGCTTGATCGAAGGCACGAATCTGTCCGAAGGCCGCGGCACGACCGCGCCATTTCAGCTGGTTGGCGCGCCGTTTTTGGATGGGGAAGCGCTGGCCGAGGCGCTGATCGCTTCCGGCTCTCCGGGCGTTCAAGTGCGCCCGGTCGCGTTCCGCCCGACCTTCGAAAAGCACGCCGGCCAAACCTGCCGCGGCGTGATGCTGCACGTGACGAACCCACTCTTGTTCCGCCCCGTCGCGACGTACCTGCGGCTGATCGCGCTAGCTCGTGCCCAAGCGCCGGAAGCGTTCGCGTTCCGCAACACGCCCTACGAGTTCGAAACCGAAGTGCCGGCGTTCGACTTGCTCACGGGTTCGGCCGCCGCGCGCACCGCGCTCGAAGCTGGCGCCTCGCCGGAAGACGTCGTATCGCTCGTCGCGCCCGTCGATCCCTCGTTCGCCGAAGCGGTGTTGGCCGCCGAAGCACGCTTGGAACGCGCGCAAGCCTGACGGCCAGCTGTCGCCGATCTCACGACCACCGAGTTTCGCGCGCCGCTCACAGTAAGCGGGCCATGAATGACAGCAGCGCCAGCTCGTCGCTCAGGCCCGCGGTCTTGCTCACCTCGACGTGCTCGATGAGCGGCGTGACCAACGCCAAGTGCGTGGCCGCGCCGAGTTCGAGTCCGGCCGCGTCGGTCTCCGAGGGCGGAATCACGTTGTCGTGCGACCCGTGCAGCAGATAAACCGGGATGTTCAACTCGCTGAGCCGCCCGGAAGCCGAGAGCGCAGACAACTGCGGCTGCTGTGATTCGAGTAGCGCGTCCAGCTGCGGCGCGAGGGACTGAAGTCTCCCCGTCTCCAACAGTTGCCACAGCCGTTCTGCTTCCGGTGTGCGGCGCGCCTTCGCCAACTCACGCGCGCCCGCTCTGTCTTCCTTCAGCCACGCCTTGAACGCGGCGCGCATCGCGAGCAAGTCGGCCGCGGGCACGAAGTGCTCGAGATTGCCGTACACGAGCACCACCAGGCCATACTCGTGGGCTTGCATCTGAACGAGGCCGTTCGGTGTCTCGATCTCGTTGTGGATCAAGAAACGCAGCACACGCCGCAGATCGTGGTGCCCGCCCACGCTGGTCACGAACGACAAGCGTTGTGACGTCTCGGGCTCTTCAGCCGCGACGAGCGAAAGCCCACCCGCAAAACTGAACCCGAGCAAGCCCACGCGCTCCCCACTCACGTGCTCTCGGTCCGCGACCAGGTAACGCACCGCCGTGCGGATGACACCAACGCCCGCGCTCGTGATGCGGTAGTCGGCAATGTCCGACAATTCCGGAGTGAGCACCGTCAAGCCGCTCTCGGCCAGCCCCCGCGCGAACGGCACCAAGCGCCGCTCGTCGATGCCCTGATAGTGCACGCCGTGGGCGACGACGATGCCTTGCCCCCGCGGTTGGTCCTGCCGATAGTACAGCCGAGCGCGAATCGGGCCATTTTCAGCGGGGATCGTGAGCTCGCGCGTGAGCACCAACGGCGCAGTTGGCAGCGCCCCCTGCGCCGGCCTGTGCGCCATGCGCTGCAGGAACTGCGCCGCACGCCCGTAACGCACGATTGACCCCCAACCAAGCGCGCCGCCCAGCCCCAACGTCAACCCCACTGCAACCACCCAACGCAGCCAAACTCTCCGCATGCATCGACTCTGACACGCCCCGCGCGGCGCGAGCCCCGGTCCGACAATCTGTTACAACGAATTACCGAACGCGGCGCGGCATGACGACGGTCGGAGCTCCTTCACCGCGCGTGCAGTGACCATGGATTTGATAGGGCTCGCCGTCCAATCGACGTGCGAGCGTGGTCCCACGCCAACCGAGGTACGCCTTGTTGAATCGCCGCGCCTCCGTGGGCGAAAGGTACGGATTCTTCAGGCCACCCAGCGTCACGAGCGTGAGCCGCTGCTCGGCGACACTCACTGGACAACCTTCGAGCCGAACATGAGACAGCTCGCGCGCCCGTCGGAGCTCCGCGGAAACTTTGAAGATCCGCCATCCGCAGCTCGTGTTTCTGGCGCGTTTTAGCATTCAGCGTCGCGCCGCGTGGCAGGGCGTTCGGCAGATGTTTTTTGATGGTCACTGAGTAGGCGCGTGTCGTCACAGCCTTCGGCGTCGTAGGTCGGGAACCGCGCTTCGCTCCGAGGTGCGATGCGGGAACGCGATCGCCCCCTCTCTTGGGCGCAGACCGAGTCAGTCGACGGCGCGGCGCGCGGGGCCGCCGCGGCCCGTGTTGCGTCGCTCGATCAGGCGCTTTTCTTCGCGGTTTTTGAACCAAGTCGAGCCGAGGTGGCGGGGCAGCATCGAGGCGTACAGCACGTCGCGGAGGGCGTTCGTTTCCCACGTGACCGAAGAGTGCGCGACTTGCGTGCGCACGAACACCGCGTCGGCGCGCGAGAGATTTCTCCTCGAGAGCTCTCCTTCACGCATCTCTTCGGACACGAGCACGCCGGAGCGCTCGAGCGCGGTGCGCAGGCCGTTGTTGAGCGGCTCGGTTTGCGCGCCGCTCGTGAAATAGCTCACCAGCTTGTGACGGCTCGTCACGGGCTCACCGCGGCGTTCGAGCACCCATTGTCGGAACACTTCGCTCTCGGCATAGAGTGCGTCGAATAGGTACGTTTCGGAGACGTCGACTCCGCCGTGGCGCAGGCCGCAGGCGGCCGCGTAGTAGCCGCCGGAATGCGCGGACACGCACACTCGTCCGAGCCGCGGGCGTTCGGGGAAGCGCGAATCCGCGAGCGTCTTGCGGCCGAAGCGCGCGGCGCTCGAAACCGCGCCGCCGAGCAGGCGTGAGAGCGCGCCCGGTGAGGCGAGCTTTCCGCACGATGAATCGGCTGCATTCAGCGCCAGCTGGGGCACGACGAGGATCGCGTTTTGGCGACTATCGACGAGCTGTTCGCGTAGTGCGTGCGCCGTGATCGCGCGCTCGGCGTTGCTGTTGTGCCCGTGAAAGTGGACCAGTGCGGACACGCCCTCTTCGGCGTGAAAACGGTACTTTTCCGGCACGAAGACGATGACGGTGTCGTCACCGTAGCCAATGCCGCTGAACGGCGCTTGCGGCAGCCCGAGGACCAACGTGGTGCCACGCGCGTCGCGCGTCTGGCTCTTCAGCCGAGGGCTCGGATCCGTTTGGGCGGCCTGAGCGGACGCAGCTGCGGTGAGCAACGGAAGTTGGGCGAGTGCGGCCAGTACCGTACGGCGACGCATGGTGGTTCTGGCTTGCCTCGGGCCACGTGCTTGGGCCAAGTTCCGAGCTAGACATCCGCGAAGCGGGGCCGTCGAATCCGTGATCGCTCGCGCTCGCGCAGGCCATCTAGGACCGACCGTGTCCGCCTAGCGCGTAAAAAGGGCTGCTCTCTTTAATATGAAAAATCCCTCTCGTTCGCCAAACGTCCTTCGCCGTCTGCGCCGTCTACCTGGGCTGCCGTTTTCGTCTCTCAGCGTACTGGCCGCAGTCGGTAGTTTCATCAGCCTAGCCGCGTGCAGCACGGTGCCGGCCCCCAGTGCACCCGCCACCCCGGCCGCCGCAACACCGGGCCCAACCGCCGGCGGCGGCGAGTTGCTCGGGCGCACGACCTTCAAGGATGACAAGACATTGCCGTGGATGCCGCTGTTCCTCGAGCCGGCCAAGGGCGAAACGTTCACGAAGGACGGCGCGTACTGCGCGCGTGTCGACCAGGTGGGCAAGAACGCCTGGGACGTTCAGCTCCGCCACCGGGAGATGACCATTCAGAAGGGACACACGTACTCGGTGCGTTATTCCCTGTGGGCTTCCGCGCCCATCCGCGTGCGCGCGCAGATCGGCATGTCGGGGCCGCCGTACAAGGGCTATTGGTCGGACGTGCCCGACGTGGGCACCACGCGCAAAGAGTTCACGAGCAACTTCACCGCCGACGATGCCGACGACCCGACCGCGGAGTTCGCCTTTCACATGGGCGATCCCGGAGCCAAGGGGCCGGTCACCGTCTGCATCGACGACATTCACCTGACGGACCCTGCGTTCAAGCCCGTGGCCAAGGCGCCGGAAGCGCCGCTGCCCGGCATTCGCGTCAATCAGCTGGGCTACTTCCCGAAGGGCGCCAAGCGCGCGACCTGGGCCATCGACGGCAAAGACGCGGAAGCGCTGTCGAAGAACGCCGTGCCGTTCGATGTCGTCGACGCCGCGGGCGCAGTCGTTCACAAAGGGACGACGTCACCGTTCGGTAAAGATCCGACCAGTGGTCTGTTCGTGCAGCGCCTCGACTTCTCCGCCTTCACCGCCGCGGGCGAAGGGTTGCGCGTGCGCATTGCGGCGACCAATGGCGGAACCGAGATCGTTAGCGACAAATTCGCCATTCGCCCCGCCGCCTTGAAGCAGCTGTCCCGTGATGCGCTGCGCTACTTTTACTACACGCGCAGCGGTATCGCACTCGCGCAACCGTTCGTGGAAAACGAGCGCTGGGTGCGCCCCGCGGGCCATCCCACGGACAACAAAGTGGCGTGCGCGCCAGACGCGAAGTGCAACTACACGCTGGACGTGAGCGGCGGTTGGTACGACGCGGGTGACTACGGAAAATACGTGGTCAACGGCGGCCTGAGCACGTGGCTGCTCATGAACCTGTGGGAAGCGTCGGAGCAGTTGAAGTTCGCGGTGACCGGCAGCAAAGACGGCGACCTGCACGTGCCCGAGAGCGGCAACCAAGTGCCCGACCTGCTCGACGAAGCGCGTTGGGAAATGGAGTGGCTACTCAAGATGCAGGTGCCGGAGGGCAGCCCGAACGCGGGACTCGTGCACCACAAGATGCACGACGCAGACTGGAGCTCACTCGGCACGCCCGCGGTGCTCGGCGCGATCCCCCGTCAGCTGCGTCCCGTCAGCACCGCGGCCACGCTCAACCTCGCGGCCACGGCGGCGCAAGCCGCGCGCGTGTTCGCCAAGTTCGACCCCAAGTTCGCCGAGCGCTGCCTCGCGGCCGCCAAGCGAGCCTGGGCTGCGGCGGAAGCGAATCCGAATCTGCTAATCACGAGCGCCGACACCAAGGGCGGCGGCCCGTATGACGACGACAAGCTCAGCGATGAGCGCTTCTGGGCCGCGACCGAGCTGTACGTCACGACCGGCGACAACGCTTACTTCACCGTGGTGAGCAAGAGCCCCCACTACCTCAAACTGCAAGCGCACGAGAAAGAGAATCCGCAAGCGCTGGACTGGCGCACCACCGACGCGCTCGGCACGATCTCGCTTTCGCTCGCCGCACGCACGCCGGCCAAGGCCCGCGAAGCGAATCGCAAGAGCGTCGTCGACGTCGCGGAGAAGTACCTGGCCCTAATCAAGGGTGACGGCTTCGGTCAACCGTTCACCGGCACGCACTACCCGTGGGGCTCGAACTCGTTCATCGTGAACAACGGCGTGATCCTGGCCTACGCGCACGCCTTCACCAAAGACCCGCGCTTCCTCGAAGGCGCGGTGGCCTCGATGGACTACGTGCTCGGTCGCAACGCGCTCGGCAAATCCTACGTGACGGGCTACGGCACGCGCCCGCTCACGAATCCGCATCACCGGCTGTGGGCGCACTCGATCGACGCCAAGTTCCCCGTGCCCCCGCCCGGCCTGCTCTCCGGTGGACCCAACTCGGATCTGCAGGACCCGTATTCGAAGGGCCTCCACCCGCATTGCATCGGGCAGACCTGCTATGTCGATCACATCGAGGCTTATAGCGCCAACGAGGTCGCCATCAATTGGAACGCCTCGCTGAGCTGGCTCGCCGCCTACCTCAACGCCGCGCTCTAGTCTGAGCCAATCGAGCCAGCAACGTCGCTGGCTCGCGCTCTCCCAACCCTGGGGCGCCGCGAATCGGGCGCCCCAGACGTCTTTTGTCGCCGCGCAAAGCCACGTTGGCTACAGTTGCCCAATGCGTAGCGGGTGGTTCCAAAGCGTGCTGCTGTCGAGTCTGAGCGCGCTCTTGCTTGGTTGCCAAGCTGGCGCGCCGAACAACGCTGCCCAGCCAACCATGCCTGCTCCTTCGCCCGCACCCGCGTCCGCATCCAAAAGCTTCGAAGAAGACGTCGCGTTCCTTTCGCAGCACGGTCCAATCAAAGTGCTCACGTCCGCAAACGGCGGGCGCATCGCTGTCTCGAGTCAATATCAAGCCCGCGTGATGACGAGCGCGGTCGGCGAACACCAACCGAGCCTCGGTTTCATCAATCGTCAGTTCATCGAGGCCGGGCAAACCGGCACCGCGTTCGATAACTACGGCGGTGAAGATCGCTTTTGGCTCGGACCCGAGGGCGGGCAATACGGCTTGTACTTTCCGGCGTCCAAACCGTTCAGCTTCGAGTTTTGGCAAACGCCCCACGCGATGCAAGAGGGCGCGTGGCAAGTGCGCGCCGAGAGCCCGACGAGCATCACCTACGCGCATGCATTCTCCGTTTCCAACTACGAGCAACGGGAGTTCAAGCTCGAGGTGGAGCGCAAGCTCACGCTGCTCTCCCCCGAACAGGCCCGCGAGCGGCTAGGCCTGCCATTGCCGGCATCGCTCCGCTGGGTCGGCTTTTCCAGCGAAAACACGCTGCGCAACACCGGCACGGATGCTTGGCAGGAGCAAAGCGGCCTGCTCAGCGTGTGGATCTTGGGCATGTTCGCGCCCGTTGCCGGCACCCAGGTCATCATTCCCTTCGAAACCGCCGCGACTGGCGAAATCGTCAACGATCGCTACTTCGGCAAAGTGCCCGCCGACCGCCTACTCGTAAACACGCAAAAGGGCTTCCTCGCGTTCCGCGCGGACGGCCACTACCGTAGCAAGATCGGCCTCGGCCCAGCCCGCGCCAAGCGCGCTCTCGGCAGTTACAGTGAGTCCGCGCAGCTGCTCACCCTCGTGCTGTACACCAAGCCGAACGGCGCCACGCGCTACGTGAACAGCATGTGGGAGCGCCAAGCCGCGCCCTACGCGGGCGACGTGATCAACAGCTACAACGACGGGCCACCCGCACCCGGAAAGCCGCCGCTCGGTGGCTTCTACGAAATCGAGTCGAGCTCACCCGCGGCCGCGCTCGCGCCGGGCGAGTCGCTCGTTCACGAACATCAGACGTATCACTTCAGTGGCCCACGCGCCGATCTCGAATTGCTCGCGCAGCACGTTTTAGGCGTGAATCTCGCCGATCTGCCGGCACCGTGATTGCCTGCGCGGCGTGCTTGCTGGGTCTGGTGTGCGCGCTGGCGCGTGACCATCAATCCAAATCGGCACGTGACCGCGCTTGGCTCAGCTCGCCGAGAGCACGTCGATGTTGCGGCGCACGTCCCAACTTTCGCGCACGCGGATCCAGAGCATGCTGACGGTGACCCACGGGCGTGGGGTCGCGATGCGCCGAGCGAGCGAGGCGATCTGCCGGTCTTGACTGGCAATGGCTTCGGCCCACGCGGAAGAGGGGCGAGCCGCGAGCTGACTCGCGAACGTCCACGCGCACTGTCGGGCGCGATCGATGCTGAAGTTAATGATGGCTTCGTCGGTGCGGCCGCTAACGCGGTCGAGTAGCGACAGGGCGGGCGAGAGGGAGCCCACGTCGGCCTGAACGCGGTCGATTGAGTTTGCCAGGATTTGATTGATGCGATCGAAATCGTTTTTCAGCGAGGCAAACGCGGGGCCGGGTGCGGTTTCGGCCGCGGCCACGCCGAGGTCGAGGTTGATGTGCGCGTTCATTCCGAGCAATAGGTGCTGCAAGAGGATCGGTCGTCGATCGTCCGTCGCTTCGAGGGCCACGCGCCAGCATTCGCTTGCCGGTTCCGAGCGGCGGTAGCTCGCCAACGCGCCGAGGTAACGGTTCGCAAAGACGACGTCCAGTCGTGCCATTCGCGCGCCGTCCTCGAACATGCCTTGCGCGATGCCCGCTTTCACCGCGACCGTCACCCGCCGTTACAACGCCGCGAAATAGCCGACGAGATCTTCGTGGACGCGAGCTTGAGCGATGACCGCGCCAAGCTCGCGGATCACTTTGTCGATGGTCTGGGCCGGCATGCGCGTTCCTTGGTCGAGGCTCGTTCATGCCGGCCGAGCGCAACGGCGCCGTGCATTCCACTGTACTGACCAGCACTAGGCTTTCAAAGCGTTAGAGTACCCCAGGGACGAATGGCGGCAATGAAAGGCAGCGAGCACCACCCGCCACATAGTTACAGCCGCATTTCCGACGTCGTCGACTCGCCATCGGTAACGGAGGCCGTTCGGAGTCCGAGAAAGAGCGGCCGTTGCGCCTGGTCCTAGGGTAATATTGGCATGCGACCTCAAGTGACTACGTGACGAAAACCGTCGCCCGCGCGTGGGTCTCTTAGTAGTTTTTTTCAGACGGAAACGTCCCCGCTCGGCGCACTAGCCAGTAGACGCAGTAGTACTGAGGAACTTGCGAACCGGGACGACCGAGCGGCGACCGGCTTTTTCGCGGAAGAAGAAAAATGACAAATATTGGTGGTACGGGGTTTACTGGGGTTCTTGCGGCAGCGATCTTTCTTGCGGCCGGATGCAGTGCGACAGTCGAGAATGAGCCGGGTAAAGGTTCACCAGGGGGCGAAACCGGCTGCGCAGACGATCTTCCTAGCGCGGCGGTTTTGATGTCTACCCCTCGGAACGACACGAACATCGAACTGCTCGCTCTGAAGTTCTCGGATCAGGAGGTGGCGGATCAATCCGTATACGATCGTCTCGTGAGGGATATCGCGGCGATCCGTGAACAGAACGCCAGCGTGGCCACAATCACCTATTTTTCGCCGAATGACGGCAAGTCGCTTCTTTTAACTGTGGATAGCGGGACAGCATCAGCGATCGACAACGGGAGCTATCACGAGTGGGACTGCCTGAACGATGCGTACGGCGCAACTAGCTTCAACGTATTAAGATCAGGCGAAACGGCATTCGCTGAGGTCATCCTCAAGGGCATCTATCGTCTCGATACCGTGGCTAAAAATTACGCGAGATTGAAAGGTATCAAGAGTGCCGTCCCGGCCTCAGGGGGAGGCGACGGGCCCACCATCTGCCTAACGCGCGCTAACGATGTGTGGCACTATATCTTTGACGATGCGAGCGGAGATTGCTTCGTCGGCTGTACTAAGCACATCTACACGCGCTTCACCACCACGGAGTCAGGGGTGGTCACCAATCTCGGCGAGCCATCGCCCGACGAAGTCCTCAAGTACGTGACAAAGGAAGCGTGCGGGTGATTCGGTAACCAAAGAAGCCGAGGTTTGATGTGGTGGTTGAAGTCCACCCTTCGTAGGCCGAGCGAACCCGCGCAGCTGCTCACCCTCGTGCTTTACACCAAGCCGAACGGCGCCACGCGCTACGTGAACAGCATGTGGGAGCGCCAAGCCGCGCCCTACGCGGGCGACGTGATCAACAGCTACAACGACGGGCCACCCGCACCCGGAAAGCCGCCGCTCG
>Ga0247757_10000983_pt1 | contig 20992 bp, 13 predicted proteins | sample UWRJL126311R4_FD_180929 | JGI IMG/M metagenome (GOLD analysis project Ga0247757, IMG submission 180929) | Plant litter microbial communities from Arlington Agricultural Research Station in Wisconsin, United States - UWRJ-L126-311R-4 | ecosystem: Environmental > Terrestrial > Plant litter >...
ACAACCCCCCTCCAGCCATGTCGGCTTACTCTGAGGACATTCTCCCGGTCAAGTTATATTAATTAAGCCGACCGTTCGTACGCCGGAACCGCTATGCGCCGCTTTATCCAAGTCGCTATTATACCTTATCTATATATTTAAACCCTACCATCTGAGTAAATGGCATTAACGCAAGATTTATCACTATAGACACTCCATAATACTCATTCTCCTTCCCTTTTCATTATGGCGAGGCATAACTCGTCCCGCGTCCCAGCTTTTATCCAGCTAAACATCTTCGACACAGGAGACTATCACCTGAGGATTCTTCCATGCGATATACAGTACAGCATATAACCTATCGCTGTTCGAATCCCGCTCACTGGGAGATTCTTTTTGTCGTTGTTTTAGGTTTCTGTAACATGGGAAGCACTATTATCTTGAGATTCTTTTCCTTGTATGTAGGACATAAGTCGACGATGTGTGTAAGAACTCAACCCCCCCAAAGACCGTCCCTCCTTTCCTGCTGAAGCCCGTCCGTACCTTTACTTCAATGCACCTTCTGTTCTTCCCGAATAGCCAGAAACAACGGTTTGATGCGAGGGACCGGCTGAGCATTATGGGATCGTAGACTCCCTCCCTAAAAAGACATACACTGGTATTATATATCGCATCCTACCCGGTCTTATCTCATCTCATCTCAAACTCTAGGCAGTACGAACAAGCAAAAAAACAACTACATACCACACTCATTATTCTTTACATTCTTTCATGCGCATCAAAAAAGTACTTTTATTCCTCATCCCTTCACCCGTTTAAGAATGTCATGCCATGCCATGCCACTCCAAATCCAAATGCGTAGTATGTACCTCTCCCTCTGCACCGAACCTATGAAGGATAAACAAACAAAATGCCGCGATAAAAAGGAGCTAGAATAAATGCCATGATTTTCGTTTCGGTTCTTTTTCCAAGTAACACATCGTTAAAAATGCCTTTCCCATATCCTGCGATGATGATTATGACGATGGTTCATAAAAAGAAAAGGAAAAGAAAAGCACTCATGTTTCCAGCCAACCCATACTCATAAATGTTCAAGATGCCCCAAATCTCTCCAAAATACCTGTACTCCTATCCCCTTACGATGCATGTCCTTAACCTTCCCTTTCCCTTCTTGTCTATCTATCCATCCATCGACCTATCTACCTCCGATACTGCCCCTGCTGATGCCCTTGCTGATGCGCAAACCGCGCCGCCGCCTGCGCCTGATCGAAGCTCGCCCCGTACGGCTGGGTCGCACTCTGCTGTCCCTGTCCCTGAAACTGCTGCTGTTGCTGTTGCATATACATCCCGCCACCCATACCTCCAGGGCTATGTGCACCCCACCCCTGCTGCACACTCGGCATTATCCCTTGAGGCGGAAAATACCCTTGGCCCTGATATGCCTGACCCATCTGTCCAGGCGTGGATGCATACCCATAAGCCTGCTGAGGATACCCCTGCGGCGTGCCCATCATGGTGGGCGTAGTAGCGGTGGCGTGGTATCCAATCGGAGGAGTCATGGCGACAGCATGGCCCATCTGTGCTTGCTGACCCATTTGTTGGAGCTCTAGCGCCTGGCGCTGCTGCGCGGCCACCATACGGCGGTCAATTTCGGCTTGCATTGCTGAGGTAGTGCTACGGTTCGTTTTTGCGGCAGCTTTCTCTTTCTCGCGGTAGTCGATGTATGCGGTTAGACCGGCTGAGGAGGGCTTTTGTTCCTTCTTGGAATTTTTGGTCAAGTCAATCAAGGGTGTGTTTGTGATTCGGGCAACGTGTTCCTGCTCGCGAGCACTAAGAGATGTCGGACGCTGATCAAGCAGTCGTTCCGCGCCTCTCGACAGAGGCCGACTAAGAGGACGGCTTGGGGGTCGTGCAGGGCCTGCAGCACCTTCTTGGGTTAGAATATGCGACCAATCTCCCGAGTTGTTTCGGGGGAGGGGAGGAGTGTGTGACTTGCTCCTACCATGATGGGCATAAGGAGGTGTCATTGTCGATGCAGCGGCAGCGCGGTGCGCTACCCATTCTTCTGGCTCGAGTTTGTGCTTGTCATGATGAGGCACAGCCGTCATGCCAGGTTGCCACGCAACACTCCTCGTATCTGCGAGCTGTGGAGATTCAGAGTAACTACGCATGTGCGCAGCGGCATTCGGTGTGGTCCTTCCTGAGTACGATTGCCTCTTCTGTTCGTTTGGTGATGGTGCCAGGTTCTCGGCAGAGGCGGAGAAGTCATGTAGGGCTTGGGTCATTGTCCCACTGGTACCAGGACGCTTTGCGTTCGGGTCCATCACATAGGTAGGACCAAAATCGATGTCAGGAATGTCAGTCGTCACTTGAGGCAACTTTGTGTTAGGCTTGTAATGGGCATCGCCCACAACCACGTCTGATTTGGGGTTCAAGTCAGGATTACCAACAAACTTGAGCATACCGCTCCGTGGTCGATCTGGCATTCGCCTTTCAGGCTGCTTTGGCTGCACCTCTTCTTCGATCGTACTGGCGTAATCAGGAGTAGAAGTAGACAGTGCGTCATCATGGCTATAGCGACTGCTTGTCATGCTGGTATGTCTCAACAGTGAAGGATCAGTGTACTCTAGTGCGTCGAGAGCTTCGGGGTCAATTACGTCGTTTCGTAAACTACCTAGAGTTGAGCTTGTGGTCGAGCGGGTTGAGCGGGTGTCATCCCCTCGTTGGGGCAATGTAGACCGACCTGGAACTGGTTTACGTTGAATTTGACCACCCTCGCTACCCGGGTGTGCATGTGAAGCAGAATCGACGTGCGCATACTGTGGTGGCATTTCAGCCGTCTCAGGAACAGGCTGGGCGCTGGGTTGATAAGTAACACCAGAGCCCACGAACTGATCCTGCTCGACGTAGGGAGAGGCAGGAATGGTGGGTAGGCGATTGTTAGAATGGCCAGCACGGCTGTTCTGTGCACTTTGCGAGTACGGGGAGTTAGTGTTAGAGTAATGCTGGTATGCATCCCTTTCATAGTCACCACTTCTCCTACCGTTCGTACCCGCATGGCCATTCCAAGCTGCTGCCGCACCTGCCACCGCAATTCCAAGAGGTAGTGGTGTATTTGTTGCGTCTGCTAGCTGGTGAAGTGTCGCCGAATCCATGTGAGCATGTGGTTTCATGACTGTGGGTGGCTGCACATGAACGGGTGGTTTCTGTCCGGGAGCATGCGCGAATGTAGGCGGAGCAGCTACCGGACCTTGAGGAAGAGCAGACGGCGCAATCTGCACTTCAGGTAGGTCATGCGGAGCTGTATGAGAGTCCATGGAATCTGGGCTTGGCGGCTCGTCGGACGATTCAAATCCTTCAGTAGGCTTTGAAACACCATTAACTTGGCCGTGTGGGGGTGGAACCGGTGGCTGGTCGTACTCGTCTACATTCTGGTATTGCGCCAAACGCGATGGAGTCTGCTCAGAAACTGATCGTTGATGACGGGAAGTTCCAAACGCAACAGCTGGAGGCGCTGAGTCGACTCTCCGTGGACCTTGTGACTCGACATCTTCGCGATGGGTTGGAGATGGCTGGCGAGTCGAGGGCTGCGATTGTGTTGAGCCCGGCTCTTCGAATCGCAGGGTCCCGGCACGGGACACTCGGCTGTTGGTTCGGCCCTGCAATGTGTTTCTTCGGCTCCCAACTCTGCTGCGCGTCCGAGGGGTTGTTGCCATCCGTTTCGAAGTCAGATCTTTCAGCTGTTTCCGCCATTGCCGCTCTGTCCAGGTGTAGCTCCCCTCTCCATGGATCAAACCAACAACATCCCACATCTCCAGATAGCCGTAGCGCCTGTCGGGCGGCATAGCAAACATCAAGCCGCGGGTGTCCAGCACATCCGCAATAAGCTTGTTCGGTCGTCCATAAAGGGCAAATGTATCGAATACAGGAAACAGGAATTGAAGCATAATCTCAAACCCGGTCACAGCCGGACGGGCCTCGGGCATGACAAAGACAAACCCTTCGGTGACCTTTTCAACTGTGGCATGGATAGTAATCTTTCCCTCCACCTTGACCAAGGTCGACTGGTCAATCAGCTGCTTCGACTGTGGGTAGATGGCGTAGCATGAATAGGCATCCGTCACGGTTGCGATTGGCCGCGTTTTCTTGGTGATCTTCTTGGTGTCGTAAAACTTGATGTCGCCCTTGAGAATGGTGGGCGTCCGGTTGTAAAGGTCCTTCTTCTTTTGCAGCTTTTGCAGCTTTGCGTACTCCTTCTCATCCGGCGGGTTCACCACGCACCAGCACCGACGCCATGGCGTTCCAGCACCAAATCTGACACGTACCCAGTCCTCGTACTTGACGCGCTGGCGGTCTAAGATGGTGCGGATATTGTTTATCTGCCTTCCTTTTCCGGCAATCAATGCGCCCGTATAGGCCTCTTGCAGGGACGTGTGCTCGTACATGGCAAGGCGTATGCCGGCGGTCCATTGCGTGAGCGAGTTAAACGAGTTGAAATGGAACAGGTACTTGTTGCTCGCGGCTGTGGAGACGCTGAGGATATTTTCCAGCTTCTTGCCGTCGGATAAAGTCATAGAGGGCATCTGGACCGGTTAGCGAGAAGCTTCTACGGTGACAGCCGTTCAGAACACGCATACCATGTGAATCGCAGCATCCGTCAGATTGATGAACGTAGGCACCACCTCGGTTTCGGCGCCGGCTGCATCTGGGCCGACCCTGTCCAACTCGCTGGCGTCCCACAGAGACAGGATGGTGCCAACTAACTGGGCAAAGCACTCTTGCCAGATGCGATCTGCGGCTGGACGGCCGCCTGCATGTGTCAGTCGCACAAACGGGTATACGTGGGCAGGTGGACGTACGGGTGTCGGTGTCGTGGAACTTGAGAAAGTAGCCCTCCTGGTACAGCTTGTTGGAGTGGCTGTTCAGGAACATGAAGATACGTTGCAACTCGGGCAGCGTGTCCTGGCCGACCTCCATGACGGGCGGCTGGTATGTCTGTATCATGGACATGGGGCGCGACGAGGGTCTCGAGTCGGGTCGCGGCTGAGCGGCGGGCGATTCGTGGTTCTCGTGGGACGTGGAGGTAACGGAGAAGGACGAAGCATTCGGATACTTTGCAGGCGCGGTGGATGTCGAGGGAGAGGCAGGAGCGGGCGAGGCCGAGTTGGAGGCGGTGCGGCGGTGGGCATTGTTACCTCCCCATTCGGACATGAAGGAGAGCACTACATACGGGCGCACGAGGCGTGGCATCAGCAAGACTGGCGTGCAAGCAAGACAGTGGCAGGGGCCCGGGGGCGCCAGTTACCTCTCTTGGGGCGGACCATGGCGGGCGCACAGCAATTGGGGCGATGCGAGGCGCTCAGTGGCCGGGTCTATGAGCGTCCTGGGGGTGTGGTGGGCGCGTGGTGGTGACTTGTGACTTGTGACTTGTGTGGGCAGTGACGGTGGTCGTGTGGTATGGGGCAGGGAAGACGCAAACAGTGGTGGAAAAGCGAGTGACGGGTGAGCAAACAAAGGAAGGGAAGGCGTGAAGGGTGTGGAGGGTGTCGGCGGTTATAGAGTTACGTACTCCTGCTTGTCGGTGGAGGTGTCAGTGGACGCGGCGCATCCGGGAAGAGCGGGCGGCGGAGACAAAAATCCTGGGCACCGCGGCAAGGATGCGCCATCCCTGCGCTCCATGACGATGCCATCGCCCATGTCCCTACAGAAGAGTACGTGATACGTGTGGATAGCTGCCCCAGGGTCCCGCTGCTTCCGTCCCTCGCCCAAGCCAACGCGCTCAACAAACCATGGCTCCCCGAGCCGCGCCTTTGTTGCTATACCGCAGCGAACTCGCAGCAGTGAGAAAGGCAGGTCCCCAGGGAGCCCGCAAATATTGGAGCTAGCGGCTTGCGGCAGTTGCACTCTGAAAGCGCCGCTTACGAAGAATGAAAGCGTCTTGGCTGCCCGTCTCCAGCACGGCCAGCATGGCCCAGCTGGCCCAGCGTGGCCCCGCGTCGACCTGGCCGTCTTGGTGCGCAGCCCGGCTCTGCACACTGCACTGCACTCGTTCTTGGTGCCATAGGGAATCGAGGAGGTGGAGGAGGCTGTGTGGTTGCGCGTCGGGCCATGGGAGCTGCTCCAAACAGGCAATTTGTACACACAACAGCTTCCCAGACGTGCCCGGCTCGCCGGCATCCATGACGCAGCCCTACATGTAATGGATTGCCCCCTGTCGTCTCAGGTCGTGCCTCCATCACGTGTGCACGTGCCTGAGTCGCTGAGCTGCTGCTCACGCTTTCAAATCCTCCGTCAGTTGGCTGCCCTGGGTTCTTCGCGAGAGTGAAGCCGTGCCTGACGGTCCGACGCGGCCGGGCTGTGCACGCTGCATCAATATACAATACGGTAGAAGCTCCTGTTCACGTGATGCTACCCTTGCCGCCTGATGGCCTATCTGGTCGTTCGAAGCCCCTGAAAACAACCCCCCTGGCACCCAGTCAAGGTTCCCCACACTTTGAACATGCAGCGCTCCACACCATACTACAATAGAATTGCACTACTGCAGCCAGCATACCTGCGCCGCCTACATAACCCAGGGCCTACGTACACTTCACACACGCACATCAGCAATGTCGTTCTAGCAATTCCCTCTTGCGGTCTCCAGTCGACCTTGGCATTCTACATCTGCACGCAGTTGCGCGTACGCCAAACCGATACGGGCGGAATATACACGTATGCTCGCAGCCCCCAATCAATCAATCAACCCTGTCTTTTTTTTTTCTCTTGCTTGCCCACGCACATGCCGTAGGGATACCTTACGGAAGGGTATATCCGCCAATCCGCCCAAGCCAAATCCATCAACCAAGTAATCGGCAGACCTCCCGAAAACGCCGTCGCTGAATGCTCGTAGGTTCCCAATCTGAACTCCACCCAAAGCCCTTCGCTGGAAGAGGGTAACCCAAAAATATACCGAAACCCTCGGAAGGAAAGAAAAAAGACTCCGAAGAAATGCATGCTGGCTGCGCTGGCTAACCAAAAAAAAAATAGTATACAGAATCCACCATGGAACGAGAAGAGAAATGTAGAACCCAAATGGTAGTGGGAGCACCGAAAACACGCTCACGTCCTTTCCTCCAGGAAACGCAGCGCACCCTTTGTAAACTTCATCTTGACCATGAACCGGGGTCGGTCACCACGCGTCTTCTCCCATGTTACCCGCCCTTTGCGATGCCCGACTCCATTGGTGCCAAGTGGCTCCATGCTCTGCCGTTTCGCAGGACGATGGTCCACCTCGCCGTCTGCCTTGCGCTTCTTAGACGACGTCTCTGCACCCACTCGAGCTAATTTCTCCGGTGGCAGCCTCAGTGTGACAATCTTGCTCTTCTTCGGTCTGGCCTGGGAAGGTGCCTTCGGTGGCTTGGGAGCCTTCAGGATCGTCTTGGTCTTTACCTTCGACGGTGCTGCGGTAGGCACGGCTGGAGTGGCTACGGCGGCAGGTGATGGAAGGGGTGGTGTAACATTCACCAGTGGAGGTGCCACGGCTGGCGCTGGCGTAGGTTTTGGTGTCGGAACAGGTGCAGGCGCATGCGTCGACGGAGCCGATGACGCAGACGTGTACTCAAGGCCCTCCATGGGCGTAGATGTAGACCCAATCCCATCCACGGGTGTAGGCATGCCTTTGGGAGGTTTGGTGGGCGCCGGAGCCGCCTTTGCCAACGGAGTGGGCGGTGTAGGTGGTTTCGGAACCTTGGGGCTAGGCAAAGGAGAGGCAGGTTTTTGTGCAACAGGCGCTGGGGGTTCCAACGGAATGACGAGCGAAGTTTGTCTTTGCGCTTGGCCCAACATGGACGTCGGTGACTGCACCAATGCAGATGAAGAGATCTGGCCCGGGTTTGAAGTTTCCTCTTGCCGTAGATTGTCCACCTTGCTGTTCAGCTTGAGCGATATCTTAGGTATCGGCGCGCGTATCATCTTCGTCCGCACGCGTTCGGACGGATAGAAACGCATCAACAACGAGCCTTCCTTCACCGGCTCGGTCACTCTTTGTACCTTCCAGTAACGCGGGTACTTCAGCGTCACCTTTAGCTCTTTCACAGGCTTGACAAACATGTGACAGAAGTCCAGGAGCTCCGTGACATCGCTTATTGCCATCGTCCTGGATTTGAGGGCTTTCTCAAGGGATGCCTTCAAACTCTCATCCTTTTCCAGGTCCATCTTCAATCCCTCGATAGCACCATCCAAATGGCGCCTCCGGAGCTCCGCTGCGCGATCCGACGGACCGGCAGTCTCCTCCTCGAACATAATACCGCCATTGAGGGACTCCTTTGGATCGTCCAGTGTAAACACATCTCCAACAGCGATCTGTCCAATCGCTACGTCTATATAGCCAAGCAATTGCGTCCTGAAATAGGGAGAGGGATCCGTGTGGAGCTCGTGGATCATATAGTTGGTGAGACTTTCGTTTCTATGAAACATCCCCAAACGAATGAGACATTTCCAGGCGCTCAGCCGTACGTTCTCGGCGTTTCCTGCGCGAGTATACAGTAGGAATTCCGATATCTTCAAAGGTTTCAGTCGGTTCATGATAAGTTCGACATCGCACTCGAGCGCCGTCGTGGTATAAATGTTATGATACGTGGGAATCCATTCGTCCAGGCGTTTGTGTCTGTCAATTTCACCTATAGCATTCTTCTTGAACTCATGCTCCTCAGCTTCGGCTATTAGATTGAGGGTTGGGTCTATACTGAAGTTGTTAGGCTTTGATCCAAGAAGGCATTCTGTAAGGCCACGCATAAGAGTTGCAAGGTAGTGATCGTCACTGAACGCATTTCCTCGGTTGTCATTGTAGCGCATGACATCGAGCAGGAAATGTTTGACCTCCATAGGAGTTTTGCCGTCGTATCCCTTGACTTTCGCAATAGCCCTTGGAATGGCGCACTGGATGAGGTAGGACGCTCGGTCCGAAAAGTCATTCTGTCGTGTCATAGGTGAGTTGGGCAGGCAGAAAAGCTCCTGGAAAGCCTTTTTGAGGTGGAAGAGCCCTACTAGCTCCTTCTTTTCGCCAGTTTGAGGATCGATGGAAAACTGTTTCGCGAGAACTTCAGCTGCCATGGTCCGAATACCGTGGAAGTACCGGTTGTCCATGAGTGTCTTTATTAGGAAACTGGAGATGAGGCCGTGGCCTTCTTTACGAGAAAGGTACTGGATAGACTCGGCTTGTGCAACGACATCCTTGTCCTGCTGTAGCTGTGAAACGAACATATATGAGGGCATATCGTTGATCGAGATACGGCTAATCCACTCAAAATCAGCGTCGACTCGTATCCATTCATAGGCTTCGTTCTCCATCTTTTGTTCATCCGCTGCTGGCCAATCTTCGATCTTCCACTCCGCGGCTTGGTCAGGTTCTAGGAAAAGATCTCCGAGAGAGTAGAACGTGACTTCATCTTGCATGTCTCCAGAGGCATCTTGCCCCTGGGCGGCAGCCATACGTTCTTTGTTCAGCCGATTACGTTTGAGGCGCTTGTACTTTGTGTTATAAGGAATTTCGACTCGAACGTTCGACGAATTTATGTCAACGATATGTTCGTATGGTGTTCCATCGGCTTCGTGGATCCGAATTGTCATAGGTCCAACGAAAGCAGGCCACTCGTTATCGGGGTAAAATGATCGGCTGTTCTCTTTTGCTTCGCGCATGAAATCAGCGGCTGAAAGAGCATCATCCTGTCGCAACACGCTCGGATCACCTTGCGTTTGCCTGATGGTAAGTTGCACAACTTGCTTCTTTTTGTTGAAAGTCGGGTGACATTCGAAAGTGGGGCAACCAGAGCCGTACACCCACTGATTGAAGAAGTTCTCCAGTTTCTGGTGCCCCACCTTCTCGCAGAGTTGCTGAAAAGGGTGGGTACTTATGGCGCCGTTGTTCAATGCCCCGCTAGCGTGGTTCAACAGCATCTTGTACAAGCATCGGTCCACTCCATTCTTCCCACTCGCTTTCACCAAGCGATTGTGAAGAATGGATAACACCGATAGAGACTTTAGCTCCATGAACTTTCGCTCGCCAGGATCCAAACTAAGATATTTGCCAAGATCATAAAGTGAAGGTCTTCTGACATCCATCTCAATGATTTGGTCGGCCATCTTCTTCTGCCGGAATCGGTGGTCATTTCGACCAAACAATTCCTTTAGGTAAAATTCTGTCATGAACCAAGAACCACCCACAACGATCCAGTGGTCGGCAGGTTCTTGTGCTATTATGTCCACACCAATCCACTGACTAGCAACAGCATGGACAAGAACCCTTGTAGTATGTTCTATCGGTTCCCAAACTGAATATGGAAATAGCAGCCGGGAACTACAGATAGTCAATGCCATGGTGTGGGCGGTGTCACAATCCAGATCATCAACAAAGGCCAGTTGGTACGACTTGCCAAGCCGGTAGGTCTGATAGCGATCGGTGAAGTTATCAAGAGTTCGCGGTATTATCATAGCGCTGTTTCGGAGTTCGTCCTCCTTCCCAGGCAAGCAGAAGGCGTGAACCTTGACAGCCTCATCTTGCAAACGGTCGTCTTCGGAAGTATCTCGGTATTCTGAAAGGTCGACCTCTTGGAATGGTCCGATCGCAATGCCAATGTGCTGAGGGAGGACTCCTCCTCCCGAAATCGGATCGATCTTGAAGCTCGATGTCATACGCGAAGGGTCATGGCGATCAACAATCTACCCAAATTAACAAAGCCACAGTACAACGGAACACTTGAACTCACAGTATCGGTCAGCAGGCCAGAGCAGACGGCTCTCATCTCGAAAGCTTTCTCTTCCTCAGAAAGATCGCCGACGTTTTCGTCTGACCCACTCATAACGCTATCGGCTTTGGATGCGCCGTTTGTGGCAGCATCAGATGGTGGAGTTCTACAAAGCGCATCGCCGACAGTTCGTGGGTATCTAACCGATAACTCGAATGGGTATCGCGTGCTCCCGTCGTCGACGCATGGAAACAAACACGAAGCGAAGCCAGGGAATATGGTGTTTCGGGTATAAACATGCGGATAGCGCGGGTCACCTTCATCTACGCCGACATAATGCAACCCGTCCCGAAAGTCGTCCAGCGTGTACATGATTTCAACCTCGAGGGATTCGCACACAGTTTCCTGAGTACCCGAATATTTGTCCTCCTTGATGCGCATCTTATCGGGAACATAGATGATGAGCTCGTTCTTTTCGCCGGATTCGGACTTGCTGATACGTTCGCGCACGAGGTCATACTGATGAATGCTGGCGGTAGGGTACAGCGACAGGCGGTCGTACAGGTTGTTGTAAGAGAAGGGCACGTATTGGCCTTTGAGTTTAACGGAAGTGGGTTTGAGTTGGCGGCAGGCCAAGGGGATCTCGCGCAGCTTGGGCGACTGCGGCCGTATAGTGATGGTGGTCTTCCCTTCAACCAGCTGGCGGGGACTGAATCTGAAGTCGAGTTCGAGGCGCTGGCTCTCGACTGTGAAGGAGCTCGCGAGCGCAGGGTCATCCTCGCCAGGTTCCATGATGTCGACGGCGTGGAGTTGAGTGGGCGAGCAGGCACAACCCGCCTGCGATGCGGTCCAGTTGTCGCTGGGGGCTGCGGGTAGAAGTCGCGGAGCTAGGCGGTGGTCTAGCGCGCGTTTTCTTGGCGCTGTGCTCCAGCCACTCCGCGCCCGTGCGTCATGCGTTCTATCATTGTACACCTCCCAAAAGACCTATTCACCAAGAATATCGCTCTCCAGATCTTGAGGGTAAATCTTTGCATTCTAATTAACTCAGTGCTTGCTTCATTTTCGAATCTTTTACAAGAGAAGCAATAAACTATTACCATCATCAAGAATTTTTGACTCGACCTTCAACATCGCTCAATAGTTTGAGGTTTACAGCATCTAACTATCTATCCCGCTCCAAAACATTAACTGCTCTATTGTCCTCGCACTCACAGCCTCGCACTCATCTCCTTTCTCGCCATCTCCCTCAGTTGTCCCTTTAATATCTTCCCACTTGCGTTTTTGGGTACTACATCCACGAACTTTACTCCTCCTTGAAGCTGCTTATAACCTGCAAGCCTCTCCCCCATCCATTTCATCACCGTGCTTTCCTGCAACCCACTTCCTTTCTTCCGTACAATATACCCCCGAGGTACTTCGCTTCCCTGCTCTCCTGCGCTAGTTCCAAACCCTCTAGCTGGAACACCAATCACCGCTGCGTCGCTGATATCAGGGTGGGACAGTAACACGCCTTCCAGCTCCGCAGGAGCGCATTGAAATCCGCGCACTTTGATGAGTTCTTTTTTGCGATCCACAATGTACCAAAGCCCGTTCCCGCGTTTGCGCAGGGCGATATCACCGGTGTGAAAGTAACTATCTGCGTCGAAAGCTAGACGATTAGCCTCGGGGTTGTTGAAGTAGCCTTTCACAATCAACGGACCACGCACACACAACTCGCCCGCGACGTCGTAGTCCGTGATATCGTTCCCACTGTCGTCAACCAGTTTGGCGTCATGGTTGGGTAAGAAGCGGCCTACCGAGCCCGTGGGATCGTGCTCAGGGTAGTGCACCATGGTCGCTATGCAACTCGTTTCGCTCATGCCCCATGCCTGGTTGAACCCGGCTGCAGAACTCAGGAGCGCTTTCATGCGTGCTTGAGGCTCAGCGGCGAGTGGGGCGGCACCGGCCCACCCATACCGTACGGACTTCAACGAGTACTTCTTCGTGAGCGGGGAGTTGATGACTTGGATGACCATCGGGGGCACCATGTTGCACTCTGTAATTTGGAACCGCTCGATGTTCCGCAGCCAGGATTCCAGCTCGAAGCGCCGCATGATGTACGTTGGCGAGCCGGCTCTAAGCGGTGAGGTATGCGCTCTAGGGACGTTAGAGACGTGGAACATCGGCGTGCATAGCAGGCGTGAAGTTTCATAATCCCGAGGCCGGTACTCTATGACCATGGTGTGCTGCGTGATGAAGTTGTGATGCGTCATGTCCACAGCTTTTGGAAGCCCCGTTGTCCCACTGCTAAAAAGTCTGGCAGCAGTCGTCTCTTTACTCTTGGCCTCATCGTCCCATCTCTCCCAGTCGCTCTCGCCAACCTGCATCAGCGACCTCCAGCTTTTCAATTCGCCGTCCTTTTCTTCCCTGCCTGTCACCGCACTCCATCCTTGCCCAGCATCATATGCCACCGACAACTTAACGTGGTGGTCAAAAACGAAGATTCTTGAATAGGGAATTCCAACTTCCTGCGCAGCTTTCAACGCATTGGGAAGAAGCTCAGGCTCAACGACCAGCGCCCTTACCTCCGCGACCTTAAAAGCGTGAGCAAGCTCGTACGACGTGTGTGAAGGGTTTAAGCCTGCAAAGATGCCGCCGAAAGCCAGGATGCCAAGGAAAACCATAGGATAATACACCTGTTGGCGTTAGTTAACAGTTCACTGCTTCAAACCTGTCTTTTAAAGAAAAGAAGTTAGATAGCCTTCACAATGCGTTTTCCGTGTTTTAAGAAACGCTGAATATATGACCTTGAAAGGCATCCCGATAACGTCGGCTATGCATGGCTATTCCGTCTTTGTAAATGACAAAATTACCCATCTCTTTGATTGACTTGAAGAGCATTTGGTCATATATCTAGGATGAAGAAAAAAAAACCGCAATAGACCATAACGAAATATCCAATAAATGAATAAGCTAAGGGCCACAGTAATATAATTGATGACTAGATACACCAGGGGCATAATGGTCCACTGGAGGTTGCGAATAATTGGATGACCAGTGACCGAATTCGAAATTAGATATAGGGCCTCTGGGCATCTTTTTCTTCTGCTAGGAATCTGCCGCTTGCTTGAAACAATGATCAGGAGATTGAAGCTCACTCACCTCGTTGAAAGAAAGCACGCATACACAGTCTCCCTTAGACAAGCCGCTATGGCGAAACCCAGCCCCCAGCTTCCTCACGATACTCCTAGCCTGCCGCGAACTAAGCGTACGCGACGGCTCCGCCGCATCGATGTATATCTGCCGAGCAAAATCAACATGAGTGAGAATGAATCCCTTACAATCTGTTGGCTGTGTTGAAACTATTGGGATTCAACTTGTTCCAGTACCCCCACGAAGCAACATAACCAGGGACGACGCATTACCGCCCACCCATCCACAGCAAAGAGGCATGCTCACAGGCTTATCAGGATCATACTGCTGGTGCTCGAACATCCACGACAGCAGATCCTCATTCGGAATACGGATATGCTCCTCAGCTAGGAAAGGCATAACGGTGACTTATCGATAGCAAAGTCTAGAATGGCCGTATCACGCGGGCGAATAGATGACACGGCGAACAGACACAAACACTCAAAACACACCAAGCAGAGAAGAAACAACTGACTCATGATTCTGCTGTCAGCTCCCACGCATAGTAACCGTCCGCCCCCCCATCCTCGCGTAGCCTCGGCTCTTCCCATCGCCGTATATTGCTGCACTGCGGGGCAGATACCCCTCCTCCAATCCCCGCTTATCTCCGAGCCAGCTCCACCACCAAAAAAAAGTATCCTACGAACTCGCCACCACCTCCCCCGCCGCAATAATCGGCTGCTCGCTCGAGTAGTTCTTTATGTCGCTCATCACCTCGGCGGCCTCGGGTGCTGCAGTTGCATTCTGATACGCGGCGATGCTCTCGAAGTCCATGACGCAGCCGACCGAGTAAGGCGATTCGGGTCCGAATTCAGTGACTTTGTAGGAGAAGAGACCGTACGGTTTCCAGGCTTTTGATACAAGTGGCATGTGCGTTGCGAGGTAGTAGGACATGTCGAAGGTGGCGGTGTCCTTGCGGAGATAAAAGACGGCGACTTGGGCGGGTTTGGACATTGTGCGTGATTCAACTTGGTGGAGGGCGTGGTAGAGTTGGGTAATGTTTGTGGTTTTCTTTTACATGAGGGGGTGGCAGAGTATGGTGGTAGACAGCTTAAGAAGACCATTCTTTAACTAGTTAAATGGATGCGTTTTGTAAGCTACACGTCACGGCCGCATACCTCCGCCATTGTAGGATCACCGGCTCTCCACTTTTCTTCCTCGGATAGGTAGTAACCTCGGAGATAATCGAGGATTATCGACTAAGCTCCGTTATCAGGATGAAAGACTGCCCACGTAGCTACAACGAGCATATAATACGCTTAAATGAAGGGTGGTACTCGGTAATGTCTGAAGCCGACCGGCGTAGCTTTCGGGTGAATAACACTCACCAAGGCAGCAGCTGAGTACTGTTAAAATTGAAATCCAAGCGTCTTATATTAAATTAATCAAAGCGCTTTCAAGCGGGCATCAAGAATCGACTTGAAAGGAAATGCATTTGCTACATACGCCGCCGTTGTTGCACATGCAGCCTGGGCTCTGACAATGAAGCCACATGCGATGGCAGAGCTAGCCTCCCAACTACAACGAAGGCAACGACCCGATCAATTCATAGAGCGTAAGCCATGCCTACAAGGTTAGAATCATCAAGGACGACGTGAAGGAATCGGTAGGGTTTGTGATTGATCAGATTGGTGACACTTCTCCAGTCTGAAAACAGGTTATATAGAAAGCGATGACCAGTAGAAGCTAAAATCAATCACTGCGAATAATGGTGGTTAGATAGTAGTCGATGAAGCACTTTGATGATAGAGGAAGGACGGCGCGAAGGGGCGACCAGCAGAGAAATCTAATCTCGCAGTTGACAGAGACGGAACGCCTTTATGTCGCAAGGGATTTGATACGTATGCGAGCTGGCCTCTCAGGGACTCTCAGGGAAAAAGCTTGAAAATCATCGTAGCTGAGATTGACCGTCTTGATAAAGTCTTCATTTCTTCCCACTATTAGGGATTACTACGGGGATAGTTCTGCTGAGAGGTGCAACTGTCTTCACCATATGATTAATGGTTCTGAATCCTTATTGATGGTAGAAGTGAGCTTAGCAAAGCAGCGCTTAAGCCGGACGCTCGGTGGATGTGCTTTTAAGTTGCCGGCCTAGGTAGAAGGCACTTTTATACCTGGATAAATAGCAGCAGCCGTCTGTAGTGTCATTACCGTCATAGAGAAATGTGTATAGTGCTTAAGAAGGCAGGAGGTGATTGGAAAGGGGGGTGGCGAGGTTGTCTTCAGTAATCAATTGAGCTTGCTCGATGAGACTTAACAATGCGACCAGCTATCTTTCGTGTGCTCTTTGGATCCGTAGACTCTTCTGTGCCCTCTAGTTTCAACCCTAGAGCAACGTGTTTCTCGTCTGTGGTGGAGCTCTGAGCCACACTGTCTGACTGATTTATGCCGTGCTGGGAGGGCTTCTGTAAAATCACAATGCATGCTGCTGCGGACCCCCAAGGCTATTTCCAAGACTTGTGCTGGTTCAGAGAGCCTATGTTGGAAAACTTCCGGGGTGAGTGCTGTGGCTTCTTGTAGGGTTTCAAGCGACCTTGGTCCTGCCTCTTATGGAAACGAAGGCTCTCAGAGGGGAGATTTGATGGGGCTTCTGAGCCCTCAACTTTGTGGAATGCAAAATTCGCTACTGTTGACTCTTGTATTTCCGCGAGTGGCGCCACCTTCCATCTCAAAGACCAGGTGAGTATCAATAATCATAAACAGAAGGCTGAAAGCATTCAAAGAAAAGCTCACACCGTAGCGAAAGAAGTACTTCGGCCAGCCAGATGAATGTTTTCGATGACTGATGCAATGAAATCATGAATCCAGTGAGAAGGAAGGTTTGAGAGATTCTAACCCTTTGAAGGCCTTCTAACGGGGTGGCGCCGAAACTCATCTGGCTGGCTGACGTAGGTACGGCTGGTCCATCATCGCACAGACCTCACTAGCCATGGCCACCACCAGTAAACATCTCTCCAGCGAGTGTGGGAATAAACCCCTTAATTATGACAATGTTAGTACTCTTCTAAACGTTGATTGGGGAGTTCGTTATGCAAGAGTCCTTCGCAGCACGAAAAACTTCAAAGATGTTCCTACACCCTCCTTTATTTTTCTACAAGCGCAAACACAAACATCTGCTTAGAACGAACTTTTTCAGACCAGCAGCCAGCTGAGCCAACTTCAAGAAACACCTCCATTCGACTCAACATATTGCTCTCTAATCGCAGGTCGGGCATCATATCTGTGGGTTCTACTCTTGTGTGCAAGCCCAAGTAGGCCAATGGGTCAAGTCCAGGCTCCGTGCCGTTTATGTTGAGTGCAGTCTCGAAGCCGGCGTCTAATCTACCGCAACGGGCTGCACATAGCGATGATTTGAGTTGTCGGCGGGCGCGACAAGGATCGGTCAAGCCTTTAAGCCGTCTCCACTGGCGTGCCGCAGTCTAGACCACTGGCGCATCACATGCCCAAGGCGGCCTAGCGTACGCAGTCAACACCCTCATCATGCCATGTCAGGCGTGTGGGAGCTTCTGCCTTGGCGCCACCAACCAGCTCGACCGGTCCAGACGAAGCGCTCCCGCTGTCTGCCGCTGTGGCCTGTCGATGAAGACTCAGGGCGAGGACCCTGTAACGTGAGGCTTTTCTCGGCTGGACCCGCAATACGAATTGAGAAACCTGGGGAGAGGGCGGCAATTCGGTAACTAGGGCCGCGAGCGAGCGGATAGCCGCCTGCTGGGTCCGGTCGAATGACCTGGGAACCAGGTGCTTGGCCCTGTGCTCACTACGCTGGTTCGGCGTGTAGTTCGGCGCAGGTACGTGTTTCCTAACGGCTTTGGGTCGTTTTGCACGAAAAAGCGTGAGGGTGGGATAGTGCCCGCAGGGAAGGAGGGTCTGGCAAGACCAGATGGAGGAACTGGTGCGAGGGCGCGCGAGGACGGTGGGATCAAGCAGGCTTTCAGCAGCTGCGTGGTCGTGAAACGGGAGCCCAAGATTTCAATGCTGTGGCTTACATTATGGCCAGGGCGGCCCACACGTCTTCCCGCGCCCTCGGTCGCGCCGTACGTATTGTAAGGGATTGTGCGAGGTCGGGAGGCTTGACGCGATCGCCCGCCAGGCCCACTGAGCCTTACCATCCCAAGTCTGACCATGGTGGCCATGGTAACCATGGACACACGGTGTGCTACTGTGTACTCCGTCGTCGTCGTCGCCGTCGCTCGGTGTCGGCGATGAGGCATGTCGGCGAGCGATGATGCACTGACGATCGCACTCTTACTGGGTGCACAAGCTGGCTGTTTCGTGGATGCTTGCGGGTCTTGTTTGTCGGCGATTTGTGGATGGATGACGGCTGCACAGTGAGATGGTCTTTCATGCACTAGATATGCAGCCTTAGCCCAACCGTCATACATGCACCAGACAACACGACATGTGAAAAACCAGCGCGGGCTCCGAATCAGAAGAAGGGGGGTTTTTGTGTGGTTTCTTGCTTTTTCACCTTGTGGGCTCCGAAACGCACGGGGAAGGAGCCTGTTTTTGAGCACTTAGCTGCCCCTTGGTGTCTCCTTGGGCACTGGCTAGCGGGGGCCATGGCTTCGAGACAGAGTTACCACGACGGTCGTCATTGGTGCCCACCTTGGATGTCGCAACGCATACATATGGTACATATGTAAAGAACCGCGAGGTCGGGCTCGAGGAGCCGGAAGGGGAGACGGTCCATGGCCAGCCGGGTGTGGATCTCGCGGGGGATAAGCCCAGAATCACCCTTTTGAGAGGGACGAGGCCATCGGGCAAAGGAGAATTACCTCCATCAGGGCAGACAGGCGATTTTACCCTCGTATAGAACGTTTCAGGTTCTTCGAGAAGAAGCTAATCGGACGCTGGGCCTGGGGCAAGCGAGGCGCACTGAAGGTGCCTGAGCGTGCCTGAGCGTGCCTGAGCGAGGCCGGTGGGCATGTGTGGCAGGGCATCTATTGTAGCGATTCGGAGTCCGAGGCACGCTGCTGGTGCAGCACAACGTTCCGCGACCTGGGCTAGCGAGGCGTGAGATTCGTCACTGGGTCCTGGGCTGACGGGCTGCACCTGATCAGAGGGCAGTGATGAGGCGGCGGCAGATGAGTGGGTGGATGATTCCGTGGAATCAACAGCAGGCGGGCCTGGGTCGGATGAGCTGGTCGCTGGTCGCTGGTCGCTAGTCGCTGGTCGCTAGTCGCTGGTGCTGGATCTGCCCTACGTGTCTGCAAAAGCGATGGATATGGAATCTGCTAAGGATAGCAGCGTATAGATTGCAACAATGCGCGCAGGCATAGACGGTTGCATCTGCGCAATCTACGGCTGCCGTGGGGGGCATAGCGTGCCCAGTGACGGGCGCGAGTGAGGGGGCCGCGAGAGGACCGTGAGGGCACGTCGAACTGGGCCGAGCGCGACAAGGCGACAGGGATGGCTGACGGACTCTACGGCATCGACCGTCCCCAGTCCCCAGTCCCGTCCTCTTTGGCCTTTGGCTGCCGCCGGCGTAGCTGACCTTCAGCCCTTTGGCGCCCAGCGCTCAATCTGGAGCTGCCTTTCGCTCATCCCGTCCTGCCATGTAAGCGGCCGCGGCTGCACTCCACATCTGACTCTCTTACTGCCTCTGTCTGCTCTACCTCTACCTCTACCTCTGCCACCTCACCATTTCTTCTCGCACACCATCACTCCCAGAAGACAAGCACCCCCGCCATGGGCAACATGGAGCTCACGACCCGCGAACACCTCGACCTGCTCCGCAGCTCAGCCTTTGAGAGCGAGCATGCCCAGCTCTACGACACCTCCTACATGCAACACGAAGCCGCCGCCCTGGCCCTGGAGCAGGAGATCGAACGCTCGCTCGCCAGCGTCTCGCCCGACGAGAATTCAGATGAGAACCGCAGGATCGCGCGGACGCAGATCATGTTCCACCGCGAGCGCCAGCGCGCACTGAAGCCGCATCTCGAGAGCGGCAGCGGCTTCGAGGACGAGGAGGGCAACGAGTGTGTCTTCGTACCGGCCCCGAATCATTGGGGTGCCAACGGAGACTTGGACGAGGAGAGCGGTAGCTTATCGTCGGTACGTATCTTCCCCCTCCGGTCCAGGTGGGGAAGCTTGCTAACTCCGGCTTAGGTACACAATCTCCTCACATGGCAGACCAACTATTCGCCCATGTCCTACACACCCATGTACGAGGAGATGCCCTCGCCAGACATACCATTTTATTCGATGCTGGACCCTTCACAACCGCCCATCACCTACCATCTTCACCGGACACGCGAATGGACCACCTCGGCCTGCCGCAAGTTCATCTACACTGCCCGCGAATTTTCCGACAAGTACTCGCTATACCGCTTAGAGGCCTCTCACCGAGGCGACAACCAGGTGACAGCCGCCGATTTCTTCCGTGTGGCAGAGTACCCACAGCCCTGCATTTCGGTCCTTCTCTCTGGAATCGACAAGCTCGACTCCAAGGCTGCCTACAAATCTCGGTGTATCCACCTCCGAGGCCCCTTCAGCACCCCGATAAAGGAGTATCCAGACCGTCAGAACAAGATCCCCTGGTCGCCGCGACGATTCACGTACGGTGGCCGCAAGTTTGTGTGGAAGCCCGGCGACCCGCACGACGATGTGATGCCCGAGACGCTGTACGAGTATAAGAAGGATTACGTGAAGCCCGGTAGCCGGAGCGGGAAGAAGGTCGACGACGCGGCCCCTACAAAGCTGGTGTGGGGTGAGAAGAAGAGGAAAGGAAAAGTCGAGAGCTACACGATTCATTTCGCGGGCGGCGTGGATCAAGTGTTCCGGGAGCTGCTGCTAGCCAGCCAGATGGCGCGGCAGGTGTGCCTATTCACAGCCATGGAGTAGCAGTGAAAAAGAGATGGAACGCCTCTCTCTTCTCGAATTTGCGCGCGTTTCCAGGGGTTTTTAGCTCCCGACCATGTATTCTTTAACTATTCTTAGCGACTCTTTCTTTTTCTTTTTGGGACGGAAGGGAACACCCTTTTTTACGATGACGGGGGAGTGAAATCACGGCATCTGGGATGAACGATTATTTTTTCTTCTCCGGCATGGATACCAGGCGTTCAATGGGACTACCACAAGCGGAAGGAAGACTACCCCCAGTACTCCGCTCTCGTTTTTTT
>Ga0247757_10000984_pt1 | contig 20989 bp, 20 predicted proteins | sample UWRJL126311R4_FD_180929 | JGI IMG/M metagenome (GOLD analysis project Ga0247757, IMG submission 180929) | Plant litter microbial communities from Arlington Agricultural Research Station in Wisconsin, United States - UWRJ-L126-311R-4 | ecosystem: Environmental > Terrestrial > Plant litter >...
TAGGTAGTTCTGCGACGGCACCTACTTGTGGTTAGCTTGTTGGGCGAAAAAACATGGATAGCCCACATAGCGCCAGGGCACGATGACGATCTCAAAGTGAGGTTATGATGCTATGAAATGATGATTAGAGCGAGAATATTTAATATTCTCAGACAACTACTAGCCTCTCTTCCGTTGCGGGTAGAGTGAGACGCCCCGGGGTAGTATGGTTTTGCCCTGCCCCAGAATTTGTGCCCCACCATCGCCAGCCTGGCCCCCGACGACTTATCACGTGCATTGTAAGCCGCTTACGGATGAACAGAGATCTTAGAATGAGCGCTGTCCTCGCTGGATGACGATGCTGTGGTGGTGCCAAGAGGTTTCGAGCACAGCCGGAGCCAGATCAGCATTGGTATGACGGAAAAGGCCTTGGAAATCAGTGGCCAATCCCTCGCAACAAGGCAGCCTTCTCACAAGATGTGACTTGTGTCGCAAAAATCCCCAGGTATCACCAATGTGAGCCTTGAGGCATCCTGATCCTTGTATCGTGTTAAGCGCAAGCTCGCCTCGCGAGGAAACCTTAGCACGGCGGGTAGTTGAGGTAACTAGGCACTCCTCCCGCTGACTTAGCATGGCACGTGATATCCTGCCCGACCCGTTAAGCGCAAGAACAGCTGCAGTAATTGGAAAATACATACTTGTATAGTAAAAGTGTAAGCAGCTAGGACCAGGTCAGATGGTAGGTTCTCGCTATATAAGAGCGTCAAACATGTCTTCTATACATAGACTCGTGCACAGAACTACACACACATTCAATACAACCAATTCTATACAATTGCCACTTCCTTATAAACAGTGTTGCTCCAACCAGAGGAAGCGCATTAAAAAACCCTAATCCGACAGACTACCAGGACACTCATGCATAAAGACGTACCCTTTGCTGCCGACCTGAAGGGTTCTTGAGACAAATGTCTACTGGCGAAAGAGAAGCGTTTTGGGGTGAGTTTTAGCAACGATCAAAATGATGAAGGTTCCGCTTGGGAGCGGTTAGGATGGACATTCTAATGTCTCTTCTTAAGCAGCGCTGTTCGTGAGGTTTATGGGAGTCACTCTTTTAGTGTTTTCTCTGGCCAGGATGTGTAGCAACTCATATTTTGCAGCGCTTCGCATAACCAGCCGTGTCATTTGACGTTAGCTAATGCTTCAAATGCACTTCGCGGTGCGGTAGTTTGAGGTGCAGAACCGCGAACATCTACTGCAAGCCAGGTGGTTTTGAACGGCGATGATGCGGTCTATTAGTTCACTAATGCGACGGTATACTCTATACATATACGTAAACATCCTGTGCGGGAGCTCAGACGGTATCCTAAGCGGTCTCACTCCGAGTGATCCCATCCCAAGTGGTTTGTTCCAAAACTATTATTTGGAAAAGTGCTGTACGCGTAGAACCTCTTTTATAAAAGCAACAAAAATATCCTTATTTTTCTCTTTAACATTTATATCTTTTTTTATTATCAGCGTTAATATAGGGCGAGATATAGGTAGTTAAAGAAGCATCTTTTTATTGGATATTTTACCCTACTGTAATTACCAAGTTCGTATGTCCCTACTATTAAGCTACAACCCGTGATGAACAAGTCTATATATTAACCGAGATGCAAAATACGCAGTTGTATTATTCATAAATTCGGAAGCGAAGTTATATTAAGAGAGAACTGTTAATTCTAGGATTGACCCCCCTTGTCACGCACTATAGCAAGTAGACTTTCAACGCCATCCCATGCCGGCTTCCTCTTTGTGCTGTCGAGGTTGATTCTGTGTTAGTTTGCTCATAGTTGAATGTTCTCATTGAACAACATGAGCCTTTTCAGGTTGGTTTGCCACGGGGGATACCGAAGCCGAGCGAGCGGCATTCGCGGGAAGCACATTCAACAGAATAGGAGTGTCTGATCCGTTAGTACAACTAAATCTTCCGGCGCGCTCTGGCCTACCCACCCTATTCAAACAACGTCAAGGTTTCTCCAACGTGCGTTGTGCCTCTTGAGGTCTCAATGTTCCCAAGTGTAGGGTCGACTTCAGAGACAGGTTGACGCCTTCTATGGTGTCGAAGTGAGCCATGTAGCACCAATCTAGGCTGACACGAATGCTTTCCAGTCTTGATCATCCCCAACTCGCTCGGAAAGAGCCAAGGAAAAGACATCAGAGGCATTTGTTCGGGGGTCAGTGTACGAACTGGAACTATTCGACCTTCGGCAATGGTGAACTCTTCGCATTGCTTGCGAGCAGCCCTGATTTCTTGCGCCGTCACCGTGTACATCGCCGCAACAAAAGGTGCAATGGCCTCAAAATCGCTCGTTTGGGTGGCACCGACGGCCTCATAACACAGTCTTTGGAATCGTTCTTTTAGCAATCCTACCGTCCGTCCAAACTCCTCTGCAAGAACGTAATCACGGGTTTCTTCGTTATGTTCCAGCACGAAGACAGACCAAGCTTCGAACTCCGTGCGAATATCGTGTTTGGCCATCAGCCGCCTCAACTCCGAGTCATACGACCATTTGATGTTCTTTGCTTTTTCAAGCATCTCGGAATCTGGTTGGTAGGCTTGAAGAATCGTTTCATCAAACTCGTTTTCATATCGGGGATGGAAATCCACGAGTTGCACCTTGTCGAAAAGCCTCCCTAAAATACTTTTCGATTTGTAGACCTTGTTATCTGGGCGATTCCTCTGGAGATAATGTGGATATTTAATTGGCCTTAATTCAGGATCCATCCTTGCCGGAATCCCACTCTTGTTGTAATCCACAGCTTGGGAATGAAGCCTGGCGAGCTCTATACACTTCGCATCCATCACGCTGTTTGCATCCGCGTGAACCAAATGCGCGACGGCGATCTGGCGCAAAGAGTCGTTCTTCATATACGTAACGAAGAATTCGGCAACATCTCGAATGGTGATAGGCTCACTTGAATCCACGGGTTTTTCTGCTGTGAAATCCATAGGAGGCTCGTTAATAACGTGAGGCAAAAGACCATGGTCCCATAACACGATGTAGTCGTCTCCATCAAGGTCTCCTCCTGAACACATGTTCGCTACGTCGCGGTCTCCAATCGACGGAAGTACAACCACATTTCTCAAGTGATGCAATTCCTTTCGATTTACCGCTCGGACTATCCGTAGGTCTCCAGGGTGTAGAGATGGATTGCGAGCCAGCACACAGATTCCTTCAACAACTATGTACTGACCTTTCTTAGTGTGGTCAGATATCTGTACAAAGATCTCGGGCAAGTTGTTTAGCTTTTCCTCTCTGCTTGCGTCAGGCCGACACTGGTAGTGGTCCTCGTGGCCTCGAAGGGTGGCTGTTTCATCCACGCAGCCAAGCAAGAACGCGCCGTTCTCGATCATTATGCGAGCTTTTTCCTTGAGGTATTTCATGTGATAGCTGCGCCATAGATGCAGAAGTGACATCATGAATGGTTCTTGAGACTTCATGAATCCATCTTGAATCATCCCAGCCATGGTCAAAGTTGTCTGATTCGGATCTATGTTCCGTTGAAGCTTTTCGAGAGCGACCCTATCTTCCCTAGTCGCCATTTCCAAATCAGCGACCATTTCTTGTTGCTTTTCGAGGAATATATGATCAGGTACGCCAAGGGTGGAAAGTACGATGATCAACTGTCGATTGAGGCATGCCACCGACAAGGAAGAGGCACGAATAATCTCCAGGCCTACGTTTTCCGCTTCGAATTTGTATTGGCTTGGACGGATGTGCACGATATGCTTAGAGATTTTCGGGTCAATAGTTAGCACTCCTTTACAGCCAGCCAAGCGGAACTGGAAGAGGGACGGAGGGTCGTTGAAAGGGTTTGCCAGACCCAGCTCTTGAGCAGCCATCTGGGCTACCAAAGCAGAAATTTTTCCGACTCCATCCGTAAAGCAGTAGCCGTTACGGTTAATGTCTGGTATTTCTTCGATCCTAACATTGATGCTCTTGATCGCACGGGTAGTCGAGAAGCACTGTCCCAGGCGAGCGCCAAATTTCGCGGCAGTTTTGATGTGATGAAAGTCGCCCATGGACCTGCGTATGTCATCAGCCGACTTAGATGCCGTCGGCGCATAGAAAAAGGCACCCCGCTCTCGGAATTGCGAATTTCCAAAGGCTAGAAACTCGTAAAAACGACCCGCAACCACGATGCCATTTTTCATAATTCTCTCGATCCTTTCGAACACGGCATCTGACCTGTCGTCCTCTTGGCTGTAAATTTCACCCTCATTCTTCTCGTCTGAAAACTTCACACGGATGAAGCGGTCGGCATCTGCCATGTGTTTTCGTATGATGCGGTTCGAGGTTTCGACGACGGGTTGATTTGCATGGATCATAGTCGGGGTGACTACTGCAGATCGTAAACGGGTGCAGTAGCTTGGGGGTTTTTGAGGGAAGCAGCATCTAAGCGGCTTAGAGAATATCTTCATAGGGTCGATATATTCACATTTTTCGTCCACAACTTTTTCAAGGAGTTGGATAGCTCGATGCACCTCCATGGATGCCAGTCGCTCAAGGAATTTCCTCGTAATGGTGTGTTCTTTTAGGAATCTATTCGATAAACAAACTTCGAGCTGATAGCGAACGTCGAAGACAAGGTTGATCTGACCAGCAATTAGTTTGTTGAAAGCAAGTTCTTGCTCGGAAGGCCGCGTCAAGTTTGGATGAGTAGCAGATATCTCCTCCCCCAAAAGCGTCCAAAGCATCGGTACTGAGTCTTGTGTTGTCATATATTCCTCGATGGGTTTCACGGAAACACCATAGTCGGATAGAGCTTCTTTGAACTGTTGGTATTTCGGGCCATCGAGTACCTCATTATCGAACAACAATCGATAGCATGTCCAACGACCAATGTCGATAATGGGAGACTCGTGGTTGGTCATCCCAGGAAGCTTACGCAGTTCCTTGCGCGTCTTTTCGTCCACTATATCCGTCTGTCGATACCAAGAGAACCAATCCAACCAGAACCGCCTATGGCTAGTGCATGTTTCATGAATCAGATGTGCTTCCTTTTGCATGTAGAACTTTGGCGCAGATTTGAAAGGTATGACCAATACAGTTTTTCCGGTGGTATAGCCATCTACTCTGTAGATGGTTTCGAGCAGAGAAAGAGGAAGTTCGAATCGCAACTGGCGAGTTTTTCCGTCAATCTTGATTGGGAACTCAAGTATCAACTCCTTGTGATTGCTCAAGGAAAGAGCCATCTTGATCGCTTGTGATGCTTCGACGGTGCGCATCGTGTTCATCGTGTGCTCGGCGATTGCGACTCCAAACTCAATGGAATCAGCGTGGAAGATGTTGAGACCGTAGTATATTTTTTTGGGGTCGATAGGACTCGTAACAGTAAACAGAGTGCTGTCTGCTCTCTCTACCATCATGCTGGTTCCACCGATTTGAGACCAATATATATCTTGCGTGGGTGGAGGGGGTCTAATGATTTTGATTTAGCTGAGAAAAATGGCATGGCGAAGCTGCTTACTGGAAAGTGACCCAAGCCCGAGGCCTCATCCTGTCCATTTCGATCTTAACAATATAGCCGAATCTCGATAGCTTTTGGTAAACCTCTTTTGTTGTGTATTCCTGAGGTAGCATCGTAACCTTCACCTTCAGCTGCTGAGAAGAGGCCCAGTGCTCCGGAGGTGAGACACGGCTGAGTTGTCTGCTATTTAATGGCTGTTGTCCTGCGTGAAGCTGGTCAGTCGACAGAGCCTCAGAGAGAGTCCTGGGGAGAAAGGTCTCGAACCTGAAAAAGCAGACTGATTATGTGATGTGCGCAGGCCTGGATGCGTGTGGTTGCTAGACGAGTTTGGTGCCGTGGCACGAGGCGATCTTGGGACGGGCATATCAGCGCCTCGCGGGTTGCTGCTGCCACCCCTACTACCGGTGTTTGGACTCTGCATCTGACCGTGCCCGTGTTGAGATGGGCTGGGTACTATACTGGCGGGGTTCAGAGCAGCACCGTTGCTGTTGCTCGTGGAGAGTTGGTGTGACGGATTTTTTCGATCGTCCTTGTCGGAAGGTAATGTGTACGGATGCCCATAAAGCGAGTCCGACGGCGAGAAATCCATGTTATTCACGCTGTGGGTCGCTACTGCTCAAGCTGTTGCCCTGAATCAAGAAGGCGCGACAAGAGACTAGCTGGAGCTAACAGCTTGATAAGTGGGTCGAATGTGGGAATAGCAAGAGTTGGTGCGGAGGGTGTGGATTATAAAGAACGGGACAGAGAGTCGGCGGAGTAGTTGTTTGCTTGATTTGCAAGCCAGGTGAGCCAAGCAAACAAGCAGCGGTCATTAAAAAAGTGGGACTGGGCCGCAAGGTAAAGGTGAATGTGACCACAAGCCAGTCTACTTCGCCTATAATATTTCTTTGAGCGGCGTAAAATATTGGAAATATATGTGGAAATGGTGAATTGCGCACTATTTTTGTATAAACAGAAGGCCCTTTGTGTTGATTGTAGAGCTGGAGTTTGGCTTCCGGCGACGACACCGATTCCGTGGAGCTGGGACTCCAGTAAAACACTGAAACGCGGCATCTCTGGTACTGAGCTTGCCTCTCTCGCTACAGGCCAGGGAGCCTCACTGGCGGCTATCGGAATTTTCGCAACGTGTTCATTGGTATCTAAGCGAAGCTATATGTAGGCGTAGTAATAGGATTCTGTTTTCCAACGCCTCGCATTGTACCTTTATCTGGCTGCAATACCCGTTTTGCTTGTTTGAGACAGTCATATAGAGCTTGGACATACAGCTGTCCAACCAAACAAACCAACGACGTGCATTGACCCAAACGTTGCATGCTCGGTGCCCAACAGGCGTTTCACCAGGCACAATCTATAGTTCAGTAGTAGATTGGCCTTCTTCTGGCATTCTTTCTGTGCTGGAGATAAATTCCCCTGGTGTCAAAGACGGTGTTCCAGTAAGGAAATCATCCATGTCGAAATCAGTACGCTCGGCTTCCTGCAGGCTACCCCTCCGATTTCTTAGAGGCAAAGTTTGTTTCCCAGTCCGGTCTTCATCTGGCTTGGGAACGGCAAAGCCCACAGTCGTGTGTCGACGATTGGGGGAGATTGATCGAAGTGCCGAGCGCCCCGACAATGTGAGCTTTCTCGACGTTGCCTTGGGAGCCAAGGCGGGCTTGTTGCCATACGGAGTATGCATAGTAGGTATCTTAAAGGAAGGCCTGGGTTTCTGACGCTTAGGTGTAGACCCAGTCTGTGAGGAGTGAGAATTCGACGAGTTGAAAGAAGCATTGGCCACATGTTCCATGGCGGTGTTACTGATGCTTTGAGTTACGATTGGAGCCTATCAAACACGAGTATTGGTCAGCCAAGTAGAACTGTCGTTGGGCAGAAAGTGTACCTTGAAGTTCTCTTCTATCTGCACTGCTGATTTTCTGTGTCGATGCTGATGCAGATTACGCGGATCATCTTCATGCGATCTTGCCGGACCTGACTCGGGGGGAAGACCCATCGAAGTGAATACACGGTTTCTCCAGGATTTCAGCTCCTCGAGTTGGGTGTCCTTGGCTGAACATTCATTAGTAAGGTCCTGGAGTCTGGCATTTAATGATATAAGCGATGTTTGCGTGCGACTCAAATCTTGTTGCGCTTCCTCGTATGCATCGTTCAATTGTTCGTGTTTGTCAAGCACCTCCTGCAAATCCGCGTGTAATCGATCTCTTTCTTCAGCAGCTTTAGAAGCAGCGGCTTCGAGGTCAATTTTGTATTGCGCTTCTGCGTTCTGCAGTGCTTTCGTGGATGACTGCGCAAGCTCGTGATGCCGAGACTGAAGATTGTTCAGCTGCTCGGTAGCCGTTGCTAACGCGTCCAGAGCTGCGCGTGAGCTGTCCTGTAGACGGGAAGCTTCCTCTTGAAGCTTGCCTATTTTTTCTATTTGTCGCGACTGAGACTGTTTCTCTTCTACCAAGTCCTTCTCCACGCCGCGTAGACGATGCTGAAGATCATCGCAGCTATTAGCAAGGCGATTGACTTCTGCAATGTTTTGCGCTAATGTATGCCTCTCTTTTCGAAGTTCGATCTCTGCTTCTTGGTATTGAGTTTCGAGTCTCTCATGTCGATCGCCTAGTTCGCGTTTTTCCTGTTGCTCTCGCTTAAGCATATCAGCTAGTGTATTCGCTCGTTGATGGCTGTTGTCGGTTTCTTCTCGGAGAAATTGAATCGTCTCTTCGTGCGCTATGATGACGGACTGTAGCTGCATCTCTTTGCCGCTGTAAATCTCTTCAACTTCGTGCAATGCCCTATCTGCTTGCCGGTTCGCTTCCGCCAAATCTTGTCGTAACTGCTCTAGCCGACTGGAAAGCTCATCGTTATCCCTCTCGAGTCGAGTCTTTTCCGCATCAAGAGCGTCGAGGAACAGATTGTCGTCCACTCTTTTTTGTTCCAAGATGTCCTTGTCTTTCCGAAGTTGAGCTAATTCTGATTCTAAGAAGCCCGACTTCTCTCTTTCTTGGCGAAGTGGCTCCTCTACCGTCTCACAGCGGCGTTCTAGATCTTGACAAATCTGTGCCACGGAGCGCACGAGTGAGTCTCGCTGATAGAAGGCTTGACTCTCCAGCTCAGATGTCAGACGCTCCCTCCAGTCTTGAAGAGGAAGACCAGAAATGGGCGTGCATTCCTGCTCGAAAAACGAAACTACAGGAGGCTTTTTCGTAACCGAGGTGTGATGGCATTGATTGGACATGGCAGGCTGCTGTTGCTGCAGCAATTTGATCAAACCCATACCCAGTGACGGTGAGAGACTATTCGAATTCGAGCCGACAGAAAGCATGACAACCAAGAGCATTGATGATGTAGCTGAAACCAGGTCGTGAAAGAGCTTCATCTTGTGCTTAAGGCATATGGATGGATGCTTATCATCATAAGCTTGAAATGACATGTGCAAGAAGGATTGAATGCTGTTTTGCATGTCAGGGGCAGATAAAGCAGTAAAGATGTGCTTCCGAAGCGGCTCACACTTTGGCACGACCCCAGTCAGCTCGTGAGCCAAAGCCTTCATTTTCTGCATCTGATCTGTGGAGGTAGGCGATATGCTAGACTGGAGTAGATGCGAAAGAAGCGATTGCACTGAAGTCTCATGCATTCTTGGCTGTCGAAGGTTAACACAACGCTAGGTGTTTGGAAGTAGGTACCATACTGCGAATATCGGGAAGGAGAGTGCGATTGATTCCCCGAATGAATTTGCATCACCTAGATGAGCCAGATTTGTTAATGCTGCTGCATATAGAGCAACCACATCCTGATGCGGTTGTTTTGATCCTAGTATCATGGCAAGGAAATGCAGAGCTTCTAGCTGAACAGCGGGGTTGATTCCGCTACGTTGTATCTTCTCTAAAAGCTTTGGTATCAAATTCTTAACCATACCGCTCGAATCGGAGCTATGCCATTGCTCGAGCAGCTGTTGGTCAATGAGCTGCAAGGTCCTAACAGCGATCCTGATGCCCTCGACGGCTTCGTCATCCGAAACACCGACGCCGCCCTTGGTGGCCCAGATGACGGTCAAGCAAGCGAGTGTGACTGTTTTGAGGCAACCACTCGCAGTCCCGAATATCTTCCGGCCTGATGATGTGGCCCATTCCACGGTTGAGAAGTCGCTACTTGCATCACTTTTGCCTACAAGTTCTGGATGCTCCGCAAGGATGACAATGCCAAAACACCACAACAGGGGCATGGCGTTTTTGCCGAGGCTATTGGAGGAGAGGATCTGGCAGAGCTTCTTATCAAAAAGCTCCCTGACATCCAAAGGTAGAAGCTCTATCAAGCCTTGACAGGCCCCATTGAGCATGCAGTAAACGGGCTTCAGGGTTTGCACGTCGGGACCGTCGGAGGCATGCTCAAAGACTCGGAGGAAGAAAGACTGGGCACTCGCGGGAAGCAGGACACCATGAGGGAGTCTGTGCGAAAGAAGTGCAATGCACAAACCAGCATACTTGTGTGACGTCAGCCACCCAAAAGCAACACGAACAGCGGTAACAATGAGGCAGTTGTCGAGCAGCGGCTTACTTGATCGAAGTCCTGCTGTGACGCGTTTGCCTTGGTGAGCAGTGCATCGAGCAGACCGGGGTTCTGGAGTAGCAGCTCTTGCCTGAACTCTAAGGAATGAGCTGGCCGCGTCCGATTAGCCCGTAGACAAGCAGGCAGCGTAGCTGCAGGGACGTACAGAGAGCTTGCAGGACGGCCAAGGCGCATCGCCACGAAGAAAGCGCATCCAAGACGATCGATGCGAGCTTCGCAATGGCACACGGCGGTTGCTCGAGGACGCAGGCACGAATAGATGGGCCGTCTGCCAACGCCAGGAAGCGGGCCAATTTCTGTATATTTTTTCTCCCGTCAGCACATGGGCACGATGCATCGGGGGTGATCATGTGCCCGTCTGGTGCGACAGCCGCTAATTGCTGGCCTGCACGACGGAGCGGCCACGGTACTCACAACCAACGACGGGGCATACGGGCAGCTGGCTATGCGGGTGATTTCGTGCGCGAGTTCGGAGTCGGACCCGGAGGCTGGCATGGCTGGCATGGCTGGCATGGCTGGGTTGGGTGGGGCAGGGCAGGCATGCATATGGGAGCGGTGTGTTTGTGCGGGCGTGTATCTGTCGTGGAGGAGATGGGCCGGAGCGGCGGTTTGTTTTTGCTGGCTCCCGTGGACCGTCTCCCAGGCGACGGCGACGGCGGCGAGAGACTGGCAGACTGCGAGTCTACATGTACGCAGCACAGCTACAGCGCCCAAGGGCGGGACGCACGTGGAACGTCACGGCGCAGGCGGCATATTCGTTCGCTGCACGTCAACAGCTGCAGTGTTGGCGGCGGGCATGGCTTGGTGTTTGCCTGGGCCCACGCGCGCATGCACCTGCTGCTTCGAGCAAATCACAACCGCATCCTGACCGAGGCTGCGAGCGCTGTTCCGCCTACGTCGGCCCAGCGTGTGGGATGCCCGGGCTGGGCGAGGTCGCCGCACCGTGTCCCCCCACCTCCACCGTCCCCCCGTGGCCCCCTCGTCGCTAAATCTCCACTTTACGCAACCTGCGTACGCACCGAGTTTCCAGAGGGTAATGTGTACCACGCCTGCGTCCCCGGCGGCCGCCTGCAGCTCGCCGCGTGGCCGAGTGCCTTGAGTCTCGTCTCGTCTCGTCCCATCCCATCCCATCCCATTCCGTCCCGTCCCATCCCATCCCATCTGTGCCAGCCCCATGGCCGTTGCGACCGCCAGGCTGGCCATGGTTGAGCCTCATGCCCTCCCTCCACCGCAACGGCCTCGCCATGCCGCCCTGATCCTGGCCGCAAAAGAAAACATGGGTGGGGTCCAGCGACCAGCGACATAGCGGGCGCGGAATGGGACGGCCCAACAACACGCGCTGCTGCTTGCGTCTCCACTCATCCGAGCCTCCCAGACTCCATGGTCGCCGTCTCCATCACGCGATAGCGCTCTGTAAGACCTGGAATCTCGTCACTACTCGCTCCTGTGCGTCGTAGTCTAAACTCATCGGTCAGGCACATCTTGCCCGCCTCCACCCATGCTTTCCCCGCAATTGCTTCTGCTTCCTCAGAGCCCCTGCAGCTGATCATGCAGCCTTCCTTCGTGCCAATCGAGACCGCGAGCCAAAAAAATTTAGTTCAGGAATTGCTCCTTGGTCAGCGTGCCGCTCTGCTACTGGCCAAGCCATCTGGCAGTCTGACAAGCAGAAACGCTTCCGCTGCGCTGGCCATGCCTTGGGGAGCAAGGCGCGCCAACAGCGTGTAGACACAAAATAGCGCTGCCGGCTCCGGCCCATGCCCTGTGGTGGTATTTATACTACGCAAACTGTGGTGGCCCTGCTCTGTTGCTGTAATCTTCACCTCCCAGGACTGCATCCGCCAACCCTCTAATGGCCCTTGATAGTGATTGTCACAGCCCCGAGCCGCAACCTGCTATAGATGCTCCCATTGCCTTTCGCCTGACCTGAGCCCACCGATTCGCCATGTTCCGCCGCCCGGCTTTGCGGCTCAAGCAGCTCGCCTCGCCGTTTCTGAAGCGGGGTGCTGCTGCCCGAGCCGAGCAGACCCTCGACCCCAGGGCTCTTCCGAAGCCCTTTTGGAGCTCGAGCAGAGTCCTGCTCTTCACCTCCGTCACCGCTGCTACCACGTATTTTGCCGGCGTGAGCGATGACTTTTCGCGCTTTCCCGTGCCGTGGCAAGCGTCCAACAAGCCGCGTTATGCCACCAAGACGGGCATGAAAAAGGCACGAAGCGAGCCATGCACTGTGTTCTCTACTGACCGATTTCCTAGGCCATTGGTGAACTGAGATTTGCTCTCGGGGAAGATGCCATTAGCACCGACGACGAGGACCTCCACCGCCACGGGTATTCCGAGTGGTCTTCCATCAACATCGACCAGCTGCCGGTGGCCGTAGCATACCCCCAGTCCACCGAGGAGGTCTCTCAGATCGCAAAAGTTTGCCACAAGTACAAAATACCAATGAGTGCGTGCTACGCAATCTGCTTGCCTGCACGAAGCTGATGCTCTCAAAAGTTCCCTATTCGGGAGGTTCGAGTCTGGAGGCGAATTTCTCTGCACCCTACGGAGGCATGAGCATTGATTTCTCGCACATGGACAAGATTCTGGATTTGCATGCCGACGAGTAAGCCAAAATCATACAGCTATGCCCCAGCGTAGGTCCTCTGTACTGACGCAGAACGGCTAGCATGGACGTCGTCGTGCAACCCTCGGTACCGTGGATGAGTCTAAACGAGGAAATCAAGGATTCTGGTCTCTTCTTTCCTGTCGACCCTGGCCCTTCGGTGGGTACAAAGATCTTCTTTGCGTGACCTGCGTGTCCGTTAACGAACATGACAGGCTAGGATAGGTGGCATGGTCGGGACTAGCTGCAGGCAGGTGTATCTCCCCGCAAGATCCGTACGACGCACTAACTCTGAACCAGTGGTACCAATGCCGTTAGGTACGGCACCATGAAAGACTGGGTAATCAACCTGACCGTTGTGCTGGCCGATGGGAGCGTCATCAAAACTAGGCGCCGGCCTCGGTATGTGTTTTTCGGCGTTGCGCTTGCCATCGCTCACCGTCCATGCAGTAAATCTTCGGCCGGTTACAATCTGACCAACTTGTTCATCGGCTCAGAAGGCACCCTGGGTATAGTTACCGAGATCACGCTCAAGTTGACTGTAATACCGCAAGAGACCAGTGTGGCTGTTGTTACATTCCCCACGATCCGCGACGCTGCAGCTGCAGCATCTAAGGTGATGCGTGCAGGGATCCCCGTGGCTGCAATGGAGATCATGGACGACGTGCAAATGACGGTAATCAACAGGGCCGGCTCCACCTCGAAGAAATGGAAAGAAGTGCCCACCATGTTTTTCAAGTAAGTGGAGCCAGACGAAGTCGAACGTGCTGCGTGTTGTCCCACGTGCTAATAGCCGGCGCAGGTTTTCGGGAACGACAGCAGGGGTGAGTATACCCAGGGGCCTGCTATTACCTAGAATGGAATTGACTGCATAACAGGTCAAGGAAAACGTCAAGCTCGTTAAAGCCATTGCCAAGGCACACAAAAGCAGCGACTTTGAATTCGCCGTGGATGCCCAGGAGCAAAAGACGCTGTGGTCCGCACGCAAAGAGTCACTTTGGAGCATGCTGGCGCTCCGGCGGGACGGCGACGAGGTCTGGTCGACGGATGTCGCCGTTCCGCTGTCTCGTTTGCCCGACATCATCGGTCAGTAGGAAGGCCACTACGTTCATTGCCCGCTGACTGTGCTGTAGAGGTGTCGAAGAAGGAATTGGACGCGCTGGGTCTTTTCGCAAGCATCCTGGGTCACATTGGAGACGGCAACTTCCACGAAAGCATAATGTACAACAGCAAAGACCCCAAAGAGCGGGCTGCCGTCGAGAAATGCGTCAAAGACATGGTCGACCGCGCATTGGAAATGGAAGGCACTTGCACAGGAGAACACGGCATCGGCCTCGGCAAGAAGGATTCGCTTGTGAAGGAACTCGGGTTGGACACCATCAACGTTATGAAGAACATCAAAGGCGCTTTGGATCCGTACTGGCTCATGAATCCAGGCAAAATTATGGATTTGCCAGCCTAGAGTCTAGAATTGGACATGGAGGGCAGCAAGTCCGGTCATTGGTTGTATGGAGTTGGCCAACATTGCATTGGGCAGGTCTTTTGCTCTACGATATGGCATATAGATGGGTCAGTTAAAATCTTCTGCACGTATCCGTCTATTGTGGTTAAAGCGCTCACGTTGGAGTTGCTGGAAGGGCTGTAAGGTCTTCGGACTTCTAGGCAGGCCTGAGAGTTTTATGAGTAGAAAAGGACAGCAATCTTATTATCCGTCAGAGAAAGTGTTAGCCAATTTCCGTTTCGCATATTTTCAATTTTCCTCGGGTAATACAGCTTGAATTTGGGTAGGTTCAAGTCAAAAGTGGTCCGCGATCGGAGCAGGAGAGGTGACTCCCCCGATTTTTTGGTTTAACCCACCCCGCCACGCCCCGCCCTTGTCGTAACAGCAGCCAAAGACTAATCTGTCGAAGGAGAACTGACATGCCCGAGTCAATCACGATGGACGCAGAACACTTTACTTCGACCAACAAGAATTTCCCCAAAAAGAAGTGCGGTGAGCAGATGTCATAGCTGCGGCGCAATTGCGACAGTACTGACCCAAACATGCAGGTGTCCTGGGCGCAACTGGTTCGGTTGGCCAGCGCTTCATCCTCCTCCTCGCACTCCACCCGCACTTTGTTCTGCACGCTGTGGGTGCATCCGAGCGATCAGCCGGCAAGAAATACAAGGATGCTGTCAAATGGAAGCAAGCTCTGCCTTTCAATGACCGCATTGGCAATTTGATGGTGAAGAAATGCGTGCCTGAAGAGTTCGCTGATTGCGACGTCGTATTCTCGGGGCTCGACAGCGATGTCGCTGGGGACGTTGGTAGGTCTCTTGCACAAGGTAATCTAGCAATCTGTATTGACGTCGATTGTAGAGATGGCTTTCCTGAAATCCAACCTCGCCGTCTTCTCGAACGCAAAAAACTACCGCCGCGATCCTCTTGTCCCGCTGGTTGTCCCAACCGTCAATCTACCACATCTCGACGTCATCCCACACCAAAGGAAACACCATGGGTTGGAGAAGGGTTTCCTGGTCTGCAACTCCAACTGCGCCGTCATTGGCATAGTCATTCCTTTTGCTGCGCTCCAAGCCAAATTCGGCCCCGTAGATCAGGTCTCGGTCGTCACCATGCAAGCTGTGTCCGGCGCCGGCTACCCTGGCGTGAGCAGCATGGACATCATTGATAACGTCGTGCCTTTTATATCAGGCGAGGAAGATAAGCTCGAGACAGAGGCGCAGAAGATACTGGGCAGCGTCAACGGCGAGGTTACTGGCTTCGTGGACCAGCCGATGAAGGTCTCTGCCGCGTGCAATCGCGTGCCCGTGCTCGACGGGCATACAGCCTGCGTATCATTGCGCTTCCAGCGCCGACCACCCCCGAGCGCTGAGGAAGTCAAACAAGCTATGAGAGAGTATGTGTCTGATGTCCAAAAGCTGGGTTGTCCGTCTGCGCCTGAGAAGGCAATCGTCGTGATGGAGGAGCCTGATCGGCCACAGCCCAGGCTGGACCGTGAGACAGATAGGGGATATGCTGTCAGCGTTGGTCGCATCAGAGAAGATGAAGCCGGCATCTTTGACATCAAGTTTGTTGCCCTTAGCCACAACAGTAAGTTGATCCTTCTTGGCATTGAAAGACACACTCTAACACTCCAAAGCTGTAATTGGCGCAGCAGGTTCTTCGATACTGAATGCTGAAGCGGCGGTGCTCAAGGGCTTCGCGTAGACATCTGAATTCACGGTCATCCTACATAGCAAGGAAGTTACAAAACTGTCTGCAAGGTTGTGACTTTCTCAAAAGTATCTATTTCTTCTCGGATGAGTCACTATTCTTATTGTGCATGGTAGAGCACAAGAGAACAAAATAGCCAAATAAGAGAAATGACAGCAGACATTTTATCTGAGTTCGTGGTGAAATGCTTTCAAAAAAATGTCTGCGATCGGACGACCGTAAAAGGCTTAGTGCGCCAAGTTTTTAGCGTCGTCGTCTAGCGAGATCTTCACCACAGACATTTTGCCCAAGCAGATTGCAACACCCAGGACCTTCTCTTCATCCCACTAACCTCCGACAAAACAGCAACCATGGGCCGTGGACCGTATGTTCCCTCCTTGAATTGGATTTTCGAATCTTACACAGAGCAAATTTGCTGACGGCGGGTAATAGAAAGAAGCATCAGAAGCGCCTTAGCGCGCCCTCGCACTGGCTTCTCGACAAGCTCTCCGGTACGATATACTGCGCGAATGCAACTGTCTTTCCAAGAGACATTTTTGACGGCATATAGGTACCTATGCCCCGAAGGCATCGCCCGGTCCCCACAAGCTGCGCGATTCGCTGCCCCTCGTCATCTTCCTCCGCAACCGCCTAAAGTATGCCCTCAACGCTCGTGAGGTCAAGTCCATCGTTATGCAGCGCCTCGTCAAGGTCGATGGAAAGGTCCGCACCGACTCTACCTACCCTGCCGGTCTCATGGACGTGATCACCATCGACAAGACTGGCGAGAACTTCCGCCTGGTTTTCGACACCAAGGGCCGCTACACCGTGCACAGAATAACTGGCGAGGAAGCCGCATACAAGCTGGGCAAAGTCAAGCGTGTGCAGCTCGGCCGTGGTGGAGTTCCCTACTGTGTTACGCATGATGCGCGAACGTAAGTTTGCTGCCTCTATCAGCCGTTGGGCACAGTTTGGGCATGGTGCTTAGAGAAGAACCTCTGGCACCAGGCATCAGACCAGGCCTCTGGCGATGTCATGAGATGTTATACTGAACGGAACAGGATCCGCTACCCCGACCCTGCCATCAAGGTCAATGATACCGTCAAGATCGACCTTGCTACTGGCAAGATCACCGACTTCATCAAGTTCGACACTGCTGTCATTGTCATGATCACTGGCGGTCGTAACATGGGTCGCGTTGGTGTCATCACCCACCGTGAGCGACACGACGGAGGTTTCAACATTGTCCACGTTAAGGATGCTGTTGACAACGAGTTCACCACCCGTGAGAGCAACGTCTTGTGAGTTTGGAGCGAGGAAACCTGTTGTGACAGCCGCTAACGATGCGCAGCGTCATTGGACGTGAGAAGCCCTGGATCAGCCTGCCCAAGGGCAAGGGTGTCAAACTCTCCATTGCTGAGGAGCGTGACCGCCGCCGGGCGTATACTCTTGCTGGCCACTAAATGTGTGCCGAGGACGGTGATGGATGCAACACGAGATTCACGCACACGAGAAATGAGTGGTGTGCACGCCCGGGATTCCAAAATAGGCGTTGGTCAGTCATGGGGATGCTTACGGATCTGGGACATTCTGTAGAGTCTGCATAACAATTAAGTTCCAGAAAAGGAATCAAACATTGAAGGCTCGGTACCATGAAGCAACAGTAGATGTATTGAATCGAATTGCGATTGTCCAATGGCAGTGACCTGATGCACGGAACGTAAGAAGCGCTATTTTGGGTCGGGTTCGTAGGGCCGAAGCGTTACGGCATGGGGCAAAACGATAACGGAGGAGGCTCTAATGCCAGGGGAAACAAGCTGGGGGCCAATGGCCGGGCTGCCAGCTGTGGGCGGGTCTACACCTGACACGGAGCCTCTTCTTACATTGAGCTGTCTGGCCTCAGACTGAGTGGCCTCGGGCACAAGGCGGTACGCGCGCGCGCGGGCGCGACGATGCCGCCAGCTGGTGCAACGGGCGACGGCGTGGGACGTGGGAGACACGATGGAAATGGAAGCTCTCCAGAAGTTGGCATTTAGCGAGCCTGAGGATCTGGAGCGGCATTGCTGTCCACCAGTCAGCGCCGACGTGGCTTTGATAGCGACGCTCAAAGCAGCTGGTCTATTTCGTGCCGTTTAGCCCAGACTTCGGCTCCCACACCTTCGCTTGCGATTGGCGTCGCTGGCTGTCGTCCTCACCACCGCCCCGCCCATTCCTCTACACTGCGCTACACTGCGCTGTCCCCTTCACCTCGTCGCTCGCAACACGGCCCGTCGCCCTAATGCCATTGTCTTCGTCGCCATTCCCATACCCCACGCCTTTCCTTCGTCAGGGGCTGCACGCGTAGCGTCTCCAACACTCGTGTCTCACCAGTCCTCGACGACTCGTCTGCGTTCCTGTTGCGCGCCCTCAGACTCCTCTTCAGACACTCTCTCGTCCTCGTTATCGTCCTCCGAAGCCCGGTCTCTGCTGAGGCTGGTCTTCGTTAGGCACACCTATTCTTCGTCGCCATGTTGCGACCGGCTACGCCCCTATCTATACTATTTCTCGCTGCCTTCGCGCTGCTGCTCCTGTCCACCTTGTCTACGCCTGTCATTAAGGGCATCCCGCTCGCTACCGTCCGTGGTGTCAAGTTCGGCACCTTTGGCTACTGCGATGGCAACACCTGCAAGGGCCCTATGATTGGGTACGACACTGGTACGTTGATAAGATGTAAGCCGATTCCTCAGCATCACTGACGCGCCGCAGACAATCTATTCCCCCCAAATGCGCCCGACACGGAATTCTCGCTCCCGTCAGCGACCCGCCATTCGCTTACCTCGATTCTCATCGTCCACCCTGTGGCTGCATTCATGACACTGATCTGCTTCCTGCTCGCCGTCGCTGCGCACTTCCATTCTCCTGCGCACTCTCCTCGATACCTCCTTGCGCTACTGATACTTACCTTCCCGACTCTTCTGGTCTCGTTGCTCGCTTTCTTAGTGGACATTCTGTTGTTTGTCCCACACCTTGCCTGGGGAGGATGGATTGTGTTAGCGGCTACCATTATCATTGTCGCAAGCGGAGTGGTCACCTGCGCGATGAGGAGGACTCTAGTCAGTCGCAAAGCGAGGAAGAAGCGGATTGCGGAAAATTCCGAGATGAATGGTCAAAACTACTACTCCAACCGCAATCTAGAATCAACAACTACCGAAATCCTACCCAAGGCCGAGTCTCCGCCACCTATGTCTGGCGACATAACATATTCTGACAACTCCAAAAAGTCTGGATTCGCTACATTCGATGTTCAGAAAACAGGCATGCAAGACGATACAATACCACTCAACACTCGCAACCCTTCGTTGAAGACAAACAGCAGCACACGAACAGATGACGCGAGTAGACCTCCAAATCTACCTTTCTCTGGCCGTGGGCGTCAACCTGTAGATCAGTATGGAAACCCAATTCCTCCAATGCCCAACGATCCCTACGCAATGCAAAATGCCCCGCGTATGGGCCCGCCACCAATCAGAGGAGGTCAATACAGTCGAGGAAGAGGAGGGTACCCACCGCGAGGAGGCTACGGTCCGCCAAGGGGAGGTTACGGTCCACCAAGAGGAGGCATGCGAGGCCCACCGCCACCCGGCTGGAATGGAAACGGACGGGGTATGCGCCCTGGTCCCCCACCGGGACCAATGCCTGGACCTGGCTATCAGGGTAGGGGTGCTCCTCCACCAGGCTACAACAATGACGCCTATGGTCAGGGCATGCCTCCGCGCCGAGATGTTCCACCCTATGGTCCTCGAGGAGTGTCGCCCCCTGTTGGTATGGAGCAGTCTATGCCAATCGGTCAAGCTATCGAAATGGATTCGCGCACGGGCACGCCTCCTGTGGCCAACCAGAACTACGGTTTGCGTGAAAGTGATGGTGATGTCCAAGGAATGTTGGCACTCCAGCAAGGTGGTTTCCCTGCCCAAGCCCCACAACGTAAGCAACCAGGGCCGTTGAGTCCATCATCGGAATACTCGACACAAGAGTCAGTTCACCCCATCACCCCATACACAATTGTTACGTATGACTGATCGTATTTAGGGATAACGCTTATGCACCACCCCGGGCCAATTGGAACAACGCATCTGATCAGACACTCCCAACAACTAACAGCAGCAACAGCCGTGGCCTATCTCCAATTTTAGACTCCCCCGTCGAGTTGCCTACCCAGTCGTCTACAGTCGGTGTACCAAACAACGAGCGTACTTCTGGCTATTATGAGGACGTAGATCCCAAGTTTGCTGAACCCATGAATAACCTCATGCCCCCAGCACCAATACCGGCTTCGCTAAGGCCTGGGGGGCCGCATAATCCCAATAACTCCAACCCCTCGTTGAACATAAGCGACCCAAATCTGGCCCAAAATTCGTCGTATGAGGACATCCCTGATGGTTCTCGTTCGCCTGCTGCTTCGGAAGCTTCTCATTTTACTTCCGTCTCTCAACGTGGTATCAATCCCAACTGGCGACCTTCACCAGGACCTCCAGTTCCAGGATCATACGCCCCCTACGGTTCTCGCCGTCCTATGAGACAGGAAGATGTGATATTAGAGGCCAATGCTGCTAATCCCGACTTCGCAATACCAGGCGCTGGGGTTGGGCGTGGTGGAGGTAGAGGCAGGGGAAGAGGAAGAGGTGGCATGCCGCCCCCTACAGCGACTATGGGCAACATGGGTCTTGGAAACCAAGGACGTTACCCGGGCGCCAATGGCATATAGTGTTGGGCACAATCGCCACGTCCTGCAACAGAGAGAATCTACAACCAATCTGGGACCGTCTGAGACCATGCAACACTGACCAGCTTAACCCAGCGCTGCAATTAAATCACGGCTGTCGATAGCTTGTCATACAAGCGCTGGGCTCAAAACGGTTCCAAGTCTATTCCCATGTTGTGGAAACGTTTTTCATTCAACCTCCGCCAAGATTGCAGCCCAACCTCTTCTCGAGGAACAATTGTTACGATCTTTGCATTCGAATGTTTTGTACAAAAGTTACCTACTTCTTTACGGATACATGGCGGATTTAACTTCTTCTTGGAGCCTGTTTCACCTTCTCGATTACTGCATTTGGCCTCGGATGGACTACTTCTTTTCCAAGTCCTCGCCGGCTGTTCCCCACTGTGGG
>Ga0247757_10000985_pt1 | contig 20987 bp, 11 predicted proteins | sample UWRJL126311R4_FD_180929 | JGI IMG/M metagenome (GOLD analysis project Ga0247757, IMG submission 180929) | Plant litter microbial communities from Arlington Agricultural Research Station in Wisconsin, United States - UWRJ-L126-311R-4 | ecosystem: Environmental > Terrestrial > Plant litter >...
GTTTCATCGGCCGCATGGGCGCGGAGAGCCTGACGATCATGTCGTATGCCCAGACGATTCAGTCGCTGGTGATCCTGTTCAGCCTCTCGCTCGGGCTCGGCACCGAGATTGTCGTCGGGCGGCTCATCGGGGCCGGCGATTTCGAGGGCGCGTACCGGCAGTTGCTCAGCAGCCTGAAGCTGTCGCTCGGCCTGTGCGCGGGCGGCGTGGTCATCATCGCGTTCGCCGCGCCGCACCTGCTCGGCCTCTTCTCGCACAATCCCGAGGTCGTCCGGGGCGGCACCCTGCTGCTGCGCATCGCCGTCGTGCTCGAGTTGGGCCGCGTCTTCAACATCGTCGTGATCAATTCGCTCCGCGCGACGGGCGATGCGCGCTATCCGGTCCAGATCGGCGCCCTCTGCATGTGGCTGCTCTGGGTGCCAAACTCGTGGTTCCTCGGCCTGCACCTCGGCTGGGGCCTGGTCGGCGTCTGGATCGCGATGACCTGCGACGAATGGCTGCGCGGCGTGTTGATGTACTACCGCTGGGTGAAGCGCAAATGGCTCCCCGCCGCCGAACGCAGCCGCGCCGAGGTGATGCGCAACCACGTGCCGTTGGTGGCGGAAACGTGAGGCATTAATGATTTACGATTTATGATTTTCCGGCCCACTGCTCACGGCTCGGAAATCGTGAATCATAAATCATTAATCGAGCAGACCTTCAGCGAGTCGTACGGACTAGAGCCACGAATTGCTCCCGCGTCTCCATATGCGGGTTATGCCCCGCCTCGGGAATGGTCTCGATCACCGCCTGGGGAAAATGCTCGCGAATAGCGGCATGGTCCGCCGCCTGCACGTAGCCGGAGCGTCCGCCGGCGATGAAGAGTGTCGGACCGTCGTAGCGATCGTTCGGTTTCAGGCTGTTCGCCTCGAGCGCGGGCAGCGCCTGCGTGAGCACGGGCAGGTTCGTGATCCAGCGCCATGCGCCGGCGTCATCGCGCTCGAGGTTCGTCGTCAGGAATTTCCTCATGCCGAGGTTGGGCACCCGGCCTTCGAAGCGCAGCTCGGCTTCTGCTCGCGACGAGATACTGCCGAGGTCGAGCTCGTTCATGGCGGCGAACTCCGCGCGGTGCGCCGCCCAGGCGTAGTCCTTGGGCGCGATGTCCACGACGATCAGCCGCTCCACCAGAGTTGGCTGGCGGCAGGCGAGCAGCATGGCCGTCTTGCCGCCCATGCTGTGGCCGAGGAGCGTGGCGGACGCCAGGCCCCGCGCCTGCATCCAGGCGGCGATGTCGTCGGCCAGCACGCCGTAGGTCATCGCCGGGTCGTGCGCCGACCGGCCGTGGTTCCGGGCGTCGAGCGCCAGCACGTGCCAGCGGCCCGCGAGGTCGCGCCCCGCCGTCTGCCAGTTGCGCGACGAGCCGAGCAGGCCGTGCAGCAGGAGCAGCGGCGGTTTTCCCGCCCCGCCCAGATCGGTGTGATGGAGACTAACCACGAAGGGCACGAAGAACACGAAGTCCCCGTCAGACCAAGACGAAACTCCGCCGGGCGGCTGATTTTTGCTCCTGCGCTCCGTGTCCTCGTGGTGCCAGTCAACGGCCACGCCCCTCAGGACACTTACGCCGCTGCACCTGTTACATCGCGGTCCAACCGGCGTGACGCTTCACCCTTTGGCCACGGCAAGGGCGGCAATGGCACCCCGCAGCTCCGACGCGAGGATGGGCTTGACGAGGTGCGTCACAAAGCCGGCGGCCCGGGTGCTGGCGATGTCCTCGTCGCTGCCATAACCGGTGAGGGCGATGCCGCTCAAGCCATACCTCGCGCGCAGCTCCTTCATCAACTCGGTGCCCGGGCCGTCCGGCAGGCCCACGTCGGAGATGACGAGATCGATCTTGTGCGCGGCGGCGGCCGCCAGCGCGGCGGCGATGGTCGCCGCGGGGACGACCTGGTGACCGTCGCGCCGGAGCAGCGCGGAAATGGCCTGCAGGCTGCTGGCGTGATCCTCCACCAGCAACAAGCGGAGCGGGCGGATCGGGACCGGCAGGGGCGCGGGCGGCGCCGGGGTGTGCAAGGTCAGGGTGGAAAATGGCACGACCGGCTCGATCAATCCGGGCAGTTCCACGACGAAGGTCGCGCCGCGATTCAGGCCGGCGCTGTGGGCGGTGATCCGGCCGCCATGCAAACCCACCACCGCGCGGGCAATCGCCAGCCCCAGGCCCATCCCGCCGAAACGCTGGTCGCCCGCGTGGGTGGCCTGGTCGAAGGGCGCGAAAATCCGTTCCAAATCGCCCGGCGCAATCCCGACCCCGGTGTCGGATACTTTGATTCGCAACCCCGCCTTTCCCTCCGCCAACTGCACTTCGCTCGTCCGGACGGAAACCCGGCCGCCCGTCGAGGTGAATTTGACCGCGTTGCGGATCAGGTTCCAGATGACCTGCTGGAAACGCGTGGGATCCGCCATCAGGCGGCTGTGCTTTGCCGCCAGGGCGCGTTCGATCTTGATGCCGCGCGCGGCGGCCTCTTCGCGCACGATCTCGATCGCGGAATCGATCAGGACATGGGCATCGCACGCTTCCGCGCGAAAGAGCATTTTCCCGTGGGCGATCTTGGTGATGTCCAGCAGGTCGTCGATCAGCCGGGCCTCCAGCGCGACGTTGCGCTCGATCACGGCGAGTTTCTCGCGGACCTCGGGGGAAAGCGTCTCGTCGCTCCGCAGGTCGGCCGCGATCAGCAGCACGGGCGTCAGGGGCGTCCGCAGCTCGTGGGACAGGGCGGCGATGAAATCGTCCTTGGCCCGGCTCGTCCGGGCCAGTTCCTCCAGCGCCCGGCGCGCGTCGTCGACATCGGTGTTCGAACCGATCCACATCAGCACCTTCCCGGTTTCGTCCCGCATGGCCCGCACCCGGCTCAAGTGCCAGCGGTAGACGCCGTCCTTCTGGCGAATGCGGTGGTCCAGCTGCAGGTCCTGGCCAAACTGGATGGCCCGGGTCCAGAGGTGCAAATTTTCCTCGATGTCGTCCGGGTGGATCACCTGTTTCCAGCCCCACCCCTTGAGCTGGTCGAAGGTCAGGCCGGTGAACTCCATCCATTGCGGGTTGTAGTAATCAATTTCGCCCTCGGCGGTGGCGGTGAAGATTTTCTGGGGCATTGCCTCGGCCATGAACCGCAGCCGCTCCCCATGTTCGCGCAGCGCCGCATCCGTGTGGTTGCGCTCGGTGACGTCGACGAAGCAATTGATCGCGCCGGTGACCGCACCGTGTTCGTCGAGAAGCGGGGCGATGTGGACGAGGACCGCGATGCGGGATCCATCGGGCCGCTCGATCAGCACTTCCCCCTCGTACTTTCCGCGGATTTTTCCCCGGAGCACTTCCGCCATCGGGCACTGGTCATGGGGCAGGAAAACCCCGTCCGGCCGGAAAAGCTTGAACGAGCCGCAGAAGCTTTCGTCGGTGGCGCCCAGTTCCGGCCGCCGACCCCACAGTTCCGTCGCCCGCTGGTTGTAGTCCTTAATCACCCCGGCGGCGTCGCAGGAGTAGATGGCGACCGGCCCGAGGTTGAACAGCGTCTGGTAGCGCGCTTCGCTCACGCGCAACCCCCGCTCGGTGCCCTTGAGGGCGTCGATGTCCACCAGCACCAGCACGGCGCCGTCGATCTTGTTGTCGCTGGTCACGTACGGCCGGACCCGCAGCGAGTACCAGCGGCCCTGCCGGTCCCGGACTTCGCGCTGCCGGACGCTCACCGTATCGATCACCTCGCGGATGAATTCCTCCAGGTCCCGGCAGTCGAGATTGTGCCGGATGCCGCTGATGGGCCGGCCGATGTCGCCCGGCAGCAGGTTGAAAATGGTTTCGGCCTGCATCGTGAAGCGCCGGATGGTCAGGTCGCGCCCGACCACCAGGATGGCGGTGTCGATGCTGACATGGAGGTTGGTCAGGTCGCTGTTCAGCTCCTTGAGCTCCGAATTGCGATGGATCATCTCCTCGTTGACCGTGATCAATTCCTCGTTGGTGGATTCGAGCTCCTCCTTGGAAGTCTCCAACTCCTCGTTGATGCTCTGGAGCTCCTCGTTGGCGGATTGCACCTCCTCGCTCGAGGCCTGCAGCTCCTCGGTGGAAGAGTCGTACTGTTCCTGGATCGACTGGGTATAGTCCCGGTTTTCCGCAAGTTCCCGCTCGAGTTCGGACACCCGGCGGGCCTGGGCACCCTTGGCGGCTGCTCCCGGGGGGTTCGCCACGGCGGAGGCCGGCGCGCTTTCCAGCGCCTGGCCCGGTTCCGCATCCTCAAACAACACCAGGTAACAGCGTTCCTTCAGGTTCTTGAGGGGTATGACATGCAGATGCACCAGGCGCGCGCCGCCCGCACCGGAGATGCGCACCGCTTCCCGGTGCACGCTCTTGTGCTCCTTCCGGGCGAGATTGATCGCGGCCCGCAGCGGCAACATGAGTCCCTCGCGGGCCATCTTCAGGACATTGAAGCTCGCCTTGCCGTTCGGTGGCTCGAGGAACGCGCCGGTCGCGCCGCGGAACTGCACCACGAGCAGGTCATCGTTGACCAGCACGCCGGGCGGGGCAAACAGGCTGACCGAAAGCCGGTCCGCCTCGCGCTGGGCGTTGGACCCGCCGGCCGGGCTGCCGGGCAGCACCTGCAGCCGGCTCGGCGCCGTCGCGGGCCGCGGTTCCGGGAAGGGATTCCAACTGCGTTCATGCGGCAGGGGGAGACGAATGGGCGACCGCGCCGCCGTCTTCCGGGAGAAGATCCGCTGCTTCTTGTCGGCGGGCTCGAAGAGGTCGGTGAAAGGGCCGACCGACTCGCTTGCCCCGAGAAACAGGAATCCGCCGCGGTTGAGCGCGTAGTGGAAGGCCGGCATGATCTTCTTCTGCAGGTCCGCTTCAAAGTAGATCAGCAGGTTCCGGCAGCTGATGAGGTCCATGCGCGAGAAAGGCGGGTCGCTCATGATATTCTGGCGGGCGAAGACCACCTGCTCCCGGATTGACTTGCTGACGCGATAACCGCCCTGCTCCTCGACAAAAAAGCGGCGCAGGCGTTCCGGCGAGAGGTCGTGGGCCAGCGACTTGGCGTAGAGGCCGTGCCGGGCTTTTTCCAGGAGTGCTTCGTTCAGGTCGGTGGCGAAGACCTGGAGCTTGGGCGCGCGGAGATTCCTTTCCGCGAACTCGGCGTAGGCCATGACGAGGGAGTAGGCCTCCTGGCCGGTGGAACAGCCGAGGGTCCAGACGCGAATCGGGACCTCGCGCTTGGGCGCGGCCTGCAGAAGGGCGGGAAAGATCTTGTGCTTGAGCGTGTCGAACGCCTCCGGGTTGCGGAAAAAGCTGGTGACGCTGATGAGCACGTCGGAATAAAGCGCGTCGAGTTCCTTGGCATTGCCTTTGAGGAATGCGGCATAGTCGTCGGGCGCCTCCTGCTGGCTGAGCACCATGCGCCGCATGATGCGCCGCTGGATCGTGCTGGATTTGTAGAGGGAGAAATCCACCCCGCAATGGTTGCGGAGCAGGAGCAGGATTTTCTTGAAGCTGCTTTCCTCCGGGGCGCCGGTCGCCCCGCGGGCCGTTTCCGCCCGGGCCCGGTATGCGCCGTTGTCGGGGCGGCCCCGGCCCCCTGAGGCCAGGGGTGCCTGCGGAGCGTCGCGTTGATCGGCCTCGCGCTCCTTTTCCGCGTGGGTGCCGGCGCCGTTCCTCTCCCCTCGCCGGCCTGCGACCGCCGGATGGCGGGCAATCCGCGCGAGCTTCTTCGCGATTTCCCCGGGTGAAAGCACGAAGTCCACGCACCCGGCGTTGGCCGCGCTGCGGGGCATCGAATCGAACTTGGCCGACTTGTCCTGGGCGAACGTGATGCCGCCCTCCGCCTTGATCGCCTCGAGCCCGAGCGTGCCGTCGGACGCCGTGCCGGAGAGAATCACCCCGATCGCGCATTCGCATTGGTCACGCGCAAGCGATTCGAAGAAGGCGTCGATCAAGTGCTGCTCGCCCCGCGTCTGCCGGTCCCGGGGGCGAAGCTCCAAAACGCCGTGCCGGATCATCATCCCCCGGTTGGGTGGAATCACGTAGACGTGGTTCGGCTCCACCGCCCCATGGTCGGTGACCTCCTGCACCGGCATGGAGGTGGTGCGGCGCAGCAGCTCGGTCAGCGCGCTTTCGTGCCCCGGGTCCAGGTGCTGCAGCAGCACAAAAGCCATGCCCGTGTCCCCAGGCAGGGCCTTGAGGAACTGGGAAAAGGCTTCCAATCCGCCAGCGGACGCCCCGACCCCCACGATGGGAAACGAACCGCCCGAGTGCCCGGCCGCCTTCGCCGCCAGGCGCGCGGCGCGCCCCGTCGGTTTCGCGGCGGTTTTCGCCCGGTTGACTTTGGCGCTTGGCGGACGCCGCGGGACCCGGATGGGATTGGGGTTGGTTTTTTTCCTCATTTCATTCCTTCGGCAGGCGAAGGGGCGTCGTTCCACTCTTTCCGAGGCCCGTCAGAGCGGGCGCCATAATGAAGTGTGGTGGAAAAAAACCGGGTCGTCGTTGTTCTGGTGGGTGCGGAAGCGATGTTACTCGGAATGTCTTTATTAGCGAGGTTTGTCTCGCTGGCGTCACCCGATTGCCGCGGGCTCGGCGCACTCAAGACGGCCTCGCAAGCGGGTTGCTACAGCCGCCCGAAGCGCTCACCCAGTTTCCCGTGGTGTTCGGTGACGCGCTGACGCCCCGCGGTGTCCACGGTGGGCAGGATGCACATGTCCCAGTAGTCGTAGAAGGTCTTCAGCACCGCGCGCAGCTCGGCCAGTTCCTGCGGTTTCCGGATGTAGGAGGCTGCGCCCATGCGGTAGGCCCGCTTGACGTCGTCGTCGTCGTCGGAGCTGCTAAGCACCAGGACGGGCACGATGGTGTAGTTGGGATCGCGTTTCAGGTATTCCAGGAGCTCGAACCCATCCCCCGTCGGCATTTTCAGGTCCGTGATGACCATGGACGGATAAGGATATTCCTTGCGATTGGCGAACTTCCCTTCCCCGCCCAGGTATTCAATCGCCTCGTTCGCATTTTGAAACGCGAAGATTCGGTCCGACACGCCATTCTCCCGCAGGCTCGCCTTGATGAAGTCCCGATCGAACGGGTCATCATCCACCACCAACAGGTTTTTCGAGCGGACCGAGAGGCGATGGCGATGCATGGTAGCAAGAGTACCCTTACGGCCGCCGATAAATAGGGGGTGTATGCCCCATTCTGCTCCGGGCCCCGGCCCGCAAGCGCAGGGCCCCACTAGGGCCATGGGGTCTTCACACGCGCAAAAGCCTCCAAATTGAAGCGAGATCCGGGCGTGCGCGTCGTGCCGTTGTTGTCAGGGAAATCGCACGTGAAAACCTAAGGGGCGCGGCCCGGAAAACGCTCGCCAGTCGGAAACTTTTTCCTTTGCGCCAGAGCGGCTTTGCGCGAGCCTCCCCGCTTCCCTGAATGAGTTCCGAGAAGCTAACGCCGATGATGCAGCAGTATTTCGAGGTCAAACGCGGACTCCCGGCGAACACCCTCCTGCTCTTCCGCCTCGGCGATTTCTACGAGATGTTCTTCGAGGACGCCGAGATCGGCTCCCACCTGCTCGGCATCACGCTGACCAAGCGCCAGGACACGCCGATGTGCGGCATCCCGCAGCACGCGGCGGACAACTACGTCGGCAAGCTGCTCGCTGCCGGCCGCAAGGTCGCGATCTGCGACCAGGCCGAGCCCGCCAAGGCCGGCAAGCTCGTCCGCCGCCAGGTCACGCGCATCCTCTCCCCCGGCACCACGCTCGCCGCCAGCCAGCTCAACGCCGGGAAGAACCACTACCTCTGCGCGCTCACGCTCAACGACGCCGGCCTGCAGGCCGCCTGGCTCGACCTCTCCACCGGCGAGTTCCGCCTCGCCAGCGACCCGCGCCCGGAGAACCTGCTGCCCGTCCTCACCGCGCTCGATCCCGCGGAGCTCGTGCTGATCGAGGGCCAGCTGGAGAAATGGCGCGCCGCCCCGCACGAGGAGCACGCCATCCACAATCTCCACCACTTCTGCGCGGCGCGCCTCTGCTCCGAGCTGCCGGGCTACCACTTTGAAGTCACCGAGGGCGCGCGAACGGTCATGGAGGCGCTCGGCGTGCTGAACCTCCAGGGCTTCGGCCTCGCCAACACCCATTCCGCGCTCGGCGCCGCCGGCGCGCTCGTCCACTACGCCACGGAAAACCTCTGCGCGAAGCCGGAGAACCTCCGCTCGCTGCAGGAATACCGCAGCGCGCGCACGCTGCTCCTCGACCCGGCCACGCTGCGCAACCTCGAGATCTTCGCCTCCGCCCGCGGTACGCGCGAGGCCTCACTGCTCGGCGCCATCGACCGCACCACCACCGCGGCCGGCTCGCGCCTGCTCGAACGCTGGCTCGCCGCCCCGGTGCTCGACCTCCCCGAAATCCAGCGCCGCCAGGCCGTCGTCGGTGAGATGATCGCCCAGCCGGGCGACCTGGCGGGCCTGCGCGAACTCCTCAACAAGGTCCGCGACATTCCCCGCATTCTCGGCCGGCTCCAGAACCGCCTGCGCAACCCGCGCGAACTCGGCGGCGTGCGCGACACGCTTGCCCAGATCCCGCCGATCATGGCCGGTCTCGACCTGCTCGACTCGCACCTCGTCGGCCAGCACGGCGGCGCGGTGGCGCAGATCCGCCGGCGCCTGACCGACCAGCCGGAGTTGCGCGACCTCCTCGCCCGCGGCCTCGCCGACGAACTGCCCAGCGACTTGCAGGAGGGGAACTACATCCGCACCGGCTACGACGCGGAACTCGACCGGCTCCGCAGCCTCACGTCCGACAACAAATCCTGGCTCGCCGAGCTGGAGCGCAAGGAACAGGAACGCACTGGCATCAAGAGCCTGAAGGTCCGCTATACTTCCGTCTTCGGCTACTACATCGAGATCACCAAGGCCAATCTCGCCGCCGTGCCGGCCGACTACGTCCGCAAGCAGACGACCGCCAGCGGCGAGCGCTTCGTCACCGAGGATCTCAAGCTGAAGGAAAAGGAAATCTTCTCCGCCGAGGAAAAGTCCCTCGCCCGCGAACTGGAATTGTTCGGCGCGCTCGTCGCCGCCGTGCTGGCGCAGGCGTCCACGCTCACCGCCACGGCCGACGCCCTTGCCGAGCTCGATCTTCTCGCCGGTTGGGCCGTGCTCGCGCGCGAGTGGGATTACGCCCGGCCCGAGCTCAACGACAGCGACGACCTCGCGATCACCGACGGCCGCCATCCAGTCGTCGAGCAGATGATGAAGACCGAGCGCCTCGGGCTCGCCGGCAGCTCCACGTTTGTCCCGAACGATACGGCACTGTCCGCCGACGACGCGCAGATCCAGCTCCTCACCGGCCCCAACATGGCCGGCAAGTCGACCTACATCCGCCAGGTCGCGCTCATCACGCTCATGGCGCAGGTCGGCTGCTGGGTGCCGGCGAAGGCCTGCCGCCTCGGCCTCGTCGACCGCATCTTCTCGCGCGTCGGCGCCAGCGACGACCTCGCCCGCGGCAACTCGACCTTCATGGTCGAAATGAACGAGACGGCCAACATCCTCAACAACGCGACCGACCGTTCGCTGATCATCCTCGACGAGATCGGCCGCGGCACGTCGACCTACGACGGCCTCAGCATCGCCTGGGCGGTCGTCGAGCACCTGCACCGCGGCGCCGACCGCGGCCCGCGCACGCTCTTCGCCACGCACTACCAGGAGCTCACGCAGCTCGACAAGCACCTGCCCCGCCTGAAGAACTATTCCGTGGCCGTGAAGGAGTGGAATGACGACATCGTCTTTGTCCGCCGCGTCGTCCCCGGCGCCGCCGACCGCAGCTACGGCATCCAGGTCGCCCGCCTCGCCGGCCTGCCGCTGGCCGTCATCGACCGCGCCAAGACCATCCTCGAGAAACTCGAGTCCGACGACACCAGCATTTCCCTCCCCGCCACCGCCACCCCGACGGCAAAGCCGAAGAAGAAGATCGCGGTGGAGGCGAAGGATGATGCGCAGTTGGATTTGCTGTGAGAACAGACTGGCGGGGACACGCTTGTCCTGCTTGAAAGTGGATACGGTGCCACGGGGGCGCATGCGTCTCCGCCTATCAACCTCACGCTGGAGGGTCGGGCTCCCGCCCGACCGCACCGATGTCCGATGCCCCATCTGACTCTCGTTTTCCGACCCGTAAACGACCGACCCATTCTCTGCCACTCGACTACGACAATCGCAGCACGGTGATTTTCCTGACCGTCTGCACGAAGGAGCGACAGCGGGTGTTGGACAACGAAACCGTCCATCAACAACTGCAGTCTGCGTGGCGAGCCGCCGACCGCTGGCTGGTCGGTCGCTATATGGTCATGCCCGATCACGTTCACCTTTTCTGCGCTCCCAATAGCATTCTGCCATACCCGTTCGATGCTTGGGTACGATACTGGAAATCCCAAGCGACGAAGTCTTTCGGTCATGGGGAAGGCATGCTCTGGCAGACCGATTTCTGGGACGTTCAGCTTCGGCGACGCGAGAGCTACGAGCAAAAGTGGGAATATGTGCGGCAAAATCCAGTTCGGGCGGGATTGGTATCGGATCCGGCGGCGTGGCCACTTCAGGGCGAATTACATGAGTTGCGTTGGCGCGAGTAAACGGTCGGGCGGGAGCCCGACCCTCCAGCAGATGCAAGAACGGCCGGTGTGGAGACCGGTCCTCCATTTAACCGCGTCGTTTCGCCGCGGCTCAATACCCCGCCACAAACTCCTCCGGCAGCGGGGCGCTGGCCTTGAAGGCGAAACTTTTCCCGGCGAACTCGTAGGTGAACGAGGTCTCGAGCGAATGCAGGAACAGGCGCTTGGTCCGCGTGGTCTTCGCGAACTCGCGGTTGGCGGCGAAGTCGCCGTAGGTTTGGTCGCCGACGATCGGCACGTGGTGCTTCGCGCACTGCACGCGGAGCTGGTGACTGCGCCCGGTGCGGGGCTCGAGCCGGATCAGCGCGGTCGAAAACGCGCGCTGCGCGTGGCGGATGACCTCGAAATGCGTCTCGACCGGGACATTGCCGATGGTCGCGGTGCGGATCTTCCCACCCTGCCGCTTCACCGCGACCTGGTCGCGCCAGACGTCGCGGGACTTCTGCGGTCGGCCGAAGACGAGCGCGTTGTAGATCTTGCGCACCTGTTTTTTGGCAAAGTGCTCGCGCACGGCCTTCGCCAGCGGTTCGCTCGCCGCCGTCAGGATCACGCCGGAGGTCGCGGAATCGAGCCGGTTGAGGAGCCACAGGCGGCGGAGCTCGCCGTCGGCTCCCTTCCATTGGAAACACTGGGCGTCCTGGTCGTAGCGGCAGGTCAGCAGCGCGCGGGCCTCGTCCTCCGAGCCGTTCGGGTGCGAGAGCACGACGGCCGGCTTGTCGAAGGCGGCGAGGCCGTTCGCGTCGCGGGCGAGCGGGCGGACGCCCTCGTGCAACGGCAGGGTTTCCCAGAAGTCTGCGGGCAGTGCGCTCACGCCTACTGGTAGTAGAAGGCGAACGTGAGCTCCTGCTCGTCGCCGAGGATCGCGATCATCTGGTCGGTCCACTTGCGGTAGGGCTGGCGCGCCTGGATGGCGCTCTGGCAGGTGAAGACGCCCTGCTTGCCCGCGTCGGAATCCTCAACTTTCACGATGTCGGTCTCTCCCTTGGAATTGATCTTGAAGGTGACGACGACGTGCGAGCCGCGCGGCGGGTAGCTGCGGCTCTCGTCGAGGATGGAATACCAGCTCATCTGGATGATCTCGACGAGCTCGGCGAGGTACTCGCCGTACTCGCTCCAGCGCGCGTCCATGCCGACGATGCCGAGGTTGCGCGTGCCGGCGGTGCGGTTGGTGAGGACCGTGGTGCGCGGCGCGGTCAGGCGTGGGCGGGCCTTGGGTTGCGGCTTGTGGGCGTCGGTGACCGCCACGAGGCCGCCGTCCACGTCCTTGCCGTCCTGTGTCCCGTCGAGGTCCTTGTCGGAATGCGTGCTCGGGGCCTTGCTCTTGGCGATGTTGGTGGAGATGCCGTCTTCGGCCTTGCCCTCGGTTTTGTCAAAGCCGGCGTCGGGCGCCTGCAGCATGCGCAGGCGCTGCTCCTTCTGCTCCTGCGTCTCGCTCGTCGCGGTGGATTCCGGCCGCGCGGCGGCGCCGAGCTGGGGCTTCGACATGTCGCCGGTGACGATCGACATGTCGTTTTTGATCTTATCCTGCGCGTTCGTGATGCTGGGGCGGTTCAGCGGGTCGACTTCCTTCGGCGCCTCTTGCTGCGCGGACTGCTGGTTGCGGTTGCTGAAATTGTTGGTCTTGTCGGGCTCGTTTTCCGGGGCATCGGGGTTGGTCTCGACGAACTGGAAGGGCTGCTTTTTTTCCTCCGGCGTCGCCGGCGTGAGCTCGAAGTCGAAAGTCTTCCCCTGGTTCAGCTTGTTCACCGTGATGCCGGAGTGGATGCCGGAGAATTCATCGAAGTTGAAGTGCGGCGACAGCACCACGATGAGCAGGTGAAAGAGCAGCGTCGCCGCCACCCCGATCAGGATGGAACGGTCGGTCGGGTCCTTGATGGGGTCCAGCGATTCGTCGCGGGACTCGGCTAATGGCGTGCTCACTAGGGCGGAATTAGCGCGTCAGACCCGCACGAGTCAAAAGTTGTTTCATTTCTTCCACCGGGAGGCCCACAATATTTGTCAGCGACCCGGTGTAACCGGCCACGATGAGGTCCGTCTGCTCCTGGATCGCATAACCCCCGGCCTTGTCGAGGGTATGCACGCGGCTGAGGTAGAGCTCGATCGTCGCCTCGTCCAGCGGCTTGATGGTCACGTCGCTGGCCACGCCCTGATCGAGCTTCAGCCCGTCGCTCCCCCGACGAATCGCCATGCCCGTGAAAACCGTGTGCGTCCGGCCGCTCAGCCGGCGGAGCATCGCCCGGGCTTCGGCGGCGTCCCGCGGCTTGTTGAGCACGGTATTCTCGATGAACACCGTCGTGTCGGCGCCCAGCACCGTGGCTTCCGGGTGGCGGGCGGACACCCAGTCGGCCTTGAGCGCCGCGTTGTGACGCACCATCTCGCGGGGATCGGCGTCCTCCGCCTCGTGCTCGGTGACGTCGGCCACGACGACCGTGAAAGGAATTCCCGCCTGGGCCAGCAGTTCGCGCCGCCGCGGCGAGGCGGATGCGAGGATCAGGGGCGACGATTTTTCACCTAACAGCATGGTGGGGATGGTAGTGTCCTGATTTGTCATTGCGAGGAGTCGCGCGAAGCGCGCGACGAAGCAATCCATCGAGCTGGATCGCCACGTCCCGCGGGGCGGGACTCGCGATGACAGGACAAATTAGGGCACTACCATCGCTTCGGTGGATTGCTTCGTCGCGTTGCTTCTCGCAATGACAAAGTCAATGGGCCTCCGAGACTTGGGGTTGCAAGGCGGCGTGTAGCCCTCAATTTGGCCATCCCATGCGCATCGGCCTGGCCCAGATCAACACCATCGTCGGCGACCTCGCCGGGAATCATCGCCTGATCGAGGCGGCCTACAAGTCGCTCGTCGCCCAGGGGGCCGAACTCGTGGTCTTCCCCGAACTCGTGGTCTGCGGCTACCCGCCGCGCGACCTCCTGTTCAAGCGCCGCTTCGTCGCCGACGTCGAGCGCACCACGCGCACGATCGCGGCCGGCATCGGCGCCGTGCCGGCGGTCATCGGCTACACCGAGGCCAATACCACCGGCCAGGGCCGCCCGGCCTTCAACTCCGCCGCCTTCTGCCACCAGGGCAAGATCGTCGTCTCCGCGCGCAAATGCCTGCTGCCGACCTACGACGTGTTCGACGAGGACCGCTACTTCGAACCGGCCGCCGCTCCGACCGTGGTCGAGTTCGCCGGCCGCCGCATCGGTATCACCATCTGCGAGGATATCTGGACGCACGAGATGATTTCTACGCGCCGGCTTTATCACGGCGTGGATCCTGTCAGCCAGCTGGCCGGCAAGTGCGACATCATGGTCAATCTTTCGGCCAGCCCCTGGAACCACGGCAAGGGCGGCGTGCGCCAGAAGCTGGTCTCCGACACCGCGCGCCGGCTCGGCTGCTCGGTGGGCTACGTCAACGCCATCGGCGGCAACGACGAACTGCTCTTCGACGGCCGCAGCCTCGTCGCCGCGGCCGACGGCCGTGTCCTCAGTGGCCTCGCCGCCTTTCGCGACGACCTGAAAGTCATCGAGACCACGCCGGTTGGCTCTCAGCCCTCAGCTCTCAGCTCTCAGCTCTTCTCCCCCACCTTCAACCAGGAGGACCTCGCCGACATCCACGATGCGCTCGTCCTTGGCGTGCGCGATTACGTGCAGAAGAGCGGCTTCAAGAAAGTGCTGCTCGGCCTCTCGGGCGGCATCGACTCCGCCCTCACCGCGGTCATCGCCGCCCAGGCCCTCGGCCCGCAGAACGTCATCGGCGTCAGCCTGCCGTCGGCCATTTCGAGCCAGCATTCGCGGGACGACGCCGCGATCGTCGCGAAGAACCTCGGCATCCAGTACCACACGCTCTCCATTGCCGACGTCGTGACGGCCGCCGAGACCACGCTGGCGCCGGTGTTCACCGGCCGGCCGCGCGACATCGCCGAGGAGAACATCCAGGCCCGCGCCCGCGGCCTGCTGCTGATGGCGATCTCGAACAAGTTCGGCGCGCTGCTGCTCACGACGGGCAACAAGAGCGAGCTGGCCGTCGGCTATTGCACGCTCTACGGCGACATGTGCGGCGGCCTCGCGGTGATCAGCGACGTGTTCAAGACGCAGGTCTACGCCCTCTCCCGCTGGATCAACCGCCACGGCGAGGTCATCCCGCAGAACTCCATCGACAAGGCGCCGAGCGCGGAACTGCGCCCCAACCAGACCGACCAGGATTCGCTACCGCCGTACGACATGCTCGACGCCATCCTCAAGGGCTACGTCGAGGAAGGCCTGTCCCGCGCCGACCTCGTGGCGCAGGGCTTCGCCGAAGCCGTGGTCAACGACGTCGTCCGCAAGGTCGACCTCAACGAGTACAAGCGCAAGCAGGCCGCCCCCGGCCTGAAGATCACCCCGCTGGCGTTTGGCGTCGGGCGGAGGATTCCCATTGTACAAAAGTATGTGAGCTGACCGGCTGCTTATTATAGGTCCTATGGGGCCTATAGGACTCATAGGACCTATATTCATGCCTTCCCCCTCCGAACAACTTTTCGCCCGCGCGCAGCAGCTCATTCCTGGCGGCGTTAACTCCCCCGTCCGGGCCTTCCGTTCGGTCGGCGGGGCGCCGTTCTTCACGAAGTCGGCGCAGGGCGCCATGCTCACCACGGCCGAGGGCCGCGAGCTCATCGATTTCGTCTGCACCTGGGGCCCCGCCATCCACGGCCACAACCACCCGCGCATCAAGGCCGCCATCGCCACCGCCCTCGAGCACGGCACGTCGTTCGGCACGCCCAATCCATACGAGGTCGAGATGGCCGAGCTGATCGTGAAGTTTTTCCCGTCGATCCAGAAGGTCCGCATGTGCAGCAGCGGCACGGAAGCGACGATGTCGGCCATCCGCCTGGCGCGCGGTTTCACCAAGCGCGACAAGATCATCAAGTTCGCCGGCTGCTACCATGGCCACAGTGACTCGCTGCTCGTTGCCGCCGGTTCGGGCGCGCTGACCCACGGCAACCCGGACAGCGCCGGCGTGCCGGCTGCGTTCGCGCGCGAAACCGTGGTCCTTCCCTACAACGACACCGCCGCGCTCGACGCCGCCTTCGCCGCCAATTCGGGCCAGATCGCCTGCGTGATCCTCGAGCCGTACATCGGCAACGTCGGTTTCATCAAGCCTGACGCGGGCTACCTGCAGCATGTGCGCAAGGCCACCGCGGCGCACGGCGCGGTCCTCATCTTTGACGAGGTCATGACCGGGTTCCGCCTCGCCAAGGGTGGCGTCCAGGAGATCGAGAATATCACTCCCGACCTCACGACCCTTGGCAAGATCATCGGCGGCGGCCTGCCCGTCGGCGCCTTTGGCGGCCGCGCCGACATCATGGACCACCTCGCGCCTCTCGGTCCCGTCTATCAGGCCGGCACCCTAAGCGGAAATCCCCTGGCCATGGCCGCAGGCATCGCCTCGCTCCGATTGCTGGAGGAACTGAATCCTTATGCGAAGCTCGACGCGCTCGGCCGGCAGGTCTGCAGCGCGGCCCTCGCGGCGGCGCGGGCCAAGGGGCTCGCTCTCCAGGCGCCGCAGGCGGGCTCGATGTTCAGCCTGTTTTTCACCCCAAATCCGGTGCGGGACATGCCCACCGCGATGGCGTCCGACGCCAGGCTCTTCAGTCGTTTCTTCCGCGCTTGCCTCGACGGCGGCGTCTATTTGCCGCCCAGCGCCTACGAATCGTGGTTCCTCAGCACCGCCCACGAGGGCGCGGCCGTTGACCGCGCTTGCGAAGTCATCGCATCCGCCATTAAGTCGCTCTAAGGAACCAACGGCCTCCGCCGTTATCCGTATATCTGTGACTCTCCCCACCCGCCTTACGCTCCTCCTTGCCTTGGTGGCCGTGCGCCTCGTCGCACAACCTCTCAACGCCCCCGTCCTCCCCTTGGACCAGCTGCAGCCGGGCATGAAGGGCGAGGTCTGGACGGTTTTCAAAGGCAGCAACCCGGAGCCCTTTGCCGTGCAGGTCACCGGGGTGATCCGGAACGCGCTCGGCCCCGGCAAGAGCATGATCCTCTGCGAGCTCACCGACCCGCGCGTCCAGTCCATGGGCGCCGTGGCCGGCATGAGTGGCAGCCCGCTCTACATCGACGGCAAGCTCGTCGGCGTCCTTTCCTACCAGGTCCAGCGCTTCGAGACCGTGCGCTACGCCGGCTTCACCCCGATCAATGACATGCTCGAGCTCGGTTCGCTGCCCCTGGCCCGCGACACGCTCGCACCGACGCCGATCCCGATCAAGGGCTCTGCCTCCACGCGCGGCACCGCGCTGGCCGGCGACCTCGAGCCGCTCACGCCCGCGTTCTCCGCCGGCGGACTCTCGCCGCAGGTCGCCGCGCTGTTCGCGCCGCAGTTCCAGTCCCTCGGCCTCTCCTTCAACGCCCTCGGTGGCAGCGAAGACAGCGCCGGCTCAACGCCTCAAGCCTCCAGTCCCACGCCTCCCGCCCCCCTCCAACCCGGCGGTGTCGTGGCCGTGGCGCTCGCCCTCGGTGACATCTCCATCGCGGGCACCGGCACGGTGTCGCACGTCGACGGTTCGCACGTCCTTGCCTTCGGCCACCCGATGATGTCGCTCGGCGCCACCGAGCTGCCGATGGCTTCCGCCGAGGTCGTCACCATTCTCCCCAGCCAGTTCAACTCCATCAAGGTCACCAACACGGGCAAGCTCATCGGCTCGTTCAGCCAGGACCGTCTCTCCGGTATCTACGGCGAGCTCGGCCGCCTGCCGACCATGGTGCCGGTGGAGATCAATTTCCCCACGCGGCAGAACCGCAAGTCCCTCCACTTTTCCGTCATCCGCCACGAGCAGGTGCTGCCCATGATCGCCGCTGCCGGCCTCGCGCAAGCCGTGAACGGCTCGAACGAATCGGGCTTCACCCGCGGCTTCCGCGTCACGACCACCGTCGACTTCCCCGGCACCGGGCCGATCGAATTGAGCCAGATCTATCCGGGTCCGCAGGGCTTCAACCAGGGTCTCGCCGAGTTCGTCGGCAACCTCTCGCTCTGGCTCTTCAATCCTTACGAACGCGTCTTCCCCGAGCACATCCGCTTCAGCGTGGAGGACACGCCCGAGACGCCGCAGGGTTCGCTCGAACTCGTCCAGCTCTCGCGCGCCGAGGCCGCCCCCGGCGAGCACGTCGACCTCCAGCTCGGCTGGCGGGGCTTCCAGCGCGCCGCGGAACGCGAGTCACTCGGTCTCGAGATCCCGCGAGATTGGGCGGGCAAGGACCTCGAGGTGATCGTCACCACCGGCCCGGCGCTCGACGAGCTCACCGGCCGCAGCCACTCCGTGCCCATTGCCCAGCTGCGCAGCTTTGAGGAATACATCTCCGCCTTGCGCGAATTCCGCCAGACCGACGGCCTTTACGTCGCCGTGGTCGAGAAGGCCCGGGCCATGACCGACCAGCGCGCCACCACGGTCGACATGCCCGGCTCGCTCGAACGCATCGCCCGCGGCGCCGACGAGGCGCGCTTCCAGCGGCGTGATGTCCTGACCCCGCTCTGGGAACAACGCGTCCTGCCCGGCGTCGTCTTCAACATTCTCGTCCGCCGGCCGCTGAGCGTGACGGAGTGAATCACCACGAAATACCCCAAATCCACGAAATGAATTCCTCCGCCGGTCACGTCCCGCCGTCCCGCCCGTACCAGTCTCCTTTCGTGTATTTCGCGTGTTTCGTGGCAACCATGATTGGCCTCCACGCCGACCCGCTGACCAAGAGCCAGGACATCGACTTCGGCCGGGACGTCGCCAGCCGCAACCTGAAGGGCCTCGCTACCCGCTCCGACGGCCGCGTGCTGCCCGGGCCGGTGTTCACCGACCTCAGTGGGCCCAAGCTCGGCGACATCCTCTGGACCATCAAGGCCGCCGGCCCGAACAAGTTCGTCGTCGGCACCGGCCCCGACGGCAAGGTGCAGGAGGTCACCTTCAACCCCAAGGACAACTCCTACACCGTGCGCGAGCTCGCCGACGTCGCCGAGACCCAGGCCATCGCCCTGCAGTCCCTCCCCGACGGCGCGCTGCTGATCGGCACCTCGCCGACGGGCGCACTGTACCTCTGGCGCGACAGCAAGATCGTGGCCCGCGTGCCGCTGCCGGCGGACTCCGTCTTCGACTTTCTCCCTCTGCCCGACGGCAGCGTGCTCGCCGCGACGGGCAACCCGGGCAAGATCTACCAGCTTGATCTCGTCAAGCTCGCCAAGGCCGGCGTCATCGAGGGCAAGATCGACAGCGATGCCCTTCTCGCCGACCGCGGCGTGAAACTCTTCGGCGAGATCCGCGATCGCAACGTCCGCCGCCTCGCGCGCCTGACCGACGGCCGCATCGTCGCCGGCTCCTCGCCCAAGGGCAACGTGTACAGCTTCCCCGCCGCCGGCGGCGCCCCGCTCTTCCTCCAGGAAAACCGCGACTCCGAGGTCGTCGACCTGCTGCCGCTGGACGACGGCAGCTTCTACGCCGGCATCGTGTTCAACGGCGGCGATACCCAGCGCCTCGCGAAGAGCGAGCCCAAGGACGACGCCCGCGACCGCGAGGCCCCAAAACCGGCCTTTTCCGGCCGCAGCACCGTCGTCCGCTTCCCGGCCGAGGGTTTTCCCGAGACCGTGGTGAGCAAGTCCGGCATCTCCCTCTACCGCGTCGCCCGCCGTGGCGACACCCTGCTGCTCACGGCTGGCGAGCAGGGCGACGCCTTCGGCTACGACCCGATCGCCCGCCGCTCGCTGACGTATGCCGGCAGCGCTTCCGCGCAGCTGAATGATTTTGTGCTCCTGTCCGACGGCCGCTTCCTGCTGCTCCGCAACAACGCCCCTGGCCTCGCCCTGCTTTCCTTCGAGCCCGCCGCCGCGCGCGAACTCGAGACGAAGCGCCTCGACCTCGGCCAATCTTCCGAACTCGGCGCCCTGCGCTTCCCCCGCTTGCGCGGCCTGGACCTCGCCGCGCTCAAGGTGCAGGCCAGCACCAACTATGGCGGCGACGAACTCGAGGGCTGGTCGCCGTGGGTCGACCTGCCCGTCCGCGACGACGCCTTCCAGGCCTCCGGCCTCCGCGGCCGCTACGTGCGCTACAAGCTCCGCCTCGCGGCGAACACGACCGACTTCCAGATCGACAAGGCCGAGCAGTTCCTGCTGCCGCAGAATCGCCGGCCCTCGCTGACCGACTTCCGCATCTTCCCGCCCAACCAGGGCATGATCCCGGTGCCCGAGAATCCCGGCAACGTTGTGACGACCCTCGGCCAGCTCCTTTACCCGAACCAGCGGGACGGCAAGGACGACGTGCCCGAGCGTCGCAAGGGCGCTTTCCTGAACAGCCAGGTCCTGCCCCAGCCCGGCACGCAGATCGTCTACTGGTCCGTCAACGACCCCGACGGCGACACGCTGGCCTACACCTTCTCCATCCGCCCCGACGGCACCGACGCCTGGACCGACATGGCCGTGCGCACGGCCGACAGCTATGTCCAGTTTGAGACCGGCGGCCTGCCCGAGGGACTCTACCTGACCCGCCTCGTCGTCGCCGAGCAGGCGCCGCGCCCGGAGGGCCAGCGCCTCAGCTACACCTTTGAAACCGACAACCTGATCGTCGACCACACGGCGCCGGTGATCACGGCGACCGACCTGAAGCGCCGCAACGGCAGCCTCGTCATCACCGTCTCCGGGCGCGACGCCCTTTCGCTGCTCGAAGGCGCGGAATTCGTGCTGAACAACGGCACGCGCGACGTGGTGCTGCACCCGGTCGACGGCGTGCTCGACGGCCGCGAGGAGTCATTCGCCTTCGAGGTTCCCGATGCCAAGGCCGCCGGCGCCAGCTCGATCGAGGTCATCCTCTACGACCAAGCCGGCAACGCGTCGTCCAAGCGGCTGCCGCTGAATTGACGAGTCGTCGTCTCGTGTAGGTCGGGCTTTATGCCCGACACGAACGCGATGTGTCGGGGATAAACCCCGACCTACATCAGACCCACACCGCCCCCCTCAATTCGGCCCGGCACTTCCCGCATCGATGTTCGATGGCGGCGGCGGTGGCGGTTCGTCGTTGTGGTCCCGCCGGAACGGGTGGTGCGTGCCGTCGGAACGGAGCAGGTCCATCAGGTCCGGCGGCAGGTTCGGCGAACGCACGTAGTTGACCACGGTGACCATGCGCCGCACCGAAATGCGCAGGCGGAGGTGGTTGCGCAGGAAGGACGCGTTGCGCGGGTGCTCCATGAAGTGCCGCACCGCGTAGGCGAACTGCGCCGGCCGCCGCATCAGGCTGACGTCCTCGATGAATTCGTAGTCCGGGTTGAAATAGTCCGGGTCGGCCGACCGCAACAGGACGAGAAAAGGCAGGGCGTGGGGGTAGAGAGTGCGTTTC
>Ga0247757_10000986_pt1 | contig 20981 bp, 19 predicted proteins | sample UWRJL126311R4_FD_180929 | JGI IMG/M metagenome (GOLD analysis project Ga0247757, IMG submission 180929) | Plant litter microbial communities from Arlington Agricultural Research Station in Wisconsin, United States - UWRJ-L126-311R-4 | ecosystem: Environmental > Terrestrial > Plant litter >...
TTGACGCTGAATCTGACCCGGAATCTGTCAGATGAACAACTGTATACTACGGATCATCTGGAACACACTTGGGTTGTTTTGCATGATCCGCGCACTGGACTCCAGCAGCTCCTTTCCTTGTCTCATACATTTTCTAATGCTATCAGTGATAGTGGTGAGATAAGCCATTGCTTGCGAAGAAAAGCTTTGGATTCTACTGGCAAGTGATTCCTGTTTACGGATACCTACTTCAGCGACTTCCATCTGGACTGTCAACAACAATACCTCGATACTACTCGTATGTCCTCGTGTTTGGGCCCTAAAAACTTCCAGCTCCTCTTTCTTGCAGACAGCCTACTTGATCTTGAGCCATCTATCTGTGATTCTCGAACTCGTGCTATTTGCTTGGAGGTGAGGCTGATACTTTTGTATTCCTTTCCAAAACTCATCGATGGTACGCTGGCATTGCGCTGCCGCTTGGTACAGTGTAAGCTTTTGCACTTCGTTGTCGAGGCCAAGCCGTTTCACCCGCAGGAGTACAGATTCTAGCGCATAGAGTTCGTTGATAAACGAGTGAAAAGAAGAGCCAGAATACGAGGTCTCGCACAGCGCGTCGATAATAGTGCCGACCAGTTTCAATGCTGCGATAAAATCGCCAGCAGAGAAGCCAAACCCCACCGACATTGCGTGGCTTGATGCTGGTGAAGATTCGACGCAGGTCACCAGGTCGCGCGGCTGGCATAACTACAAGGAATACAGTCGGAGTGAGCCGTTGTCTCCCAGTGATACATTGGGATATCTACCACCCAGACAAAAGATCCAAAATTGAGGTCGTAACAAATTTGGCTTGTTAAAGTAACGACTTGAACTACAAAGTACGTATTTCTTTAAACCGTCCGCAGCTACAATACTGATTAGATCATCTGATCGACTGTTATTGGCGAGTTCGTCTACATCGTATCTTTCATGCCATTAAGGAAAAGAAAATTCGAGTTTTCTTTGTTATGCAAGCTCGAAGTGGATGGTTAGACTGGGTACCCTTGCCAACTAACAAATCCTCGGCTCCACCATAGCCCGTTCACACAAAAGCTTGACTGAATTGATAGACAAATCTTGTATTGCTCGCAGCAGGCCTTGGCTCTGAAGTTTTTCATCAGAGGTAGGACGAAACTGCAAAATCTTGCTCGAAATGAAGGCTTCATTTAGAGAGAAAGAAGCCAGCCAAATGGGAAAGTACCACTAGAAATAATGAACTCATGGAGAAATTCATCATGCAGGCATTAATTCCCTCACTCAGTCTCCATAATTCATCTTGTCACCAGCGTTCAACATCGTGCACGTTACCTGTACGATCCATAAAGCCGCCGAAAAAGGCCCATATCAGTTATCAACAAACGGGATGACATTGTCTAACTCCAAGGTCGCGCCTAGAGAGAAACCTTATCGCACTCATGACAGTGTATATACATCATCTTCGTTACTGCATTTCCTTTTTGGGAAGCCCAGATCTGCAGGGGTGTTCCATAACATCTGTAACGCGTCTCAGCCACAGCCCTACCACACCCCCCTTAACCCCCTACCGTTTCAGCACGAACATCGAACCAAGAATCTGCTCTCACCGCAACAGTTGACGTCTAACGTGCGCAATCTTTGCGCCGTGCGTCCCGTGCCCCCCACCGGATGCCACGAGGCCGTGCCGTGCCTGCACCCAATCGCTGCCTGAAAAACGGGTGCACTAGCTCCGGTCGCACTCGGTCGTCTGGTGAACGTGCTGGAGATCTTACGTCGCAGCCCGACCTGTGTAAGCTGTGCAGGCCAAGATGTGAGAGCTCCGGGTGGCGGCGCCTCCGCATGCATTGGTGTCTTGATGGCGCCTTAGATGCATGTTCTTAAGGTGTCGGCTTCAGCCTGATCTCGAATGCTTTGGGTGGTGGAATATCTTCTTCGCCTCAACGTTCGCTTCTCTTCGCTTCGTTAGCGCTCTGTGAGCTTGCTGCCAGCTGGTCTGGATAATCGCTTTTTGTTATTTTTCGTGTGTTAGAAAAAGAGAGAATAATGGGTTCCGGAGACGCGATCTTGATTGGGTTGCGGGTGTTGGTCGTGGTAATTGCGTTGGGTTCTGTCGCTCTGGGAGCTTGGTGTAAGTGATGGATATATGCCGATCAAAGACAGGACTAACATGCATCAGCGAAGGTCATCAACCATGATATTGAAGTTCGAGGATCCCTCATTCTTAATACCATCGATTTCAAACCAACAAACATGGTGAATGTGTGGCGAAGGTTCTTCTCCAACACCCTGGCGAACAATCAGCTAGAAGTCCTAATAGCCATGGGTGCTGTAAGTCGATATTCAGATGAGAATCACAAGATCCCCAAATACTGACAAATTCAGGGATGTTTCACCTCAGCCACTTCCATCTTCATCCTTCTCTCATTAATGATCCACCGGATGCGTATCCCTACTTTCATCCTTCTTCCATTGGAGTTCCTTGCTATGCTCAGCATGGGCACCGCCTTCGGTGCAATTATGAGCCTGGTCATGAAATTTCCATCCTCCATTGACACCGCATCCTCTCCCGATCTTGAATCTTGGGCTATGTTGCTTCCACTTACCCGAGCCTACGCCATCGCTACAGGTTCTTGCATGTTCTTGCTGATAATCACTTCAATCACGTCTCTCATCAAGGCTGTCCATCGACTCCGTGATTCGAAGGCTTGTTCGTTCGAGCCGACTGCCTCATCGCTAGGCATAGACCACAGTTACCAGGCAGTGGCACCTCGTACGTCTCGAGGTCCAGTACCAACTATGTATGATCCGGCCAAGCCGCTAGATGCTCATATTGCGGATGAAGAAAAGGGATTGGTAGGGGCGGGAGCAGAGATGGGACGGCGAGAATCAAGGCAGAGCCAGACGGAAATGGAAGTTTCATGGCCGATAGGAGTGAGGAAGCCGGAAGAAGCCGTACAGAAGCGACCAAGCCGACCTTGGAGTGAAATACCCGACAGGCGATAAGTATTCATACTGCTTTTGATAATGTAGAGACTGTGAACTGACGGCCCTGCACGTGGCTGTCACATAACAACCTAGAATAGATGCTCACGCAACCCAAGCTCTTCACTCAGTCATGCGTCCTCTTCTTGTGCTACAGTCCACTATAAACACATAATTACTAAAAGTCATTACAAAAGCATCCTAACATCTGAAGTGCTTGATCACAAGAGGTAGAGACGATAGGGGTACCACGGCAAATGCAAGGCTGATGGTGCGAGTCCCGGAAACGATTCGTACAATTCTTATCTATTCAATTTTGAATCATGAGAGGCATTGCAATTCATGTTTATGCTCGCGACATCATCTTAGAGATAGCATGAATAACTATTGCCATTATCAGGGCGACGCGATATTGACGCGTCCTCGTCACAAAAAGCTGAAAGTACTGAATCGCAATAACCCCAGAGCCGACAGACTGCAAGGGGTTAATTCCCACTCAAATTGAAGCTGTGCGAGTGCGCTGCGCGCCAATATTAAATCATAGCCCATGAGAGCGATCAGCAGTTAGGCAACGTTCAAGATCAACCCACAACCTATCTAACGCACAGTCATGTAAAGGGACGAACGATAAAAAGAATCATAAAGCTGAATATGATGGCCGGAATGCGCCTACTCCAGGGGATGCCATCTGTGAAGCACCGGATTGAGCTTCATTCTAGGAAAGCCAGAAAGCTGACCACAAATAAAGTCTTGAACTTACCATGGCTGAGTATTCATAAAAGTCCTGATTGTATTGCATTGTGGGATGCTGCGAACTGGGCTGCAGTAGCAAAAGGCCTGTTTGTCCCCCTAGCATGTTGACAGTGAAACTCTGCAAGTCGAAACCTTGCAGCGGACCTAGTTGAAACGGCTGCTGATGATAGGGTTAGAAATGCTGGCGTGCTTCTAGTACATGTGTTGGCATAGGCATGTCATTGGCCGGTAGGGGTGGTGGTAGACTATCCTAGAGCGGTACGCCGCCCTGCTGTAAGCTTGGCGGGGAACCCTTGATAGAAGATATTCCGGACAGCTGATAGAGTGGAGCTCCTATTTGGACGTTAACAACCAGCATGCGCTCGCCCATGATCGTCTCTTTCTTCATCTTAGCGACGATGGGTGCTCCATCTTACATTCCGGTCAGCGTCTTTTCGCAACCTCCTTCGATTTCTGACCGAAAGCGTGCGGAGCGTGCCCCTTCATATTTTAAGTCTTCCTCCATGGCACTTAGGCTCTCATCAGTGTACGGACCAAGTACAGAATTGTAGACGAATATCTTGCAGCGACACTTGCCTAATTCCCACGTGTCAAGCCTATAACTCTCGTACAGCTTATTGTCCATGGACTCATGGCTCATGGGAACAGAGATTTGCCTTTCGTCGCGATGCTTAAAAATCACAGCTACGTAGCGACCGGGATTGAGAATGGTGGCTGAGGTATCACGAACCTTCATCCACTGCTCTTTGGGGAAGACGTAACCTACCTTGAACCTATGTTCTGGTGGGAGTAAATGTACGAGGAAGCCATGATGGTGGTCAAAGTCCTCAGTAGTTGATGCAGGGGCATCTTTACGGATATAAATTGTTGATCGGATAGGAGGAAAGTGAAGTTTAGGGTCTACCACTACCGGGGCCCGCTGTCCATGGTCTTTCGTAAATTAAATTTGCAACGAGGGGACGAACATATATGCCCAGCGACCCTGTAAACTCACCTCCGGAATAGCATGCTAGTTCAGCCAGATACAAATGCGCCCTTCCAGTGCTGTGTCGCAAGCGATGTAAGAGGGCATCCATCCTTAGGTCATAGTTGGTCATTGCATGCGGCTTACCTATTTGCTGTTGTTTGTATGGGACGATATTACCCGAGTTTGCGAATTCTGCAGGCGATCGAGCAAAAGGACTTCGAAGCATGGCATCGCCTGTATCGATCAAGATTTCACTCCCATCCTCGCACTGATCTTCCCACGCATAAATCGATTGATCGTCTGAGCTCTTCAGGATTTCTTCCTGCAATCGCACGAAGGCCCGCTCACCTTCGCCATATAAAAGTGGCATATTGACGCCGAAGATGCCGAGAAGACAATAGGCTAGATCTTCCTTGTAGTAACGCGTTGCGATGCCCAGAACATGCGTCTCGCTATGCTAACTCTTCGGAGATCACCGCCATCCAATGTCTGCTGGTCAATGCCGGTGATAACACTAATTGCAGTCCCGAGCGTGGACTTGTCTCCAATAGTCCGTAAAAATCTGAACTGTTCTCGGAGCGAGCAATTCTTGCAGGGTCTAACCTCTTGTAAACCACTGGCTTGCACTCAGTCGTTCAAACACAGCATCAGGGCTAGTGTCGCGCGCAGATGGAGCTTAGACGTCTACCAGGTATACATGTCAGACCTGTGCGTCTCTATACCATTGGAACATGGAGTTTATGGCTTCGTTAAGTTCAGCACTGCTCGTTTTGTCGATGCAAACAGGTGTCCGCCTATACCCAATCGAGGCCCTACCGGACTGTATAACTGCAGAAACTGAGGATCTTCTGCTATCCCTCTAGGTTTTGCAGGAATGCTCCTTTCCGGGGGTCTTGCGACGTGAGCCGCTGGAACGTGACCTCTTAGGAGCCCCAGCGATGTGAAAGAACAGCGTATGGCGGCCTGTCGGCATCCTGAAAGTCTCTTACTTCCAAGGTTCGAGCATTAAGAAGCCGCATTGCTGATTCCGGGATGGAATTTGCATATGTACGTGTCCGGAGGTAAATACTATATTTCCTTCCGAGGTTGACTTCAGCTCAGTCCGCGTTGACATCTTGGCGGTGGCTTCGAACTAGCAATAGCGTAAACAGTCGCGATTGGACTGGTATTGTGATCCACACACGTCAAAAAAAAAAAAAAAACTTCCCTCAAAACGTGCTTAGCCGGCCTTTCAAGCTGGAATACAAAGTACTCTTTCGCTGCATGTCACATGACCAGATGTATTCACGGGTTACGCCCCTAAATCAAGGCCGGAAGAGGTCGTTTCGGGAAATTTCAAATTATAGAACGTTGCTGTGCAGCAATTACAGTTTAGCCAGGAGAGAGAAATAAGATCAGTTAACTACAGCATTCAGGATCCACTGAATAGTTCCGCGCTTGAAAACGGTAAAGACTTAGACTCGATATTCCTTGAAGGACAGGGCAGTTTAGAACCCCTGGTTAATGATAAGTGTCGTTCGAATTATTATGAAGTGAGAGATGGCGTATATAATCACACCCCTAGTTCTACACAATGTAAAAAGGGTAGCCTATATATCTCACTTCAAAGCCTTGAATGGAAACAAGTATCCTCAACTCTCAGGCTCCTCTTTCGACATCACGAGAAAGTACGCCCATCCATCATCCACACACCCTTTAGAATTAACCATTATTCATTCCATTATATCTTAAATTCCACGTTCATATCTCCAAACCCCCCCTTTACCTCTTACCAATTACATGCCCTCCAACCATCGTCCGGCAACTTACACCCACCATGGCCATCCACCATACTTGGTAGTCGTTGGCTTAGCCGTAGAAGACGACTTCTTCGTGGAAGTTGTCTTGCAAGAAGTGGTGGTCTTCAAAGTCGTGGACTTATTGGTAGTAGTAGGCTTGGGCGTGCTGGTAGTCTTGTAGACAGAAGAAGAAGTCTTCTTTGTTGACGATGTAGTCTTGCAGATAGTGGAAGAGGAGGATTTCTTTGTTGACGAAGAGGATGTCTTTGCGGAGGAAGATGAAGAGGATTTGGACGACGAAGCTGAAGAAGAGGAAGAGGACTTGGATGACGAGGCCGAGGAAGATGAAGACGAAGACGGAGAAGCGGACGACGAAGACGAGCTCGAAGTCAACGAGACCGAAGATGAAGACGATACCGACGAGGAAGGAGTAGGCGTTGGTGTCGACGACGACTCGCTCGAAGAAGAAATAACCGGCGGTCCGCAAGGCTCTGTGGATTCCAAGTTCTTCGCCACGTAAAGCGAGAGATGATCCGGTCCACCACAAAACTGGTCAGAGTTGCCATTGCAGGGGCTGTTGCACTGTTCTGCATCCGTGGAGGTGGTGCCGTTGCCCAGGACAACACCGCAGTAGCATTCACGTCTGAAGTAGCAAAAGCCGTTAGCGAAATTCATGAGTGATTTGGTGACATTGGAATGATTGATTGACATACCCGAATTCCGTTCCGGCAAAGGGAAAGCCTTTAGAACCGCAGGTAGTCAGGCACAGCTCGATAGTCATCTCATCGGCATTGAGATATTCCCATTGAGAGTAGTCGAGCGAGCGGCCACTGTCGCCTTCGGTATAGCAGCCCAGCGACTTGTAGTCGTCTGACTCAGCGATATCGTCGGCATCAGGGAAAGTAGGATCCTGGTAGATGGAGATGCGATCCAGTCCACCGCACGCCTGATCAGAATCACCTGCAAGAGAGGAAGAAAATATTAGCTGATGTACACATCAACGAAGAGCTTGAGAAGCTTACCATTGCAAGGAAGATTGCACTCCGTCTCCGAAGCCTTGAAAGCCGAAACACTCGTTCCGCAGAAGCATTGACCTTTGAATAGTTAGAACTAGGCTCTGAAGAGAGGTGAAGAGATGGTAATACCATAGTACTCCAGGCCAGCATAGCGATATCCATTGCCCTTGCAGTATGAAGTGCACCCCTCGACAGTGGCGGTGTTAAACTCCAGCTCCGTCTGGAACGGCAGGGCCCGGCTCCCAACCGAGTCGACGTAGCATCCCGAATACACAAAGTCGGTATAGGGGTAGACGCAGGGCGGCTGGGGCGGGTTGTTGCGGGCCAACAGCAGCGGGGACTCTACTGCGGCGGCGACTGCCATGAACCCGAAAGCTGCGTAGGAGTACATGATGGATGTATTGCGTGCTTTGCGCGTTGTCGATGGTGATCCTCGAGTTGGGACGGGGGGAGAGATATAGTTATGTGGTTGTGTACAGGGCTCGCACTGGGCGCTTCCTTCCCGGAATGTCTATCGATACCTTGGACATGCCATGCTCCAAAGCCGACCAACTCAGAGCTGAGAAGCAAACATCGTGCAAGAAAAAACAGGCCGCCACAAATCTAGACCTCCCTCGTTACCAGCCCGCAGTCGCCAGAACCGTTGTAATCGACAGGCACAACTGCCCGATGCAGCCGGCTTCCTGCATCGATCCCTGCAGCCGGCGCCGCGAGCTGTGCCCTGCCTCGTATTCACTCGCCTATTTGTACTCGCCAGGTACCTGGAGCACACGCTTTGGGCAACGGCGCTGGGCAGCCACGGTCTCGTATTCAGGCACTGCAGATGGCTTATTGATTTTTTATGTGCAGCGTGCAGGGGCGAAGTATTGCCCACGCCGTTGGTACCTCACGGCCCCCATGCTTGCGGTGCTTGTTGCGGCCGCGCGCACCCCAATCGGGTCGGTGCCGAAGCTCGTCGCGTCGCAGCTGAGGCGGAGACGCGTCCTCGGCTTGCCGGGAGCCTTGCGTCCTCGTGTGCTGGCTGCACAATGGCCCTGCTGGTTGTGTACCTGTCTTGGTATGCTGCGACATGGAACCACCGAACCACCACCGCACCATCACCACCCACACGCTTTCGAACCGTCCCTCTCCCGCCCCTCAAAAATAGCCCGCAGCCACCCAATTCCCCTTTCCCGCGCTAGAACAGTCCAAGAAACCTTAATCCTGGCTCACATCCTGATAACAGACGATGCGACCTAGCCGCTTTCGCAACCCAATAAAAGCTTGCGTCCAAAGGATCTTGCCAGGGGTTCTATAGACCCTGCCTTCGTCGATGCAATTGGCAGCGAACACATGCTCCGGCAATGCAGACAATACCGGCGCATACCGCAATGCACATAAGTCAGCAAGCACGCAGCAATCACCATGACTCTCTCGCCTGATGTGGGGATATCTGCCTGTGCTCTGCCTGTGCTCTCCAAGCCAACGACAGGATCCCATTCCTGCTCGCTCAGCTGCTGTGCGGGGTCCCCATACTTCGATCTCGCTTCGTCTAATTGTTTCTGCTACGAGCTCGGTCCGCCATGAAGTATTTGCAGAAGAGTTACGATAAAGTTTTGCTTTCTCCGACCGAGGGACGTAATGTTTGGATGCTTTTCTCCTTGTATGACCAATGCGCTCATGGCATGCTGCGTCGGTCGCTCGGATGCACTCTTCCTCGCCACATCTCACTCCCATGCTCCACCAGGCGTCCAACCCAGGCAGCACTATTGCTGCACGTCTGACCCTACCTTATCTTCTCAGCTCCAGGTTCCCAAGCCTGTACCTCGTACTTTGTCTGGACGCCCGCTATACAGCTACACCAACCCGCAGGCAACTCGTATCCGTTCGCTGTCAAAAGTATTTGGTCGCCTTTACTTCCAGTTTCCGGCAACCTACCTACCTATTCTAAGGACATTCACTGCCACGTCTGCAATGCTCCGAGCCGGAACGCGGAAGCGACTATTGATTTTTTCCATGCAGATCACTTACTCAGGGCCTACCTCTTGTTGGTGTTGACCAAGCCTCCAGAACGAACGCTCTACAGCTTCAAAAAAAAAAGTCTGGATAGGCGGTAGGCTGGGAGTTTTGATTTCGTATTCTGTGAGCCTAAGTCGGAAGACGTCCATCGTGGTCGGTGCATGCTGCCTTGCTACCAACTCCACCTGTTCCCCGTAATGGAAATGGTCTCGAGGGCCGCATACTGTTCAGTCAGCACGTCCACCCGCCATCGCAACCACAGCAATCGTCACCAAACCACGAGAAACTCACCCCTATTAACAATGGTGATTCGAAAAAATACTCACAACCTAGGAACCAAAACCCTCACTCGAGGCGAACACCATCACTCTCTACCTATCATTCTCATGCCTCGGCCTCCGCCACGTATACCCCACAAACGCCCCCTTCTTCCTCAACTCCAATGCCTTCCTCCCCACCTCGGGATCCCTCAAAACCTTATCCCTCGGCCTTTTTCTCTCCTTCCCTGCCCTGACTCCAGCCCACGCATCCCCGCCACCGCCCTCCTCCGCCCCCACTTCCCGGCTCTCAGAGTCCAAATGATCAGACGCACTCAAGATATCTGCTTCGTCATCAAAGTACTTCGTAATAGGTTGCCCGCTATGCACTCGTGGTACGAACGGTGGCTTCGATCTGTGCAGCAACTGCCACTGATAGCCACGGAAGAACGGGTGTGCTTTGATGTCCTCAGCGTCATTGGCAAAGACAGGCGTTGCTAGACAGTGAAAGTTGCGGGAACGGCGGGGAGCAGTGGCGCCGAGAGCGCGATCGCGTAGTAGGAGGTCGTTTTCGTGGTACCTGCGGGACGAGAGACGGTCAGGGCGCTCTTCGAGGAGGCGCAGAATGAGGTCGATGGCGTTACGGGAGACTGGCAGCAGGGGGACGTGGTCGAGGTTTGGGCGCGCAAAGCGCTGCTCGGGCGGAAACCGCAGCCAGCGGCGGTGGTCGAGAATACGCGCTTTGGTAGTCTGCCGGTTCTCGCAAAAGAAGGGCGTGTAGCCGTAGAGGCACTGTGCTGTCTGTCAGCCGAAAATCGAGGTAGGTATAGCGACACGGTTTTACCTCGTAGAGAATGATGCCGATGCTCCACTAGTCGCATCTTCCGTCGTAGTTCTCTCCTCGCACTACCTCTGGTGCCATGTACTGACTGGTTCCTACAACGCTTTTTGCAAATTGCCGTCGCTGAGTCCGGTTGAGCCAGTCGATTATAGGACCTCCCGATCCGTCTTGCTTAACCATCGGCTTAGTCCCATTGATGAGCTCTATGGTCCTGCGGTGCTCTTCCCTTACTCTTTCCTCCTCAACGTCCTGTGTGTCTCCTTTGACTGTCACATTCAGGTCTCGAAGTAGGGAATATCGCTGCTCATTGTAGTACGTTTGATTGTGCACCCAATGGCCATCGAACGCCAGTCCGAAATCCGAGATCTTGAGATGACCCGTTGATGTAATGAGAAAGTTGTCCGGCTTTACGTCGCGGTGTATCCAATTCATCTTGTGGATTTCCTCAACGCACAGAATCATCTCGGCAATGTACCATTTAGCAACATTCTCATCCAAGATGTCTTCACGAAGTAGCAGCCCAAGAAAATCACCACCAACCATGTACTCCATCACAAGATAGAGATTGTTGTTATCTTGAAAACTCGCGATCAATGGCACAACCCATTTGGACTGCTCGGAAGCCACAAGAAAGTCTCTCTCGGCTCGCAAATGGCCTTCCTGGCTGTTGCGGAGCATATCTGATTTGCGGATGACTTTCATCGCGTAGACCTTGTCAGGCGTGGAATCGACCTCACGCACAAGCCGCACAACGCCAAAGCTGCCCTTGCCTAGGACTCGGACGATTTCGTAGTCCATGTGCATTCCTTTCGCCTGACGTCGCATGAGACTCTTGGATTTCATGACACGGGACTGCCGGAGGTGATTGCTTTCTGCAAGATACTATTCTTTCCACAACTGCTCGGTTGGGAAGTCACAAGTTGAAAGCTTCTCCATCATCTGGCGTTGTCGAAGGGACCGCGGTGTGACCTTATTGCCAAGCAAGACATCGAAATGGGATTCGAAGTACACTTTTGCAGCAACTGCGTTCTCAACGGATGCGATGGACGGCTTTGACAATTTTGGCGAGTCCTGGCGAGGGAATACGAGCCATTGTTCGCCTTCATAACGCAAGGGACCTGTATTCTGGAGATGCCGATACCCATTCTGCCCACGCTGAACAGTCTCCCCGGAATAGGGTGACCCGGACGACACGATTGAAGTTGGCGCGGTAGATGGGTAACTCATAGGATTGCTGCTGCTAAAGGGACTTGAAATTTGGGACAGCAGCGACGGTATGTCACTCATTGTGCCCTGCACATGAAGTACCTCAGGAGCATTTTCGTCCTCGTGCAGGGCATCATGGCTGAGCACGGTGGGGCGTGAACTTTGCTTCGGTCGATGGATAACAGTTGGGTTGTGTTGCTGGCTCCACGAAATCCTTCGGGTAAGTTGGTTGGATAAGCCTGGAGTAGACTTGCTGGTATGCAAAGCGGCCGGTGGTGGCTCTCTGTAATTCATTGTCGGCTCTGACTCCCCGTCAAATCCTGCAGCAGAAGCAGCCGCTGCAGGCACAGTAGCTATCTCTGTCACAGCATCGCTGGGTCCCGAGCCTCGGCTTCGTTAGCCATATCGTCATTGCGAGTGAGCTTGAATCACACACCTTTCCCGCTTCGGAATATTGAGAAGAGTCGGATGCTACGCCTGCGGATACTGTTGAAGGTGCGGGACGGGGGGAGCATGTCGATGGCTAGGAATGTTGGCGTGTGTGATCAAAGAGAGCTGAGTTGATGTGAGGGATCTCCAAGTCCAGGGTGGGTATTCGTCCAATTCGGAAGGAGTGTCATAGCCGCACATCGGGAAAGAGCCTCCGCGCCCTCGAGATGCGTCAACTTCATGTCATTGAAAAGACCAAATATTCTTAATCAACCGCTCAAACTTGATGTTATTCTTCCTTGCTGGCCCATTAATCAATTCTCATTGCATCTGCCCTCCCCTTGCTCGCACGTTGATCCCATAATACCGGCATTTCCCGCCCAACTACCCGTAATTGAACATGTTCCTGCACAGCGGACAGCTACTCCCACCACTGCTCTTAAACCACTTAAACAAACACCCCCCATGAAATGCATTCCTACACGTCCCGCACTTCTTATCCGGCAACCTGCGATCGCTCCCCACAATGCTATAGCAAATAGCGCACTCCGTCTGGCCCTTAACCGCGCCTTCGACGTTTCGTCTAAATGTCGTCAGCGCATCCACAAGCGACCCATTGAACAGCGTGATCGCCCCTAGCGAAATGCGCAGCCACGACTGCAGCTTTTGCTCCGAAACGGCGATGCGGTTGGGTGCATCAATGCGCGCTGCGGTCAAGGGGAAAGAAGGAGGCAACGCGATGCGCATGCTGAGCGGCTGGTCGTCGATGAGGTACGAGGCGATGATTTCATGGGCGCGCGACGCGATACGCACGGTGAAGGGGGAGTCCGGATCCGACTCAGCGAGCGACTCGCTCCAGGTTTGTACGGCGGAGAGGGCGGCGCTGATGACGGGAGGGGAGATGTGCTTTTCGGTCCAGGGCTCGAGGGCGACGGCAACGGGACGGGGTGCAGAGGATATGTACCAGGATTTCGTTAGTGAGGGGAGGTGCACGAGGCATAGGTAGTATAGGTGGGTAAGGAGCCATTGCGTTTCGCGAAGCGGGAGCTCAATGTCGGGCACCCAGGTAGTGGGGTCGAGTTTGGATACGTCGACCGCTTGGCCGTGCGCGTGGCCCAGGAAGTCGAATGTGAAGTCCAAGAGACCTGGCAGATATGCACCGTCTTTAATGTGATCGATATAGTCGGTCTTAACTTTGAAGGAGGCGTGTTCGACATGGTCAAAGACAAGGAGCCAGCTGAGAAGATAGCCGCGCAGGGGAAGAGGTATGCTGCGGTCGAAGGGCGCGTCTGCTAAGGCAGCGACAGTAGGGGCTTCGAGGATAAGAGATAGGAGCTCTTCAGGGAGACGGGCAGTCGTTTTGTCCAGAGCAGCGTCGATGGAGACTTGTTCTTGAGCCAGAGGTATCTGTTTATGTAGGATATCGAAAGCCGTTTGTTGAACAGGTTGCGACTCTACGTACAGCAGAGGGAATAGCTCTTCCATGGACTCCAGATGCTTCAAGGGCACTTTAGAGATTTGTCGTGCCAAGACATCGTTGACCATCTTGAGGGGTTGGTGGAATTCGTCAGGAAAATGTTGAGAGTGTTTGAGGAGATTAAGAAGACCTTTTGCAACGGTCGGCTCCGCCTCTTTCCATACATCAAGCAAGTCGTCATTTGGATCTTCTGCTAGTGCGAGCGTCCGTAGTTGAGCATAGAGCTTAAGCGATGCATGAGTGAACGGTATCGGGCTACCTTAGTGTTAACTTTGATATCTCTAATTATGAAGGAGCTATACCTTTCTTGGCCAGCCCTAGTTTCTTCTAATTCTCCAGTTGTTGACCAGCTGCTTGCCAGTGCATAAAGAATTTCTCCCCAGTGTTCTCCGTACATGTCAGCCATCAACGGGAGCAGTACTGTGAGAGCACGGCACACTTCCGCACGGAGCGCTGGGCTGTTGCCGGATTCTTCCAGCCAAGGGATGGTGTGTTTGACAAAGAAGATCAATCGCTGTTTGGCGATACTGAGTTCAATGTTTTCTTGACTATATAGAAGTGTGTTTAGAAGCGCTAATTGCCGCAGGCCTGATCCTGTTAGCTACAGAAAGCTTGATGATTAGGTGTATCATTTACCTTCCCACGGGTTCTCCTCGATATTCAAACCTGTAAGATCAGCAACGAGCTCGTTACACATCCTTTCACATGATTTTGAAGCAGCTAATGGCTCTCTGAAGGCATTTAGGAACCCAAATAATGGGAAAAGCTCTAGGTTCGAAGTCAGAGAGCGAAAAATACTTCAGTAAGACGCTGACTTACCCCTACTCCTTTGAATAGGCTTCAGAAGTTCCTGGATCTGTGTCGTCTGGGAGTTCTGCCAGCCGAGAGCCTCTATGGCATCGGCGATAAGAACACTGTAAGCACGTGCCGTATAGTAGGACCTCGCTGTTGCCTCGGGTTCTATCTTGGACAGTAGTTCAGCAGCCCATGGAAGCAGAGAGTATTCGCTTTCAGTTGCCCGTGTCTCTTGTCTCTGCTTCAAATCTCGCTTGATGAGAGCATGCGCATCGGCTATGAACGAAGCAGCGTCGGCTTCAACATCTTGATTGTAATCTAACCAGAGACCGTTTGCACCAGCGAGACCAAGATTGTCATCAGCAAGCTGCACCGTGAGGGCAATATGCTGAACTATAACCTCTCTTATTTCAGACGGCACCAACTCAAGAGAAAAGCTATCGTTGTCTTTGAAGAGCCGTGTAACATATTGCGTCATACGATAAGCGGCGGAGTATCCATCGGCGTCGCAAGCCAATCTTTCAGACCTTGTAGCGCTTTCCGGCTGCTGCACTAAATATACAGCGCTGCTTAGCGGGTTGGTGATTGCTAGAGATGCTTTTGGTGTCCCATTAAGCAATGGTGCGAGAGCCTCTGCCCAGACGGCTGCGTTTGGAAAGGCACCCGATGCTTCCTCCCATGAACTCCCGGGATTGACAAGTTGCTTTGCGAGCTCGATTAGTGTCTCGACAGATACTGATGTTGGCGTCGCTTCCTTCAGTCCTTGCTGAATAAGGTCATAAACGGATTGCTTTGTATCCGACCCTGCGGTGAGCACTGTCTGAATTGATGAATTTACTGATGCAGCTGCTTGAGAGATTCCTTCGTTTGATGATTCGGATGCTAGAAGTAAGCTTTGTAGGAGAGTAGAGCCTCCTGGGGTAGAAAGAAAGTCTTTCAGGATTGAAGGATTTTGTCTCACGATTTGTCTCAAACCTTGAAGGGCAAAAGGAGCTTGCTGTTCCAATGACAAAGAATGGGTCATAGACGAAAGAATTTCATCGACGGTTCCTGTTGCTAGAATCTTAGAAGGCGATTGGAGTACACGGTGGAATGTGTCCCAATCCACCGAGCCTTCAAGTGCGCTCTGTACATTGGATTTGATGTAACCTTGTAGCTCCCTATCTGATAAGGCCAGGTCAAATGCCTTAGGGATTCTAGGAGACGTAAGCAAGGCTTCGAGAGCTGTAACTCTCCTGTTAGGTTCAGGTGCCTCCAGAATGTTCTTCAAAGACGCAGTCCAAGCATTTTGAAAAGTAGGAAGATCTGACAAAGAGTATAAAATATCGACCAGGAACGACGCAGATGGTGAAATGACGAGCGTTGGTAATTCTGAGTCTGCAAATTTCTCAAGCTCATCAGCAATGGTAGCATCCTGAAGGACGAGTTCTCGGTTATGGTACAATAGCTCAGCGGCCATACCAGCCACACCATACGGCTTTCCATTCCTGTTCTTGACAATACTCAAAGCCTCATGCGTTACCGAGATGCAAGTCTGATGAAAAGTGGATCGTAGTTTTTCGCACCCCTCTTTCTGAAGAGCCTGCTTCTGCAGTAATGCGAATTTCAAAGCTTGTTGAATTAAAGCATCCTGAGATTTTCTATAATCCTTGGATTGCTCTGGAGCGGAGATCTTCATATCGTTGATGAGTTGTTTAGTGTACTCGGGCCACTTATTTTCCAATATATCAGGCATGGTACCAACGGCCATGCTCTTCACAACAAGGTGAGTAGCAGCCTGAGGTATACTCCACATACTTGTATCCGACGATGGGCGGAGATGCTGGATGATCACAGGAAGCAGTAGCTCTTCCAGGAGCGTAGATTGGTCAGAAGAAGAGAGAAAAGAACAGACCAAGCCAGTAGTTTCAAGGTAGGCCCCATAGGCAGTCTCTAGGTTAATTCTAGACTCATCTTTCTTCGTAATGCCGTCATGCATAGCGCTCAAGAGCCTCGCCGCATCTGGCGCAGCGGTCGGCAAAATGTCCTTGGGAATAGCTCTTAAAAGGTCAACCAGTCTCGTCCAGAATTGTTGTGGACCGGTCTGTGAACCCTTTTTTAAGAATTGTCGCAGCCGGCGATCAGCCGACGTCTTGCTCTTATAATTATCGGTCCAAACTGTGGGAAACTGGACTGTAAGCATGGCTAGGGTATCGATGTAGTCAAATGAAGAACCGATTTGATCAGAATCGAGAGCGGAAGAGAGAAACGCCCTTGATATTACTGGCAGATGGCTTCTTACAGCATCTGAATGAAAGGTAAGCACACAAACACCTAATGAGGGAGCAAGGCTGCAGACCTGGTTGTTTTTCAATACATATCTTAAGGAACCGGTGAATAGCTCGCCGCACTGATGCATCGCTGTGTGACGCGAATTCCCATAGTTTCTTGTCGTCAAGTAGACTGTCGTATTCTTTCTGGAATTTAGAGAGCTCCTCCGATTTCAAATTTGTGATCAGGCTCCCGAGGAGGGATATGCATGCTGAGATAACTCTGCTGTACTTGGCCTCGGCGTCATCCGGGCTCACCGTACGTTCATCGCTAAGGGTAATGGAAGTCTCCTTATCAATGGCGTCCCTGCAGTATTCTAAAATGGATTGCTGGTATGCTCGGCGGATACTTTGGATCTTCTCCGGGGTATTGAAGACGAGACGTAATGCGTTCTGGGTCGCATCGACTACTGACCGATCATTGTCGTACAGCCCACACAACCAGGCGCCGACACACTTCGGCATGTATTTCGCGAATCTCTTGCTAGCGGCCGCAGCTAACTGGCCCTGTAATGCATGTGCGCTCTGGCGGACAATCCTCCCATTGTCTATGGATGCGCGCGGGTACATTTTGATCTGTAGACACGATAAATTACTATGTGTATAGAATGTACAGATATTAAGCAACCCACCCATGCCTCCAGCAAACCTTCCTCTACTGGTTCCTCCAGCTTTGTGACATATGCCTGCAGCTCCTCCAGAGCCCTCGCCTTAGTTGTGCTGTCCTTCTTGGACAAGTTTCTGAAGTATACGACGACATTGGGGTCGGATATAGGGGAGAGGTCGGGAGGCTCTGTAACGTGAGACAACTGTGAAGAACTGGCGCCGAAGGCAGTCGATGATGCGGATCCAAAGGCGGTTGAGGCAGCTCGCGCGCTGCTTGCTTGTGCCTTTGCTTGTCGTTTACTCATGACGAAGGGACTAAAGGAAATAAAGACGGCAAAGAGCGACAATCGTACAGCAGCCTTTGGGTCTAGGGTAAACACAAAGTCAAAGTGCGCGATGACGGCACGGCAGAGCTTTGCGGCTTGCCCGCGCGCATCGCGCTGCGTTTGGTGGGGCTACCCCTCTCCCCACACTAAGCTGGATCTGGTTGGCGCAGAGCCGCACCTCTCGAAGGCATCAACGACTTTCTCAACACCGTTGAACACAATAGCTTCACGCCACTGCATCGAGCTTTCGCGCACGTGAGCCTGAGTCAATATGAAATTCTTCATAGAGTAAGTCTGACGCCAGAATGAGAGTCTCAACAGGGTCCTCATTTTTCAATTGCTTGCTAACGTATTGACAGTGAGCTCCCTGTGCTCTTCCCTTACCCTCGGGTATACCCCGAGCAGTATGCTTACATGTGCGACCTCAAACGGACGCTGGATGCCGGCGGTCACTGCGTTCTGGAGATGCCTTCAGGCACGGGTAAAACCGTGTCTCTGCTTTCTCTCATCGTAGCCTACCAGCAGTTTCATCCTGAGAACAGGAAACTGATCTACTGCTCGCGTACCATGTCTGAGATTGAGAAGGCGCTGGCTGAGTTGAAGAATCTAATGAAGTATCGAACCCAAGAGCTCGGCTACGAAGAGGATTTCCTAGGTCTAGGTTTGACTAGTCGAAAGAACTTGTGTCTTCATCCTTCTGTGAAACGCGAGAAGAGCGGCTCCATTGTAGATGCGCGCTGTCGAAGTCTGACGGCTGGGTTTGTAAAGGAGAAGAAGGAGCGGGGCGAAGACGTCGAGCTTTGCGTATATCACGACAATCTCGACCTCCTCGAACCTCACAACCTAATCCCACCCGGCGTCTGGACTTTCGACGGTATGTTGAAGTACGGAGAACAACATAAACAATGCCCTTATTTCACAGCGCGGAGAATGATGCCGCATTGCAATGTAATCATCTACTCGTATCATTATCTACTGGACCCCAAGATCGCAGAGCGTGTGTCTAAAGAGCTCTCTAAAGACTGCATAGTCGTTTTCGACGAAGCCCACAACATCGACAATGTGTGTATAGAGTCGTTAAGTATTGACTTGACCGAGGATTCGCTACGGAAAGCTACTCGTGGGGTTAACAATCTGGATCGTAAAATCACTGAGATGAAGTCGACCGACGCGGAAAAGTTGCAAAACGAGTATGCAAAGCTAGTCGAAGGCTTACGAGCAGCAGAAGAAGCAAGGGAAGAGAGCGCCTTCATGGCAAACCCCGCGCTACCGGATGATCTCTTAACGGAAGCCGTGCCCGGCAACATACGAAGAGCTGAGCATTTCGTAGCCTTTCTCAAACGCTTTATTGAGTACCTAAAAACTCGTATGAAAGTTTTGCACGTTATCTCAGAGACCCCGCCATCTTTCCTAAGTCATCTCCGCGATCTTACGTTTATTGAACGTAAACCACTTCGGTTTTGCGCTGAGCGTCTCACATCTCTGGTTCGCACCCTCGAACTGACCAATATCGAAGACTACCAGCCGTTGCAAGAGGTCGCCACCTTTGCTACCCTCGTCGCCACCTACGAGACAGGTTTCCTCCTTATTCTTGAGCCCTTCGAATCGGCCACGGCAACCGTACCTAACCCCATCCTGCATTTCACCTGTCTCGATGCAGCCATCGCCATCAAGCCCGTCTTTGAGCGCTTCTCTTCTGTCATTGTCACCTCAGGAACCATGTCCCCCCTTGACATGTACCCCCGAATGCTGAACTTCAATACAGTAGTCCAGGAATCCTTCACTATGACTCTCACCCGTAAAACCTTCCTTCCCATGATTGTCGACCGCGGAAGCGACCAAAATCAGATAACGTCTCAGTTTGAACATCGCAATGACATGCCAGTAATCCGCAACTTTGGCAACCTCCTCATCGAATTCTGCAAGCTGACGCCTGACGGCATGGTCATCTTCTTCCCATCGTACCTCTACATGGAGAGCATCATCAGTATGTGGCAGGGCATGGGCGTCCTCGACACCGTGTGGAAATACAAGCTTATCCTCGTCGAGACGCCCGACGCGCAGGAAACCTCTCTCGCGCTCGAAACGTACCGCACCGCGTGCAACAACGGCCGCGGCGCCGTACTGTTCTGCGTCGCGCGCGGCAAAGTCTCCGAAGGCATCGATTTCGACCACCACTACGGCCGCACAGTCATAAACATGGGCGTTCCGTACCAGTACACGGAATCCCGCATCCTGAAAGCCCGCCTCGAGTTTCTGCGTGAAAACTACCGGATCAAGGAGGCGGACTTCCTTTCCTTCGACGCCATGCGCCACGCCGCGCAGTGTCTGGGGCGGGTCATCCGCGGAAAGGACGACTACGGCATCATGGTCCTTGCGGACAAACGCTTCAACAAGAAGATCACGCAGCTGCCCAAGTGGATCCAATCCGGGCTCGACACGAAGAACACGAAGCTCAGCGTCGACCAGGCCGTCTCGCGCGCCAAGGCTTTCCTGCTCGACATGTCGAAGCCGTGGTCGCGCACCGAGCAGGAAGGGCACTCGAGTTGGAGCCTCGAGGATCTCGAGCGCCACCAGGCGAAGAAGAAGGAGGACGCCATCAGCGGGACGGAGAACGCGGCGGTGCGCAGGGCAGAGGGCCGTGCGGAGCGCGTCGTCGACGAGCACGACGAGTTTGGCGGTGCGGGAATGGACGAGATGATGCGGGATTTGGAGTAGGAGGTGCCGAATCCGAATACGTTTGCTCTCACGCAGCGTCTGCTCGCGCGGATCGATGGAGAATTCCCGAGGCCGGAGGGAGGGCAATCTAGATATTAGCGTTTTGCTTGGGGCGTTTGGCAGTGCTTGGGTTTCAAGGGGTGGGATGGGGCGTCTTCTTTTTGGGGGGAAGAAATGCCCTATGGCGCTCTGGATTTTTTTTGTTCGTTGCCAGAGTAGGAAAATTGTATTAGTACCTGGTACGCAGTATACGGGGAACAAGGAAGATTCTATTCTCCGTTTCTTCCCTTGTAGCCGTTGCATAATTCTACCGTTCCTCTTCCCTAAAAAGACGTACATAGCATGCAAGATTACCAATTACTCATTCTGTGTGTAGCCAATGCATTTATTCAACCCAGTCCCTCCCAAATCAGGCCTAGAGAATAATGAAGAAACCAAACCAGCACGTTTCCCCTTTCTATGTATCTCGTGCTTGAACCTTTTTTTTTTTTTTTTTTTTAATTTTTAATTTTTAAATTTTAAAAAAATTTTT
>Ga0247757_10000987_pt1 | contig 20981 bp, 24 predicted proteins | sample UWRJL126311R4_FD_180929 | JGI IMG/M metagenome (GOLD analysis project Ga0247757, IMG submission 180929) | Plant litter microbial communities from Arlington Agricultural Research Station in Wisconsin, United States - UWRJ-L126-311R-4 | ecosystem: Environmental > Terrestrial > Plant litter >...
GCTAAAAGGTGGGGTAAAATGCGCTTACCATTTCCGGCTCTCTTAGCTAGCTGCCCATGCTCTAGTAAGACGAAAATGGCATCATGCAACTCGCCAAGCCCTTCCTGCATAACTATTATTCTTGGTGCTCACCGGATAATCAACGACTGCAGAAGGGAAAAGCCCATGTATCACAGCCTCTCCTGCATGTAAGACGGACAGGTAATGAGCCAAAGACGTAATATTCAAGTATCGAGGGTCCATTGGCTGCCAGTTACTTTCCCATCTCGCTTCCGGCGACGAGCGGTATCAAATTGAAATGTAGCCCGCGTATGTGGCTGTGCAACACCGGCCCAACACCAACCTGAATGGGGTGATTTTGTTCTAGCGCCAACGAGAGTTGCTATTTCCTGTACTTCTTCCACTTTTCGACACCGAATATAGGTCTTCACAACCCTGTGGCCGGTGTAGGTTAGCAATCCTAACTTGTGGAGGCGATATCCTGTGGGCCTCATACCATGTCACGTATTCTATCGTACCATACATAGCAAGCATGCTCACACGACTTTCCCGTTTCTATAGTCGTCCTGGCTCAAAACATCATATTTCAAGCAACGCCGAGACTCTACCTCCGTATTCTTTATTGCCACTTTCTTAACAGTCAACAAAAAATCCTTGCGTGAAGCCGAAAGGATCACCCGGCATTGATGGCCTTTACCAACGAGCCGCGCCAATCGTCTATGCTGTCTAATTTCGCTTACCGAGCATGCTTACACAGCCAGGTGGAGTCGAATCATTGCAGCTGAGCCTCGTTGCAGCTGCCTGCCCTGTTATTCTTTCCAAGCTCCGTTCAGGTCCTTTCTTTTGACTTTTCTCCCGACTGGTACGGTTATAGTATTTCGACTACTCGACTCAAGCACCTCGTACCGACGTCTATCCTGATGACCTCCTTTGCGGGAACTTCCGAACAGTAGCTGTCCCTATTCGTCTTTTGCGACTCAAAGATGACGTTACGTTTGGTCTAACGGAATATTAAGTAGTAGGAATACTTTGCATAGGCAACCTTTTTTAAATGTCTAGAGTATAGAATGCAACTATGTTACCTATCATGACGTAGCGATGGATACAGGCAAGAGCAAGGATCATAATCTTACTCTTTGCAAAAGATGAGCTAGAAAGGATAGTCTCCCATGGTTCCATGTTAATAGTTACAATAGGGTAAGCAGTATAGAAATTTTAGAAACCATTCCCTCCATGCTTAGCTGGTCTAGCGATTGGCCAAATGCTACATGTATCTCTCTGATGTTTCATTCAGCAGCTTCACCAATAACAACCAATCTTCTACGTAGGAACCGATTTGTGTGTACAGGAAAGACTACAGTCATATCTATAGAAACCCTACGGGGAAATCGTTTATCCCATTTCAGCATTGAAGAGCAAATGTCATGAGCAAAACAATGAGAAAAAAGACCTGTGGTGTTTTCTTAGAGCGACTGAGGGGTATCATAACATCAAAAATAAGAACCATGCACAGCACCCTTTGCAGACCAACAAAAAAGCGTGAAAAATAACTAATAGCACTGGGTCCGCAAACCAACAAGCGCACAAGACCTGTATAAAGCATGAACTACTTCCTGCCAGGCGTCTTTGACATTCATTTGCCACCCATCCATGGCGAAGGTCAATAGAGGGCGCTGAAACGGCTTCAGAAAGAGGCAAATGAGTCTTTTCACGGACCAGTCGAAGCAAAGACCAAACCCATCTTCAAATACGTTGTTCAACAGAGACCAGAGTTCCTGGGCCGGATAAATGGGCGCTGTGCGATCCATTCGCGCTGCGGTTGTTGGTCTCGGCGGCGTTGGGTGGGTGAACCGCTTTCACTCGATAACGTAGCTCGGCCAACGATATCTTAGAAAGTCAAAGGTCGTTATCGAACATTTTACAATGTCCGAGCAGTATTGTCAGATATATGGACCTTCTAGGTATAGGCAGGCACGTAAACGAGGTTGGAGGAAGGCTACCGCAGAATTGCAGACGCTGCCAGAATGGATGGATGGGACAGCCCCAAAGCGGACATCCTACGGCTCGCACGCCGCTGGCTATGAAACCAACCGAATGGGCGATGGGTAGTGGCAATCGACAATGCTAATGATTCGGACGTATCCTTCACCCTTTTTGCAGAGCACAATCGCCAAGCAGGCCGATCCTTGTAGCTCTTCGGGGCAGAGACGCGGCCTCTAGGCTGACAGGGAGCTAGTGCATGATTTGGAGGTCAAACCAACGAACGAGGACGATGCGCTGCAGCGAAAGCCTAGTTCCAGGCTCGATAACCATGGTGCAATTGAGCTGCTACGTGCTCTTGACTACATGCCTTTGGCCATCACGTGGTCAGCGGCCTATATCTCGCTGATAGCGCCCCGAATGATTGTGTTGCGTTCTGCGGGCGTAGTTCGCGACCTCTCCCTTGGTATACGCGAATGCTGTCCCGGTTTTAGAGCGGCGGATGTCTTGAAGCCTCTTCAATCGTTTGGGTTGTTCCGCAGAGTATGATCGATGCAATTTACGAGACTTGCAGGGTGAAATGAGGGCTAGGAAGTGGAGATGCTAGATAGAATAGGTGGTCAGCCCACAATATTGACAACTGCAGTGTGATTGGCCAATGGTAAACGTTGCGACGTTGTTGAGATATGTGGTGGAACCACTAGAGTAATAGAAACTGCTTTTGGTATTTCAGCTGCCTAGCCGGGACTATCATCCGCAGAGATTTTTCGAAAACCACCCAAACACCTATGTCATGTGTAAATAAGATGACATAGGGTCGAGTCTGCAATGCGAAATACGATGCCGTGACCGGTGCCTTCTTCTTAGCACCATGGCCAGGTGCGAGATATAAAGTCCTCGCGGGCGTCCTGCATTGAATCGTTTCCTTCACAGTTATCAACTTTCAAAGAAAATTGCATAGCAACTCTTCTACCGCACCAAAGAACACAAGAACCTAGTTATCTAGCAACATGAAGGCCCAACTTGCTATTGTTTTCCTCGCAGGGCAGTTTGCCGCTTCCCTCGCTGCGCCCGCTGAAAGTGATCCTCCCCAGAGTGTTTCTCGTAGGTTTCCAGTCCACTGTTCGGAATATTTCTACTGATGCGTAAACTACTAGTCAACACATATAAGGATAATGTGCTTGCCCAACTTAGCGGGCAGGACCCTTCTGCGGACGCAGCTAGTAAGCGCATCGTTCTGCGGATTCGCTATGCCGCGCTCTATCGCGCTAGTTCCTGACCTATACAGGCGCATGCTGCTCCGGTGTTTGCGCAGGCTGGTGTTGCCCTCCTGGCACACGCTACTGCTACTACGATGGCCGTTGCTGGTGTGTCTCTTAGGTGAAGTCGGGTTGCGCAGAGCAGGTCTAGTACCATGGCTGAAGGCCAAACCAAAATGGCAACGGTGGAGGCGGAGGCACATGGTCGTAGGTCAAGGTTTATTCGCTCACTTATGGCCACTTTATTACCTAGTACATTCATTTCGAATAGTTGAGTTGCAATAAGAAAATATGATTGCTTGAGTTTATGCGCTCTTACATGGCAAGCCAGGCGAGCTCTCTGATTTGAATCGGAGACGTGCCTTCTCCCGCATCGACTTTGCACTCAACTATGTAGAATTTTGGAATAGTAGACGGCTCATGGACGATTCGACTTAGAGCTGTCATGGGTTTCGGTATCCAAGTGTATTCTGAATGGTTCAGAGACTCAAGCTCATCCTTCGGCTGCTGTTATTACTCTGCTAATTCACGAGCGCTTGGGACGCCGGATGGGAGAAGCCGATGAAAACAGAATCTGGTCTTCCGGACCAATGTCCTGGCAGCGAAGAAAGAATCTCGGAGAGGGTTGGGAGTATGCCGTGGGTGAGATGGAAGACGAAGGGTTAATCGGCTTCGGTGTATCGGTCCCGCGAATGAAATTGAAAGATGTAGGGTTCACTGCTCATGGTAACTGAGTTGGCAGGATGTTTGGGTGCCGGAAAACATGCGCTCGCATCACTATTGTACTTTCCCAGCTTATACCCATTTGCTTAACAGGTGCCTTGTGGCGCACAGGAAACAATTATTACTAAGATGTATCAGCCAGTGACTCATCGATGGATATCCTGGGATAGGTGCATAGAATGAGTAATAACATGACAAAGTATTTGTTATTCGAGGTTGAACAGTTCACAAGAGTATGCGAACTTCACGTTCGGCCTGGGTTGCCATCGGAGAGTATCTTACCTAGGAGCCAAAATGGAATAACGAAGGGTGACTTCAGAATGATCACGTTCTAGAGGCAAACATACACATCTCTGCGCTAAACAAGTTGGGTACCATTTTGTAAATAGTTGTGATAGAAGCGTATCAGAAACGGTAACGCACACACGGTGCTACAACCTTTGGGCAGGGAAGTATCCAGGTGCAATCGTAGATGGCAATTTGACTGTGTTTAGTTGAAGAGTGTTTCAAATCTGCGGATCAAGGCCTGTACGACCGTAAGACGGTGGCTATGCTCTGTGATAACCATACTTGAGAAATCAATGTCCGCTTGGTTTGACACGGCACCTCTGATATAGCAATGAAAATTTTTAGTAAGAATAGTGACATGACAAGACTTCTGGATAGCGTGCCCATTCAAGAGAGCTTCTGTCCTGTGTTTGAGATGATGAATTTCCTAGTCTTGCGTGCTGATGACGATATGCAGTCTTATTTGGGGAGCGAATCGTGGTACATTGAGCTGGAAGCAGCATCGATTCCTGGATGCTTTCGTTGGTGAAATCGTAATGAGGGGACATTATTTGTTTTGTTTCTTCCCGTAGCAAATCGCCTTCGGAGATGTGGTGAAAAATGAATTCTTCCGCGAGCCGGACGCAGTTTGTCCCTTTTCCAACTCCTGGCCCTCCTTTATAAAACCAACAGAGGTATACAGCCAGATTACGACAACGTACCGGAGACGAAGATAACAAACACGTCTATATTCTATCTCGCCTCCAACTGTTCATGTCGAAGCAAGCCGTGTTCCGATAAAGGCTTCCATTCTCTCATAGTGATGGCTTTTTTCGATTCTCCGAGTTCGCTCATGCTTATCCCGTGTCGCTCTTTACAAATCACCACTCGTTGTATACATTCTAATTTGTCAACTTGTCGAACTAGGACTGCTGCGTCGGCCTGTCCTCCTATTCATGCCACAAATCAAGTATTGAGTCTGCGAACGCTGGATGCGAAGAGCGAAGAGTACATGCGAGGAACTGGAGGGCCATCTCTTCCCGGACACACTTTTGTTCTGCTCCCTATCAGATTGGGGACTTGGAAAAGGTAATTATCGCTGACCTCGACTTATTCTGTCTGAAGGGGGTATGTCCCCTGCTATTATCTCTCCCATGTCACGTAGTAGCGCCATATGGACAGCTTCTATACGGGTCTGTTCATCGATCTAGGCTAGTTAGCGATAGAATACGTGATTTACTAGAAACACCAACTCCGTTCACTTTGAGGTACATAATGGCCATGCGGTGTATGTGGTCGCTGACGCTCTCAAGGTTGGACACATCGCGCAGGTGCCACCTAAGGCGTATGGTGTTTTTTCAAATCGAGGAGTAAGAACTCAGCTACCATACCTGAAGTGTGATCGAAACATAGCAGAATACTAAAGCGCGGAAGGTTGTAGTGCGGGGTCGCACATCTGTCACCACGCCACAAACTCATCAGTTAAGTAGTGGCCAAAGCCTTTTTGGAGTTGCACAGCGCCAATCCAGGTAAAACGTAGCTTCAGCCGTTTCTAGGCGCGTAATGCCTCCTACGGTAAACTCTTTTTTGTTACCGTGGAACAGAAACGCCCCCTTCACAGCTCGAAGACGATAGTTGCTTTGTCAAACGTAAGAGAATCGATCGGACAGTCTCAATGGCCTTTGACGCATCTGCTGGCTGGTGCGTGAGTGAGAAATATCCCTCCCACGGCTTTGCCTTGGCCTCTGGCTTCGTAACTTCTTCGAGCTCCCTACGTTATCTTCCCCAAGTCTCCTCTGCAGTCCGCGGGCGTTACTCTTTGGGTCGCATCATCTGACCTGATCTGCAGGTCATGCTTAGTCTCTTCCATGCTGGCCAACTTGGGAGCGAGGGCGAGCCGACCGTTCTCGACCAGGCGGGAGGGTCCTATTTTGGTGGCGGAGCGACGGGATCCTTCTGGTTGTTTCGTATGCTGAGAACCCAGTCGACAACCGCGGCGCGATTCATGTAGTGAGCTGTGCTTTCCAGTGACAGGAGTATGGCTGTTGCAGATGCGTGCTCGAGGGTTGCCCGGTCTGGCTGATTGCGCGTCTTATTCGCCGAATACCAACAATCAACTTAGGCCAGAACGTGTACTAGCATGCAATCCACTATGGGCAAGCGGTTCTCCGGGCAGTGGATAAGACAAGCGAAGGAAGCGAGATTGGAATGCAAGGGGGAAATGCGAGTAGTGATGGATGTGAAGAAGGAAAAGGGGTCCGGGCGTCGCGGGCAAGTTATTGTGTCACTGCACCGAGGCCGCATACTAATTATCCCGGCCGGCATCGTAGCGGCATGGACAGCTAGATGGGATGGGTAGACTTCAAAAGAGATCGATGACATGTGGGAGGTTGGCGCATGGTTCCATTGGAGTGGCAGTACCGCGAACCTGCGAATGCGGCATGTTGGATTCAGGTTGCCGCGTACATGTTATTGAAACGCACAGTATCGAGGGAACGTACCTCACAAGGACATGGCTAGGATTGTGGGGGTTGCTACTCATGGAAACGAAATAGCAGGGCATAACATTTGTTCACTAAGGCTCCCTCCCTTCGAAGATGCTTCCTACCTTTGAAGGGAAACGCAGGATATGAATGCTAATCCTGATGATTGCAAATACTATCACGAATAACAAAGACGCATTTGCATCTACCAAACCCGCTTTACAGCAGTTTTTCGCGTCCTCGTTCCGACTTTTCTGCCCCTGCGAGAAGCAGGCCCCTGTGCCCGCCTCCCAACGACATAATAGCCGGCAGATCGGCCGTCTCTTTGTGCCTCGGAGAATTGTTGTGCCATCTTCGGCATCCGCCTTTTTGTGGTCACGCCCGAATGAGCGGATCGGAGCGAGAGCCAAGGCTGGGGCACGGTTCTATGGGGTCTTTGAGCACGGCAGGGACGTGGAACGGAAAGCAATCGGAAAGAAGAACGGCATGCGGCGAAGCTACATCGCACGAACTCTTCATTGCTATGGATGAGATACGAACGGGCTGCCATGCGTGATAATGGGGGCTCTCGGAGCTTTACCATGCTCCATGCATCTTCGACATCATCTACTGCATGGTTCTGTGGACATCACATGTCTGCTCCTGGCTGTGCATCCCGAGATCCAGCTTGGCCTGAGCGTGTTCCTACCCGGACCAGCTTGCGTTGTTTCCTCGGTCGCCTCGCCCTAGTCTCGTCGTCGGCCTCGCTCAGGTAGTGCTTGGCGGAGCCACCGGAAGCGAGACGGCCGCGGAGGATGCTATGACGACGGGAGGCCTTCTCTTTGGTGGCCTGCTTGGCCTTTTCGGCCCGCTTGCGCCTGTCCACTGCATTTCCTGTGAGCACGGCGCTGCGAAGCGGATCCAGGGTGGACCGACACTCATCCATGTAGGCGTATTGGCCGCCGACGGCGTAGATGTCGGAAATGTAGAGAGCCCTCAACGGCCATCCATCGTCCTGGAACTCTTGCAGGTTGCTCGCGAACTGGACGTACGTGCGCAGCTGCTTCTCTTTCTCGTCGTCGTCCGTGATGCTAGCGAGAGGATGGAGGTCGCGGTAGCGGCCGTAGAAGCAGAGGCGGGCATCGGTGCGAGGGGGGCGCGGCGTGGCGAGCTGGAGTTGGGTGAACAGAGCTGCAGCACAACGTCAGCGGTCGCAGACGATCGTCCGCACGAAGGAGCGCACCATCAAGGTCGATGCGCGGTAGAAGGGTCGCTACCGGCCTGTCGAGTGCATTCTCGCTGCTAGGGAGCATCTTGGCGGCGCGCAGAGGCGTAGGCGTAGGCGTAAGATGGGGAGTCGATTCGTGGGCCGGGAACGTGGCGGATTGGGGGCGTCTGGCAGCTCGTCCGCTGCCGGCAGGGCGAGGTGGCCATGGCGGACGGCGGGCGAGACGGCGGCGCAGGAGATTGAGTGAAGTGAGACAGGTCGTGCTGGGGCGGGTGTGAAAAGAGAAGAAAGGTGAAGAAGCGGGAGGACGCGACGGGCCGACACTAGCGTGCTTGGCGTACGCTATTGTTTACACAGTACACAGTACACAGTACACAGTACACAGTACACAGTACACAGTACGGCTCTCGACCCCTGTCCGATAGCCCTGTCGACAGCCCTATGGGCCAATTCCTGGACAACGGCGAGGGGCGTGAAGAACCGGCCACACTCGCAGAACGCAGAGCAGCTGAGAAGGGCCCATTGAGCTTCTGGCGATGCGGCACAACCCACCACCAAAGGCCGTCACCAGCAGGCAAGGGAGAGTGGGATGACGTCACACGAGGCGTGGTATTCTCCGAGGCTGAAGCGAAGAGAAGAGGAACTGTAAGGAAGTGGCAAGTATGAAGAATTGAATAGATTGATTGAGTGTGTAGTTCAGCGTAGAGGTCTATGTGTAGCAGACATGTTTGACGCTCTTATATAGCGAGAACCCATCATGTGACATGGCCCTAGCCGCTTACAGGAACGCTAGAAGATTTTCTAGTGAAATACAACATCTTTTGACACCCATCTCCGCCGCAACCTATTCACCATTCCACCCTCCCTACCTTTTCCTCATCGCTCCCCTCTTCCTCTCCCCTCTTCCTCTCCCCTCTTCCTCTCCCCTCTTCCTCTCCCCTCTTCCTCTCCCCTCTTCCTCTCCCCTCTTCCTCCCTTTTCCCCTGACCGCTCTCTTCCGCCCTGGAAAACGTGCAGATGCTGCTACATGTCGTAGAAGTAGTGGAAACGGTCGGGGGGAGCATCGCGTGCCGAGGGCGGGATGAAGGCTCTACGCACGAGAGGGTCGGAGAGCGGGCCAAAAGGGTTGCTCGTAACGAGTGGAAAGCGGCTTCGCGGCTGCATGCTGGGGCCGGAACCCCCGAGAAGAGCACTCGCATTTGTACGTGGGGAACGGGTAGGTTATCTTGAGAAGATCGGCAGTCGCTCGTCGCCGCCGCGAGGCTGGGGATGCCAGAAACCGGCGATGAGCGAGATGTCTTGGTTTGGCCCGGCCACCAGCCCCTTTTGGCCGCGCATTTTGCTTCTCGCGCTGGCTCCACGCTGGCTGCCGTGCATTTCTGCGAGGCTGGGGAGGAGTGGAACGGTGGGTGCCGACCGCACCGTCCTAACGCTTCGCAATCTCCTCACCACTTCCTCTCGGACCACAGACCGGTCGACTGCAAAGGCATAGCTGGCTTCGCCATGTCTGATGAGACGTGCCGATCGGTATAACACAACGCCCGTCTGGAGCGGTTTACACGCAGTAGCGGTATCGATTCCGGCGAGAAATGCATGCTGCCGGCCGGCGTCCGTGGCCCGATCAGTGGTTTTATCGAAACCCCAAACGAACCCAAGCCACACCGAGGCGACAGCTCCCTCCTTTATCCTGGCCGCTCTTTCGTCCGGCGACCTAATCAAACCTTTCCACGAGCCCCAGACAGCTCAGCTTGAGAGGCATGCCAGCCCTGCATCGACCAGCTCTCCACGTCGATGCAAGTGACGCGGGGCTACGCGCTGAGGCCGCGCCCACCGACGAATACACGATAGTCGTCTGGAGCATCTCACTTTCCACTCTTCCGCTTCACCGTCGCCAACGTTGTTTGCCGCATATCTGGACTCAACCCTTCCATTGCACTCCGCCCCAAACACCAGCCTCTGCTGGAGCCCGCCCAGCTTCGGAGGGGCGCAGTGACGAGCCATCGTTGGCATCCGCGTTGGGCCTCATGAGCGTGACGTCTCCACCCAGCACGGCATCCAGCAGGAGCATTTCGGCAAGGCACTGCGTCGGCCCTCACTATGAAACAGGGGGGCTGCACTTATCCGCGAGTAGCGTCTCCGTCTACCATACCCTCTGGTGGGTGGAGCGCCGCCCAGCAAACACAAATACACACTAGCACCACCAGATCTTCCCTCACCACAGCTCGACGCTTGAAGTTCATCAAATGCCTGTCCGAGCCTACGATGCCCTTCAACGTGCAAAACTCTCCCTTTGTGGTCCGATGCACCTGCAGTAAGCGTCAGACCCATCACCTTCTCATGTGGCCATGCTAACCGCCTGCTTGCACGCTCAGATGGTGTCGACAGAGGATCCTGCGGCCTGCATCAAGCTTCCAGCAGGCCCCGTCCTTTGACTACAGCCACAGCGTTCCCGTCCACTCATTTGTGCGTTGATCTACACCCGACGACATCTCATCTGGTGAACCAAGGCTAAACAGAATTAGGAACGAGATGGCCGCTCTCGACACGCAGATGGAGCAGCTCAAACACATGGTCTCGAAGCTCGAAGACCGTCTGGCTACCGCCGAACACAGCGTTGACAACCTTGTGCTAACCGGACAAAATGTCCGGCCCCCTGGCAACCCATCCTTCCGGTCCAGCCAGACCATTGGGCATCCCCATGCTATTTCCCGGTCTGATTCCTTTCGCGAGGCTCAGGCCATGCATGATGAGCTTGCCCAGGGCATCGCTAACTTGAAGGTCACCATCGGCGAATGGACCTTCGAAGCAAAGAGCCTAACCGATCATCGGGAGGGGGAACGCCAGGGAGGTTTGCCTGGCCAGAAAGTCGATGGCGGCGAAGGTGGCGTCCGCATCGGTCCGATGGACGAACACGACGCTGATGATGAGATGACAGCTGACAATTTCGAAGGCTTCGACATTCAGCAGTACGCCGATGTTGAGATGATGGTGGACGAGTCTGAGGAATTCGACATTCAGCAGGCCGTGGAGGTGAGCGTCCAGGCGGTGAATCATCGAAGCGCCGGCCATTAACTCGGGAACTGGGGCTTTCCATCGCCGTTGCTGCCAACGTTACCATAGCCGCGCTGGAACGGTACGGCCTTAGTGAGACGATGCACATCTCATCTTCCCAGTAATGGACGTTCGAAGTAGGATGGCGATGACGACGGAGAAAATCACAGGAAGCAAAGGGCTGGACATCGATGTACTCTTAGCGCAGCTGCCTCTCCGGCTCTATCCATAGAATCTACACTCACTTGTCTGACTCTGATTTTCTTATCGTTTGGTTCCTCGGTGGTGCTGCCTATGAGTTACATCTGGTGCTGGATGTACAGTCGCCATACGTGATCACTAGCTACTGTTGAAAGCCCTGCCGGCGATTCGTGAGCGTTCCGGTAGGCAGGAGTTGATCAAGTCCTGGTCCCTTCCGTGTCCAAGTCCAAACCAGCGGTGTCTTACAAGAGGGTGGGTGTAGGTCATGCGAAGAGGTTGTTCCGGATCGTTGTCGTCGGAGTGGCGTGATTCTGCAACGAAGACGAAGGCTACCCCATCGGATCGAACCAAGGCATGACTTTTCGGATAGGGTAACCAAAGGGTGTGAGGACCCTGGATGCGGGCCCTTGCCAAATTCATTGGTACACTCTGTCCGGGAACTCCCTCTTCGGGTTCGGCGCAATCCCTGCGCTTATCCATGGTAGGTATTTCTCCTCATCCTAGTACTCTACCGCATTTAACGTCTATGAAATACTACCCTTCTCGTACCGGGCTTCTTCTCTACGTCAAGTAAGGCTTATCAGGCAAACTCATCCATGCGATTGCTGGCACAGCCGGCTTCACCATTTTCCCAACTGACGTATAGGGTCCCCCGACGGCTGCTCGGGTTTGACGAGGCTGGACGAAGCCATGACCAAAGGTCTTGGCCGGCCTGGCCGTACGAAACGATATTCCTCAGCTAGGTAATGTGTTATTCAAAGGCCGAGTCGACTTCAAAGTTATCTGTCAGGGACCTAGACGATGTCACAGTAGGTCGGGTTTATGGTCTAGAAACCCTGCGTCAGATATAGGAAAGACCGAACCACGCTGGAGGAATGGCTGAGACGGATTTTGACATCGTCCATTTTCCGGACAAACCTGGGTACGTCTCTGAAATCGAGGGTTTGATGCTGGGAATAGTTCGGCATGAAGCAGGCCTCAGGATCCACGGCGCGGCGGCCAACAACAGTGGTATGCTTGCTGCTTTTTCCTTCTATGGATGAATCGCGGATCGTGGAGTGGGGACGGCTGGGACTTTTATTCTGGGGCTTGGAGGATGCTTTCTTCAAGAGTCTCAATCGCAGTGAAGAGTGATTTGATGCATGGCCGCGGGTCATATGGGAAACAACGGCGTGGGACCTTTGCTTTGACGATTCGCAGAACAATAGAAATAACGATGGCCATTCTCGACCTACCAGCTTGGAGTCCAGATTATCTCTCCATGGTTAACAAGGTGTAATACATCAATGTCAAGCTGACGGAGCTGCTGCGGACGTTCTCCTACCGAGCGGCTCACGACCCGTCACTGATTGGCCGGAAATCAGCCGTGGCAAAATGCGCAGCCTCTAGGCAGCAACGAACGTCCTTCCTTGGCTGTCGACATCGGAGCCTTTTGTTCCTACGACCTACTAGTTTGTTTCGCCTGAACATTACATCCGAGAGACCGTCAGAGGCTGCAGCAGTGGAGGTCAATTACGCAAGGAATGTCCCACCCACTATGGCAGACTCGGACGTCATGTACACTTTCGGGCCAACGCCACCCACAGACGCTGCACTTGGTCACATGGTCGAATATTTCCTGGGGCCAGTGAACCCTTCGAACCTCAGCCTGCATAGTTTTGCCCTCGCAAACTGGTACCGTTTCAACCATTGCATGGCTGATCCCACCTTCCGAGAAGAGCTGTCGTCGTTGCTTTCGGATGCACAAAAACGTTCATACACCCTGCTGTTTGAGTGGTGGACTGCAGCCCATCAGGAGCCTGGTGCTACGCTCTACGCTCTGTTCGAGATAGTATCGGAAGCGCAGGACCTGGAAGCTGTCATTGACGAAGATGGATGGAGTTGGACAGACCTACTGCGTTTTCTACAGCTACGGGAGTGGCCGAAGAAAGACGTGTATAAGCCGCAAAAGGTGGTCGCGAACTGCCACGACTATAGCGACGTGATGACGGAACTGTACTTTGAAGAGTTCTGCTGTGCACGATTCACGGTTGATGCTAGATTGAAGAGGCTGAGGAAAGACGCAGCTGTAGCCGCCTATGTGCAGCAAGCGGCATTCTTTTGCCATCATTCTCTGCACCTGGAGGGTTTTCCGCCGCAAGCACATGTGGAGAGCCTAACGATGGGTGTGTCTCCCGAGGACACGACTACCAAGGTGACAGACCCCACCGGAGACCGGATCCAGAACGCGAGCGCATCAATCACCGCCGGACCTGCGGTGGAGAGCTGCGCTTGGTTGGATTGGAAAATCGGAGCAGCAGCCACCAAGCTAGACCTTCCCTACTATCTCTGGGACGCAATGGAGAGCCGCACCGTAACGTCCTCCGAGCTGGTTGATGTCGTACCGTACACGGCCATCAGCCATACATGGGGCCGCTGGGCGGAATATGAAAAGCCCAAAGTGAGAGTCCCGGGGATTCCTTGGCCCATCTATCGCAACACGCAATTCGACGTAGCTGCGATTCCGGAGATGCTCTCGCGCGTCCCCACCAGCGACCCTTTCGACGCGCGGGGTGCACGCTACGTATGGTTCGACTTGGCATGCATTCCCCAGGAGGATCACGACCCGATAAAAAGCCGGGAGATTGCGCGGCAGGCGAGGATATTTAGGTGCGCTGTGCACGCGGTAGCATGGTTCCACGACGTTGACAACTTCTCTACATTACAAACCATCCTCCAATGGATGCTGCTCCAACTTTTCCTCGTGCCCGTCAGAAGAGATTCGGCGCGCGAAGCGAGCTTGGTCACGGAAAGATTTGAGAGATTGCGATTGGGCTCTTCCAATCTCCTTGTGCCCAGGAAAGGTCCGTTCCGCTTCGACGGAAGACTTGGCGTACCGAATGGGTGGTTCACTTCGCTGTGGACGCTTCAGGAGCTCTGCCTTCGGCCGGATATGTGGGTGTGCTCTTCCGATTTCAGGCCTTTTAGCATCCACGAATCCACGGCGATGCCCTTGAACGGGTTGATAGCCGTCTATCGCGCCTTCACCGCGCAAATCCTATCCTCTCTCGACCCTCTATGGAGAAATTTCGATCACGAAAAGCAGCATCACCTTGCGCTATGGGAGTTCGATCATTGGTCACAAGAAACCGGCATGGATCTCCTTCTAGACATGCGCAGGACTGACGTACTTGCGCTCGGCGACAGGAGGGAATGTACATCGCGAAGGGCGGAAGCGATCATGTCTGTTCTCGGAGTGACGGAATGGTATGCAGGCGCTTCGGTAGATGCAGGTGAGAAGGATATGGTATTGGAAAAATATCCGCTCGAGTTCGTGCGGGAATTGCAACAGAGCATCTCCGGAGAGATGTTCACCGGTGTGAGCAAATTTTCCGCCGTCGACATGCGCAATCTTTCGGAGACGGTACACGAACCGGATCCCACCGACGTCCACCTGGCTACCGAATGGATGGGCCTCAGAAAAGCCGGATCCTTGCTCCCTTTCCACCGGACCGCCGTCGAATATGTACCTACCCGCTCATGGGCACATGAAGCACACGATGAACTCGAATCTCACTCTGCAGTGCAGCACTGGCGAGTCGACACCTCAGGAACCATTCACATCCCCTCGGCGTGCATCCTTGCGGCATCCGATACGTCGGTCTTCGTTCCCGAGCAGGTCGTTCCGGTCCAGTTCTTTGGATTTCTCATGACCGCGCCGTCGATTCTCGCTCCGGTGAGTGGGGGGCGCGAGTACATCGACCTGCAAAAGTGGATCGTGACACGGCCGTACGTAGCCTTTGCGGTCGTTGTCATGTTCAAACGGATGCCGGATGAATGTGACAATCGCCGGGTGGACTACGTTACAGGTGTTTTGATCGGAGGGCTGGATCGTGGCAGCTTGCGAAAGATTGGTAGCTTTGTCTCGGAACCGTTCGATCAGAAGATTTACTTACCCACAGTGACCGCTGTCGGGTGGGCCGTGCAGTAGACCATAAGCACGATATTGTCGGAGACATCGGCGCTCGCTCGAGAATAGCTTCGGTAATGATACTTGAATAGGGAATAGTATACTCGATTCGTGACCGTGAATCCGTGGTCTCGCGCATTCTACAGGTGGGTAAGGCAAGAAAATAGTCCCATCTTGCGCTGCTTAGGCTAGCGGTATACGGTCGCTCTCAACCCTATCTAGGCAAGAAAACGCTAGGGTCGAACTGCCTGGGGCATGTTCTTTCGCTTTTAGGCCTATCGACAAGCCTGCCGATTTGGAAAAGACTGTGAAGGATACCAAGAGGTAAAGGGGATAGTACGAGGACTGGTGCGCTTTTGTGGCCTAGAAGGAGCCATAGCAAACCATGTAATGTGAATTCAATCACGCGAGAAGACATAGTTTGGACAGATGATTCCACAACAAGCTCCTACTCTTGAAATAGTTGCGCTTGTACTATGAGGTCACAAAACCACTCGCACGGCTACGAATAGCGCGAGGACTCCCATGGTATGGATCGGAATTGAAAATGTCCATGCTTTATTTGACGGGAGCTCATCGGAACTGGCGTCCACTGCTTAGCTGATCAATCCAAAAAGCAAAATGGAGAAAGTATGATAGAGAGCACTCGCAACCCTTTATCCATCTTTTCATGTCGCCTCTATCGTGAAAAAGTCTTGTCCCCCCCCCCCTAAAATCACTCTAGCATCGTTCAAGCACGCCAGCCCTGCATTCGAGGCGAAACAAGAGATGCCTAGATCACCTCTCTTTCATACGCCTTTCGTTGATACCGGCGTTTGGGAAGATGCTGCAAGGGCGAACGACCACACGTGCACTCGAGGGAGATGTCGGCCCGCTCGCCTCTTCGTAGGTCATCGCTCACGTTGCGCAGCCGGGTGTCCGAGACGGGCCTCTCGGAATCGTGCACCGACTGCAGCTCGTTCCGATCAGCATCGCAAAGCATGGCCATCATGGCCTGGATGTCCTGGGTGGCCCCCGCCCTGATGGCGCATCGGAGGCTGCAGAGCAGGTTGATGTATACCGGCCCTGCGTGCGGCTTGCGAGCGGGGCTTCCCAGCTCCTGCAGGAGCAGGTGCGTGCACGGGATCAGGGACGATTCCGTGATCCAACCAGCACCTACCAGGCAGCCACCGTTGAGCGTGTACACGGCGTGCAGGGTTCCCGGTGGAAGATACACGGCATCGCCAGGAAACTGGACGAAGATGAGTCCACACTCGGCCAGGGGCATCACGCTGGCGTGTCGCTGCGTCGCGTAGAATCTGTCGAAGAGGTGGAGGTTCTCGGGGGTGGGTGGGTAGACCGCCCACAATTTGACGCAACCAGGGCCGGCAACGGCCAGGATCGAGATGCCGTCATCTGAACCGGATCAGCGAGCATCCCGCGTGAAAGAGCACTTCGGACCAACCAATGTGCAAGTCGACCAGGGTAAATCGTGGGGTGATGTCGACGCGCTGCTCCAGCTGCCTGGGTCCGAAGAGCTCCCGTCCTACGAGTAGCCTGTCGGGGATGGAGATGGTGGTGTCCATGCCGGCGTCGATGACCAAGAACACGTTCTCGGGTCGGTTGGCCTGCATGCTCGCCCTCAGCTGGCGCACAGAGCCAGTAGGGCTGCCCGACGCACCGTCGACCTGCTCTCCCTCCGCCGACGCTTGGCTGCGAACGTCGATTGACCGTTCCACCACGGCTTCCAGCGATCGCCTCTCGATGTCCTCCGGAGCCGCGATGCTCTCGTCGACAAAGACCACCGGTCGCTCCGTGTTCTCCGGCCACGGCGCGGTCTCACTTTTGCCGTCCCAGAGACGAGCTTTGCCCGTCACCATCGCATCCACAAACGGTGTGACCAGCAGCCTTGCCGTCCTGTCCTCGGCGTGGAGAGACGAGACCAGGGAAGCGACGCTGGTGGCACGATTCGCGAGGGTGTGCATCTCCGCGGCCGTGAGGCTGCGTCGCAACGTTAGGGGAGCGGGGGCCGGAGGAGGGCGACGGCCCGTGTCCACACCTCGAGCTTCTGCTTCCGACGTCCGCCTGCGTTTGCTGCCATCTCGCGGCCTCCCCGAGACTTGCCGCTCAGCGGGGTTGCTTCTGTACGGTCTGGATGTGCCGGTCATGGCGCGGGTGCTGGTACTAGTAAGCGTTGGATTACGATCAATGTACGCGGTAAACTAACTGCGGCTCGAACGTGGCTTACATGTACCCGTTGCTCAGGCGCCTTGGCAGATCTTCCGCAAACGGCAGAGTTGTTTCCCCACGACTCGTTTGCCGTTTCGGGAAAATGCGCTAGGCTGGATGGGTTCTACACCAATGCTACCAGCCTGTTACTGGTTAGAACTGAGTTCAATGCCATGGGCGACGAGGGGCAAGGCTCTGTTCCCGGGCACTTTGGCCGGTCTCAGTATATGCATCGAGCTCCTGCCTAACCTAACGGATAGTTGGCTTTAACTTCTTATTGTGTATGGAGCTTTAGGCCTTGCAGAGCGTTGGCGGTTAACCCCACCGTCAGGAATGACTCCCCAAATGCGATTTCGTTTTCGAGCGGCTCTCGACCGAGCCGTTACTAAGCGGACAACCCGATGATTTCACCGAGCGGAACTACCTTGCAACAAGGTAAAATGGGCTGCCGCTCGGGGTCGCGATCCCGTCTTCGAATGTGATATTATCTGTATCGATTGTTCGTACCACGCCGTGGGTATATAAAATTCTGTGTGGTGATCTATCCAGTTCAAGGCTCGCTAGTCTTGACACCTTCAACATATATTCTTATGCGTCCCTAGTTACGCATAACAATCGTCAAGTCCTCTTTAGCCTAAGCGTTTTGAAGAATTGGGTGAACCTGATTTAGTCCACTAATAAGCAGCTCAAAGATTTGCGTACAACAGGAACGGTCGGAAAGGGGCTCATATATATCGTTAAGGATAGCGAGACTGATCTGAACAAAATTGATACCGCAGTATGGAGAAAGGCAACGGCTTGATACAATATGATGGAGGACTTTTTTGACTATGGGTGGGTAGTCATGTCCACTGGGGCCATGCATGGGACCATACGGGAAACCTTGCTAACTTCCCACCGACTGGGCTCATCGTCTGGCTAGAGAGTAAGGATAGATTCATTTCCAATTCGCATTTCCGCGAGACAGACGTTGCAGTCAGGATATCACGGTACTGGAAGCGAACAGTTTCAACATCGACATGGGCGGCTTGTCTAATCGTGATTACGTTAGGGGTGGCAGTTTTTACCTCCTCAATGCTCCAGTGGTAAGTGATTAGCTGGCGCTAACGCAGGGTGGTTGTCCTTTTGCTCAACACCAACCATCGCTTGGGCATATAAATTCTCTAGCAAGAACACCGGCCGACCTAGCCACATTTATCTCCTTTACGGCCGATAGCGTCCACCTTGGAGGGAAAACTCGGCCTTCAGAAGCCCTTCAGCTGGCGGATTTCATCGACGTTCCTAGTATAGTTCCTTGGGCTTCTCCCGCTGAAGCGCTGCTCGAGATTCATCCCCGCGGCTCGCGGACGCTTCCATATCGAAGTCCAGATCTTTCCTTTCCCGAGCATCTGGAGAATACGAAGAAGATTCAGAGCATCCAGAGATTCGACGCTGATGACCACCATGTCTGGTGCACAACAGTCAGGAAATTTGTCGAGCTATAGTTGGATGATGGAACAAAGTTGCCTTAAGGCTCGTCCGCTAGGTATAGGATAGATAGTGATTTTGAAATTGCGGTCGATCCGGATAGGTAACGGACAATCCCTTCCGAGCATTCTTGCGAGATCGAGGAAATGCCGTTTGATAGTATACGCTGGTTTCTGTGACGGCGCTTCAGAGGCGCTCGCTGGGTCGTCAAAGTCTATTATTCAAATCAAGTAATGATATAGACGAAGCTGCGAAATTGTAGTAGATATAGCTGTTGATGGTGGTTTTGATACGGCCTCAGACAATGCGGGGTGCTTGGTAAGTGGCAGGGATTTATATCCGGACATTTCTTGTTACGATTGCCATCTCCAAACTCACCTCAAGGTGCATGATTTATCGTGGACTACTACCAAATTCGGGCTGATGTCCTTCTTTCTCTCTCAAGCGTTCTCGCTTTCAGGATATCCTACCCATTTCACAAAGCATTGGAACCCTCCTCTCGACTTTCTACCTTCCCTGCAGCTCCTCCACCTCCTACTGGCTGTCTTCGAGATCTATGAGCCCCTTAGCTAGTGGTTCTACGACTGTCGCAATACAGACTCCTGAGCAACCAGGGTATTTGATTAGTCACAGAGAACAAAGTTTCGAGTGGTTAATACGCACTTTCGCTTGCTTCCAAAATGTACATGCTGGGCTGTAGTATATCATCTGAGTGTGAGGTCCAAAACTTCAATTTCACCAAGATCTAGATCATTCAGGGGAGGAATTGCCTGGTTAGTCAGACCTTCACTAAATGTGGATGACAATGGGGTATCATGACTGGCAGGATCCGGTCCTATTTGGGTGATGTTTGAACTGGAGAGTGTAGAACGGTTAGGCGTTTCCTGGGAACAGTTGACTGTACTTTTTCAGTTTGATCGTAGTGTGTTGTATCATCTCCTGGAGCTCCTCACCTTCCAAGGCGAGATCCACGACTGACATCCGATACTAGTGAGAAGGCCGTATACTTGTATCCAGCTCGTCTATGATAACAGAGTCGGTGTCCGGCTCATCGATCACGGCAAAATCGAGGTCAGATGGCTGTGGCAGAGCCGGATCATTTTTCTCAATCCAGGCACTACTTTTGAGGGTACAAGGACCGATGCATCCGTTTCTCAGGTGGTAACCTCTCATCGTCGAGACAGTAGGGACAGAACCCCAAGGTTGCGAGAGCTCCACTGTAAATAAGAGATCGAAGTAAATCGAGAAGTTATCAAGATCCTTGAGATGGCAGAGGAGTCGCGCCTACTACCACCGAGCTAAGCATCTTCGCCGAGTCGGTTTCCGCATTAGTTTAATGGAAGCGCAACGGCTAGAGCTCGGTCGGCGAGGAATAGAGCTCTGGATCGCGCGAGCGTGTGTCCGACGCTGCGCAGACGTGCGTGCTAGCCGGGATAGTAAAGACGTCGGAGAGGCGGATGGGCTCAAGGACTGGGCGCTAGAAGGAGACGACGCCGGCTATGTTGACGCGCCTACTTTCCTTGAGGAAACTTTCTATTCTTTGCAGGCGGAGGTATCTCGATGGTCTAGCCGCCGGTTGCTATTTCGGCTTCTGCTTCGGCGCGCAGCTCGGCGATAGACTCGAAATGCGCGACCAGGTCGTAGAGGATATGGATGGCGGTGGTAGACTTGGATTATTGGCACAAGGAAATTTTTCACCCTGTTATTTTGGTCTTCGTTTGATATTGTAGTCATTGAATATCCAAATGGACAGTGTGTGCGATGGTGCATCACGGTTCCTAAGCTACAAGTCAACAAAGCTGCTCGACGAGCTACGGGGGGAAGGACCCGTTCATCTATGACGCGAAATCTTGGAGAAACTATGGTAACGAAATCTTGGGAGCTAATATAATGTCTGCCTGCACAAAGTCTCTGGATTGTCCGCTTTTTTGCAATTGGCTTCATCATCTCTCCGTCATATCACATATCCTCGCTGAGTCGATGACATAATAACGTGCGCTGAGGTAATTCGCGCGCGATTACTCTTTCTTCCACTCCCCAAACGTTAACCTCGCAACACAACATAACTTTCACAACACAACGCAACCTTCGCGATACAGTGCAACCTACGGCTATGTCTATATCGCCGACTACTCTGACAGCGCATCAATTTATCACATCGCCTTCAAGCTTCACAGATCCGCCGT
>Ga0247757_10000988_pt1 | contig 20967 bp, 9 predicted proteins | sample UWRJL126311R4_FD_180929 | JGI IMG/M metagenome (GOLD analysis project Ga0247757, IMG submission 180929) | Plant litter microbial communities from Arlington Agricultural Research Station in Wisconsin, United States - UWRJ-L126-311R-4 | ecosystem: Environmental > Terrestrial > Plant litter >...
AGCTTAGAAGACCTATTAAGAGAGTCGATTTTATAGAAATAATAGATCTAGAAAATCTAGGAATAACTATAATATAATGGGTACTAACCCTAATACTAATATTGGCATGGTAATAGGTGCATAGGTTAAATCGGTCTATAGCTACAATAACTTTATATAAGAGAAGACGATTGATTATTAAGAGAGAACTATAGAATGGCTTATATATATAGAAAAACTCTATAACGCACGGAGCGCCAGAGGCTATAGCGCGTAGGCGCTATCACGTGATACTAGTTATATAACTCGGAAAGCTGCTAGTATACTGGTGGAAAGCCGCCAGTACGCCGCCGGAAAGCTAAGTAGTTATATAACGTCAGCTATATAATTCCAATAACTAAAGAATTATACTAAGGGATTAGATAATAATTAGTAGGATTATATAGAAAGTCTAATAATTATAGAATATTATAAGTTACTATATTAGGATTATACTATTAAAGGATATAGAGATTATTAGGTAGTAAAGGATCGAGATAAATATACTGGCCTATACTAGAGATTTTATTATAAAGATATATATTTAATATACTATATAGTAAAACGAGACGCTAGATAGTTCCTAAGCGAACTATATTAACCTAGGAAGGATACTATAAGGATCGCGATAGCTAAGATAAAAAACTAGAATATTACTAGATATAGAGTCCAGCTAGTAAGGGTATATAAGAGACTTAAATAAATATATAGTATACCTAGACGAGCCTAGCAGGATATGCTAGTCGGAGATCATTGCACCGCTGAAAATGTTTGATGGTGGGTCGGCAGCAGCTCCGTAAGGAATGCCGCCCAAAGATTCTTTCAGTGATCTCGCCATTGGGCACCAACACGTAGTCTTGAATTTGTGGATCTACTCAAACGGTTTAAATATACTTGAGTAGAAACCAATCCTGCCATCGGAATATAACTAGATTGCTGAAGCCAGGTTCTGAGTGTTCTTATCCCTAAACGCTATAGAAAGTTTACTGTTAAGGTGCCGTGCCTTCTCCGCCTTCTCGACCACTTTAATGTACCTTATTCGTTCAGCGAACTTTTCTCGGTCCGACTCCTCCTCACGATAAAACGGTCCGTCCATCACGGGCGGTATAATGGACAAATCCTTGATAAATTCGACTATCTCCTAAGGAGTAATAATCGCATTCTCCCAGTCGATCACACTCTGAATACGGTACTCGGAATCTATAAGAATATTGCTTTTATATAGGTCGGTGTGAATGATCGGGAAGGGGCCTTCCTGAAAGTAATAATGCTGCGCGAAGTTCAAAAGTTTTAACGGGAAGTCTTTGATGGACTTTAGGATCTCGGCAACATGCTCAGAGGGCGTCCTTTCTCGAATAGTATTTTCGTTGTAAGGAAACTTCGCTCCTTTCGCCCAGGCCTTGAAAAAATCCGCCGCTGAGTCAAATGGGCCTCCTATTCCAGGTATGGGGCCAACAGAGTAGGTTCCATCGGAGAGTCGGATAACGCTTCCGATCCTCGGAAAACGTACTGATGCTATTTCAACCTGGTTTAATGAGCTTAATATCACATATTAATCATCTACTACGTACCTGTATTCTAGCCATTGTAGCATAGAATTACGCCTTGAACCGGGGAGGGGTTTTACCCTTATGTACATGCCATCCACCGAAAGAATCCATAGCTGTGTCTGCTGGAATATACTCCATAATCATAAAAGCAACGCCAACGTTATTATTGCAGCTAGGCTCGTACGCAAATATCTCTGGAACCGGTATCGCTAACTATTCCCGGATAACTTGAATAGTGCAGACCTCGTGTATTAGACGTTGAAGTAACTCTGCGGTAGTATACAGTTGTAGTGGTGCCACCCAACTAGTTCTATCGTGAAAGTCGAGCCGCCGAACTACGTGCAGTCCGCCCATATTGTACTCGGAAGAGAGCTGGCAACCAATTTCGCCATCATGGTTCGTAAGCATCCGTTTTACACCGATCACATATTCCTGAAGAGCCTTCCAATTAATAGGAGGCAGTAAGCATTCGGCGTTGATATCGCTCCTCCAATTCAATGGTTTAATATCTGTGGTGTTGCGTTAAGAGGCCATGACGGGAGTTCTCCAAACAATTCTACACAACAAAATTCCATAAGTTAAGGTCGAATGTATGGCGGGTAGTAAGCCGGACGAATTTAATCCGGACCGACACTACGCCACATAGGAATTAGTACACCCATTAGAACAATCCCTTATGCGCTAATCAAGGTAGAAGCCGGCAAACGGTAAATGCAGGCAAACCGCCTCGATGGATACAAGCGGCTTGACACCGTTATTGCCTGCCTATGGCTTGCATGATAACATTCAGCATTCAGGCGCCATCGGCCAGTCCGTGTGCGCGGGGCAAAAGGGTCGACTCATATAAGACCGAGAGACCTCTTTGCCTGCCGCATCGCGCGTCCTTCAAACCTATATATGCATGGCTCAAGATCGCTACATTCACCCACATACCACCCTGCTCACTCCATCACCTACCTGTGACCTGACATTCTCAATCAGCTCTTGCGCCTCCTATCCGCATTCCTCTGACCAACCCCTTTTTTTCATCGCTAGCTACTATGGCGAGTATTCCATTCCACATTCGGATCTGACGAATAATGATTATAATTCTCCTATATTACTAGAGTATAATCCTTAATATTAGGTTCCTTATAAAAGAAGTATTCTTTTATATTATAGGTAGTACCTATAGCTATGTATTCGAGCGTAGAAGCGATATAAAGATACTTTAGTACTATTATAGGGGTTTCGCTATAGGTAGAATAGCTATAATAGGGTTTCTCTTATATAGAGAAGGTATATAAGTAGGTAGTACTCTTATTAGTTATAGTTTAGTTGGTTTAGTTATAGAGCTTTCTAATACTTTTATTTATTAAATAGGGTAATAGGCTTACTTAATACTTTAGGGCTAACCTATAGTAGCTTATAAATAGATTTATTCTTTAACTCTCTTTAAGCTATATATCGCTTAGTAGTCTAGAAACTATAAAGTAAGTAATCTAGCTTATTAATAAACTAATACTTAGTATAGTTATACTATTAGATCCTTAAGGGTGTATAAAGTTATTGAATATTATACTTAAATAGATTAATTAGTAGTATACTAATATTATATCGCTATCGCTAGCCGAGTTAATAAATAATCTTAGTATAATATAAAAATAGGTATAGGCTCCTATATTAATATATAGATAATAAGGTAGGTTAGCTCTATTTTAGCTATACTAAGATAAGGAAGAGAATAGGTATAATAATTTAATAATACTATATAGTATTTAAACTTATTAATATACTAATATTTTACTAGGGCTAAGGTTCTACTATAGCTTTAAAGGAAAGGTCTAATTATATAATAAAACTATATAATAAAAGTGATTATATAATAAAGTAGTCTAGTATATCTATCTTATTTTATAATAGGCTTAACTATATAAAAAAGAACTTTTTATATATAAATCTTATTAAATAGACTAAAAGTAATATATAGTTAATATATAAAGCCTAGTTTAGTTTTATATATAGATATATTAAGCTTTAAATTTATAGAATATTTAATAAGCTATAATTAAATATATATTATAATTATAAAAAAATCTAAAATTATAGAATTAAAATAGAGCTAATTTAGTCTATATAAATATAGAAAATATTTAGAAAAGATAATAAAAATAGAAATACTAGCTTATAAAAGTAGATAAGTATTATTTTAAAATTCGGGATTTAAACTACTAATTTAAGGATTTAAGAATTTAAAATTTAAAATAAATAATATATTAGTAGTACTTATAGTTCTATTAATTTATTTTTAATTTTACCTATATAATTATATAGACCTATTTTTATATTATTTATAACTTTTTTAATAGTTTATAGAAATGTCTTAAATCTTGAATATAAGATTAAGACTTTATAATTTATATTATATATATATTATAGCTAAATATAAGTACTAAATAAAAAGTTATAGATAAGTAGATTTTTAGTTTTTTTTTCTATTATATTTTATAACTTATATTCCTTTATACCTACTTAATAAACAGGATTACTAATTATAGAACTAAAGTTCTAGATTCTATCTTTAAAATTCTTATTTAGTTATCATTATAGCGTTAAAATTGAAGTAGTTATAGCCTTTTAAAAATGGTATTATTTTTGATTAGTTTTTTTTATATTACCCTACTATATATAAACTCCTCTATAGTTCTTTCTATAGAATTAATTATCTACTTTTAAACCTACTTTATAGCTATAGACTAATTTAATCTATATATCTATTACTATATTAATATTAATTAGTAGCTAGACTATAAAAAAGCTATAGATTAGTAAGGAATATTTAATAGGAGGAGTTTCCCTAGTTTACTAGGACTTAGCTTTAATATTAGAAGTAATTAACCCTTAATATCCTCTCTAGTACTAGCCTAAAATAATAATAGTTAGTATAAAGAATAGAGACGCCTATTAAAGACTATCTTAATTAGATAGTATCTCTTCTAAGAGAATTAAAAGAGATCTAATATAAAGCTCCCTAGTATTAGCCTAGCCTAGAAACTAGATCTATATTAATTATATAATTTATTTAACTTATATATAACCTAATAGTATATTATAATATAAAGAAATTTAAATATACCTATAGTTTATATTAGAATTATATAGCTAATATTATATAACTACTTAGCTTTCTAATAGTATACTAGTAGCTTTCTACTAGTATACTAGTAGCTTTCTAAGTTATATAACTAGTATTACGTGATAGTACCTACGCGCTATAGCCTCTAGCGCTCTATATATTATAGAGTTTTTCTATATATATAAGCCCTTTTATAGTCCTCTCTTAAATAATTAATCATCTTCTCTTATATAAAGTTATTATAGCTATAGACTAATTTAACCTATATACCTATTACTATACTAATAGTTTATAAACCTCTATATATATTATTCTACTAGGCTAATATAAAGAAGAATTTATATAATAGTTAAAATAATACTTTAATAGAATTAATTACTAAATTAAGAAGAGAATAAAGGAATTCTTTTAGAAATATAGTATCTATATAGTATATAGTTAATAAGGAAATCTAATAAACTAGTTTCTTAACCTTCTTAACCTAGATAAGTATCTATTATAGCTAGAATCTAAACTTATTATTATAATAAACGACCTAGCCTTTATATATTAGTAAATAATAGAATAAAAAAATATAAATAATTCTAATAATATACTAGTACTAGTACTATTACTAGTATTAGTATTATTATTAATATCTATACTAGTATTACTAGAATAACTAGTTTCTTAGGATATAGAAATTTATACTTTTACTAACTTAGTAAAGTTATATATAAAAGTAAATAAAGGAAGTAGAGTAAAAGGGTTTATTTTATAGAAAGAGAGCTAAATAAAAGCTATATATAGAGGTATAGAAGCGAGTAGAGGAAGTAGAGTAAAAGAATTAATTCTATAGAAGGAAAGCTAAGTAGAAGCTATATATAGAGAAACTAGAGCTCTTAGAAATCTAGTTCTATAGAGAGAATAGAAGACTAAGGATCTAGGTATTCTAAGAAGTAGAAGACTAAGGTTCTAGTATTAAAATTAAGTCTCTTAGAGGGATAAGCTAGAAGTATATAAGGAAGAGCTACGTATAATATACCTAGGCGCGATATACCCCCTAGGTAACTAGGGTAAAGCTCGAGTTACCTAATAAGCGTTAGAGCTATTAGTTAGTATACCTACTAACTTAGCTACTAGTATAGAAATATATAAATAGACGCTTATATATACCTTCCTATTCTAGTAACTTCTATAAATATACCTCCTATAAGTTACCTTATTTTCTTACTTTTCTTCGAGTTGATTTCTATACTCCTATAGAGTATCTTTTCTATCTATTTTCTCTTACTATAAGCTTTACTAACGTATTTATAGAAGAATAAATACTTAAAATCTACTATAGTAGTATATTAAAGACGCTCTTTAAGGCGCCTACTAAAAGGTGGCGCCGCTACTAAATCGCCTACGCCTAAAAAGGGTAAAAAGAGAGGGCTTAGCCACCTTAAAAAGGCTTATATACCGCTACCACCCTCGCTACTACCATCGCTATTACTACTAAAGATACCTAAAACGCCCTCCTAGTATACTATAGAGCCTAGAGTACTATAAAGTATTCCTTATTTAGGTTATATTAAGTCTATACTCGCTAGCTATTCTAATAGTAAATACTATAGTATTACTAGGAATACTTACTACTAGTATTACTCTAATAGGTATAGATATATTCTTCTATAAGCTTTATTCCTTATTATAAACTTATAAAATATATTTTAATATATATAGGCCTTTAGTAGTACTTAAGTATACTTAAGAATTTTTTAATAACTAAGAATACTATAGAGCTAAAGGTAAGTTTTTTAAAATAGTATTTTAGTATACTATTACTAATTATTTCCTTATAGAAGGTAGAGGTAAACTATCTTTAGATAGTTATATACTCGCTCCTTAAAAAAGAGGAGGCTCGCTTTATATAGGAGGAGGAAGAGAAAAAAGTAAGGGAGGAGGTAGTATACCTAGAGAGGGAGGTAATACGCCTTAAGGAGAAGGTAAGGGGTAAGTTTTTAAATAAAGGAGCGCTTTTAAGTAGGGGAGCGCCTTTAGGCGAGGGAGCTAGAGATAATATTCTTAAAGGGGTAGTATTTTCTAGTAAGGTAGGTAGTAAGGCTTTTAGAGGAGTTATATCCTCTAGGGAGTAGGAGGATAAGGCTCCTAGAGGGATAGTATCCTCTAGTAAGTAAGAGGAGGCTCTTAATAAATTAGATAAGGAGGCTAAGCATCTCCTCTATAACTATAGGAGCTATTACTAGTAGTTCCTAGATATTATAGGGGTAGTATTTAATACCTTCTTTAAGTAGGGGGTTTAGGGGGTTATATCCCTAGCCCTAGGTTTTATAAGTTCTAAGGGGGGGTCCTAGGGGGTAATATCCTTAGGGCCTATTAATTTAACTATTCTCTACTCCTTTCTTCTATTCTAATTATATTTTAATATATATTATATAAGTTTAATTACTATATAAAGTGCTAGAAAGACTATTCTAGTAACCTTTTAGTTAGACTATTAGCTAATATCTCGCTTATTAGTATATAGGAAACTTAGAATAAGCCTTTTATATACTCTTAGCATAGCTATATATTCTATATATTAATATAGCGTAGGTGTATATTAATTCTCTTATTTATACCTATAATAAGTCGAATTATTTAATAGTTATTATAAAATACCTCCTAGGCTACTTCTAAATTAAAGGTAAGCTCTTTAAATAAGCGTTTAAATACTATTATTTCCTTACTAATATATTCTAGAATAAGGAGCTTAGCTTTAGTAGTTAAAGTAGTTACTATAGGCTAGTATACTACTTTCTATATAATAGGCGCTCTAAATAGCTTAATTAGGTAGTTATAAGAGGAGTATCTTGATTTAGAATTATTAGTAAAGGATATATCTCTATATATTAGGAGCTTAGGTTTATCCTTATTACTAAATTATAGGGAAAGAAAGCGTATTCTATATAGGTAGACTATTACCCTATTCGCTACGTTTATATAAGCTTTACTTAGATTTATTAGAAAGTATAAAAGCTAAGAAGCTATAAATATAATATTAGGCTAAATTATTATTACTATATATAAAATAGAGCCTATATACTCCTAGTAGTCTTTAATTTAACTTTAAAAAGCTTCCTTAGAGTTTTTTACTAGTTTTTCTACTAATAGTAGCGTCTTAGGGAAGCTTATACTCTTAGTAAGGTCGAACTTCTTTACTATTTTATTAATATAGAAATTATAAGTAAGAGTAATAGTACGCGCTTTTCTATTATATATTACTTAAATACCTAGAAACTATTTAATAGCTCTAAGCTTATTAATTTTATATAATTCTTTAATTCCTTCTACTATAGCGAGCGCGTTAATAACGTAATTCCTATAATAAAGAATAAGAATATTATTAATATAGAATAGAATAAGGATTTAATATTCCTTATTAAAGAATAGGTAGGGCTTTTTCCTACTTACTTCGAGCCCTAGGCTTTTAAGAATTCTAGAGAACTCTTTATACTATAGTAATAGCGAGTCTTAAAGCCTATATAGCGCTCTCCTTAGCCTTATATACTTACTAAGCTGCTTAAAGCCCTTTAATAGTTAGTATATTATATCTAAGTATCCTTAGAGTAGTATATTAAGGAATACGCCTATAATATTAAGCTAGAGAATCTCTAAGTTAAACTTAGCTATTATTACTATTATAATTCTAAAAGATTAAGCTATAAATATTACTATATAAATTAAAAGTAGGGAATTCTTCTTTTATAGGTCCCTTTAAACTACTATTTATACTTTATACTTAGTAAAGTAACTATTTTTATTAAACTTATAGGTAAATACTTACTTTAGGGGGAGAGGCTTTTTAGTACTCTTATTATAATTAATTACCTCCTTAGTACCTTTTTCTTATAGGATATTATACTCCTTATATATAGCTTATCTAAATAGGTTACTAAGAGGGTACTTTTCTAGCTCTCTCTAGTACTATAGCGCTTTTAGAAGCTAATCCCTATAAAGATAAGCTTCTATTATCTTTTCTTTTATCCTTTCTATAGGCTTTAAAGCTACTCCTATAACTAAGTTTATAATAAGGAGCTTTAGGTTACCCTATTATATATTCTACGTATATAGGAGATAGGTATTTAAGAAGATATCCTATACTCTACTAATAAATAATAGGCTTAGGGTATATACTCCTATACTCCCTATACCCCTAAGATTACTATTATTAAGATCCTACCCCTTTTAATATCTACTTAAGCGTATTAATAGTCCCTAGATTTTTCTAGTATACTTATATTTTTTAGGTATATTAACTACTTTATATAGTACTCTAGAGGCTAGAGCTCTATATTAAGTAGTAGTTATAGAGTTTTTTAGCTTTATAAGTATTTTTATAAGCGCGTTTATATACTATAGAACTAGATTTCTAGGGTCGTCTACTCCTTTAGAGGGTATATTTAACTAAGGACTATTAGCCTAATCTCTTATTCTAGAGGCTCCTAGTTCTAGTATTTCCTCTAGTATATAGAGTCCTATATACTCCTTATACTCTATATAAGTTCTCTACTAATTACTAGCTAAGCTTTTAGTATATATAATTACTATTTCTCCTTCTATAATAGTATTAGGTTAGCCTTCTAAATACTCTATATTATAGAGATTAGTACCCCTAAGTTTACCCTCTAGCTAATACGCCTAGTAAGCTTCCTTAAAGTATATAATAGTTTATTTAGGCTCTTACTTATATAAATTATACGTAAGTAGCTCTAGTAAGCCTTTAAAAGCTTCTTTTATAATCTTATACTTATTATATTTATAAAATAGGTCTATAAACTTAATAGTTTCTTATTTTAAAAATAATAAAGCGTCGCGTTCTCCTTTATAGAAGCGCGATTTATTAAAGGTGATATTTTAAATAGTTATTACCTAGTCGAGTATAGGAATCTATATTCTATATATATTTAAGGCTCTATAGCCGACTAAGTAACTAATATAGCCCCTAGGGTTAACTTTAAAACCCCTTTTATCGCGCCCTACCGTCTATTCCTTATTTAAGGGGTAGGTATAGTAGCTATATATATATATACCACTCTAGTTAGGTTTCAGGTCTATACTAGGGTCCCTAACTAGGTATACTATATTCCTAAACTATAAGTCGAGTACTTTAAGTAGCGTTTTATAGTTATAAATACTTAAAGGGCTTATATTATAGAGCTAGTAAGTAGCTTCTACTACTTCTAGGTAGAGCTTCCTAGGTAGATTTATACTACCTCTTATTTTAATAGACTTAATAATTACTTCTTTCCCTATTTATTCGCTTAAACTATTAGGTTTATATATATAAGATAGTATAGGGAGTATAGTAATTCCTTTTTCTATTATCTAAAAAATAAACCTCGTCGTTCTATACTATAAAAGAGTTATATTCTTTCTATCTTATATAATCTCTATAATATAAAGCCTATAATACGCTCTTAAAAGCGCGTTAAAGGCTTCCTAGACTCTTATAATTTCGTCTAGTATTTTACCCTAGAGTAGGTATATATAGATTCTACTACTATAATCGTATTTTAAAAGTATAACCTACTATTTATATAAGCGTTCTATAGATATATTAAATAGGTCCTATATAATACGCTAGTATAGCTAGGGAGGGCGCTCCCTAGGTTATTAAGAGATAATATTACCTATATAAGTAGTTATATAGTACTCGTACTTAACTTAAGCTATACTTTTAATATATATATTATATATATTTTTAACTAGTACCTATAAAGCCCTAAGTCCTAGGTAGCTAAAATATATATACTAGAGCTCCTCTAAATTAGTTCTTAGGTATATTACCTAGGAATAATACTTATAGCTACTAGGAGTTATACTTATTATAGTAGAGTAGTAAGAAATATTCTTATATTTAAGGAAGTATAGATTATACTTATTAATAAGCGTTACGAGCACTATATTATTAACTAGCGTTCCTATATATAGTATATAATCTAGTTCTAGATACTAGGCTCCTCCTTAAAGGAGGCGAGCTTCTAAAACGATATTTATATAGAATTCTTCTATAATAATAATATTCTTAAATATTAAATCTTTTATTAGGGGTCTATAGGCACTATTTAGAATATTCTTAAATACCCTAGTATCTATTCTAAGGACTATATAGGCTATAGTTCTAGCTTCTATATACTTTACCTCTAGGGTCTCCTTAAATAAGCCTAGAATAAAAAGATCTACTAAGTTAACTAGGTATATAGTAGATTTACTATCTAGAATAGTACTTTCTAAAAAGGTATAAGCGTTAAATAATAGTAAGAATATACCTTTACTAGTATTTTTAAGGAGTAGGGGATTAATAAATATAGTAGTTATATTCCTTAGCTATTTAGGCGGAGCTACTCCTCTTATTATAAGCGCCTTAGAATTAGTATTCTATTCTATTTTATTAATTTTTTTATATAGTATTTTCTATTCTAATTATATAAACTATTCCTTTACTTCCTTTCTTATATACTCTTTTATAGACTTTTTATTAGGCTAGAAGCCTATAATTATAGTTTTAATAGCTTAGTATTCCTTTACCTTCTATAAGTACTTTTTAGTAGGTCTTCTATAAGGGTAGGTAGCTTTTTATATATTCTTATTACTATTTAATTACTTATTCGATTTATATAGCCCTATAATAGCGAAGATCCCTATATTACTACTAGTAACCTAAGTCACGCACTATTAGAGTAGCCTTCTAAAGATTCTACTAACTTCCTATAAGCTAAGTAGGGTCTTATTAAGTATAGAGTCCTCGATCTAGCGTAGGAATATTACTCTAGCCTACTTAGGGGCTAGTTTAATAGCTACTACCTCTAAGAAGTCCTTTATTATAAGCTCGCCTTCGACTTCTACGACCTTAAATATATATACCTATAAAAATAGCTCGCTCTACTACTTATACTATACCTTAGAAGTACTCCTCCTATACTTAGCCTTCTATAAATAAGCTCTATATTACTTATATATATAGTTTACTATAAACTAGGAAGAAGGAGCGAGATTATACTTAAACTTCCTAATAATTATCTAGAGTATTACCTTACTATTAAAAACAAGCTCTATTATAATAGGTTAGAGTACCTCTTAGGCTACTATAGCTCTAACCTAGTTTATTAGGTTTTCAAGTTTTACTACTTTTAAGCTCTATTTACTAACTTAGAATATAAGTTATACTTAGGTAGCTTCCCTATTATTAGAAGGGTATTCTTTATTAATATTTTTAATATTAGGAGCGTCTAGGTTAACTTCTACCTAAACTACCTTTTATAGGGCGTGTATCTAGAACTTGGTATACTAGTCTAGCTAGCTCGCGCTATCGCGTAGGAGCGTCGTCGTAGAGGGCGCGAGCTCTAATATCGTCAGGTAATGTTAGAAGGAGAGGAGGGAGGAAGGAAGTAAGGACGAAGAACAAGCTTCTAAGCGCTTGTTTTATATAGGCGAACACCAATCACTCAACTTAAAGCTCGTAGAGAATCTATATCTATAGAGAGAACCTTCCTACATTTAAAGAAGCGCTAGGCTTATAACTATAGGAGCGAGCAGAGGAAGCAGAGTAAAAGGGTTGATTCTATAGAAGGAGAGCTGAGTGGAAGCTATATATAGAGGAACCGGAGCTCCTAGAGATCTGGTTCCGTAGGGAGAACGGAAGACTGAGGATCCGGGCGTTCCAAGGAGCGGAAGACTGAGGTTCCGGTATCAGAATCAAGTCTCTCAGAGGGATGAGCCAGAAGCGCGTAAGGAAGAGCTGCGCGCGATGTGCCTGGGCGCGACAAGAGGAACTAGAGCTCCTAGAGATCTAGTTTTATAAAAAGAATAGAAGACTAAAGATCTAGGTATTCTAAAAAGTAGAAGACTAAGGTTCTAGTATTTTCAGCGATGCACGTCGATACAAGTACGCAAACGGAATCTGCCGCTGGTGAGCAGTGGGTTCGTTCTGGTCGCCAGAGGAGGCCCTTGAGGCCAAAGCCTGAGCAAGATGAATTAGAGTCTGGAGGGCTGCGACTTGACTTCATTCGCGATATTGAAGAACGCTTGAATGGCAGGCAGGAAAGTGTCTAATTGGAGGTGGTGGAGCGCGAAGGAAGTAGCAATGGAGCTCGGCGTACGCCATACGTTTTATGTCTTTTAGCCTGATGTCGTAATTCTATTTGACCGCCGTTTAACGTTAGGTCTGCTCTTGCTGTGATGCGAAACTGCGTGCGAGTTCTAGAGCAGCTTCCGCATCTTTCAGTCTCTCCAGAGACTTGAGGAGACCGTTTGCTGCATTTACCACTCTTTCAATGTCCTTATCCACCCGTCTCAACTCCTTGGTTGATTGCTCTTCGCACTGTTCATCAGCGAGCGCTGCCTTGACGCCTTGTCGAGCGCAGTCGGCTTTGGCCAAAAAGTTGCCGTCGTCCTTCAGTACGGCGACCCATGTTTTTTCCAAGCCTAAGGCCAGGTCCATTGGCCAGTGATCATGAAGCTCGGCGGCGGTGTGTGCGACCTTCATTAGCGCCCTGAACTTCCACCACAATATATAATCGCAACAGAAGAATACACTATCGCGACTATAGATATCGGACCAATCCTCTTGAATGGGTAGCTATTCTTTATAAATATTGTCCTCGGCATTACTGATAGGTACTATCGCCTCGTCCTACGGAATCATTTAGCCTTGTAAGGATAGTATAGTCCTACGGCAACCTGACTTCCGTCGTGCTTCCGAGGAGCCACGATGGCCCTTTAGTTTATATTGCGTCTTTGTCTTTTTCCGAGGATTCAATCCCTCCATTAGTATACGTGGCCGCTTCTTTAAAGCTAGACGACGAACCTTGCTAGGACCATCAGTAAGATCCTGAACCTCGGCATCTTCCTAGACGGAGCTGCAGTTCCTCGGACCACTGGCGTCATATCTTTCCTCGTCATCTGGGATAACATGAGGGGGATTTTGGCAAGTCCTCTGTAGCATGGTGCCTTTTGCTGCGCTAATGCCTCGTCGATCGCGTCGATCTCGTCGACCTGGTCCGGCTCGAGTGAAAACATCTCTGCCCCAGACGGCGAGGACAGAGGCCTGCATAAGAATGGACATGGCAACTTTGGTTTTGTTGGGCATCCTGAATCCAACATGCTGTTTTCGGGACTGCGATCTTGCAGAGCCAGATCCCAAGAAATGGTAACCGGGACACGGTATTTCGCGAGTACATGAGATATAGAAGCAACAGGAATGCGCCCAGTGGCGCGAGGAAATAGGCATCCCACTCGTTGCCACTATGGAGACCCAACTTTGGATGAGTGTGGAATCCACGCATCCTGACGCTTTGCGGCTCACTATGAGCAGAGACCTCCACATCGGACAGATGGACGTCAGTCCCGGAATAATCACAATGGTAGGTAGGCGGACCAAGGCTGCCTTGTTAGGCCAAATGCTAGGCCTACACGAGCGGATTCCCGCGCACAACCAGGTCCATCTGTGGACTTCACCATCGCTGAACGGACAGGATCCAATCCTGGTGATTGACTGTGAAGCTCACGTGGCTGCCTCCTCACGGGCCAGCGCACCCGTGGTAACTGGACGAAGTAGTTCGTGGGAGTTTTCCGATATGGATAGGCAGAGTCTGTGCGGTCTGCTTTGTGACAGAGTCTTTGGGATTTTCTCGGGGCTCGGTGGGCAGCGAGCAGTCGCCAGAAGTGCCAGCGCGCATCCTACTCGTCGCGGAAACGTCCTCCGACACCTTCGACGAGAAGATCGCAGAGCTCCGAGCTCGATCGCTCCTGTTCAACGCCCTACGAGGTCTGAAGGAGTATGCAGACGAGGCTGCTATTCAGCATGACATTGATCTCCACTTCCCGAGCGTTCGTGTCCTCGGACTGCGCGCGTCCACAACACCAGCGAGACAGGCTCTCGCGCTGAAGCGAAGGCTGTTGCTTATGTCGAACGAGGCCCAGATCTCGCGCATGACGCAGTCATTCAACTTCAGCTTGTCCCATATCCAAACGCTCGCAGAACGATCTATTGATCATCTCTTTGCTGAGGGCTCGACGCCTTTCTCTCTGGCAAGCGCGTCGCGGCCCCAATGCTTCACTACTACCGTGTTCCGTGACTGCTTGCAGGACATCCTCACTCAGATGCCTTCACAGTCATGGCTCTGGCATGTCGTCGAGCCCCTCGTGGCCTCTGCTCTTTTACTAGCCAGCTACCCACCTGGCGCCCACCGTAACGTACCCCTCCACACCCATTCGCACGCTTTCCGCTAATTTCAATAGACTTTCAGCCGGCCTTCCTGTTCGCAACGTATTTCGCCGCGACCTGCCGCTCTGCTATCGCCGACTATACAATTCACCGAGACGTGCAAGACAAGTTTTTGCATAATGTTCTCACCGACTTCGAGCTCGGTCTCTACACATCGCTGTCTGCTGACCGCACGCCGTCTGAAACATATCGGCGCCTACTGGAGACAATGTATCCGCATCTTGTAGGCTTCAAAAGTAACCGCTCATGCTTCTGTTGCCTGATGCGAATGCCCGAGAAGGTGCTAGCTTGTAGGCATGCCCTTTGCGACGTACGCATCAGAGTCTATGGAGCAAGATCACGGTCGGAGAAGAATATATACACGGTGAAGGAGTGCATTCTCTGTGGATCGTGCTATCAGAGCTCGATCTTCCACTTTGTCCCGGCCACCGCTGGTGTGCGCGTACTTAATCTCGACGGAGGCGGTGTGCGAGGGGTCATACCCTTGGTGCTCTTGAGGGAATTGGAGAAGGCAATGTCTAGGTTGGCATGTCCAGTTCAGGACTATTTCAATTTTGTCTACGGGATATCTGCGGGTATGCAATTCCCTCGATAGTATATCAACGTGCACTGACCGGTGGCAGGTGGTCTCGTTAGCATAGGCATGTTCTTACTTCGGTGGTCCGCTGAGGACTCCTTACAGCGGTTCGAGGATGTGGCGCGCAAGACTTTCACCAGGCAGAGGGACAGGGCAAGCCCCCTGGGCAAAGTCATTGACCTACTGATGGCTTATATCGACGACGGCCAATACAGTCCCTCCGCAATCGAGAGCGCGTTTCGATTGACAGGCGACTCTGAGATCCAGATGTTCAACCCACTTCGCAATAATACGAAGGTTGCGGTCACGACTACAACGACCGATAACTCTGCACCTCGCTTAATCATAAACTATAACGGGGGAAGGCGACCGGAAACTTCCGGTAAGGCACTTGTGACCTACGGCACAACACGCGGCTGATAATGAAGGGTATGAAGTTTTACGCGCCGAGCAACCTGAACACGATATATCTCTAAGCAAAGCGTATATTCCCACTTCCCCCTATCGTTGCGCTTCACTAACGTTAGCAGTGCTTGTTGCACCTCGGCTGCACCATAGTTAGTTCCGCTGCTCGTCTAATTATCCCTCTTCTCAATTATCGCAGGTTTTTCAAGCCCTGTAAGGTACAAAGTCTTGGAATATTCCAAGACGGCGGCCTGTAATACAATAATCCGTCCGATATTGGCCAATAGGAGGCTCGCTTCTTGTAGCCCCATCGCAAACAACCGGATTTCCTCCTTTCGCTTAGCACTGGTACTTTCGACGGTATAAATCGCTCGCTCGCAGCACGGTTCTACAAAAGAATATTCAAAAGTTGGCTAAGGTCCATAGACACCAAGATAATTTGGTAGAAGTTTTACAATTCCATCCCACCCAAATACCAGCATAGATACCACCGGCTTAATGTCCTTCTACCTGGGAACGAGCCACTACTTGATGACGTTTCTAGTATAGTCGGGATGAAAGAGCAAGTATCGCAGTCACTTGCTATAGGGAAAATTCCATTAGCCGGTCTGGTTGATTATATACTCTCCTCGATCTTTTACTTCGAGCTCGAGGACTACCCTACCTATACGAATAGCGCGTACGACTGTGCAGGATATATTCTTTGTCGCTTAGATCTACCCGTCCGTGGCCGTCGATTCCTATACCAAAGACTAAGCGAGACGTCGTCCTTATTCATCGTGCAGGGTCGTACTGTGAGATGCGTCCAGTCTGTGCCCGAAAGCACCCCGCCTTTCAAGCAGCGAGTCAGGTTTGTTGTTCAAAGCCTTGGTGCGAGTATTGCTATATCTATACGAGGCCTAACTAGCACTACAAGGCTCATCAGTGGGTTCCCAACCTCGGCCAGGCGCTTAATTGAGGCACAGGAACTTGACTGCCCTTTCGGTACCGCCTCGCACTCTGTGCCCGAGAAAGCCTTGCCCTCGATTCCATGCAAGCGTAAGAGCTCGGCGCGAAACTTGGGTAAGCGCTCACGCCATGCTGCGCCCCCGGGATTCATTTGACGGGATGTCGTTTCTTGCTTCTTGACTTTTCGCTCTACCTAGGCTTTACCCAGCTCTTCTAAATACAAATGTGCCGCTGATTCCTCGCGCCGTGCCTCAGCCTTTTCCCACTCGTGATCGTGATCCGCATCAACACCTTTTCTTCTCCTTCTATTTCCATCGCCGCAGGGTAGTTGCTCTTGTCGTTATCGGCTATGGCTCGCTTACGAGACATGTTCATGTACCTCGGACCGTTCAGAGAGAATCTGTTGAGAATGCTGCGACCATTCGATATTGTAAAGCTGCTAGCTACTATACATACAAGACTGACTCGATAGGAACGCGATACTCATATAGACATATTCGACGAGATATTCCAGAGCTGGAAGACGAAGCCGCTATATGGTGAACCGGTCCTTGACATTCGAATATCTGGCCTAGGCCTACACCGGCTCGAGAATAGGCTATCAGATCCAATCGACTATATACGTCGCTTTGAGAACCGCCAGCGAATTAAATGCTACTGCCGCGTACGATCCCCTGGGAACTGTAACCCTGGGTCTCAATCCGAGTTGAGATGCTCTGTGTCTACGCTAGGTGCAGCGTTAGGGTGGAGTCGCTTATTAGATACCTATGATGACATTGAAATTTCATCGACGCCTGATCCACTGGGAACTCATAGTGTGAGGAGCCCTGTGTATCGCATCTACTTTGCTGAAGTCGACCAGCAAAGTGCAACACACCAATACACTGTGTTCGTCCAGCCGCACGACCGAAGGAGTGCGGTGGGTGTGGGTGAGCACCGGTGAAAGCAGATTTTTTGGTAGCAGTCTCAATTATGTCTCTCTAAGTCTTGTTCTACACCTTGAGCTCCTGCCAGGCTTCACGGTAACCACACATCCCGTGACGTTTATCGGCCGGCAAATATTCATAAAGCGTGACCCATTCAGAATCTTTCTCCGCGCTCTCCGCCTGGGGGACTTCTCGCCCTGCACGATCGAACGTCTTTTCTACTGTTTCCTCCTCCCGAGGCTGTTCCACGATCGTTTTTAGTATTTGTGTAAATTTCTTTAGTTTCCCCATTAGATTGCCAGGAGGTGGGCATAGAGGCGGCGGAAGGAAGAGCGTAATGCCCAGTTCGTTATGCTCCATCGATTTCACTTGGATTCGGTGTCGAGACATTAGTTCGGCAAGTTTGGTGACTCGTTTACAAAGCAGATTTCCGGCGGCCAGTACACGGAGGTTCTCGTCTTGTTCGCTGTCGTCGAGGATTTTAAGCACAATTGAGTTGTTGGGCACCGCAAATTTGAGAGCAATGTCCGATTGCCACCGAAACTCTGGATAGCTTGGATACATCGCAGTCTCTGGCGAAGACTAGGAGCGTGACAAGAACATTTGTGTCGCCCGGCGGATGTAATTTACATCATCCGGTGTTTTGAATACTGTTCTCACATTCTGTTTTGAGGCTTAGATGACGAGAATGGGCCAGTAATCGGAGAGCAGAAACCGGGGTTGAGTGGTGAAACCAACATATAAATAGCCCCCTCCAGCCCTCCAGAGCTGTCAGTGTAGGCAAGAGTCAACAGCTATCCCCCCTAGCTTTTCTGATCCTCTGTTTCCATTTTAATCTGCCCCAAAGCGCAAAATGAAGCCTTTTTTCTTTCTGATTGGACTATGTGCCTCTCAAATCATTCCATTTGACCAAACTCTTCCTATCCTTGTTGCCCCGGTCGCGCAAGTGCAGGCGGGACAAGAGCTGCATTACCAGCTATCAAACTTCCGCAAGGCGACTTGCGTAGCGACGCTGAGTTTCCACAACTCCACGTTTCTGCCACTTTCGGCTCTGGCTGTGCCAGAAGATTGTGCAGGCGACCCAATAGCTAGAATTGCGATCCCCCAAAACGTCCCAAATGGCACGGCAGCGATACAATGGTCAGCGAACACTCGACGTGCTTATTCGCGGCGCTTACTTCCAACAGGCAATGCTCCGGAAGCACGGGCATCTCGGTGGACTTAATCGCTATCAGTGGCGGTACAGGTGATTTGGACGCACTTCTGTCGGAAACTCAAGACATGTCTGTGGCGTTAGAGTGCGCTGCCGATGCATCTCATGCGATGGATCGGACAAACACCATATGCCGTACTCTAGTGCCTAGGGGAAGCAGCACGCGGCCCTCGGACCGAGATGGGATCCCCATCAATCACTTTCGCCCAATTGGCAGGCCTGACAATTAGAAGTTATCGCATGTAGATCGGGTTCCTGTATAGTACATGCAGTTCAACTCTAACGCCTAAATACACATAATTTATCGTAGATTATAGCAAAGAAAGTTCGCTTGTTTTGTGACTCAGGTTCTGGGATTACTATGGTGCAAGCTCTGTAGTTCTTTATTCCGTTTCAGCAACCAGACTGCTACTGGCGGTGGGTTATCTTACGTACTCGTCGGTGCTTGAGTGGATAAGCTGGGTAACGCTAGTATTGGCGGCAGAAGGAAGGTGTCCACTGGCGGTAACATAATATGCACCGACGGTAACATTAGTGTTAAAAAACTGTCCGCCCTTGGTGCTCGATTGCGTGAGCGGGATGTTGGAGCCAGAGCAAGGCCTGAGCGCAACTCGAGAGCCATCTTTCCAGCGTTTTCTTCGTTCCGGCGGTCGTCTGGCGACCATTCAACTTCGCGGTTTATCCGAATCACTGCTAATATAACGTTGGCTTCTAGAATGAGACATCTTGTTCACGGACAGAGAGAGTGGAAGCAATTAGCTAGGCGGCTGTAAGATGAATTTCTTATATCTATAACGCCCTTAAAGGGTTTTGAGCGCGAAAGCGAGCGGCAACTCGAATTATCTACGACTGTAACATGATAAGAAGACTAGAAAAACCTCACTGCTTGCGCACTGACCACTAATCACTGACCGACTGACCACTGACCACTGACCACTATCCACCGATGAATTACTTCTGTCTCGCTTAAACCCTCCTTAGGTAAGGGGCTCGTAGTAACACCCAATGAGCAAAGCTAGAGCTAGGCCCATTGTGTTCGCGCGGGCTGTATCTCCACGGTTGACCAGAGATATCGGTGGCACGATGGGAGTGGAAGAAACAGAGAAGTGCGACCGCGAAGGCAACGTGCGCGTGTTGTTGCCCGTGGGCCCTTGCGTTAGAGTCAATGTTGTATTCGACAATTCGTATTTTGGTAACTCGCAGAAAGTGGGCGAAGCTGCCGTGGCAGCTGCAAAAGCGTTCTGGAGGAACTCGTTGAACGCGCCGCGGGGATTCAGAGCGAACACCATTCCTGCCTGGCAATGGGATCTCGGCATGACCTGCGCGCAGAAAACCACTGAGGCTCGGAGGAGACGACGGGATATTCGACGCGGAATATGCCAGATATATTTCGCGGATTGAATTGGTCAAACCCAGTGTCGTATCCGCCGCTTTTGCGACATGGATGCCAGAAATCGCTTCTCGTCAGCGTGTGGTTCAGAGCGAGGAAGTCGAACGCTACGACCGCGCCTACTGGAGCCTCCACCACGGAAGGAGAGAAGGTGAGATCTCCTCGGGCCCCAACAGTGACAACAGCCCAAGGGCCGGTTGTGTTTTTTGCGGATGATGGCCAAGATCGAGACGTTGATGAAGTGGAAGTGCTTGTTGATGCGGGAGGGGTAGCTCCTGTCCAGCCTGTAGGCATTGCGACGGCCCCCCAGGATTGGTGGTGCTCAGAGCATTAGTCGAAGTGACAAGCCCAGGATAGGTTGAATTCAAGAAAGGAAGATGCATGAACAGTCCTGTCGAGGAAAGAATTGCGCCGGCAATACTACATGGTTAAGTTTCTCTCCATAGCGTGTTTTGAAATGCAGTTACGCCGTCTAGAAAAACTATCTTACTATGAACCTATTCTTATCAAGATCACTTCGCACCCTTTGCTTTTAGCAGCTTCACCACCGCCTCGTGGCCTCTCGATGAAGCC
>Ga0247757_10000989_pt1 | contig 20964 bp, 27 predicted proteins | sample UWRJL126311R4_FD_180929 | JGI IMG/M metagenome (GOLD analysis project Ga0247757, IMG submission 180929) | Plant litter microbial communities from Arlington Agricultural Research Station in Wisconsin, United States - UWRJ-L126-311R-4 | ecosystem: Environmental > Terrestrial > Plant litter >...
CACCCTGGGACATGTGGTCCAGCACCCCGGCGGCTGGCTTGCACAGGCGCTCCCGCACGCCATGTCTCTCCTCCACGACCTTGTTCGGTGGGTCCGTCGATCCCTCCGCTTCGCGCGCACCTCGCGCGTCTTCCTCGCCTTCATCACCGACTGCCTCGTCGCCGCATTGTGTTGGCTTTCCTCTACCCAGGCGCATCCGTTGGTGCCTTTTCTCTTCTGGACGTCGTGCATCCGGCCACTGCTGGCGTCCGTTTTGGACCTTGTCTTGCGCGGCGGGGAGGAGAGGAAAACATTGGTGAGTAGAACCAGGCCCAGGAAGAAGCGTCGCGAAGCTGACTTGCTCGACGAGGTCGCCAGGACCGCGGCAGACCCCAGCGTCCCTCCTAGCGTCTCTCCTGGCTCTCTTAGCATCCCTCCCGACGTCCCTCCCCGCGTCGGTCTCGCCAGCTCTCCCTCGTCCCCGCCTCGCGGTGCCTCCCGCTCGATACACGACTACCTGGACGCATACGTATACGGGCGGCAGGGGGAGGATGGGACCGGCTTTGGCAGTTGGAGTCGGGACGACGAGAGCTTCATCGGCTCGGCCACCTCAACCAACCCCTGCCTGCGCGCCCTCGGCCACCGCGCCCAATCCATCGCGCTTGACAAACACCGCCTCAAACGCAAGAAGGAATTGCCCCGCGGCAGGATGGGAGACTGGAGGGAGGATGCGAAGAGGCTAAAGGTTGTGCGGAATGGCTTCGCTCCCGGTCCCGGAGCTCGGTGCTCTTCTGTACATAGACTCGTAGGATAGGTACAAGTAAAGCAAGGCGAGGCCGCCCTGCGCCCTATATGTGCAGTCGCGATGTATACGTGAGAGGAGCGTGCGAGCTTTCCACCACACCACGCATGCACTCCAACGAGCCCACGCCAATGTGCGCCGCCCCGGCTGCAGCCCTCTGCGGTGCCGAGCCATCGCATGGTTTAATAATATATTATCGTGGCGTGAAAATCGGTCCGTGCTTACCCACCAGCGCTGCGTGAATGGCAGGCGGCCGAGTCCATTGGCTCGCCAGGACCGGGGATGGGGCCGTCCGGAGATGCTGGCGCTCCCAAGCACGCCGGTCCACGTCAGACGACACGATCCTCTCCGCTCTCGCGGACCGGGCCGTTTCGTGGACTACCCGCCGCAGTGCTGGACGCTCGTCGTACCGTTAGGAGGGCAATACTCCACATCTAGTGGATGACTAAAGAGTCACCGGCGCGGAAACCAATACCCGATGGCCTACTGACTCTCGGATTCTTTTCGGCCAATTTCAGAGGCTTTGCGACTCAACTTTTCTCTCCATTCGTTGGCCAGTACTTTTGGGTCAATGGCACTGTCGAGGCGCGAGGGTCATAGGGGAAAAAAACAGTATCACAACAGCCATCTAGCCTCACCTGCAAGATGTTTTCAAAGTATATAGAAGTACTTTATAGGTGATATGTAACACACAGCACGTTAGAAGTGATTGCAGTAGAGCCCTTTAAAGGACAGTAGGGAGGCGCCGAATACGATCAGCCAATACTGTTGGAACGGGCTGGAATAGGTCCTCTTAGGGCATATAGTATTGATGGAAGCTGCAGCGGAGTAGCGTACATAAACTATAAGATACCTAGTTTTCTTCTTATTCTAACGAAATCTAGATGCGCTATATATTTCATAGGGCGAAGGTTAGTAGTTACGTACCCTACTTAGGATAATACTGCACTCCTCTATAGACGAGGATAGGATACCTTACGAAGGTAATCGTATAGGGCGTTGGGATGGTCATATACTTATAAATATAAAAATTTATACTAAAAAGCATGTGTTATCAGCGAGAAAAAGAACGACAAAAAATAACCTTTGTCAAGGGTTCACTGTCATTGCAGCGACGTAGATAAGAGAAACCAATATAGGAATGAATACACGTGTATGTATCATGTATTGCATACCAAGAGATAACTTCAACCCACCCCTACTACTGTCGTTCATGAGGATACAAAGCAACACGGTTAACACCGACTAACAGTAGTCATGAATGCAAAAAGTAAAAGGGTTTATGTACTTTATACCATTAATAGTCATTGACCTAGGAACGAGAAATGATTCGTTCGAATAAGAATTCAGAAAAACTCTATTGGAAGTATTCATCATGGTGAGCTAACGTAATGTTTCATACAAGTTGGTACTTAGCGAGTTGCTGGAGGAAAGTCAGGAAAGAGTCCATCGCCACTCTCCAGCACAGCACGTTTCATCCCATTATCAAGTTCATCTTCCTTTTTGAGCTTCTGGTCCATTTCGATTTTGCATGTGTTACCGTATAATGCATCTCCCCATATCACCCAATTCGCATCCCATGTGTCGCGAAGACCAAATTGGTCACGCGTATACTCTTGTGAGTCCAGATTCTTCTCAACGTGGGAAGCTAGGGACATGAGTCTGGTGCATGTTTCGTCGTGTTGGTTTTTGATCTCGAGAAGGGTCATACCAGAACCTCCCAGGCCTAACCGCTTGGAGTCCCCAAAGAAAATACATGCCTGATACCAGAGGCGCCAGCCAAAACAGAGAGTATTAATCAGATGGCGTGTGTAGCGGACGTGTCTCGCCACCTCCACCTTCCACCTGTGGGTTTCTTCCAATTGCTTATCGAGGGATCTCTTTTCCTCCGACTCCCTGTTCTTTAGTCTATCTAGATTCTGTAAAGCGTCAGCCTTGAATTGAAATTGGGTCAAGGGAGCGCAGTACCTCGACGGCATCCTGGAAAAAATTAGAGAAATTCTCCCAGGGAGCGATCTGACCTTGTTCACTGCTACTCCCCGCTGCGCGAAACTGAATGTTGATGCCGAGATCTTTCGCTCGTTCCATAAAATGTTCCTTTCGCTCTGTAGGAAGTTCATCCAGCAACGAGAGGAAGATTGTTTCTGTTGCCTTACGGGATGCCTTCTCTCGCTTCAGCTCCTCCAATACCGCGTGGTGCGTCTTCGTCTTCCCTTTCTGCTCCTCCAGCCCTGCTTTATAATCCTGGAGGAGCTGCTGGTTGGTACGGTGCAGCGCCAAGACTTCATCTACTTGTTTCTGTACGCTGGACATTTTGATATTAGATGGATGGAGAATATTGAGCGTGATAGGTCGTTGATTGAGTGAGAGGGAAAGGAGGTGTTAGGAAAGGAGGAGCGTCCAGGAGTCTTATATGGCGAAAGGGGGCTTGGCAGTCGTGACAGTGTCACCGGGGGAGAGAGCAAGCGAGGTGGGACAAAGGCGCTCAGGCAACCGGAACACGGCATGATTTAATAGGGCGGTCCTTTGGTCTATCAGATACTGCTGGCAGTCAACGTCGCGCCCGCCATGTCCACAGCATCTATGCCACCCGAAGTCGACGCGAATACCCGATTCCAGGCTCGGCGTGACCACTGGAAACGGTACGTCATGGAAAGGACTGTGGAAAAAGTCTTGGGGGTGTTTTATATGGACACCGAACTCTGCATCTGGGTGCACGATAGCAACGAGGACGACGCCGAAATGGTGCCAGAGCAACTCTGCATCGTGGGCAGCCGCATCGAGACGGATGCGGGTACCGTAAAGGCCGACCTGGCCAGCGTCCACAAGATCACGATAGAAAGGCAGCGGCCCACGCGACCAGTCGGCGAGGAGGCAGCGGACACCACCGTGTGCTTGGTTCTGGATGCTGGCAGCCAATAGCGTCCGTACATTACAGGGCGTACTAACATGCAAACCACGAACTGGGAGCTGGCACTCAGCCGGGTATGGCTCAGGGAGAGGAACAAGAAAGCCCGAGGGCTTAAATCGGATGTTGACGGTGGTCTTCTTCCCGGCTGTGCACCCATCGACCCCGCGACCATCCTCGTCCTCGCATCGTCAAGCGGTATGGCTGCCCACGACCCGCAGGTTGTCCCTTATTTCGTCTGCCAGATGGCTCTGGAGAGCCTCACGGTGCAATTCCAGGAAGAGCACGAGCGCATCTGTAGGGATCTCGTTGCCAGCTACGAGGGAAAGATCAAGGACTTGGAAGAGCGAGTTGGCACCATTCAGACAACACCCTCTCCCCCAAGCGATCCCAACAAAGAGAAAGACGCTGGTGATTTCCGTCGACGACGGGCAGACGAGATGAAGTCGGGGGGTGTCTACCATGTTTTAATACTACCGAGAAAAGTAGATACAGACAAGCCTAAGCTGCGCCGGATCAATCGAGCTTCGCTCCAGCTCGAAACGAACCGGTATACTTTCGACCATGTATTTTCTCCTGACCGTTTTCCGCAGCTTATATGGATAGATCTCTAGAGTGATATCCAGAGTCTCATTGGCGACGCGTTCAACGGTGTTCAGGTCATGATCACCGGATACGGCCACACTAATACTAGATCACCCTTCCTCATTCGGCACCTAGCGCTCAAAATCATCGAGCTCTTTTTCAAGAGGTCGGGTCAGCACGTGGTGGGGCGTTTTCTGGAGGTTCATGGAGACGAGGTGCTCGATCTCTGCACGAGCGAGAAACAGCTGCTGGAGCTCAAGAAGAAGGTGGGCGGTTGGGATCTCGCGTCGAAGGTGAACGATGCGAACCCAGCTGCGGACCACACATTCGCATCCTGTGAATCTGCTTCACGTGCATACCGGACAGGCCTAAAGCTGGACAAGAGAGGTGAGGGCGGCAGCAACAAGGAAAGCTCACGGAGTCACATTATCTTCACCTTGTATGCCAGCACTCCCAAAGTCGAGGAGGCAGGATGCGTCCATATTGTCGACTTCGCTGGCCACGAATTCTCTCCACCACAGTGGATGAAAGAGAGGCAGGAGGAGCTCTGGTCAAACAGGAAATCTACGGAACAGCTGATAAACTTCCTACAGACACGGAAGGAAACCCAGAGCAAAGAGCTTCTCGATGACTCTCCAGCACTGCTCAAGGTTCTATCCCCGGTGCTCACGCAGCTGGAGTCCCGCATCATGATCATCGGCACCGTATCCATGGAGGGGAGCGTGGATGACGAGGAGACGTTGTTGAAGCTGCAGGACATGGCGGATCTGGGTAGCTTTTCGGATTATCTAAACAGTTTAATACCCGGCTAACTGTTGGATTAAGTTCGGAAACAAAAGAAGCTCTTAATGATATAGATAGTTGAGTTCTTATCCCGTGTAAGCGGGTTATTCAAGCCTTTTCAACCCCATTTCAACACTGAGATGAGCGATGCGGCACGACGTTCCTGCCCACAACGTTCAGATATAAGCTGGATGGTACAATATTGACTACGCTGTCACCTAGAGATTAATGATAAGCACACCGATTCACATAGATTAGGTACAGCACATGTAAAAGAAAGACAATGAAATTCATTTTGAGCTAGAGCTACTCTATCAATCGGGCCTGTTATTGTGGAAATGAGAAAACACACCGACTACCAACGGCCACAAGCCTGAGGTAACCAATAATGTGCGGCAGGCCCCATGGCAAATGCATCCGTAAATGTCACATATCAAAGTAGCCATACATTCGTGCAGTTCTGAGTCGAACCGTATCAACCCCCTAGCTCCATTAGAGCCTATGATCATGCCACCATTCAAACCATATCCTCCAACTCACGTTTCCATATGATTTTATTTGGCAAAGAGCGAGGCGACCAAGTCAATGAAAGCTGGCATGGACGAATGCTCGGCTTCCTTCTCTGTGGACAACGTTATGAAAACGTGGCTTTTCCGAACCAATCTCACAGCCTCTTCGATATATTCGATAGCACCCTCAGGGGATTCGAATTGTTTCCTGCCACTACACACCTCGTTGGCATTTTCAATCAAGGCCTGCCGTCCAATTTTGATACCGTCGGAATATTCTGAACACACCTTTGGTAACTGGCTTGCAATGTACGATTGCTCCTTTGAGAATTTGAGCATGTTAAGGACAGCTTGTCGCTCGCTCAACGATCCGCCGTGAAAAACCTTCTTGATAGCCTCTTTTATCTGCCATTGGAGCAGATGTAAGTACCATGCTCCATGGTTGGCCGTCTTAAGCAGCTCCTGGGAGAGAGTTTCCCAGTCGCCCAGATCCCCGGAGAGGAGAGGTAAAACAAATCCCTGCTTGGACTCATATGCGCTGGCTATAAGGTCAACTTTTCTCAATGTATCGCAGACGATTTCTTCGTAATTGGTGTTCTTTCTTCCGAGGTGGCGGAAAGCAGTGTTGACCACGCCAAGGCTCTCCTTCTGCATTTGATTGAAATGTTTCATCGATTCATCCACGCGGACGTTTACGGTCGCCAAGACGTTCTGGATGGCTACAGGGGCGTTGCTAAGTGCGGCGGCTAGCGCTGGAGCGTCGATGTTGAGATCAACGATTTGGCTCTGGATGCTAAACAGTATCTCCTGACTATGGGTGGCCAAGTCGGATAGGAATTGTGGATCTGCACAAGCCCTGTCCAGGTGATCCAGGCACTTCATCGAAGGGTAGCCCATAGCTGAATGCACATAATTCAGGGTGGAATCCCATACTCCCTGCGACGGAGCGACGTACACGCCTAGCGGTAGGACGGCGAACGAAAAGACGCCGAGCAAGGTTTTAGGGCCAAAGGATCGCCAACGGGGTGCTCTAGCGGCGTTTTGTCTAGCCGGGCTGCGTCCGCCGGGTGGGGAGATGAAATTAGGCGGCACAGCTGGCTCCATTCCAATGTATACTTGGTCTGCCATCTTTCCTGAAATGTAGCGGTTGGAATCGTTTTCTGGGTCTATTGCGTTCGGATTTTATGTGTGCAGGCTGTATATGCACTCTGGCAGGGCCCAGTGGGGTTTATACGCACATTGCCCAGGTTAACACATTGCGCCTGACATGCTGCATGCCCTAAACAATTCTTGCCCATGTGAGACTGTACAAAGACAAGAATGCTGGTTTGCTGGATCACAATGCTTTGGATGAGTCACTCTGTTTGTACATGCCACGCTACAGCAAATTGGCTGCAGCGAAATGTCGTCAATGCACAAAGATGTGCTCGATGTACTCGTTGCAAGCCATTCCTGTGAACAAGTGCGCACAACCAATAGCATCAAGTGCATTACCTCCGTCCTGTCCAAGGCTTGTAGTTTGATTCTAGAGTACCTGTGGAGCCAGTCGTTGCGTGGGGTTGCAAACTTCTTTGTCTGTGTTCTGTGCTACCAGCCTATTCGGGACGGCCGAAAACGATAGGACGACATGCAACGGCCCAGGGCGGTGCGCGGACGTGCATCTGGGACAACAAAGATGACGCGTGATACAAACAATGAAAAATGCTAGTACAAGTTCTCTCATGTGCGCGCGACGGATCTTTCACTCTTCCTATCCTTTACTCTACATCACCTCAAGTAGGCCACATACCCGCCTGCCGCAACCCCGTTTTTGTTGTTCATAGCTACGCATCAATGGCAAGACCATCATCGACACCAAAACGGCGGCGTCAAACCGCGTCGCTGGAAAGCATCACCAAGAACACAAGTGAACTTAACTTGGAGCTCTCGCAGCGTTCGAGCAGAGGTGACATCACTGAACGTTGGTCTTCTCCTGAAACCCCCTTCGCCAACGAGCAGGTGGATAGGAACGAACAGACCGACACGGAGCCGCAACGGCTAAGCGATACAATGACCGATACCGCTGAATCCTACTCAACCGTGCAGGAACCAGTCGACGTAGAGATAGTAGACTCTGAACCAAATTCAACTGCGCAGAGACCACATGCTCGGAGATATTTTACGTCAACATGGAATGGAATCAAAGTCTACCTGGCCACTGTAAGGAGGCGGTGGACCAAGAAGAAATCTTTTTGCCTCTTCCTCTTCTTTGTCGTAAACTGGTCCATCGGGTTCGTTCACGCCTCCTTCCTACGTCCGTCAAACGTACCAGCACTGCAGGCTTTTAATGGCACCGTCCCAGGCTTTCTCTACGATGACGCACACCAAATTCTGGGTCTAGGACCACAGATGCCCGGATTCACCTTCCCGACCCGAGACATCAAGAAAGCATATAGGAGGTACGGCAATCAATACCATCCCGACAAGCTGCGGATTCGCTATCCGAAGATCGCCGGCGAACCATGGGCTTCTGGGATCGTCCACCTTGGGAACGATATAATGGAAGCCTACGAAGAGTACAACAAGTACCCCTGGTGCGACCTGAATCAGATTCTGATGGTTCCCTCTGACCTCAAGCTGGTGAATGGAATCAAGCTTCCTTATCTGAAAAAGAACTGTAGATGCGACACCACTTACTGGGCGTCCGAAGCGGGACAATATATGCTGATCCCGTTCTTCATGTGGAATTGGCGACGACCTCAAACTTTTGCAGATCTGAGCGGATACTGCCCCCCCTGCCACTTTCGGGCAGCAGTTGAAGCGGAGAAGAGTGCACACTTCCGTGGAATCCCGCCCCTCATTCGTTACTGCCACCACCGCTCCATATCAGCGCGGGCTTGGGGCCCAATCTATCTCTATCGGAGGCTTCTGCTGCTCACTCGAAACCTCTCTCTTCGCTATAAAAATGAGTGGCATGATCTTTCTAGCAGAGAGCTTCTCCGCACCCTATTTAATGAGCCATTCACTGGTGTAGGTGACAGCAAATGGCCCAAGGCGGAACAAGAGGAGGCGATCGCCAGTGGGTGGGCTTCTGTTGATGATTTTACTAATAGGTCTGTTCTGGCTCAGAAGGGCTTCTGTGGCGAAGAGGACAAGAAAAGGGAAGCGTTCGATGAGTGGATGAGGCGCGAGAATGAAGAGTATCGACGGCAGTTGGCAGAGGAAAGAGAGAGAGAGAGGGAGGAAGCGGAAAAACCATTCACCACCAGAATCTGGAACCGTCTCTTAAGAATTTGGAGGAGGTTGCGGACGGGACGATGAGATGGCCGGCCGAGCGAACGAATCTGAGTAGTTCATTTCCCGCAGAGCAGGAGCCGAGAGGGATGGACTGCTGAAGCATTAGTTTTTGGGAAATTCGATTTCCGTTACTTTTTTGAATTTTTTTCGGCATTTTCTGAGATTATCGTAGACCGATTAACTTTACATAGACCTGCCGCGTTGAATTTAGTACAGAAAATAATGATTCAACCAAATCTGCGGGCTCTTTCCATTTCTGCGGCAGAGGTGACGTGCACAATTTCGACACGGCCGGGCTGAGAGGTGCCTCCACTTGTTCCAGCCGAATCTTGGGCTGCTGGACTAGTTTCAATGCACAAGCCAATGCAAAGACATGGTATGAGTCCGACACAATACGAGTCTCTCTTGGTGTGAGGGAAATATTGATCCAGTCTGCCGCACATTCGTTTGACAGCGCAGGCACAAAATCCTGATCAATCCCCTGCAAGCTGCAAGAACCCGTCTGCACCCGGTACTTCTCTGTACGCTGCAATTTAGGGGTCACCACTCTATAGAGCCCATCCGGGATATTCACGTCGTAGTTGACCTTGTCGTTCTCGGCTTTAAAATGGTGGCGAAGGATTGCGAGACCTAGTGGGGACCGGAGGGATATTTCGGCAGTGCTTGGAACCACCCACCGACATTCTTCGGCAACGTGGAGGCTAACCTAGCCTATTCCATATCTTAAGTGGAGCTTTGATAGAGGTTCACTTACTGTGCCCCTTGCTCCGCTAGTGGAGGACCAAGCGCATCTGGCAACGCGCGTATTGAAGAAGCCTTTCCAGTGCCTTGCCCAGGCGCCACCGACCGTTCTTTTATCCTCGTCTGCAGCCACTATTTGTATTCACTCCACCGAAGATCCGATGAATACCGCTTCTACAAACCAGTATGTCGATGAGGGAGAGCTCTGAGGCGACATTGACACAAACGCGTGGTGGACGCAGTTTCCCACGCTTCCGCAGTCTAGCATACTAGAGGATGAGTGGACTTCCTTACAAGCGGAAGATTCAGGAGCGAGCGTATGTTCATCTTTTGCGTCTCCCACCCGTCAGAGTTATTTTTTGATACGTCGGGAAGGCAAGCATGGGTACTTGGGAAGAATACCGGCTCGTATCCGATGCCATGCGCACATCTACCGGCGGGCACGCGTCCGGCACAGAGAGTACGCTGCCTGCCTCACCTAGAAACCCGAGTGTATCTGATAGTCCGCCAACCATCTGCACTCGAGACGCTCCCCAAGACACTTTCGAAGACGCTTTCCAAGATTCTCCCCAAGAAGCTCCCCAAGAAGTTCCCCAAGGCGCTCTCCAAGACACTTTCCAAGACGCTCTCCAAGATGTCCCCCAAGACGTCTCCCGAGACTTCCTCCGCCCAACTGACGGCAGCAGACCAGAATTAGAACGCCAGGTCGATGTATTGGGAGGCAAGTCATCTTCGCGTCTCTTGTGCGCACCCCCACGCACTGACTATGCTTAGGGAGATTTGCACTCGCTGGAGTCTCGTCGTCGCCTTCCTGCACTGTGCTCCGATACGTGTTCTCCTAACCGCCATTCGAGACTTCGTGCGCCCACGCCATTGTCACCATCTTGACCGGCGACGAAGCGTAGTGCTCGACAGAGGTGGGCTTGGAACCAGGGGCAGCGTTGCTCGAGCCATCGAAAGCGGACTGCACTCGACCCAAGGAAGGACGAGCGGATGGTGCGCCCCCGATCGTGGATGGCGAGCGGGCTCGAGTGCCATGGCGAATGCCATCTACGTACGAATGGTGGTTTTTGCTGCTGCGTGCCGTGCGTACTGCGCCTCCGAACCCCAACGCCAGGCCGATCGAAGCAACTTACGTGTTGAACCCATTTATGGCTCTCTCGCCGGAAACTGGCGGCAGTGGTGCGGATGGATTCTCGGTCATAGTCTCGGTGCTGTATTTTGGCGCCGTCTGTTACTTGGATGCATGGAGGTCCAGGGACGCCATAGGCATCGACGAGCTGGGCGAGGTGCGCCTGAACCCCGAAATCTACGCTCGTCTAGTCGCGATATTTTGCAAATACCTTCCGCCCAGCTAGACCTAGTGGGAGGTGGAGACCAAGATGATGCGGTGGAAGAAAGTTGGGGGCGGCCTGCTGATGATCGCGGTCGAGTTCGGTGCCGGTGCGCTGTGGCACCTCCAGGTTGGTCTCTCATTGTGCATTCGAAGGTGGACACGGCTTGACTTGGCCACAGGATACGCTACGTCTAGGAAAGCTGTGGGGTCTGTGCTTTGTGAGGCCGAAAAGGGTCACCGTCGGCATGAAAGCTACGTTCGAGCACTTCCGGGCAACGAATTTGGCGGGGCTGGCTGAGAGCTCAGGAGCCAACGCGTACGTGAGCGCGCTCGTGGACGACATGCTCCGGCGGTTTGATAGTGGCGCTTTGGCGCGCGCAACGCACGAGCAGCCTGCGGTGTAAGCGGAAGAACGTTTCGCCATTCCCTTTTTCTTTTTTTATAGTTTTATCTTTTTTCCTTGGCCCTGTGTCACCAAGAGAAAAAGCTGGAATTCATGTAACCTAGTGGCTGGAGGCCGATGACTAGCACCGGTCCGGACGTTGTGTCAGTGCTGCGATGAGACACGGCTGGGTTGGGACCATGCATAAGTAATCAATCAGGGGGCTACGAAGGGAGCCGGGTGCCCGCTTACACGCGCCCTTTGTACTTTGATCTTCCCTCTGCTGTCTCCTCTCCCAACTCCCACCTGTGTTCGCCGTTTTCGAACACCAGAGTCACTCTTCCAACCCCTTCCCATCCATGGTCCCCAATCCTGCCGACCGAGAAGACGATGTCGACGCTGCCACCGGCCGCCAGGATGATCCACTCGCCGTACCTATGGGCGCCCCGTCTGTCTTTTCTGCTTCATCCTGCTGATTATGGTACCGCATACAAGTGGCTGGCAGACGCTCTGCTGGCTCCGGTCGTGGGTCTGTTCTTTGCCAACAATTTTCTCGTCAAACTCGCCTGCATAGTCTCTGGGATTTGCATTGGATACATCTTCTTGATTGTCGTTGGTTTCTGGACCCTCTAGCGCGAGTTGAAGCGCTGCTTCCGCCAATACCGGAGGGGCGAGGCTGGCATTACCGGTTCCAGTGGCACCGGCCCAGCCCTCACATGACCTTTTTCGACATCATGAGCAGAGCTCAGCGCATGAACATGAACAACTGGACCGGGGCTGAGGAAGATACATTTTACGCCTACACGGACTACACCGCTTACGATCCACACATACGCTACCGCGGTGCTCCCTACTAGGATCGGACACTTGCCGATGTATGGCCCCCCTAGCTACCGTTGCGCAAGTCCCGATCCATTCCCATAGGGCCGCATTCGTCGACCTTGCATCCCGCCCCGTCCCCCTTCTTTGCCTCTTCCTCTTTCATCAGGCCAAGGACTTTCATTCTCGTTGCATCTCCGGCGTCAGGGTACACAAGCTTTCCACGAGGCGATGGATACCTCTTGTACCTGCATGAATCGGTGCGCCAGCATACGAATACGCCGATCGACAATTTCTCATCCCCTTCCAAGCACTCGTTCACATTATTCGGACTTATCAGCTAATTATCAAATTTCGTTCCGATATTCCCTAGCCTGCATGCAGAAGACCATACACGGTATTCTTGCTCTTACGATTTTTTTGAGTCACGGCACGCAACGCATGTTATTCCCCTGTCCAGACGTGGCACGTTTGTACGCATGTACCGCCCCCGGTTCCAGCCAACAATACGGGAGTGGATGATGGAGCCATGCATGGGTACTTTTGATTCTCGACGTTCCTTCATAGTACACGAACAGTTAGCTATTTTCCCATGCAATAAGAATTCCGTTGCCGGAGAAACTACCCATTGTATTTCATAGTAGCCACGTGAGAAACCTGGCCACGGTATCTGTCTGTAGCCACCAACACGCTGTTGCGTCCTTCGTCCAGCCAAAGTCATCGCCATTCCCCTGAAGGATCCATCGCACATTCACGACTTATCCTTTTCCATAGCATGCCCTCCATTGTCTGCGTCCTCCTTCACATGGGAATACCCCTTTCTCTAATCGAGGACCGTGTTCTGTTGCCACCATGAATCGAACTTACAAACGATGGAAAGAAGATGCATTGAAACGTAGCCACGGTAGCCTAGAAGACAATACATCACTCCACGTCCTCGTCTGTTCCGTCGCCACCTTCAGCAGTACTCGACGTGTTGGGGAAAAGTGGCTGAGCGTCGTTCGTAACCCCTACCTTCTTCAATGCATACTTCAACCATTGCCCAAAACAGCGATCGCAGTATCTTCTAGTGCAGCTCCTGCAGTACGGGAGTGACCCTCCGTCTTCTCCTTCACCCTCTGCGACCCTCGCAAGCTTTTGAAGCTGCGCGAAGCTTTTCCTGAAACCCTCGCACTCCCTTTCTAGATCAGCGATTCGTGAGTCACCAAGAGGGCTTCTAGATTCGTAGATGTAATCTTCTGTGGGCTTGAAATCTTCTGCATCGACAGTCGGCTCTTCTTGTACGTATTCTTGCACATCTTCCTGCGCGCCTTCCTGCACGTCCTTGCCCACGTCTTCTTGCGCCTCTTGCTCCTGCCAGAAGTACTCATCCGCATATCTATCACGGTCCTGCTGAGCTTGCAGCAAGTTCGACTCCGCATCTTCCAACGCCTTGATTGCCTCGTATCCCTCGTAATGTATGGAGCTCTTCAGCAAAGGCTGTACTTCGTCTTCCAACCTGAGCTGCAGCAATGCGCGTATATCCAGCATTTCGGACGTCATGATTGTGGTTACTCTGTATTTGTCTGCTTTCGCAATCAATTGCGCCCACAGCTGTTGCTCGGCATGCTCTGCTCGTTTGGTCAACTTAAAAATCACACTCTCTTCTTTATGTAGCTTTTCGGCTATCTGGAGGATCTTTATTTCTTGTTTCTCCATCTTGTCTGCCTTTCTGCACGCAATTTGCGATGCTTCCAAGGCTTTCCTGTGGGCTTCAACACTTGCCAGCAACGACTTTTTTTCCATGGTCAGTTTCTCGATCTGCCTTCGGAGGTTGTCGTGGTCTCGGCAGGCGCCGTCGCCACCATTCTGCGCTATGCGGTTTTGCGGCGCTGTTTACCCCAAGCCGTCCCTCTACTGACTCGAGATACTGTGTGCCTCAAAGTTGGTGAGTATAGTCGTGGATGACAACAGCTCATGGCCGAGAAATGTCAAATCCACCCCAAGGAGGTTCGCCGAGACTGAGAAGCCGAAGCTGGAAATGGTGGTCGGAAAGGTCGACGACAGTGCAACCAGTTTCCCTTCTGTATATGGTAAGTTGATGGTGCGTAAATCGCTCGACAGCTGCTGTTTTTCGTGCTACGTATCTGAACGGGTCGGGTCTTCTATTACCAACCTGCCCATAATGAAAACCGTCGTAAACGCTTGCAGCCACGGCTAGGTGAGCATTTTTGACAATAATGCGGTATTGCCATTATGAGATCCATAGTCTCGTTTCAACATATCGCTTAGAGAAACTATCGGATTCAGAAACGAACTTCGTCAGGAAATCTCATATCACCCTTCCTCTCTACTTCCTACACTGTCTATCACGTGCATAAAGACGAGATATCCGGATGTAGTATTCACAGGCATAGGCTAAAAATTGACTGCATGTGCTGGATGAGGCAGATTTGGGACAAAATGAATTGCATTGCTAATGGAGAACGAGGAGGGTCAGGGAACCATGTGTCGAGGAAGGCAGCTAAAGTCATCTTACTAACAAAGCCTACGAGAGGAATGGTTGCCGAGGATCATGTCTACCTCCTTCCCGAACACAAAGATAAACTGAGTATCAGGAGTTCGTCAAACCTTGATCTGATAAGGAAGTTTGCAAGAGATGAACTGCAGATCTTATAGCATATCAATTAACACGACCTGCCGCTGCATGGTCTATTCTGAATTGATTATGATAGAGAATGGAAAGGGGCCAATCACTGGATGATACAAAGAAAGAACTGTGCGAGGTAAACACGTGCGCGGCGAAAGAGCCTCAATAAACATCCAACTGGGGCGCGGAAGTGAATGGGTTGGACTTAAAAGGCACCAGAAGGAAGTGAAAAGCAACGGATGCAGTGCTATCGCCTCGAGGACCATATTTCGATATAAGTAATGCTTTGGCACCTGATAACATTTTTCGCCGGTGGCTATCGCAGCAGGCGTGGTTTCTACTTTATAAACAATGGTATACTAAAGCTACAAGAAGAGTCGGCATCTTGTTGGCTTAAAGGTGTTACTTAATCAAAGAATGAAAATCCCTTCGATTCCGCTATTGCTCCGGGTTCCTTTTAGTTGGCCTGGCCGCCTGGAGTATCTCTACCATATCAGAATAGAGCTTTTCGTTGGGTTTATTCCATCTCTTTCCACCAGGGAAGACTGCCATTCGCATTTTTTTAACGTAGGGAATCAACGGTTTGTAGTATTCCGTAAAATGTTCCTAGATAGTGTTGCTGAAATGCCTGTCGTCGGATATAACGCCCAATTTTATCGTGGCTAATTCCGTATCTGTATCTGTATAATTCTATTTATCGAAACGTGCTATAACCCTCCAGTGCTGTCCGTCGTAGTACCCAAAAGAAGGATTTCAAGTCGTGCATAAAGGTATGTTTATCGCCGAGAAGCGCCCCAATCGCCATGAATGGTCTTGTGCCGGCCTTCCCTCGCGCCACAGAGGATTCCTCCCGCTGCTCCTTAATCGCAAGGTCGAGGTCGATTAAGAACAAGCGCTAGGAGGGTTTGTCATCGACGTCTTTATTAACCATAAGGTTGCTTGGCGAGATATCGCTTTATAGAATACCGGCCCGTGTCCGTAATGACTCGTGTCCTTCGATGCAGCCTTACAGCGCGGCGAGAAGACTGCTCCGGGAGCTTGCTTTGTATATGGCCTTACCATGGTCACGGGCGACGACACGACGATGCACCTGGTTTACTATAGCCTTTCTGTCGCTTGTCGGAGAGCTCGGACGGGTCCGCTTAGCAGGCGGCAACGGTGCGGTGCTGCTGAGGGGCCGCTTACGCTCGCTATCGCTGTTGCGTGAGCCTGTTCGCGAGACGCGATGCCCATCTGTGCTTGGAGGCGGCATCGAGCTTTTCGGCCTGTAGTCTTTCGCCTTCGTTATGTCCAGGTCTCGCCGCACGTTCACGATGTCGTCGTCCTGGCCGCCTACGCGGACCGTCCCGTGGTGGTAGTATCTTGCGACATTGACCACACCCTTTTCGGTCGCCTCTTGTAGCAACTTACCCTCCTCCTCCCATTCTAGGTCGTGTCATGAGTCTTTAATAACAAGGGGTGCTCGCGTTTCGTCGCCTTCACGATAGGCCCTTCAACAGGTTGTCGCTCGACCAGCGACACAAGGTATACAGCTTATACCCTTATCAATGATGAGTCGCTCTATATGGTTGTCCTGTTTAATCTCGATATACCGCTTGTCCCCGGCAGTGATAATGGTTGGGTCGAATCCGAGCTGCTCCTCGTTTAGCCACATAAAACCGAGTACGGCGGACACGAACTGCAGCCCATCTTCGTTGATATCGAACCGCTCAGAGGCGATGCCGCCTACTCGGTCGAATTCCCATAGCCGCATGAGCGACCCACAGAGCGTGAATCCCAGCAGTGACAGGGTTGTGTGGAGAGCTCATCTAAGGATGCGCTTAACGTTCCAAGATAATGCTCCCCTGTCGCCAAGCCTTTTCACGTGAAAGCATCCTTGTGTCATGCTCGAGATGAATCCTGACTAAGAGACTATCACGTGACTGGTTATTATCCCGTGCAATGATGTACCTCTATATTTAGTTTTATAGTCGTATAAAAATGGCCAGTAATTCCCAGCAGTTTTTATAGCATAGCTATTACGTAGGAGGCTTGGCGACAGGGGAGCATCATCCTGGAACTATACTATGTAAGCTCACCCTCGATGACGCGGCCTTTTGACACCTTGCGTGTGAACACAGCCACATATCCGCCAAGCCTTTGGGGGCCATTCCAATGCGGGCCTAGAATCAGATCAAAGGCTAAGACTCTCCTCGAGATTTAGACCATCGGAGGGCTATCATGGCGCACTATTCTACCATCCATGACCAGGGAAGCGATCTACCACCCTGCAAGCCAGCTACGTCCATCGGCTACGCTGAACGTTTGCCACCAGCCTCTCCCGATGTCGAGAGGACGGAAGTTGCAGATGCTTACGAAACCACCGCCGAAGATAACACCATGAAAGAATACAGCAAGTTTACAGAGTGGAGACTAGAAATGCTGTCGTGGGCGTTGGGCACAGCGATTATCGGTGGCATCGTCGCGATCTTAGCCAAGTTCAATGATACGCCTGCCGCAGAATGGTCTGCTTCCATACAGATCAGTACAGTGGTTGCGTTTCTAGCACAGATCGCGCAGGCTGCGCTACTGTACGTTGTTATCTCCCGATGCAAACACCTTACCATGCCTAGGATAGATAATACGCTAACCATGTGTTCAGTTTCCCAACCCAAGCATGTATTGGCCAACTCAAATGGATGTGGTTCGGGACGGACCGCAAAGCGGCTCACCTGCAGAAGTTCGATGAGGCTAGTCGGGGTCCTTTGGGGAGTTTGACTCTGCTCCTAACACTCTCTTTCACCCCGTAAGTCAAGTCACGATATGCAAACGTATGTTGATAACATCATTGCAGCCGGCTCGTCCACCTAGGAGCGCTCATCACCATCTTCATGCTTGTCTTCTCGACCTTCTTCCAACAAGCCATTCAAACCCGATTAAAGCCATTACAAAACATGTCACAAGGCAATGTAAATCGTCTGAGGGATTATAGTATACATGCCAGTCCAGACTCGTATTCCGTGGACTACGTCTATCAGAATGATTTAGCCAGTAGGTCGTAACGCTTCGTTCTTCCACCTGTCTGGTCACTGAAATGAGGTCAAGGGGCAACCAATTATCTCTCCAACACGATCACTATGAGCATGCTGGCGGATTCACAGGACCTATCTGACGTGAAAGCCTTCTGTCCGTCCGCACAATGCAATTGGGACCCATACACAACGTTAGCGATATGCTACTTCGTCGAAGATGTATCGTCACAACTGGTCGAGCAACCATATTCCATCGAGGGATCGAAGCAGATTACACTTCCCGGCCTTACGATCAGCAACACCAACGACTACCTGACCACGTGGTTCACCACGATCTTCAGTGTAAATGGTATAGCCCGAGCAATAGGCCCGCCACAATCCGACTTCAATGCCTCAGAGCTCCAGCGTATGAGCCCAGAGAGTAACTTTGATGTGGCACACGTCTATTTAGCGTATCAAGACCCATGTCTCATGAAAAATATGTCAGACACGAGCAAACAATCCTGGAGAGCATTCAAAGCTACCACGAAAATATGTCTGCAGACGTTGAACACCACCTACAACGGCTCTACGGAGACCACCGTTATAAAATCATATACCAACCCCGAATGGACGACAACCAACTCGTCCCAGAGCCGGTCTTCACGACCGAACGGGAACTGGACGACGAACCTAGGCAACAACCTCGAGACCTTCTCCGTCGACTTCAAGACTGCAGAATTGATAGGCAATCAACTCGCAACTCTTTTCAACTCCTCCGTATCCATCATTCCAGGCAGAGAAAACCATTTCTACGGCTCTATGTTCCCATCCAGGATCGTATCTAACGTGCTAGGCCCAAACATGTCGGTCTGCGCCAACGGCACGGTGTACGGTCTGCCAGCATTCGACAAGCGCATAGCCAACGTCGCCATCGGGCTCACCAACGCGTACGTTTCCCTCTCCCCATGTTGTCTCTCAATCTGACGTTGCAGCCTCCGGGCCTCGGATAGCAGCACCGCTGTCTATGGCAGATCCTTCCAAACCGTGCAGTTTATCCACGTTGACTTTTCCCTCCTCGCACTTCCAGCTGCGCTCTTCGTTGCTATAACAATTTTCTTTCTGGCGACGGTGATCCGTACAACGAGTGCGCCGGTGTGGAAGTCGAGTCAACTTGCGGTACTGTATGCGCTGCATGAGCCGGAGAAGCTAGGAACGAAGAGCCATATGGAGAAGGAATCGAAGAAGGTGAAATTAAGGTTCAGAGGCAAGGGGAGTTGGCAGATGGAGCATGATTGAAGAAGTAGATGAGATAAGACCGCAAAGGGCGATTAACTACTTGGACGTGTTTTTACATCCATCACCTGCATATTCAAATCCAATTTCTCTTAATAACACCAGTATACGGCTGCGATCTCAAAGCCTGAAACCTACATCGTGTATTAAGGGCCCACTCCGCCCACACTAAACTGTCGGTTTTTTCCTCGAGGTCGGCGACCGCTGCCATGCGCTCAGCTTCTCCTTGAACGTGAATGAAAAAGGGGCAAGTATGCTGTTGGGAGCGGATGCAGCCCATACAGCCAATTCAATTCAATAGGTTCGGTACAATCTTTATTGGCTAGAAAGCTATCTATTTATAGCTCTATAATATACTCAGAGTCCTCCGATACACCTCCTTTTTAAAGTCAAGGCGGCGGCTAACCCCCACATCTGACGCATGGTGAATGGAACCTGATTCAAGCGTCTCTCTAGGTCCCATGGATGACTGCCTGCGTAGGGAATATCCGATAATAGGTGATCGTGCTTTCGGCGGTGGGAGATGTATGCACGCGCTGCGAAGGTTGAGGCGTCGGTTCCCCATATCTGACGCATGGCGAATGGGACTTGATTCAAGCGTCACTCTAGGTCCCATAGATGACTGCCTGCATGGGGAAGATCCAAGGGTAGTTTTGATAGGCGATCGTGCCTTGGGCGGCGGGAGATGAAAGAAGATTTGCTGGTATTGATGATCTGGGAAGCAAAAGAATCATTTTTTGACATTGTAGCCGTATATAGTTGCCGGAAGAGCATTGTTAGCGTATCTAGCTGGTGGGGAAGCGTCACTGTTGTGTCAGGGAAAACTAAGCCTATCAAATGGATATCGTTGTGAACGCAATTGTGAGAGACCTAATCACCAATCGTCTCTTCTGATATTCCTGTTCCGAAGATGGTTGGGGCATTCTCGCTAGAATGATTTGCTCCATGCAATCCCAGCAAGGCATTTTAAAGGTACCATAGAGCCGCGTCAAGCCAATGGTCTCTAAAAGGCTTCTCCGATCAGTAAATTGCATATAGCGTCAGCATTTTCGACAATGGGGGTGTCATGGCAGGGACTTCATTTTTCCAATCAAGGCTTATGCGCTATCAAGCCATCATGTGCTTCGACGCATTCCACAGTTTGCGGTGTCTCACTAGGGGACTTGCTACTTTGGGTGGACCGATGTACCTAGACATTTTACCAAGGTAAAAACAGTTTCATAACCTCTTCCGATGTAATGGGACAGATGACAAGTTCTGTGCACTCATTCGAATTAGGGATACCCTACACTAGTAGCAAATCCGTTAACAATCCCCAGGCCGTATAAAAGCAAACTGGAAGCAAACTACGACCCATCTCCGTTTTCTCTCTCCAGTGCCGTATTGACATGAGCATGCAGCTACCCAGGAATAAAACGAAGCCTCCTATCTGACATCCCAAGTACCTCGACTTTCCGTACTGAAGGCACCGACGACCGTATCCATAAGAACACTTCGATTGGTAATATTTTAGACTAGGCGCGTGATACTAATGTATATAATAACATTAGGGTAAGCTTTGTGTGGAGATACGGTAAAACAAATAAGGTAGGTCGTCTAATTACGAAGATTACAATGCCAAACTACAACCGTTTTGTTCGCTCTACCCTAGATGATAGTGGATAAGTGTACAATGTACCCAATCGTTCTTCTAAAGCACCACTTGAAGTATTAACTGTTTCCATTCAGCTATCTTGGAAAAGCCCTCGGTTCTAATAACTCCCGTCGTATGCAAGGACTCGGATTAATAATCCCTACTGGTTTATCACACATCCAAAGGAAGTAATCGCTCCGAGATACGGCCGTGAAAATTCGATTGTTTCGCCAGGAACTGGACTGTCCTGCTTGAGTCAAAAAAAAAAAAAAAAAGCAGGGTAAAATAGGCATTTA
>Ga0247757_10000990_pt1 | contig 20957 bp, 23 predicted proteins | sample UWRJL126311R4_FD_180929 | JGI IMG/M metagenome (GOLD analysis project Ga0247757, IMG submission 180929) | Plant litter microbial communities from Arlington Agricultural Research Station in Wisconsin, United States - UWRJ-L126-311R-4 | ecosystem: Environmental > Terrestrial > Plant litter >...
CGGCGGTTCCGGTGGGTAGTTCGGTGGAGGTCGTGACGCCGCCTGCGCCGGGTGCACCGGGTGCTCCGGTGGTGGGTGAAGCGGGTATCGCGACATCGCCTGCTCCGGGTGTTCCAGGTGCTCCGGTGGAGGGTTCTTCGGGTGTGGTGGCACCGCCTGCGCCGGGTGGTCCGGCGGTTCCGGTGGGTAATTCTGTAGAGGCTGTGGCGCCGTCGGCACCAGGTCTGCCGGGTGCTCCGGTGGTGGGTGAGGCCGGTGTGGTGGTGCCTGCGGGACCCGGCGTTCCGGGCGGTCCGGTCGGTGGCGGTGCCGGGGGAGCAAGCCCCGGTGCGCCCGGCGCGGCTGGTGCTCCGATCAGCGCCTCGGCGGGTGCCGGAGGTCCTGGCGCCGGTCCTGGCGCCGGGTCGGGGGCGCCTGGTGGTGGCGGACTTCCCGCAGGAGCGGTTCCCGGCAATCCCGGTGCGCCGGTCTTCGGCGAGGCTGGTGCGGTGACGCCGCCCGCTCCGGGTGTTCCGGGCGGTGGGGTTGCCGTTCCGGCTGGTGCGGTGTCGCCGCCTGCGCCGGGTGTTCCGGGCGGTGGGGTTGCCGTTCCGGCTGGTGCGGTGTCGCCGCCTGCGCCGGGTGTTCCGGGCGGTGGGGTTGCCGTTCCGGCTGGTGCGGTGTCGCCGCCTGCGCCGGGTGTTCCGGGCGGTGGGGCTGCCGTTCCGGCTGGTGCGGTGTCGCCGCCTGCGCCGGGTGTTCCGGGCGGTGGGGCTGCCGTTCCGGTTGCTGCCGTGTCGCCGCCTGCTCCGGGTGTTCCCGGTGGTGGGGCTGCCGTTCCGGCTGGTGCGGTGTCGCCGCCCGCTCCGGGTGTTCCCGGTGGTGGGGCTGCCGTTCCGGTGGGTGCGGTGACGCCGCCTGCGCCGCCGGTTCCCGGGGGTCGAGCTGTGGTTCCGGCCGGCGCCGTCACGCCGCCCACTCCGCCGAGCCCGCCTTCGTCGGTCGGTGTCACCGGCGGTGCTCCGTCGTCACCGATCCCGGGAACGCCTGGCAGCTCGGTGACGGTGGCCGACCTGCTCACTCCTCCCGGAATGCTGCGTGCCGTCCAGGACACCGCGTCATCGGTCGCCGGAGTGCTGCCGCCGCCGCCGGCACCCGCCCCGGGCGCTCCCGGAGCGGTCTCGGTGAGTGGACCGGGGATCCCGAACCCGGTGACGCCACTGCTGGCCACGGGTGTCTCGAATCTGATCGCGCCGTCACCGCTGAATCTGCCGTCCATCCCGGGCATGCCGTTCCCGCTGCCCAACCAGATCCCGGTCCCGACGGACTTTCTCTGCGCGGGCACGGATTGGTCTGCGACGCAAGGAGATTCGGCGGCGCCCGGGCCGGTCGCCCTCGACCCTGCGCGGCAGCCGGTCGGCGACGGCCGTGACCGGTGGGCGGTGCCGACGGGCCGTTAGCCGGGGTCGGCCTGGCCGGGCGAGACGCTCGGTCAGGCCGACTACCTGTCCTATCGGCTTTCGGCCGATTGGGCTCCGGCAACCAGATCGGTGGCGACCTCGACCAGCGGCACGTTGGAATCCTGCGACAGCTTGCGCAGCACCTCGAAAGCTTGAACGGCATCGACCCGGTACCGCTCCATGATCATGCCCTTGGCCTGGCCGATGATGTCGCGGCTGGCCAGCGCCCGCTGGAACTGCGCTTCCCGCCGTGCCGAATTCCACGCGACCGATGAGTGCGCAGCGAAGATCAAACCCATCGTCCGCGACTGGGAGCTGAAGACGTTGGGCTGCTCGGCATAGACGTTGAGGGCCCCGAGTGTCTCGTCGGCGATGAACAACTGAAACGCCATGATCGACCGGATCGGGGTCTCGGCCAACGCGTCGCGGCGATAGTTCGGGAACCGGGTGTCGCTCTCCAGGTCGGCGACGTGCACCGTCTGCTCGTCCCACGCCGCGGTCAGACACGGCCCCTCGTGGTAGCGCTGCTGGATCTTGTCCAGGAGCAGCGGCCAGTGCGACGTGGCTGCCGGGGTCTCGATGGAACGGGCGTTACGGGTCAGCGTGATACCCGCGTACTGGGCTCCGGGTATTTCCACCGCAGCGTTCTCCGCCAACTCGGCGACCACCGTGTCCGCGTCGGTGTCAGCTCTGTTGTGCAACCCCTGCACCAGCTCCGCAACCCGTAGGTGCGTCGCTTCCACGTCTGGCTGATCGTCCACCGCCACCGTCCATTGCTTCTCGCGTCAATTTGGGTCATCAATCTACCGCTGAGCATCGCCGAGCATGGCCCCAAGGGAATGTCAGTTCGGTGACTTACAGCTGTGAGTTCTCACAGCCCCCGCAGATACCGCCCGGCGATCAGGCGCTGGAACAGCGAAGTGACCGGTGAGCCGAGCCTGCTCCACCAGGTGGCAGATCGGGAGAACGCGACGACCTCAGCCACGACGGCGTCGGTGCCGGGGTCGTACCGCACCATGAACAGCTCCTCACCGCTGACGGCGTGACCGGGCAGCGTGCCGTAGGCGAACCCGCGGCGGTCCGGTTCGTCGACCACGTAGACCACCCGGCACGGCGCGGCCACCGGCCCCAGGTGGACGAGAACCTCGGTGCCGACGTCGGCGGTCGGTGTCGTGGCTTCGACCCGCACGCCGGCACCGCGGAGCATGCCGAAGCGCATCCCGTCGCCGGCAGCCTGCTCGAAGCGCGTACGGCCCTGACCAATTCGCCGCGTTCTGCGCAGGTGACGGTAGCCCGGCGGCAGCGGACCTGCGGTGGCGCCGACCTCCGGATAGGTCAGTGGCCGGCCCGTCAGGTCGCTGAGTTTCACCGATTCAGCTTCGCATCGGGCGGGTACGGTCGGAGCGGTGACCACCGCGAACATCACACTCGGTACCGATCTGACCGTCCATCGACTGGGTTTCGGCGCCATGCGCCTGACCGGTGACGGGGTGTGGGGCCCGCCGGCCGACCAGGACGAGTGCCTGCGGGTGCTGCGCCGCGCGGTGGAGCTCGGCGTCGACTTCATCGACACCGCGAACTCCTACGGCCCGTACGTCTCGGAGGAGCTGATCCGCGAGGCGTTGCACCCCTACGACGGCGTGGTCGTCGCGACGAAGGCCGGTCTGCTGCGCACCGGCCCGGCCGCGTGGGTGCCGCTCGGCTTCCCGCCGTACCTGCGGCAGGAGTGTGAGATGAGCTTGCGCCGCCTCGGGGTGGACACCATCGACCTGTTCCAGCTGCACCGTATCGACGACAAGTTCCCCGCCGACGATCAGATCGGCGAGCTGCTGAAGCTGCAGCAGGAAGGCAAGGTCCGCCACATCGGGCTGTCAGAAGTGAGTGCAGAGCAGCTCGAGGCGGCACGCAGGATCGCGCCGATCGCTTCGGTGCAAAACCGGTACAACATGTCGGCGCGTTCCTCGGAGGCTGTCCTCGAGGTCTGCGAAGCCAACGGCATCGCATTCATCCCGTGGGCTCCGCTCGGATCCGGCCCGCTGGCCGCCGCCGACAGCCCGCTCAAGCGCATCGCGGCCGACCACGGCTCGACCGCCTCGCAGCTGGCCCTGGCCTGGCTGTTGAAGCGCTCACCGATGATGCTGCCCATCCCCGGAACCTCCAAGGTCGCCCACCTCGAGGACAACGTCGCGGCCGGACAGATCGAACTCTCCGACGAGGAATTCGAGACGCTGACGCACGCCGGTGCCGCAGGAGGCTGAGCCGACCAATACCGTGAGCTCATGAGCGCCCCCGAGCCCACCGACGGCCGTGCCGGCGGCGGTTTCAACCCGCCGCGTCCGACCACCCGCGGCGGCCCGGATTACGGGCGCTTCGTCGACGCCGTCCGCGACCTGCAGGACCATGCCCGCGCCGTCGACGCGCCCGACGACGTCATCACCGCCGCGGCCGACATGATCGAGAAGGTGTCGGAGCTGCTCGCTCCGTACGACGCCGACGAGTGGTCGGCGCCCTCGGGCCGACGGCTGGACCTCCCCGACCGGGGGAACGTCCTCACCGTCCCCACCTGGCTGCACGTCACCGAGGACGGTCGCATCGGCGGAACCGCGCGGTTCCGGCGCTACCACCTCGGCCGCAACGGGGCCGCGCACGGCGGCACGATCGCGCAGCTGTTCGATTCACTGCTCGGGTTCACCGCCGCCAAGCTGACCCACAGCCGAGCCCAGCGCACGGCGTTCCTGCACGTGGATTACCGCAGGATCGTGCGGGTGGGGACGACGGTGCAGGTCGACGCGGGGATCGACGACATGGTCGACCGCAAGATCTTCGTATCGGGCCGTCTGTTCGACGACGACGGGGTGCTCGCCGAGGCGCACTCCCTGTTCGTCAAGCTCAAGCCGGGCCAACCATGACCGAGGGCAGGCGTGCGGCGTTGGCCCGCCGGTGGGCGCACCGGCGCGACAAGCTGCGCCAACGTCCGGCGGCCGACATGACCTACCGGATTGCCGTCGGGGTGATCGGCACCGTGGTCTTCGCCGTCGGCATCGTCGCGATTCCCTATCCCGGCCCGGGCTGGGCGATCGTCTTCGTGGGGCTGGGCATCCTGGCCACCGAGTTCGACTGGGCGCAACGACTGCTGGCGCGGGTGCGCGAACGCTACGACGCGGTGATGGACTGGTTCAAGAGCCAAGGGCTGTGGGTGCAGGTGCTCGGTGTCGCCTTCACCGCCCTCATCGTCGTCGGCACCCTGTGGCTGTTCGGCGCGCTGAAGCTCGCCGCGGGACTGGTCGGCATCGAGCAGGCCTGGCTGCAAAGCCCTATTGGTATCGGGTCCTGAGGCCCGACCCCGATAGCATGGTCGCGGTTGTCGGGCAGATCCGGCGGCCTTCGCCCCCTGTGGACCACACGAACGTTGGGAGATCCCGTCATGAGCGCCCCCGCCCGCCCCGCCCTGGCCGTCCCGATCCGGGTCGCCGCCGGGACGACCGCAGGTCAGGCGGTGCGCGACGCCGGGCTGCCGTCCCGTGGCACCCCGGATGCGATCATCGTGGTGCGTGACCCCGAGGGCCGCCTGCGAGACCTGTCCTGGGTACCCGACGCCGACGTCGACGTGGAGCCGGTCGCGGCGAACACCGACGACGGGCGCAGTGTGATCCGGCACTCGGCCGCCCATGTGCTGGCCCAGGCCGTGCAGGGGTTGTTCCCCGCGGCCAAGCTCGGCATCGGGCCGCCCATCACCGACGGCTTCTACTACGACTTCGATGTCGCGCAGCCGTTCACCCCCGAGGATCTCGAAGCGCTCGAGAAGCGGATGCGGCAGATCATCAAGGAGGGGCAGCTGTTCTCCCGGCGCGTCTACGCGTCGAAGGACGAGGCGCGGGCCGAACTGGCCGACGAGCCGTACAAGCTGGAGCTGATCGACGACAAGTCCGGCGACCCCACCGTGATGGAGGTCGGCGGCGACGAGCTGACCGCCTACGACAATCTCAACCCGCGCACCCGCGAACGGGAATGGGGCGATCTGTGCCGCGGCCCGCACATCCCGACCACGCGTTACATCCCGGCGGTCAAGCTGACCCGCAGCTCGGCCGCGTACTGGCGCGGCGATCAGGACAACGCGAGTCTGCAACGGATCTACGGCACCGCCTGGGAGTCGCAGGAGGCGCTCGACCACCACCTCGAACTGCTCGAGGAAGCGCAGCGCCGCGACCACCGCAAGCTCGGTGTCGAGCTCGACCTGTTCAGCTTCCCCGACGAAATCGGTTCGGGCCTACCGGTTTTCCACCCCAAGGGTGGCATCGTGCGTCGCGAGCTCGAGGACTATTCGCGCCGCAAGCACATCGAGGCCGGCTACGAGTTCGTCAACACCCCGCACATCACGAAGGCGCAGCTGTTCCACACCTCCGGTCACCTCGACTGGTACGCCGACGGCATGTTCCCGCCGATGCACATCGACGCCGAGTTCAACGAGGACGGCTCGGTGCGCAAGCCCGGCCAGGACTACTACCTCAAGCCGATGAACTGCCCGATGCACTGCCTGATCTACCGGGCGCGGGGTCGGTCGTATCGCGAACTCCCGTTGCGCGCGTTCGAATTCGGTGCGGTGTACCGGTACGAGAAGTCCGGTGTGGTGCACGGCCTGACCCGGGTGCGCGGGTTGACGATGGACGATGCGCACATCTTCTGCACCCGCGACCAGATGCGCGACGAGCTCACCTCGCTTCTGCGGTTCATCCTCGAGCTGCTCGGCGACTACGGGCTCGACGACTTCTATCTGGAACTGTCCACCAAGGACCCGAAGAAGTTCGTGGGCTCGGACGAGATCTGGGCGGAAGCGACCAACACGCTCGCCGAGGTCGCCGAGGCCTCAGGGCTGGAGCTGGTGCCGGATCCGGGCGGCGCGGCGTTCTACGGTCCGAAGATCTCGGTGCAGGCCCGCGATGCACTGGGCCGCAGCTGGCAGATGTCGACCATCCAGCTGGACTTCAACTTCCCCGAGCGCTTCGACCTGGAGTACACCGCCGCCGACGGCAGCAGGCAGCGGCCGGTGATGATCCACCGGGCGCTGTTCGGCTCGATCGAACGGTTCTTCGGCATCCTCACCGAGCACTACGCCGGCGCATTCCCGGCGTGGCTGGCGCCGGTGCAGGTCGTCGGGATCCCCGTGGCCGACGGGCACGTGGAGTACCTGCAGGACGTGGTGGCCGCGCTGAAGAAGCGCGGGATCCGTGCCGAGGTCGATGCCAGTGACGACCGGATGGCCAAGAAGATCGTGAACCAGACGAACCAGAAGGTGCCGTTCATGCTCCTGGCCGGCGATCGCGACGTCGAGGCGGGCGCGGTCAGCTTCCGGTTCGGCGACCGCAGCCAGATCAACGGTGTGCCGCGCGACGCCGCGGTCGAGGCGATCGTCGACTGGGTGGCGCGTCGCGACAATGCCGCGCCGACAGCGGAACTCGTGAGTGTCGAGGCCCGAGCAGGCGAGGGGTGACGTGGACTCCGACGACACGATCGTAGACCGTGGGGTCGGCGAGCCAGATCGCCTGCAGCGGTTGTGGACACCCCACCGGATGAACTACATCGTCGATGCCGTCAAGCCCGGGTCGGCGGCGTCGTCGGAACCCTTCACCGACATCCCCACCATGTCCGACGAGGACGGGTTGGTGGTCGCGCGCGGTGAGCTGGTCTATGCCGTCCTCAACCTCTACCCCTACAACCCGGGCCATCTCATGGTGGTGCCCTACCGCCGGGTGGCCGAGCTGGAGAACCTCACCGACGCCGAGAGCGCGGAGCTGATGGCTTTCACGCAGAAGGCCATTCGGGTGATGAAGGCGGTGTCGCGTCCGCACGGCTTCAACGTCGGCCTGAACCTCGGCACCTCGGCGGGCGGCTCCCTGTCCGAACACCTGCACATGCACGTCGTCCCGCGTTGGGGCGGTGACGCCAACTTCATCACGGTCATCGGCGACTCGAAGGTCATACCCCAGCTGCTGCGCGACACCCGCCAGCTGCTGGCCTCGGAGTGGGATCGGCAGCCGTGAGCGACTTCTACCTGATGACCCGCGCTGCGTACGCGAAGCTGTCGCGTCCCGCGGCCAAAGGTGCTCTGCGCCTTGGCCTCACACCCGACAGTGTGACGATCCTCGGCACCGCCGGATCGGTGCTGGCCGCGCTGACACTGTTCCCGATCGGTCAGCTGTGGTGGGGTGCGTTCACGGTGTTCGTGTTCGTGCTGGCCGACATGCTCGACGGCGCGATGGCCAGGGAGCGCGGGGGTGGTACCCGCTTCGGCGCGGTGCTCGACGCGACCTGTGACCGCATCAGCGACGGCGCGATCTTCTGCGGGCTGCTGTGGTGGGCGGCGTTCGGCGTGCACAGCGCACCGCTGGTGGTCGCCACCATGATCTGCCTGGTGTCGTCGCAGGTCATCTCCTACATCAAGGCGCGGGCCGAGGCGAGCGGCCTGACCGGCAACGGCGGGTTGATCGAACGGCCCGAGCGGTTGGTGATCGTCCTGGCCGGCGCGGGGCTGTCGGGGCTGTCCTTCCTCCCGATGCCCTGGTTGCTGCCGGTGGCGATGTGGGTTCTGGCGGTGACCAGCCTGCTGACGGTCGGTCAGCGGCTGCACAGCGTGCGCGTCTCGACGGGCGCGATGGACCCGCTCGCACCCGCCGACGCCGTCGACAAACCCGAGAACACCGAGCCATGATCCCGTTCGGCGATCAACTCAGCGACTGGGGCTACGCCGCGGGGTGGCGTCTGGTGCGGGCGGCGCCGGAGATCGTGGCGCGCAACGCCTTTGCCGCCGGTGCGCGGTACGCCGCCCGCGGTGGCGGCCCTGAGCAGCTGCGCAAGAACCTGGCCCGGGTGATCGGCACGACGCCCGCGGAGGTACCCCCCGAGCTGATGCAGGCCTCGTTGGCGTCCTACGCCCGCTACTGGCGGGAGGCGTTCCGGTTGCCGTCGATGGACCTCGTCGAACTGGGCCGCCAGTTGGACGTGGTCGACATCGGGATGGCCTTCGAGGCGCGGGAGAAGGGCTGTGGGGCGATCCTGGCGCTGCCGCACAGCGGGAACTGGGACATGGCCGGGGTGTGGCTGGCGCAGAACTTCGGCACCTTCGCCACGGTCGCGGAGCGGCTCAAGCCCGAGTCGCTCTACAACCGCTTCCTCGCTTACCGCGAGAGTCTCGGGTTCACGGTGGTGCCGTCCTCGGGTGGCGAGCGGCCCCCGTTCGACGTGCTGTGCGACTGGCTCACCGACAACGGCATCGTGTGCCTGATGTCGGACCGGGATCTGAGCAGGCGCGGGATCGAGGTCGACTTCTTCGGTGAGCCGACGCGGCTGCCCGCGGGTCCGGCCGCCCTCGCGTTGACCACGGGTGCGGCGCTGTTCCCTGCGCACTGCTGGTTCGACGGCGATGGCTGGCAGACCCGCATCTACCCCCAGATCGACACGTCCTCGGGTGATGTCACCGTGATCACCCAGGCGCTGGCGGACCGCTTCGCCGACAACATCGCCGCGCATCCGCAGGATTGGCACATGATGCAGCCGCAGTGGCTGGCCGACCTGTCCGACGGGCACCGGGCCCATCTCGCCGACCCCGAACGCCGGTGAGGGTGCCCTGATGCGCATCGGGATGGTCTGCCCGTACTCCTTCGACGTCCCCGGCGGGGTGCAGTCGCACGTGCTGCAACTCGCCGAGGTGATGCACGCCGAAGGACACGATGTCAGCGTGCTGGTGCCTGCGTCGGCCGATGCGGAGACGTCGTTGCCGCCCTACGTCGTGTCGGGCGGTAAGGCGGTCCCGATCCCCTACAACGGGTCGGTCGCGCGGCTGCGGTTCGGCCCGGCGACCCACCGCAAGGTCAAGAAGTGGTTGCAGCAGGGCGATTTCGATGTGCTGCACCTGCACGAGCCGAACGCCCCGAGCCTGTCCATGCTGGCGCTCAACATCGCCGAGGGGCCGATCGTGGCGACGTTCCACACCTCGACGACGAAGTCGCTCACCCTGTCGGTGTTCGAGCCGATCCTGCGCCCCATGCACGAGAAGATCGTCGGCCGGATCGCGGTGTCCGACCTCGCGCGCCGGTGGCAGATGGAGGCCCTGGGCAGCGACGCCGTCGAGATCCCCAACGGGGTGGAGGTCGCGTCGTTCGCCGCGGCGCCGTTGCTCGACGGCTACCCGCGCCCCGGTCGGTCGGTGTTGTTCCTCGGTCGCTTCGACGAGCCGCGCAAGGGAATGGCGGTGCTGATGCGTGCGCTGCCCGCGGTGGTCGAGCGGTTCCCCGATGTGGAGATCCTCGTCGTCGGGCGCGGTGACGAGGGAGCGCTGCGGGAGCAGGCCGGCGCGTTGGCCGGCCATCTGCGGTTCCTCGGGCAGGTCGATGATGCGCAGAAGGCGTCGGCGATGCGCAGCGCCGACGTCTACTGCGCCCCCAACACCGGCGGCGAGAGCTTCGGCATCGTGCTGGTCGAGGCGATGGCGGCGGGCACCGCGGTGGTGGCCAGCGATCTCGATGCCTTCCGGCGGGTGCTCGACGACGGCCGCGGTGGCCGGTTGGTCGCCGTCGACGATGCCGACGCGCTGGCCGCCGGCCTGACCGACGTCCTCGGCGACGACGCGCTGCGTGCGCGCTACGTCGAGTGCGCCGCCGAACTGGTGCAGCGCTACGACTGGTCGGTGGTGGCCCGCCAGATCCTGCGGGTCTACGAGACCGTCGCCGGCGCCGGAGTGAAGGTGCAGGTCGCCACGTGATCCCGTGGGTGACCGCGGTGGTCATCACGCTGGTGGTCGCCGCGGTGCTCCTCGCGGCGCTGTGGGCCTTCCAGACCGCGAACCGACTCGACCGTCTCCACGTGCGGTACGACCTGTCCTGGCAGGCGCTCGACGGGGCCCTGGGCCGCCGCGCGGTGGTGGCCCGGGCGGTGGCCGTGGACGCCTACGGGGTGGGACCCGATGGCAAGCGGCTGGCCACCCTGGCCGACGCCGCCGAGCGGGCGCCTCGGTCGGCCCGCGAGGCCGCGGAGAACGAGCTGTCCGCGGCGCTGGGCCGGGTGGATCCGGCGTCCCTGCCGCGGGCGTTGGTGGCCGAGCTCGCTGACGCCGAGGCCAGGGTGCTGCTGGCGCGCCGCTTCCACAACGATGCGGTGCGCGACACCCTGGCGCTGCGGGAACGTCCCGCGGTGCGGTTGTTGCGCCTGGGCGGCACCGCGGCGATGCCCACCTATTTCGAGATCGCCGAGGGGGGAGAGGTGTCGACGCGCGAAGCCGCGCCTGCCACCCGGCGCACCTCCGCGCGGGTGGTGCTCCTCGACGGTGACGGCGCGGTGCTGCTGCTGTGCGGTTCCGATCCGCAGAGTTCGGTGCAGCCCGCGCCCCGCTGGTGGTTCACCATCGGCGGTGCTGCGCAGGTGGGGGAGTCGCTGGCCCAGACCGCGGCGCGGGAGTTGGCGGAGGAGACCGGCCTGCGGGTGTCGGCGGAGGCCATGATCGGTCCGCTGTGGCGCCGCGAGGCCACCATCGCGTTCAACGGGGCGGTCATCGACAGCGAGGAGTTGTACTTCGTCCACCGCACCGAGCGGTTCGAACCCGCCGACAGCGGGCGCTCCCGCCTGGAGCGGACCTACATCCATGACCACCGCTGGTGTGATGCGACAATGATCCGAGAACTGGTCGCGGGCGGGCAAGCCGTGTATCCGCGTCAACTCGCCGACCTGCTCGACGAGGCGAACGCTCTCGCCGACGCACCGGCGCACACGACGGACCGGCCGCTGCACATCATCCGCTGAAGTGCGGATCGAATGGGTTTGCCGCCGCCTTTAGACTGGATCAGTAGTGATCGAAGGAGTTGACAGTGGAAACCGAAGGTACCTCCCAAGGCGTCAACGGTAGTCCCGCCCGCGGGACCGCCCGCGTGAAGCGCGGGATGGCCGAGATGCTCAAGGGCGGCGTGATCATGGACGTCGTCACACCCGAGCAGGCCCGGATCGCCGAGGGCGCCGGTGCGGTCGCGGTGATGGCGCTCGAGCGGGTGCCCGCCGATATCCGCGCCCAGGGCGGGGTGTCGCGGATGAGCGACCCCGACATGGTCGAGGGCATCATCTCCTCGGTCACGATCCCGGTGATGGCCAAGGCGCGCATCGGGCATTTCGTCGAGGCGCAGATCCTGCAGAGCCTCGGGGTGGACTACGTCGACGAGTCGGAGGTGCTGACGCCTGCCGACTACGCCAACCACATCGACAAGTGGAAGTTCACCGTGCCCTTCGTGTGCGGGGCGACCAACCTCGGCGAGGCACTGCGGCGCATCACCGAGGGCGCGGCGATGATCCGGTCCAAGGGCGAGGCCGGCACCGGTGACGTGTCCAACGCGACCACCCACATGCGCAAGATCGGCGGCGAGATCCGCCGGCTCACATCGTTGAGCGAAGACGAATTGTACGTTGCGGCAAAGGAATTGCAGGCGCCCTACGATCTGGTGGTCGAGGTCGCGCGGGCCGGCAAGCTGCCGGTGACGCTGTTCACCGCCGGCGGCATCGCCACCCCGGCCGATGCGGCGATGATGATGCAGCTCGGCGCCGAGGGGGTGTTCGTCGGCTCGGGCATCTTCAAGTCGGGCAATCCCGCCGAGCGTGCCGCCGCGATCGTGAAGGCGACCACGTTCTACGACGATCCCGACGTGTTGGCCAAGGTGTCGCGTGGCCTCGGTGAGGCGATGGTCGGCATCAACGTCGACGACATCCCGGTCCCGCACCGGCTCGCAGAGCGCGGCTGGTAGACACCTAGCCTATGGCGATCGAAGAGATCCTCGATCTGGAGCAGATCGAGGTCAACATCTATCGCGGTGGTGTGTTCAGCCCCGAATCGGGGTTCCTGCAGCGCACCTTCGGCGGTCACGTGGCCGGGCAGTCGCTGGTGTCCGCGGTGCGCACCGTCGATCCGACGTTCCAGGTGCACTCGTTGCACGGGTACTTCCTGCGCGCCGGTGACGCCCGGTCGCCGTCGGTGTACACCGTCGAGCGGCTGCGTGACGGCGGCTCGTTCGTCACGCGCCGGGTGAACGCGATCCAGCACGGCGAGACGATCTTCTCGATGTCGGCGTCCTTCCAGACCGACCAGAGCGGCATCGAGCACCAGGACACCATGCCGACCGCTCCGGCGCCGGACGGCATGGTGGATTTCAAGTCGGTGAGCAAGGTGTTCGACGACGCCAGTTTCCGGCAGTTCGACGAGTGGGATGTGCGGATCGTGCCGCGCGAGCAGATGACGTTCCTGCCCGGTAAGGCGTCGCAGCAACAGGTGTGGTTCCGCCACCGCGATCCGCTGCCCGACGATCCGGTGCTGCACATCTGCGCGCTCGCATACATGAGCGATCTGACCCTGCTGGGGTCCGCGCAGGTGAACTATCCCGACGTGCGCAAGCACCTCCAGGTCGCCTCGCTCGACCACGCGATGTGGTTCATGCGGGCGTTCCGCGCCGACGAGTGGCTGCTGTACGACCAGTCGTCCCCGTCGGCCTGCGGCGGCCGATCGCTGACCCAGGGCAAGATCTTCAACCAGTACGGCGAGATGGTCGCTGCAGTGATGCAGGAGGGCCTCACCCGTTACCCCCGCGAATTCACCGCGTCGACGTGACGGGGCCGCGGGTCGGGGTGCTCGCACTGCAGGGCGACACCCGCGAACACCTCGCCGCGCTGCAGGAGGCGGGCGCGCAGCCGTCCACGGTGCGCCGCCCCGAGGAACTGGCCCGCGTCGACGGTCTGGTGATCCCGGGTGGTGAATCGACCGCGATGAGTCATCTGCTGCAGGCATTCGATCTGCTCGAGCCGCTGCGCGCACGACTGGCCGACGGGATGCCGGCCTACGGATCGTGTGCCGGCATGATCCTGCTCGCCGGCGAGATCGCCGACGCCGGGGTGCCAGGGCGCGCTGCGGTGCCGCTGCACGGCATCGATATGACGGTGCGGCGCAACGCTTTCGGCAGACAGGTGGACTCGTTCGAAGAGGACATCGCGTTCGAGGGCCTCGAGGGCACGGTGCATGCGGTGTTCATCCGGGCGCCCTGGGTGGAGCGGGTCGGTCCGGACGTCGAGGTGCTCGCTTCGGCGGCCGGGCATCCGGTGGCGGTGCGGCAGGGCCGCACGCTGGCCACCGCGTTCCATCCCGAGGTGACCGGCGACCGGCGGGTGCACAAGCTGTTCGTCGACTCCCTCTGACGTCAGGCCTGCGCCGGCAGCACGTGGTCGGCGACCTTGTCGGTGGACAGGCACAGCGAACACACGTGGGCGTCGTGGGTCTGGCACCGCATCATGTCCGGTCGCTCGAAATCATGGTGGCAGACATGGCATTTGAGGTGCTCACCCGACGGGTTGCCGTGTTCGTCGTACATCGGCAGCTCGATGCCGTCGTCGGTGCGGCGCAGGTAGTACTTGCCCCGGGTGGCGATGGCCAGGATCGGCGGCAGTACCAGCCCGAGCCCGATCGCCACCAGCGGTGAGTACGGCCGGATGCCCTCGCCCAGGCCGCCGAAGAACGCCAGGATCGAGACGCCGGCCGCGATGAGCATCGACCCGAATCCGACGGGGTTGATCGCATACAGCATGCCTCGGCGGAATTCCGGTGCCTGCGGCGAGATCTTCAGCAGGTACTTGTTGATCACGATGTCCGATGCGACGACCACCACCCAGGCCATGCCGCAGTTGGCGTAGAACCCGAGGATCGTGTTGAGGAAGTCGAACATGTTGGCTTCCATCAGGATCAGCGCGATCAGCAGGTTGAACCCGAGGAACACCAGCCGGCCGGGGTAACGCTTGGTCACCCGGGTGAACGAGTTGGTCCACGCCAGCGACCCCGAGTACGCGTTGGTGACGTTGATCTTGATCTGGCTGATGACGACGAGCACCACGGCCAGCGTCATGGCCAGCCAGCCCGGCAGGAAGTTCTCGTAGATCTCCAGGAACTGGTGCACCGGCTGGTTGGCCACCCCGGCGCTGTCGGCGACGTTGGCGATCAGGTAAACCGCGAGGAACAGGCCCACCACCTGCTTGACCGCCCCGAAGAACACCCAGCCGGGACCGGCGAGGATCATCCACGTCCACCAACTGCGTTTGTTCTCGGGGGTTTTCGGCGGCATGAAGCGCAGGTAGTCGATCTGCTCGGCGATCTGGGCGATCAGCGACAGACACACCCCCGCGGCCAGCAGCGTGTAGCCCAGGTTGAATCCACCGTTGCCCTGCTCGCCCTGGTAGGCGAAGAACTGGCTGACCGATTCGGGATGGCTGACCACCAGGTACACGAACGGCGCGACCATCAGGATCAGCCACAGCGGTGTCGTCCAGACCTGCAGAGTGGACAGCACTTTCATGCCGTAGATGACGAGCGGGAAGATGATCAGCGTCGACACCGCATAGCCGATCCACACCGGTATGCCCAGACCCAGCTGCAACCCCTGCGCCATGATCGAGCCTTCGAGCGCGAAGAAGATGAACGTGAACGTCGCCATGATGACGTTGGTGACCACCGACCCGTAGTAGCCGAATCCGCTTCCGCGCGTGATCAAGTCGAGATCCATGTTGTAGCGCGCCGCGTAGTAGGCCAGCGGGAACCCGGTGAGGAAGATGACGACGGCGAAGATGAGGATGCCCCACAGCGCATTGGTGGTGCCGTAGGAGATGCCGATGTTGGCGCCGATGGCGAAGTCGGCCAGGTAGGCGATGCCGCCGAGGGCGGAGATGCCGACCACGCCGGTGGACCATTTTCGGTAGCTGCGCGGTGCGAAGCGCAGCGTGTAGTCCTCGAGGGTTTCCTTGGTCGCTGTCAGCCGGTCGAGATCGGCGTCGGCATCTGGCGCGGTGCTCCGGACGTCATCGCCGAGTTCCTGAGTCATTCAGCAAAATTAAGATGACGTTGTTTCGGCGGTGTTGCGCCTGCGTTCCATCCCGTCGCGCCAGGTGACCAACCGGGAACGGTTGGCGGCTCAGCGAATCGGCAGACCCGTGATGGCCCGGGCCATCACCAGACGCTGGATCTCACTGGTGCCTTCGAAGATCGTGAAGATCTTGGCGTCGCGGTGCATGCGCTCGACGGGGTACTCGCGCGTGTAGCCATTGCCGCCGAGGATCTGGATGGCCTCGTCGGTGACGTAGACCGCCGTCTCGCTGGCCACCAGCTTGGCCATCGACCCCTCGGCCGATTCGAAGGCCTTGCCGTTGCGCGCCATCCAGCCGGCGCGGTAGACGAGCAGGCGCGCGGCGTCGATGCGGGCCTTCATATCGGCGAGTTTGAACGCCACGGCCTGGAACTCACCGATCTTGCGGCCGAATTGCTCACGCTCACAGGCGTAGTCGCGGGCGTACTCATAGGCGGCCCTGGCCACCCCGACGGCCATCGCGCCGACCGTGGGGCGGGTGCGCTCGAAGGTGGCCATGGCGGCCTGGCCTGCCGCTTTCTTGCCCTCGCGGACCCGCGCGATGCGGGCGTCGAACTTCTCCTTGCCGCCCACGATCAGCCGGCCCGGGATGCGCACGTCGTCGAGGACGACCTCGGCGGTGTGCGAGGCCCGGATGCCGTGCTTGAGGAATTTCTGGCCCTGGCTCAGGCCCTTGGTGCCCGGCGGGATGATGAACGAGGCCTGCCCGCGGGTGCCCAGATCGGGGTGTACGGAGGCGACGACGACGTGCACGTTGGCGATGCCGCCGTTGGTGGCCCAGGTCTTGGTGCCATTGAGCACCCACTCGTCGGTGGCCTCGTCGTAGCGGGCGCGGGTCAGGATCGCACCGACGTCGGAACCGGCGTTGGGTTCCGACGAGCAGAACGCGGCGACCTTGGGGTCCTCGACGTCGCCGAACATCTGCGGTACCCATTCGCCGACCTGCTCGGGGGTGCCATTGGCGGCCAGCGACGCCGCCGCCAGACCGGTGCCCAGGATCGACAGCGCGATGCCGGCGTCACCCCAGAACATCTCCTCGAAGGCGACGATCATGCCGAGGCCGCTTTCTTCGGCGGCCTGCTCGGCGAAGAACTCCATCGAGTAGAGGCCCACCTTGGCGGCTTCGGCGATGATCGGCCACGGCGTCGCCTCGCGCTCGTCCCATTCGGCGGCTGCGGGCCGGATCACGTCGGCAGCGAACTCGTGCACCCACTTCTGCACGTCGAGCAGATCGGACGACAATTCCAGCGAGAACGTCATGGGATGGGATCTTACTGCGGAGTAAGGTGGGCCGACAGGCAGTGTGGTCCAGCTAACACTGGCCGATCCCGTCGGGTGGCGCGCGTCCTGCGGCGGGTCCCACAGCGCCGCATCGCCGACGACCTGGGCCGACGGGCACGTAGACTGGACGATCGGATCTGACCACCGGATCTGACACAGGGCGCGACGTCGAGCAAGAAGAGGTGTGCATGAGCGGCCATTCCAAGTGGGCCACCACCAAGCACAAGAAGGCCGTGATCGATGCGCGGCGCGGCAAGAACTTCGCCAAGCTGATCAAGAACATCGAGGTCGCGGCGCGGACCGGCGGGGGAGACCCGGCGGGTAACCCGACGCTCTACGACGCCATCCAGAAGGCCAAGAAGAACTCGGTGCCCAACGACAACATCGAGCGCGCCCGCAAGCGCGGCGCGGGCGAGGAAGCCGGCGGCGCCGACTGGCAGACCATCACCTACGAGGGGTACGGGCCCAACGGGGTCGCCGTGCTCGTCGAGTGCCTGACCGACAACCGCAACCGGGCCGCCGGTGAGGTGCGGGTGGCGATGACCCGCAACGGCGGCAGCATGGCCGACCCGGGGTCGGTGTCGTACCTGTTCACCCGCAAGGGCGTCGTGACGTTGGACAAGAACGACCTGACCGAGGACGACGTGCTGGCCGCGGTCCTCGACGCAGGCGCCGAGGACGTCAACGACCTGGGCGACAGCTTCGAGGTCGTCTCCGAGCCGACCGATCTCGTCGCGGTGCGCACCGCGCTGCAGGAGGCGGGCATCGACTACGACTCGGCGGAGGCGAGCTTCCAGCCGTCGGTCACCGTGCCGGTCGACCTCGAGGCGGCGCGCAAGGTGCTCAAGCTCGTCGACGCGCTCGAAGACAGCGACGACGTCCAGGATGTCTACACCAACATCGACATCCCCGACGACGTCGCGGCCGAGCTCGACGAGGACTGACTCAGCGCGCCGCGGTAGCGCCGAGAAAAGCGCCGATGGCCGCCCCCGTGCGTTCCGGCTGGTCGATCATCAGCAACACGTAGGCGTCGTCGACGAACTGCAGCCGGCCCTGCGGTAACAGCTGCGCCAGGCGATGGGCGTGCGCGCCCGGCATGACGGGGTTGTCGCTCCACAGCACCAGAGCGGGTCGGTCGAATGCGGTCAGCCGCTCGGTGGCGCGAATGAGGTCGGCGTTGTCGAACCGGGTGCGGCAGTACTTCACCAGATCGCGGCGGATCGCTGCGTCCGCCAAACCGGCGGCCATCCAGTCCTCGACGATCGGTTGCGGCACAGGATGTTTCGCCATCATGCCGAACATGAGGCGCCGGTTGCGCAGCCAGCCGATCCGCAGCTGCCGCATCGCCAACCAGACGGTGCCGGTGCTGCGGCTGGCCAGCCAGGCGACCTTGCCCGGCCAGCCGGGCGGGAAGTTGTCGAACGCCTCGGCCGGGCAGATCACCAGTCGGCCCACGCGGGCGTCGCGGCCGATGTCGGTGAGGAACAGCGCCCCGCCCCAGTCACTGACCACCAGCGTGACGTCGGCGAGGTCCAGCGCGTCGAGGAAGTCCGCGACGATGCCGACCATGCCCGGCAGCGTCAGGTCGGCCTCGGCCCGCATGGGTACGCGGTGACCACCCATCGGCAGCACCGGCAGGAGATACCGGAAGCCCGGCGGGAGGAACGGCAGTGCCGGGTCCCACTGCGTGTCGTTCATGAGCAGGCCGTGCAGTAGCACGACGGGCGGTCCGGCCGGATCCCCGACCTCGCGGTACTGCAGGGTGCCGGCGGCAACCTCGACGGATTTCATGGCGCCTCCACTAGAACATTGATTCTAGAACGTATGCTCTAGCGTGGCAGGAGGAGGCGCGCATGGCAAGGTCCACCCGAGAATCGATCCTCACCGCGGCGGCGGAACTGATGCGGCACCGCGGGTACGCCGGTGTCGGTATGAAGGACATCGCCGCGGCGTCCGGAGCGCCCATCGGATCGCTGTACCACCACTTCCGCGACGGCAAGGTGCAGATCGCCCGGGAAGCCCTGATCAACGCCGGGGCGGCCTACGGCCTGCTGATCCCCACCGTCGTCGACGCCTACGCCGACCTCGGTGCCGCCGTGGATGGCGTCTTCGTGCAGGCCGCCGAGGATCTGGCCGCCACCGGCTACGCCAACATGTGCCCGGTGGCCAGCGTCGCCGCCGAGGTCGCCGACACCGTCTCCGAACTGCGGCACGCCACCAGGGACATCGTCGACGGGTGGATCACCGCCGGGGCCGGTTACTTCGTCGCCCGCGGCGTCGCCGAGGATCGCGCCCGCGAGCTGACGGTCACGCTGATCACTGCGCTGGAAGGTGCGTTCCTGCTCGGCCGGGTCCTGCGCAGTACCGAGCCCCTCCTCGCAGCCGGTCGCGCCCTGGCGCCGCAGTACCGGGGCATCCCGCTGGGGCCGCCGGTCGCAGTCTCGGCGGCCGCTGCTCGATCTCCCCAGCGGTGACCGAACAATCCCTATGCTCTGCGCATGCCAGTCGTGACCGATCCCAACGGTGTGCAGTGGTCGGTGTACCGCCGACTGTGGCCCTTCCCGGGCCTGGACGATCTGCTGGACAACTTCGACTTCTTCGGCTGGCTCGTCGGACTCGCGCTGATCCTGCCGGTCCTGCTGCTGTGGCCGTTTTGGCTGCTGGCCAAGGTGCTCGGCGTGCGGTGGGTCGTCATCGTCGAACGCGACCACGTCGAGGTGCAACGCGAACTGGTGCGGGGGTGGCGGCGCTCGAACGGCCGGGTGGCCGAACTGGCGCTGCAGACGGCGCAGGGCTGGCACTCCGGGCGGTACTCGATCTGAGGCGTGTCCCTCCCTTCGGCGCCGCGCGGCGCCGGTTAGGCTCTCGAACAAATGTTCTGAAGGAGGCTGGCGTGCGAGTGATGGGAGTCGACCCCGGGTTGACCCGCTGCGGATTGTCGGTCATCGACAGTGGCCGCGGCCGGCAGGTCATCGCGCTCGACGTCGACGTGGTGCGCACGCCCGCCGACCACCCGCTGGCGCACCGGTTGCTCGCGATCAGCGATGCGGTCGAGCACTGGATGGACACCCATGTTCCCGATGTGATCGCGATCGAGCGGGTGTTCTCCAATCAGAACGCCAACACCGCGATGGGCACCGCCCAGGCCGGTGGGGTGGTCGCGCTGGCGGCCGCCCGCCGCGACATCGACGTGCACTTCCACACGCCCAGTGAGGTCAAGGCGGCCGTCACCGGCAACGGCCGCGCCGACAAGGCCCAGGTCACCGAGATGGTCACCAGAATCCTTGCGCTGCAACAAAAACCGACTCCCGCCGACGCCGCTGACGCGCTGGCGCTCGCGATCTGTCATTGCTGGCGCGCGCCGATGATCGCGCGGATGGCCGCGGCCGAGGAGTTGGCCGCCGAGCAGCGCCGTAAGTACAAGGCCACGCTGAAGGCCGCCAAGATGGCGCGGAGCGCCCGGTGATCGCCTCGGTCCGCGGGGAGGTCCTCGACATCGCCCTCGACCACGTGGTGATCGAGGCGGCCGGGGTGGGCTACAAGGTGATGGCGACACCGGCGACGCTGGCCACCCTGCGACGGGGCGCCGAGGCGCGGTTGATCACCGCGATGATCGTGCGGGAGGACTCCCAGACCCTGTACGGGTTCGCCGATGCCGACGCGCGGAACCTGTTCTCGACGCTGCTGGGTGTGTCGGGGATCGGGCCGAGCATCGCGCTGGGTGCGCTGGCCATGTACGACGGGCCGACGCTGCGCGCGGCGATCGGCGACGGCGACGTCACGGCGCTGACGCGAATTCCCAAGGTGGGCAAGAAGACCGCCGAGCTGCTGGTGCTGACGCTGCGCGACAAGGTCGGTGCGTCCACCGGCGCGGGAATGGCCGCCATGGGCGGGCACGGCATCCGCGGTCCGGTGGTCGAGGCGCTCATCGGACTCGGCTTCGCGGCCAAGCAGGCCGAGGAGGCCACCGACAAGGTGCTCGCCAACGATCCTGACGCCACCACCGCCGCTGCGCTGCGCTCGGCGCTGTCGATGCTGGGGAAGAAGTAGTGGGCCGCTTCGAAGACGACGAACCCGCCGACACGTCCGCCGATCGGGAGGTGTCACCCGCGCTGACCGTCGGCGAAGGCGACATCGACGCCAGCCTGCGGCCGCGGTCGCTCGGGGAGTTCATCGGCCAGCCGCGGGTGCGCGAGCAGCTGCAACTCGTTCTCGAGGGCGCCAAGAACCGCGGCGGCACCCCCGACCACATCCTGCTGTCCGGCCCGCCCGGGCTGGGCAAGACATCGTTGGCCATGATCATCGCCGCCGA
>Ga0247757_10000991_pt1 | contig 20938 bp, 19 predicted proteins | sample UWRJL126311R4_FD_180929 | JGI IMG/M metagenome (GOLD analysis project Ga0247757, IMG submission 180929) | Plant litter microbial communities from Arlington Agricultural Research Station in Wisconsin, United States - UWRJ-L126-311R-4 | ecosystem: Environmental > Terrestrial > Plant litter >...
AGGATGGTCGAGACCCCGACGACGAGCGGCAGCAGCGCGGCGCGCCAGTTGCGGAAGAACAGGAGGGAGAGCAGTGCGAGCAGCGGGAAGGCGAAGAGCTCGGCCCGGCTCAGGTCGGCGCCGACCTGCGCATCGACCTCGGTGCTGGCCACCTCGTCGCCGCCGAGGCGCACGCCGGGCCGGTCCTCGTACCGGTCGACGAGCGCGCGCGTGGCCTCCTTGGGGTCCACGTCGGCGCGGAACGTGACGGCGAGCGCCGCCTGGTCGCCGGTGCGGGACGTCAGGCTGGGGCCGCCGGTCGCGACGTGTGCCACACCCGGCTCGGCACGGAGCGCGCGGGCGAGGGCCGGTGCGGCCGCGGCCGGGGCCAGCGCGACGACGCCCGGGCCCTCCTGGGCGCCGGTGGCGCGTTCGATCCGGTGGGTGGCGTCGGCGGAGCCGGAGTCCGGGTTGCGGAAGGCGTCGCCCGACTTGAGCAGGCCCGCGACCGGGCCGCCGAGCACACCCGCGAGGACGACGAACAGCCCGACGAGGACGAGGGTGCGCTTGGGGTGGGCGGTCAGGCGTTCGGTCAGCGAGGCGAGCATCGGGCGGCTCCGTTCCAGGTTTACGGTCGTAGATATACAGAAGTAGATATACGGCTGTCAACTCACGCCGCGTGCGCTGGTAGGCTGAGCGCGTGTCCGTCCCGTCCCCGACGTCCGAGCCCGCGCCCCCGCGGCCCCGCCGCGCCCGCGGGCGGGGCGACGAGCTGCGGGACGAGCTGCTCGACGCCGCCGAGGGGCTGCTGCGCGAGCAGGGCGGCCAGGCCGGCCTGAGCATCCGGGCCATCACCAAGCGCGCCGGGGTCTCCCCGATGGCGCTGTACCTCCACTTCGAGGACCGCGAGCAGCTGCTGTGGGAGCTGCACGACCGCGGGTACCGCCGCTTCCACGAGCGCCTCCTGCGCGCGGCGGCCGCCGCGCCGGACCCGGGCGAGGCCATCCTCGCGGTGGGCCGCGAGTACATGCGTTACGCCGAGGAGGAGCCCGAGCTCTACGCCGTGCTCTTCGGCCCGGACCGGCTCGAGTCAGACCAGCCGGAGGGCGACTACGAGGACCCGGGGATGTCGACGTTCGACGACGTCATCGCCCTCGTCCAGAACGCGATGGACGCCGGCTACGCCGAGCCGGGCGACGCCCGCACCACCGCGGTGGGGCTGTGGTCGAACATGCACGGCTTCGTGATGCTGCGCAACTGCAAGCAGAAGATCGACTGGCCGGACGCCGAGACGTTCCTGACGGGCGCCGGCCGCGGGTGGCTCGGCCTCCGGACGCCGTAGCTAGGCGCCGGCCTCGGTGGGGGCCGTCGGGTCGTCGCTCTCGCCGGAGTCCTCGCGGGCGAGGAAGTCCTCGGCGAGCATCGGGTTGTCGCGGGAGCGCTCGACCACGGTCAGCAGCGAGGACATGGAGGAGACCTCCTCGACCTGCTCCTTGATGAACCACTGCATGAACTGCTCGGAGGCGTAGTCGCCCTCGTCGCGGGCCAGCGCGGCGAGCGCGTTGATCTGGTCGGTGACGCGCTTCTCCTGGTCGAGCGCCAGCGCGACCGGCTCCACGATGTCGCCGAAGCCGTTCTTCGGCGCGTCGATCCCCGGGATCTGCACGTCGGCGTCGGCGTCGAGCAGGTACTGGACCATCATCATCGCGTGCCCGCGCTCCTCGAGCGCCTGCGCGTAGAAGTGCGCCGCCAGCCGCGGGAGCGTCTCGTCGTCGTAGTAGGTCGCGATCGCGACGTACTGCTGATGCGCGGAGAACTCGTAGCGAATCTGCTCGTTGAGGCGATCGACGAAGGCTGCGGAGGGCATGCGTCAACCCTAATACATAGGATCAGTGGGATATGGCTACCTGTCTGGTTACCGGCGGTGCCGGATTCCTCGGCTCGCATCTGTGCGACGAGCTTCTCAAGCGCGGCAACCGCGTGATCTGCGTGGACAACCTCGAGACGGGGTCGCTCCACAACATCGCGCACATCCGGGTCGACGAGTTCGCGTTCCGGCAGATCGACATCGTCGAGCCGTTCTTCGTGGAGGAGCCGGTGGACTTCGTCTACCACCTCGCCTCGCCGGCGTCGCCGATCGACTACCTGCGCCTGCCGCTGCACACGCTCAAGGTCGGGTCCTACGGCACCCACCACGCGCTCGGCCTGGCCAAGGCGCACCGGGCCCGGTTCCTCACCGCGTCGACCAGCGAGGTCTACGGCGACCCGCAGGTGCACCCGCAGACCGAGGAGTACTGGGGGCACGTCAACCCGATCGGTCCGCGCGGCGTCTACGACGAGGCCAAGCGGTACGCCGAGGCCCTGGTCATGGCCTACCACCGCCAGCAGGGCGTCGACACGTCGATGGTCAGGATCTTCAACACCTACGGGCCCCGCATGCGGCCGCACGACGGCCGGGCGATCCCGACGTTCCTGCGCCAGGCCCTCCAGGACCAGCCGATCACCGTGTTCGGCGACGGCAGCCAGACGCGCTCGTTCTGCTACGTCGACGACCTCATCCGGGGCATCATCGGCCTGGCCGAGTCCGGGGAGCACCTGCCGGTCAACATCGGCAACCCCGACGAGTTCACGCTGCTGGAGCTGGCGGAGGCCGTCGTGGCGGTCACCGGCTCGAAGTCGGAGATCGTCTTCGAGCCGCTGCCGACCGACGACCCCCAGCAGCGGCGGCCCGACATCTCCCGGGCCCAGGCGCTGCTGGGCTGGGAGCCGACGATCTCGCTGCGCGAGGGCCTCACGCGGACCCTCGAGCAGGCCGGACGGGAGCCGCTGATCGGGTGAGCGGGCGCCGGGTGTCGAATCCACGGGTGACGGGAAGGCTGCAAGTCGTGCGCAATACCGCGACATATGGCAGCCTGATCCGTTACAGGGGGTAAGCCGATGTCGACCGCACCCCGCCAGCCCAAGCACTCCCCCCCTCGCGTGCCCCTCGAAATCCCGCATCTCGTGGAGGTTCCGCTCGAGAGCATCGACCGCGATGTGCGAGCGACGCGACCGCCGATCCTGAACGTCCTGCGGCGTCTGGACGCGCTGCGCCGCCTGGCCCGCGTGGTCAGCCTGATGGTCCTCGACGTGGTGGGGATCGGCCTGGCCGTGTTCACCGCGCTGCTGATCAAGGCCGCGTTCCGAGGTGGGCTGCACGTCGACGCGATCTGGGGCAACACCCGGGCGCTGCTCCCCTTCGCCGCCCTCGTGACCCTGCTGCTGTTCGCCCGGTCCGGGCTCTACTCCGAACGGGCCACTCGGCCCGGGCTGACGTCGATCGTCGCCTGCCTGTTCCAGACCACCGTCGTCGCGGTGGTCTTCGCGCTGGTCAGCGGCCAGACGTTCTCCAGCTACTACATCTTCTACGGGTCGCTGTTCTTCGCCATCCTCTACGTCGGGTCGATCCGCGCCGCCTACGAGATGGTCACCGGCTTCCTGCTGCGCAAGGCCGGCTACGAGCGACGGGCCGTGCTCGTCGGGACCGGCCAGCACATCGAGTCGGTGGGCCATGCGCTGGGCTCGGCCTCGGAGAGCTCGATCACCGTGGTGGGCTTCATCTCCCTCACGCCGCGGCCGGACAACGGCCTGCGGTCGCTCGGCTCGCTCCAGGACCTGGGGGAGATCATCGACCGTCACCGCATCGACGAGGTGATCATCGCTGACCCGGACTTCCCCGAGCGCGAGACGATCGACCTCGTCGACGTCGCCCACCGCGGCGGGGTGCGCGTGCGGATCGCGCCGTCCACGATGGACGTGCTCGTCCAGCGGGCCGACTTCCTGCCCGGCCAGTCGATCCCCCTCTTCGAGCTGCGCTCCCCGACCTTCGAGGGCGTGGACTTTGCGGTCAAGCGCGCGTTCGACATCGTGGTCTCGGCGCTGGCGCTGCTCGTCCTCAGCCCCATCCTGCTCGTCATCGCGCTGGCCATCCGGCTGACCTCCCGCGGCGGGGCGATCTACCGCTCCGTGCGGCCCGGCATCGGCGGCGTGCCGTTCGACTGCCTGAAGTTCCGCACGATGTACGTGGACGCCGAGATCCGGCAGGCTGCGCTGGAGACCGAGAACGAGGCCTCCGGCGCGCTCTTCAAGATCCGCGACGACCCGCGCGTGACGCCGGTCGGGCGGTTCCTGCGCCGCTACTCGCTCGACGAGCTGCTGCAGCTGTGGAACGTCCTGCGCGGCAAGATGTCGCTCGTCGGCCCGCGGCCGCTGCCCGTCCGGGACTTCGACCGGCTGCAGGAATGGCACAAGAAGCGCTACCTCGTGCTGCCCGGGATGACCGGGCTGTGGCAGGTGTCCGGCCGCGCCGACCTGGACTTCGACGACCTCGTGCGCCTGGACTTCCTCTACCTGGAGCGGTGGTCGGTCTCGCTGGACCTGACCATCCTGCTCAAGACGATCCCCGCCGTGCTGCTGCGGCGCGGTTCGTATTAGCCCCGCTAAGCGACTCGCGGGGTCCGGAGCCTCATCCGTCCGCTGAGCGGGCGCAGGGCCGTCACGGCCTCGCGGTAGACGTCCCAGGTGGCCCGGGCGGCGTCCTCCCACGTCCACGGGGGCGGCTCCGGCGTCGGGCCGCAGGAGGCGGCCGCGGTGCGCAGCAGCCCCTCGAGGTCGTCGGCCGCCACGAACGTGGCCCGATCGCCCAGCACCTCGCGGACGGCCGGGACGTCGCACGCCACGACCGGGGTGCCGCAGGCCAGCGCCTCGACGGGCGGCAGGCCGAAGCCCTCCTCGTCCGAGGACAGCACGAGGGCGCGGGCCCCGGAGTACAGCGCGGCGAGCTCGTCGTCGCTGACGTGGTCGGTGAGCAGGACGTCGGGCAGCTCGTGGGCCCAGCGCTTGGCGGCGCCGACGAGGACGAGCGGGAGGTCGCGCGGGGTGCTCGCCAGCTCGGTGACGCGCTTGCGCGGGTCCGGGTGGTCGAGGCCGCCGACCCAGAGGAGGTACTCCTCCGGCAGGTCGTGCGCGGCGCGGACGGCGGCGATCTCCTCGGGGCCGCGCCGGGTCATCGTGGGGGCCGGGGCCTCCGGGATGACGACGATGCGCTCGGGGTCGATGCCGAGGATCGCCTCGGCGTCGTCGGCGACGACCTGCGTCGGCACGATCACCCGCTCGGCGCGGGCGACGGCCATGTAGCGCAGGTGGTGGCTGCGGCCGTAGCGCAGGTAGGTCGCGCGGCGCTTCAGCGGGACGAGGTCGTGCAGGGTGACGACCTGGGGGACCGAGCAGTGGACGAGCGCGCCCGGGACCCAGGGGGCGTGGTAGACGCCGGCCCGGCGGGGGCGGTGCGCCTCCACGATCTCGTCCTCGTCGCGCTCGGTCGCGCGCAGCGCCTCCAGGAGGCAGCGGGTGTACCGCCCGATGCCCCGCGTATCGGTCGTCGCGCGGCTGTCGAACGCGATCCTCATCGGTGACCCGAGGGTCCGCCCGAGCAGGCGCGTGTGGCGTCGTTCCCCTGCAACACAGCGGGGAAGCTACACCACCGATCGCCCGCGCGGGGACGACCTGTGAGCGGTCATCACTTCCGCGTCCGGCGGCTGTGGAGGATCACCCGACGATGCCGGATCGGTGGCGCGGCGGCGCTCCCCGTGGAGATCTTGTGGAGGTTTCCGCCGCTTGCAGGGATTTCTTGTACGGGAACGTTCAGGGCGTCTTCGGCGTGGGGGTGGTCGCCGGCGGGGTGGTGGTGGCCGCGGGGGCGGCCAGCGCCGCGCGGGCGGCCAGGAACGTCGTCTGGACCCGCCGCGACCGCGGGTCGAGGAAGAGGGCGGCGCCCAGGCTCTTCAGCGCCGCCTGGGGCTGGCCGTTGCGGATCTCGAACTCCGCGAGCGTCAGCCACGTCGTCGGGTTGGCGGGCTGCAGCAGCACCGCGCGCTCCAGGCTTGCGCGGGCGGCGGGGATCTGGCCCTGCCGCTCGGCGATGGCGGACAGGTCGAAGAGCGGGTCGACCGACAGGGGGTTCAGCTTCCGCGCCTCCTCGGCGTCCGTCCGCGCCTGGGGGATGTGCCCCGCCGACAGCGCTTCCAGGGCCGAGGCGGAGGCCGTGACGGCCCGCTGCGGCTGCCAGGTCGCCCAGGCCATCGTGACGATGACGATCAGCGTGAGCGCGGCCGCGACGACCCGGACGGGCTGGCGGATCGCCGTCTGGGCGCTCGCCTTCCACCCCTCGGCGACCGGGGGCACGGGCCGGGCGAGGCGACCGCGCCCCGCGACCCAGCCCGCGGCCAGGATGCCGGGCACCGCGGTGCCCGGGATGAACCACGTCCAGTCCAGCAGGGAGTGGACGCCGAAGGTGACCACGACGCACGACAGCGCGATCAGGCCGATGCGCTCCGGGTCGGCGGCGGCCACGCCGCGCGGCGGCACGCGCCACCCGCCGATCGCCCGGGCGGCGCCGAGGATCCACGCCAGCAGGAGGGCGAGGCTGAGGCCGAGGCCGATGAGGCCGAGGTCGGCCATCGTCTGCACGACGTAGCCATGGGCGTGGCCGACCTCGAGCACGTCGGCCCGGTAGCGGGCCCGGGCGACCGTGTAGCCCCCGGCCCCCACGCCGGTCAGCTCGTGGGCCTTCCACACCTTCAGGGCGTCGTCCCAGTACTTCGAGCGCACGCTGGCCACGGCGGTGAGGCGGCTCGGGTCGTTGGCGGGCCCGGAGGCCGACGGGTCGGTGAGCTGCGTCCACGAGTGCGAGATGGAGCCGGTCAGGCCGCGATCGGAGGCGGCGAGCACGACCGCACCGCCGACCGGCACCAGCGCCAGGAAGACGAGCAGGACGATGCCCGCCTGCCGGCGCGCGGCGGGGGACAGGCCGTCGCGGGACACGCGGAACGTCGCGGCCAGGAAGGCCAGCAGCACGCCCACGCACATCACGAGGACGAGCAGGCCCAGGCGGTGCCCGGCGACGTCGCGGGCGTCGAGTGGCACCCGATCCTGGCTCAGCGCGTCCTGCCCGAAGACCCACAGCGCCACCAGCACCGCGCCCAGGCCGGCGATGATCGCCAGGGCGGCGCTGCGCAGCCGGCGGGGCGCGAACACGAACCACACGACGAGGGCGAAGCCCACCGCCACCAGGGCCCCGCGGGGGTAGGCGAGCAGCGCGGTCAGCACGAGCAGCGCCAGCAGCGGGGCGGCGAGCGTGCGCAGCGCGGCGTGGCCCTCGCGGCGGGTCCCCCACCAGAGGCAGCCCGGGATGCCGAGCGCGGCGGTCAGGCCGACGGCGTTCCAGTACCCGTACGGCGCGCGCAGACGGGAGAACACCTCGTCGGCGGCCAGCCACGACGGGAAGATCACCGTGCCCAGGGAGTAGAGCGACACGAGGGACGAGGCCAGCAGCAGCGCGCCGAGCAGCGACGGCCAGCGGTGGGGCACGAGCCGCACGAGGGCGACGCCCGCCGTGAGCGTCACGAAGTAGGTGAACGTGCGGTTGGCCTCCACCCAGGTCCCCGACGGCTCGACGGCCCAGGCGATCGACAGCGCGCTGTAGATCGCCAGCGCCCCCATCAGCGCCACGAGGACCACGCCGGGAAGCCGCCGGTCCACCGGGCAGACGAGCACGGCCAGCGCGATCGCCGTGCCGCCCAGCAGCTGCAGCGCGATCTCCACGGTCACGGCGCTGGACAGCACCTGGCCGCTGCCGGCGTGCAGCGAGACGGCGGCGAGCAGCGCGCCGAGCGCCAGGCCCATCAGGAAGCCGGGCGACAGCGGGAAGCCGCGCCGGGCCCGGGGGGCGGGCACGGCGGGAAGGGTGGACGCGGCGGTGGGGGAGACGCTCACGGGTGGGAAGGGGCCCTCACGGGCGACCTACGGTTGGGCACCGACCACGCGGCGCTTGATGGCGTAGCCGAGCCCGGCCAGACCGCCGACGACGAAGAGGACGAGCAGGACGAGGATCGGGGTGGGCAGGTCGTCGAGCGAGGAGACCAGCGTGCCCGGGTTGCCGGGGGTGATCGTGGCGCCGCCGACCTGCAGGGCCTCGGCGCCCTGGGCCTGCGCCGCCTTGGCGGCGGCCTGGTCGGCCGGGCTGGCGCTGGCGAGTGGATCGGCGGGCAGCGCGCCGCCCGTCCCACCCGCGCCGGTCGTGCCCGCCGCGCCGCCGGTGCCCGCGCCGGTGCCGGTCGTGCCGCCGCCGGCGCCGGTCCCGGCCCCGCCGGGCAGCGAGGCACCGCGCTGGGCGGCCTTGATCACGTCGTAGCAGTCCGTGTACTCGCGCAGGTCGGCGGGGAGGTCGGCCAGGGCGTCCTGGTACTGCTGATCGGTGTACTTCTGCGACAGCTGCTCGTTGGCGCACTCGGAGATGATCTGGTCCGACGCCTTGCTGGCGAGCGCGGACGCGGGGGTGCCGAGGGCGAGCAGGACGACCAGGCTGAGCAGGGTGCGACGCATCAGCTCGGCCACGCTAACAGGGCGCCTGGCGGGAAGCGTTGGCCGTCCGGGCGGCCGGGTGCGGGGGCGATGGGGCATGCGCATGTCCTGAGGGAACGTGCCGGACCCCCGAAAGGTTGCTGTTTTACGCGGACGCGTCGCGTGAGCGTCCGATCCCCAGCACCCAGCTCTTGAGCGCCGCGGCCAGCCCGAGGAGGGCGATCACGCCGAACAGCCCGAGGAGGACGAGCATCGGCGTGGGCAGGTCGCCGAGGGAGAGGGCCACGCCCGCGGGATCGCCCGGGTTCAGCGTGGTGCCGCCGATGTCGATGGGGCTGGCCCCCGCGCGCTGCGCGGCCTGCAGCGCGGCGGCGTCGGCCGCCTCGTTCGCCGCGGCGGGATCCGCGGCCGGGGCCGCGGGCGCGGCCGGCGCGGCATCGGCCGGGGCCGCCGGGGCGCCGCCGTCGCCGCCGGACGCGGTCGTCGCCGTGGCCGCGGGGGGCGCCGTGCCCGTGGTCGCCGAGGGGGCCGCGGCCCCCGTCGTCGGGCCCGATCCGCCGGAGCCGCCACTGGTCGTCCCGCCGCCGGCGGCGCGCGGAGCGGCGTTGCCGCCCCCGCCCTTCGAGGCGGCGGCGCGCTGGGCGGCCTTGATCACGTCGGCGCAGTCGGTGTACTCGCGCAGGTCCGACGGCAGGTCGGCCAGGGCCTGGTCGTAGTCCTTCTGGCTGTAGCTCTTGGAGAGCTGCTCGTTGGCGCACTCGGCGATGATCTGATCGGACCCCGAGCTGGCCAGCGCGGAGGCCGGGGCGAGCAGCGCGGCCGCCACGGCCGCGAGCAGGAGGGGGAGGAGGCGGCGCATCAGGCGGGGATCTCCGGGGGCGACTGGGAGACGCCGGCCCGGTCGAGGGCGCGGGAGAACCCCTCGGCCCACGCGGCGAACGTGTAGGGCATGACGTCGGCTTGGGCGTTGAGGGCCAGCGTGCGGCGCAGCGCGGGATCGTCGTGCAGACGGCGCATCGCCGCGGCCGTGGCGTCGACGTCCCCCGCGGGGACGACCAGCCCGTTGCGGCCGTGGCGGACCAGCCCGCCGGCCACCGCGCCGACCTCGTCGGAGGCGATCACCGGGACGCCCTGGAGGAACGCCTCGTTCACGACGAGGCCCCACGGCTCGCGGAAGGTGCGGGTGCGGAGGGACGGTACGAGCAGTGCGTCGGTCTGGGAAAGAAGATCTCGAACCTCCGTGGGTCGTAGGTGGCCGGTGCGGATCGCCGCGGCGGCGCCGGGACGAGGGGGGTCGCCGTCGGCGCCGCCCAGGACGAATGCGGCTTGGGACGGAAGCAGGCCGGAGGCACGCCAGGCCTGTTCCGCTATCCACCCTCCCTTTGCCCGGTCCGGCCGTCCGAGAAACGTCAGCACGAACGGCGCCGGCTTCCCCGTGGCGTCCCCGGGCTGGGACCAGAACCAGCGATCGACCGCCTGCGGCGCCTCGTAGACCCGCTCCACGCCCAGCTCGCGGACGTAGGCGCTGACGTGCGGCCCGTACGTGACGACGGCGTCCGCGGTCCGCAGGATCCGGTGCACCAGCGGCGTCCCGGCCATCCCCGCCGCCGAGCGGATCGGCGCCCACAGGGACCACCACATCACGAACGGGACGCGGGCCCGGCGGGCGCCCCGCCAGGCCGACGGCAGCGCCACCCGGCCCGCGGTGCTGCCGACGACGGCCCGGTACTCGCCCGACGCGGCGAGCGCGCGCAGCTCCCGCGGGGTGACGTGACGGTGCGGGACGCCCGGGTCGTCGGCCCCCTCGGTGGCGTGATGGGAACGCCCGCCGTACAGCGCCAGCTCGACGTTCTCGCGCTCGTGGAGCGCGGCGAACGCCCCCGTGCGATCCGGGGGGACGTGGTTGGTGGTGAAGAGGATCGGGCGCGGGTCGGCGGCCATCAGGAACGCAGCGCCTCCTCGTACGCCGCGACGGTGGCGCGCCCGCAGGCCGCCCAGGTGAAGTGGCCGGTGACGGTGGCCCGGGCCTCGGTGCCGGCGGCGAGCCGGTAGGCGGGGTCGCGGACCAGGTCCCCGAGGCGGGCGGCGAGCGCCTCCACGTCCCCGGGCGGCACGAGGGAGAGCCCGCCGCCGGCCCGCGCGATGTCGGTGGGGCCGGGCTCCCCGATGCTGCCGATCGCCGGGATCCCCGCGGCCATCGCCTCCAGGTAGGCGACGCCGAGCGCCTCCGCCGTGCTCGGCATCGCGTAGACGTCGCCCTCGGCCCGCAGCCGCTCCAGCGCCGCGGCGTGCTCGAGCTGGCCGGCGAACGTGACGCGGTCGCGCAGGCCCAGCGTGGCGGCCAGCTGCTGCAGCGCCCCGCGCTCGGGCCCGTCCCCGACGATCAGGTAGCGCAGCGTCGGATGCGCGTCGCGCAGCAGCCACAGCGCGCGCAGGACGTCGGCGTGGCGCTTGCGGGCGACGAGATGGGCGACGGTCACGATGGTCAGCGGGGCGGAGGCGGCGCGCGGCGCGACCGGATGCTCGGGGAGGTCGGCCCCGAGGTGCACGACCCGGGTGCGCTCGGCGCCCAGCGCGCGGGCCATCGCCTCGGTGCCGGTGCTGTTGGGCAGGACCAGGCGGGCGGCGCCGAACGCGGCACGCACCGCCGCCTCGCCGCCCGGCGCGTGGGGGGCGGTGTAGAAGACGTCGCTGCCGTGGACGGAGACCACGAGCGGCCGGCCGGTGCGGGCCAGGCGCACGGCGTCCCCGGCGGGGACGGCGTTGTGCGCGTGCACGAGGTCGAACCGGAACGAGCGGCGCAGGCGCAGCAGCGCGCCGGCCAGGCCCGGCGCCGCCCACCGCCCCCACGCGCCGTACGAGCGGCTGCGCTGCGGGGCGACGAACTTCACGTAGCGCACGTCGATGCCGTCGAGCACCGTGTCGCGGGGCTGGCGCAGCAGCTCCCGCGTCGCGCTCGGCAGGTCCGCGCGCGGGGTGCTCAGCGGCGGGATCGGGCGGTAGAGGACGAGCACGCGCACGTCGGCGCCGGCGTCGCGGGCGGCCAGGGCCTGGCGGTGAGCCCACATCCCCAGCACCGGGTCGTTGGCGCGCGGGTAGTACTCGCTGACGATCGCGACGCGCATCAGGCCAGCCGCCGCAGGGTGACGACCTCGTCGCGGCGCACGTAGGGACGGTCGCGCAGGTACGCGCGGGCCTCCTCGAGCGCCGGCGTGCGGGCGTAGCCGCCGGCCGCGGGGTGCAGGTGCAGGATCGGGGTGGCGTCGACCACGCCGAGCGGCCAGCCGTGCGCGCGGGCCGTGGCGCCCCAGGCGTTGTCCAGCCCCCAGCCCATCCGCACGTCGGGGAACGGGACGAGCACGCCGAACGTGTCGCGGTGCAGCAGGGTCACGGGCCCTATCTCCACGAACGTCGTCTGCCGCACGAGCGGGCTGCGGGCGTCCGTGGCCCGGCGGGTCACGGGCCAGGCGGCGTGGGAGTGCAGGCGGTGGGCGGGCTGGGCCAGCCGCAGCCCGGTGCTCGTGGCCAGCCCGACGAAGAGGTCGAGGAACCCGGCGGGCAGCACGATGTCGTCGTCGACCACGAGCAGCCAGTCGGCGTCCGGCGCCCGGCCGCCGAGCAGCGCGTTGAGGTTCTGGAACTTGCCGAGCGACCCGGGCGGCGCGGTGGCGATCGTCACGTCGTGGTGGGAGCGCAGGAGCTCGGTGCGGACCGCCCCCATCGCCTCGCCGGGCCGTTCGACCCCCACGACGTGGATGCGCTGCGCCGGGAGGGCGGCAGCGGCGGCGCGGGCCCGGCGCAGCCGGGGGTCCGCGGCCAGCCGGGCGTCCAGGACGCGGTCGGCGTGGCGGCGCAGCGTGCCGCGCCGGCCGCCGACGGTGCCGCTCTGGCCCGAGGTGAAGTCGTCCGGCTCGGCCGTCGTCGCGCCCTGAAGGTCGTCTTTTGCCGCCGTGGGCGGTGCTTGGCGCCCCTCGGCGGTGAGGGCGGCGCGCAGCCGTCCGGCGCTGTGGGCGGTCAGCACCGGGCCGTTGAAGCAGCGCCGGCGCGGGCCGTGGACGGCGCAGCCCGCCAGCGTGCGCACCTCGGCGGCGAGCGACGGCGCCGTGCCCTTGACCACGTCGAACCGGCGGCTCGCCCCGCCCCGGCGGTACGCGGCCGCCATCAGGCCGCGCAGGCGGGCGTCGTCCCCCGCCCGGCGGTGGTCCAGCGCCGCGGCGGCGACGTAGCGGATCGTCAGGCCCGCGGCGGGAAGGCGGCGCTGGAGCTCCTGCTCGTCCCCATACAGCTCCAGGCGCTCGTCGAAGGCGCCGACCGCGTCGAGCGCGGCGCGGCGCACGGTCATGTTCGCCCCCCACGCGTGGTCGGCCGGCCCGTCGTGGGGGCCGAGGTCCAGCTCGGTGATCGGCGCGCCCTCGCGGCCGCAGGTCGGGAAGCGGTGATCCTCGATCCGGGCGTGGATCGGGCCGGCGAACACCCCGACGGTGGCCGGCGCCGACGCGTGCGCGGCGAGCAGCGCCGCCAGCCAACCGGGCCGGACGGCGACGTCGTCGTCCACGAACACGAGGAGGTCGGCGGTGGCCGCCGCCACCCCGGTGTTGCGGGCGGCGTTGAGCCCGCGCGAGGACGCATGGGGCACGTAGCGAGCGCCGTGGCGCTCGGCCACGGCCTGCGTGGCGGGGTCGGGGCCGTCGTCGACCACGAGGACCTCCGCGCCCTCCGCCGCGGCCTGCGGGCGGATCGACGCGAGGGCCACGTCGAGGTAGGACGCGCGGTCACGGGTGGGAACGATGACTGATGCGCGGGCCGGCACGATCTCCATGGAGTGTAGGTCGCCCGGGGCGCGGATCGTCCCCGCCTCCGCGAAATCGCCCTCGCGGCGTGGGAGACTGCGCCCATGACGACAACGGTGGTGATCGGCTACGACGGCTCGGAGGCGGCCGACCGGGCGGTGCGGGCGGCGCGGGAGGTCCTGTCCGCGGAGCGGGCGGTGCTCGTCACCGTGTGGGAGTCCAGCCTGCCGCTGCTCATCGACTCGACCGCGGGGCAGATGGGCTCCGCGGGCATGATGGCGGACCCGGCCACGGCCGACGTCCTCGACGAGGCGGCCCAGGGCAGCGCCCACCGCGTGACGGCCCAGGGCGCGGCGCTGGCCCGGTCGATCGGGTTCGCGGAGGTCGACGAGGTCGTCGTGGAGGACGCCAGCAACGTCGCGATCACCCTCGCCGAGGAGGCCGATCGCCGCCGGGCCGCGGCGATCGTCGTCGGCTCCCACGGCCACGGGGCGCTCTACTCGCGCCTGATGGGGACCACGAGCTCCGCCCTGATCCGCCACTCCCGCCGGCCCGTGCTCGTCGTCCCCAGCATCGCCCCGGAGCACCGCGCGGCCTGAGCGGGCCCGGCCCGTGATCTGCTTCCTGCACCACCGCTACCGCACGCTCGGTGGCGAGGAGCGCGTCGTCGAGCGGCTCGCCGCGCTGGTGCGGGAGCACCTCGACGAGGAGGTCGTGGTGCTCGAGCGCGGATCCACGGGCCTGGGGCGGGTCGAGGCCGCGCGCGGCCTGGTGCGGGGTGGGCTGCGGCCCGAGGAGGTCGGCGAGGCGGTCCGGCGCACCGGCGCCCGGATCGTCCACGCCCACAACCTCCATCCCACGTTCGGCTGGCGGGCGCTCGCCGCGGCGCGCCAGGCGGGGGCGCGCACGGTGCTGCACGCCCACAACTACCGGCTCGTCTGCGCGGTCGGCACCTGCCTGGATCCCGCGGGCGTGGACTGCGTGCGCTGCCACGGGACCGACACGCGGCCCGGGCTGCGCCACAACTGCCGGGGGTCAAGGGCTGAGGGCCTGCCGTACGCGATCGGCCTGTCCCGGGGGCTGGAGCCGATCCTGGGGCACGTCGACGCGCTGGCGGCTCCCAGCCGATTCGCGCTCGGGCGCCTGGGCGTGCTCGGCGTCGACCTCGGGAGCGTGCCCACCCACGTCCTGCCCGGGCCGGTCGACGCGTTCGCGGAGCGCTCGGCGGCCGGTGAGGGGCGCTACGCGCTGATCGCGGCGCGGCTGGCGCCGGACAAGGGCGTGGACCTGGCGATCGACGCGTGCCGGGCGGCGGGCGTGCCGCTGGTGGTGGCGGGCGACGGGCCGCTGGAGGCGGCGCTGCGGGTTCGGGCCGCGGGGGCGGACGTGCGGTTCGTGGGCCGGGTGGACGCCGGGGCGCTGGCGGCGCTGCGGGCGGGGGCCGCGCTGGCGCTGGCGCCGTCCCGGGTGGCCGAGACGTACGGGCTCGCGGCCCTGGAGGCCATGGCGGCGGGCGTGCCGGTCGTCGCCGCGCGCATGGGCGCGCTCGCCGACGTGGTGCCGGAGGCGGGCCTGGTGCCGCCCGACGACGTCCCCGCGCTGGCGGCCGCGATCACGGCGCGCTACGGCGATGCGGCGGCGGGTGAGGAGGGCATCGGCCAGGCGCGCGACGTCGCGTCCCCGGAACGGGTGGCGCAGGCGCTGCGCGAGTTGTACGGATCGCTGGGGTAAGCCCCTCCGCACGTCCTCCACATTCCTCCCGAGGGGTGGGAGGAATGTGGAGGACGTCCGGTGGGGGAGGCTCTTCGGCTTCTCTGCGGCGCCCTTCAGGCCGGCCTGAACCGGGCCTGGCATCCTCTCCGTATGCGCACTCTCGTCACCGGCGGCGCCGGCTTCATCGGTTCCAACCTCGTCGACGCCCTGCTCGACCGGGGCGACACGGTCACGGTGTTCGACGACCTCTCCACGGGGCGGGCCTCCAACCTGGAGGGCGCGCTGGAGCGCGGCGCGACGCTGATCCGGGGCGACATCCGCGACCAGGCGGCGCTCGCCGACGCGTTCGCCGCGGCCGCGCCCGAGGTGGTCTTCCACCTCGCGGCGCAGATCGACGTGCGCAAGGCGGTCGACGATCCCGCCTGGGACGCGACGGTCAACGTGGTCGGCACCATCAACGTGCTGGAGGCGGCGCGCAGGGCCGGCGTCTCCCGGCTCGTCAACACCTCCACCGGCGGCGCCATCTACGGCGACACCGAGAACATCCCCACCCCGGAGACGCAGGAGCCCCGGCCGATGGCCGCGTACGGGCAGTCCAAGTACTGCGCCGAGCGCTACTGCGGCTGGGAGGAGCGCCTGTACGGCCTCTCCACCGTGACCGTGCGCCTCGGCAACGTGTACGGCCCCCGGCAGGACCCGCTCGGCGAGGCCGGCGTCATCGCCATCTACTGCGGCCTGGTGGCCAAGCGCGAGCGCCCGACGGTGTTCGGCACCGGCGAGCAGACGCGCGACTACGTGTACGTCGGCGACGTCGTCCGCGCGCAGATCGCGGCGGCGGACGCCACCGCGGTGACCGGCGAGGTGAACGTCGGCACCGGGCGCGAGTCGAGCGTGCTGGACATCCACGCGGCGCTGCTCGAGGCGTCCGACGTGTCGCCCGAGGAGTTCGCGCCGATCTTCGCCGACGCGCGGCTGGGCGAGGTCGAGCGCTCGTGCCTCGACGTCACGCGGGCCCGGCGGGAGCTGGGCTGGACGGCCCAGACCGGCCTGGCGGACGGGCTGCGCGAGACGCTGGCCTCCGCCCAGCGCGAGGTCTCGGCCGCCTAGGGCCGCGACGGCGGCCGCAGGCTGCCGTCCGGCACGAACCACCGCTGGTCGAGGTCGGTGACGCTCGCGATGCGCTCGTAGTCCCGGTCGTAGTGCAGGAGCGGCACGGCGGCGGCGCGGGCGGTCTCCGCGATCAGGAGGTCGACGGGCGGGACGCGGCGATGGGCGCCATCGTCTCCCGCGAGCAGCAGCTGCGTGGCGCGGCTGTCCCGCCAGCCCGACGGAGGGAGCGAGATCGACGCGAACAGCGCGAGCTGATTGGCCACCTGCGCGGCGCGCGCCGCGTTCGGTGCCATGCGCACGAGCTCCAGCACGACGAGGTCGCAGACGAGGACGAGCCCCTCCTGCACGAGGCCGTTGAACCACGTGGCGAGATGCGGGAAGCGCCGGTCGCGCACCCAGGTCCAGACGCCGGTGTCGACCAGGACGGGATCGGATGGCTGGACCGGCTGCGGCTCAGGACTCGGGGCCATCGCCCGGTGCTCGATCCCGACGGCCGGCGGCGACGTCGTCGGGTGTGCCGTCGATGTCCCGCAGGACGTCGAACGACGCGAGCGTCCGGCGGCGGACGACGTCGCTCAGCGCGGCGTTGACGGTCTCGCTCAGGCCGCGGGTGCCCAGGACGCGGCGGGCGGCGTCGAGCGATGCATCATCGATGTCGACGGTGGTGCGGGTCATGCGCATCACAGCGTACATCACGGGTGATGGTGGTCGGGGCATCAGGAGGTCGGAGGTCATGCGCAGACCGTAGACGCCGCTTCGGAAGGTGTGTCGGAAGTGTGTCGGCGACCCGCGCGACGGCGACCGCGCGGCCGTGTGGGACGATCCGGGCCCGTCGCCCTCGCGCTCGCGGGACCCGTGATGATCCTCCGAGCCCCCCGCGACCCGCCCTCACCGCACGCCGGCCCCGCCCACCGGGTCGGGCAGGCGCAGGATGGCCAGGCGCCGGCTGGCGAACACGGGCTCGCCCACCGGGGGCGGCAGCATCCGGCGGCCGCTCGCGTCCCGGCAGGTGGGATCCACGAGCAGGTAGCGCACGCCCAGGCGCCGGGCCAGCGCCAGCCCCTCCGGGGTGCCGTCGAGGATCGCGCGGCCCATCGTCGCGAACGGCAGCTCGGCCCGCGGCTGGATGTCCTGGGGCAGCAGCCCCGGGAGCGTGCGGGTGCGCAGCAGCCAGGTCGCGAGGAAGCTCCAGCAGCGATCGGTGACCACCACCTCGTCCGGGCCCAGCCGCGCCGACAGCGCGTCCAGCCCGCGCAGCGACGCCGGGGTGGCGAACGCGTAGTAGTCCCGCACCCGCGCGGCCTGCCCGTACGAGGTGGAGGCGATCACGGCCAGCCCCGCGGCGGCGAGCACGGCGGCGATCCAGCGCGGGCGCAGCGCCGTCACCGCGACGGCGAGGATCGGGGCGAGCGCGAACGGCAGGAAGTAGACCATCCGGCTGTAGGCCAGCGGCACGTGCAGGAGCCAGGCGTAGGCCAGCGCGACGCAGACGGCCGCGCAGGCCACCGCGGGCCACAGCGCGCGCAGCCGGCGGCGGTTCAGGGCCAGCAGCGCCACCAGCCCGACGGCGGCGCCCGCGACGAGCACCACGCTCAGGTCCTTCAGCGCCGGTTCCAGCAGCACGTGCGTCCCCGCGTAGTCGTCGTAGCCGAGCGAACCGCCGAACGTGCGCTGGCGGGTGACGAGATCGACCACCACGCCCGCCCCCAGCAGCAGCGCGAGCACGATCGCCCGGAGCGCGTCGCGCGGGGCGCTGCGCACCCCGGTCAGGCGGGCGCCCACGACGACGACCACGAGCACCGCCCCGCCGACCAGCGCGGACAGGCGGTGGGTGGCGGCCAGCCCGACCAGGCACAGCGCCAGGCCCACGGTCGCCGACCGGTCCAGGCCGTCGGTGGCGAGCGTCGCCAGGTACAGCAGCAGCAGCGCGAGCAGGCTCAGCGCGGCGAGGTTGGCCAGCCCGTGCCAGCCGAGGATGTCCTGGCCGGCGGGGACGACCGCGATCAGCGCCGCGGCGATCACCGCGGCCGGCGCGCTCCAGAACGAGCGCACGAACGCGAACACGGCGAGCACCTGCAGCACCGAGAGGACGACGATGCCCTGGCCCAGCGCGGCGGCCGGCGCCCGGGTGAGCAGCAGCAGCGCGCCGTAGAGCGCGGGGGTCCCGGGATCCTCGCGGAACGGCTGCCCGAGCATCCAGAACGGGTTGTCGATCAGCAGCGACCCGTGCCGGCGGATCTCGTCCGCGTACAGCACGTACTTGGCCCAGTCGTTGCCGGGCACGGGCGTGTCGCCCACCACCCGCAGGGCCAGGAGGACCGACGCGGCGACCGCGAGGGCCAGGCCAGCGGCCTCCAATGCGGCGCGGCCCAGCGGGGTCCGCTCCCGCTCGGCGTCGGTGCGGGCGGCCAGCGGCCAGGTGCCCACCGCGGCCAGGACGATCGCGGCGAGCACCAGGCGCACCACCAGCGCGTCGAGCCGGACGCCCACGACCGAGACGGTGATCAGCGCTGCGCCGGTCGCGGCCAGGCCCAGGACGGGGGCCGCGCACAGCGCCGCGGACCGGCGCCAGCGGGTCGGCCCGGGCAGCAGCGGGATCAGGGCCAGGCCGGGGGCGAGCAGCGCGACCGCCGACGCGGCGAGCGCGTGCACCCCGGCCGCGGCGAGCGCCGCCTCGGCCACGAGGAGCGCGGCGGCGGCCAACCACTCGGGAGGCGGCGCGAAGCGGCCGCGGGGGGATGTCGTGCGTCGTAGCGTGGGCATCGGGGGGTGGGTCGCGGCCGCCGCCTGCACGGCCGCGCTGCTCGTGCCCGCGGGGGCCGGGGCGCAGCAGGGCAACGGACTCTACGACCCCTTTCCCGACCCGACGACCTCGCGGACCGCGGAGCGGTACTACGGGGAGCTCGGGGTCGCGGTCACCGGCGCGCAGCTCGACGCCGGCCGGGCGCTCCCGGGGCTGCCGGCCGTGGCCGGGGCGCGGGGGCCGAGCGCGCGGGCCGGGGTCGGGACCCGGTTCCCGGACTCCTGGGCCGCGGCCGTGCTGGCGCTCGCCGCCCTCGTGGTCGTGGGCGGGGCGGTCGCGATCGTGGCGTGGCGCCGGTGACCGGGCCCGCCCCCCGGTGGGCCCACGCGCTGGCCGCGCCGGTGCTCGCGGTCCTCGTCCTCGCCCTGGCGGGCTGCGGCGGCTCCGCCCCGCCGGTCGCCTGCGTCGCGCCGCTCCCCGCCGGCTTCTTCGGGATCACCGCGCCGGAGATCCTGGCCGTGCCGGCCGCCGACCGCCGGCGCGCGCTCGAGGCCCAGCACCGGGCGGGGGCCCGCACGCTGCGCCAGGTGTTCGACTGGAGCCGGATCGAGACGGCGCCGGGCCGCCACGCGCTGGGGGACTACGACGCGCTCGTGGGGGACGCGGCCCGGGCGGGCCTCACCGTGCTCCCCGTGCTCTACGGCACCCCCGCGTTCCGGGCCGCCGCCGCGCCGGACGGCACCGCCGCGCCCCCGCGCGACCTCGACGCGATCGGGCCGTTCGCCCGGACGCTGGTCGCCCGCTACGGGCCGGACGGATCGTTCTGGCGCGCGCATCCCGACGTCCCCCGGCGGCCGGTGCGGGCCTGGCAGATCTGGAACGAGCCGAACCTGGGCCGGTACTGGCGCGGGCGTCCCGACGCGGTCGCCTACGCCCGCCTGCTGCGGGCCGCCGCCGCGGCCGTCCGCGCCGTCGACCCCCGGGCCGAGCTCGTGACCGCCGGCCTGCCCGACACCCGCAAGGGCGTGCGGCTGGCCACGTACCTGGACCGGCTGTACGCCGCGGGGGCGCGGGGCACGTTCGACGCCGTGGGGGTCAACCTCTACGCGCGCACCCCGGGGGGCGTCCTGCTGGCGGCACGGCGCGTGCGGCAGGTGCTGGCGCGATACGGGGACGATCGCGCGCGCATCTGGATCACCGAGCTGGGCTGGGCCGACGACGGGCCGCGCAGCAGCTTCACGGTCGGCGCCGCCGCCCAGGCGCGCTACGTGCGCGACACCCTGCGCCTCGCGGCCGCCTCAGCGCGCCTGCTGCGCCTGCGCGGGGCCGTCTACTACGCCTGGCGGGACGTGCCGCCCTACCCGGGGATCGGCGACTTCTGGGGGCTTCACACCGGGCTGTTGGACGAGAGCGGCGCGCCCAAGCCCGCGCTCGCGGCGTTCACCGCCGGCACGTCGGCCGTCTGCTCCCGCTGAGCGCCGGGCCGCGGGGTCGGCGCGGCGGGGACCGGGGAGAAGAGGCAGACGAGGAACGCGCCGTGGCGGCGATCCAGGCGGGCCAGCGGCCGGCCCAGCGCCGGGGGCAGCGGGTAGTAGCCGACGGTCTCGGCGTGGCGCAGCACGAGCCCGTGGTGGCCGGCCAGCTCGACCAGCGCCCGCTGGGTGAACAGCCGCAGATGGGTGCGGCCGAGGTCCTCGTGGGCCTCACCGGCCTCCGGGTTGAGCGGGTTGCCGACGATCACCTCGTCGCTGACGTGCATCGGGGTCGGCTGGTACCCGAACGTGAGCGACGCGATGTTGTGCCAGGACGACAGGTTGTTGGTCGAGATGCAGGCGACGCCGCCCGGCCGCAGGACCCGGCGGATCTCGCGCAGGAACACGTCGGTGCGCCGCACGTGCTCGATCACCTGGTTGGCCACCACCAGCTCGAACGTGTCGTCCGGGTACGGCAGGCCGTCGTCGACGTCGCCCTGGATCACCCGGATCCCCCGGGCGCGGGCGGCGGGGAGGTGGTCGGCGATCAGCTCGATCGCGTGCGTCTCGGTCGGGGAGACCCGGGCGGCGATCGCCTCGGTCATCGCGCCGCGGTGGGGGCCGATGTCCAGGAAGGGGCCGTCGCAGCGGGGCGGCAGCGCGGCCAGGAGCGCCCGGCGGTTGTGCTCCTCGGTGGCGTGGAACACCGCGTCGAGGCGCCGGCGCAGTGT
>Ga0247757_10000992_pt1 | contig 20922 bp, 12 predicted proteins | sample UWRJL126311R4_FD_180929 | JGI IMG/M metagenome (GOLD analysis project Ga0247757, IMG submission 180929) | Plant litter microbial communities from Arlington Agricultural Research Station in Wisconsin, United States - UWRJ-L126-311R-4 | ecosystem: Environmental > Terrestrial > Plant litter >...
TCGAAGGGATCTTCGCCGCTATCCGTCATTCCGGTCAGCAAACCACATCTTCGCCGCCCACGGAATGCGCTGATTATTGCGCTAGTTGGGCCATTTTTCGCGCCGCGGCCTCGAGGCGGGACCCGCGGGGCGGAATCTTCTCGTTGAAAGGGCGAAAAGGAGCGGCTATTGGCCAGGCGTGCCGAAGATCGAGTTCCTGGCCAATAGCATCGGCCCCGCCAAAATCGTCGACGTCGAAGCCGGCGGCGAGCTCGTGGACATTTGTGACCACTACTTCGTGCCCATCCCGTTCTCGTGCCGATCGGCCAGTTGTGGCACGTGTCACATCGAGATCTTGGAGGGCGAAGAGCTGCTCGCACCGCCCGAAGAGCAGGAAGAAGAGCTGCTCGACATCCTGGGGGGTGATGGCGAGACGCGGCGGCTCGCGTGCCAGGCGCGGGTCAAGCCCGGCCCCGGTCTGATCCGCATTCGCGCCAAACTCGGCTGACGCGCCGCTCAGCGCACGCTGAGCACGATCTTTCCCAAGTTCTCGTTCGACTCCATGCGTGCGTGCGCCTGCGCGACATCCGCGAGCGGGAACACGCGATCGACGAGCGGCTTCAGACGGCCATCGACGAACAGCGGCAAGGTCGTACGCACGAAGGCGCGCGTCAGTTCGATCTTTTCCTGCACCGAGCGCGAGCGCATCACCAGGCCCAGTAAGCTCTGTCGCTTTTGTAACAAGCGACCGAAATTGACCGATGCTTGCGCGCCGCCGAGCACGCCGAGCAGTACTTGCCGCCCGCCCGGGGCGAGACAGGCCGCGTGTCGCTCGGCGTAGGCCGCGCCGATGAAATCCAAGATCACGTCCACGCCCTGGCCCGCGGTCTCGGTCTGGATCCGTTCCGCGAAGTCTTGGCTCTTGTGATCGATCACGACGTCGGCGCCGAGCGCGCGAACCCACTCGCATTTATTCGCCCCGCCCGCGGTGGCAAACACGCGAGCGCCGGCCGAATGCGCCAATTGCACGGCGGCGCTGCCCACGCCGCCCGCCGCGGCGTGAATCAACACCGACTCGGTCGGTTTCAGTCCGCCCACCGCGAACAACGCCTCGCGTGCGGTAAGAAACGCTTCCGGAACCGCGGCCGCTCGTGCGAAGTCGAGCGAATCCGGGACCTTCATGGCGAGCGCCTCGGGCACGACGACGCGTTCGGCGTAGCCGCCGCCGGCGAGCAGCACCATCACGCGTTCGCCGAGCCGCACGCTGTCGCTCGTACCCGGACCAAGGGCGCTCACGATCCCCGCGCATTCCAGCCCGAGGATGTTGGTCGTGCCGGGGGGCGGCGGGTAGAGGCCGCGGCGCTGCAACAGATCGGCGCGATTGAGCGCGGCCGCGTGGATCTCGATCGCGATCTCACCGGGCCCGGGTGAGGGGTCCGGCACGTCGACGAGCCGTAGCTTTTCCGGCCCGCCCGGCTCCGAAACGAGCACCGCTTTCACGGCTCGACCTTCATAGGGTGGTCAGGTGCGCGGCGCCGATCACGCCCGCGCGCTCGCCCAGCTCACTGACCAAGAGCGGCACTTCCGCCAGCGGTGGCGCGAACGCTTGCTCGCGCAAAGCGGCGCGCACGAACGGTTCGATCAGATCGAATGACGCGGAAATTCCGCCGGAAAATACGACCGCGTTCAAATCGAGCAGGTTCTGGATGTTGGCCAGCAGGCGACCGAGGGCCAGCCCCATCATCTCGAACGTCTTCACCCCGGCCGCTTCACCGCGGCGTGCGCTGACTGCGATCGGCAAGACTTCCGTTGCGTGCGCGCCGTGCCGCGCATACTCACGCAGCAGCGCGCGCGTGCCGGCGAACGTTTCGACACAGCCGCGCTGGCCGCAGGCGCACAGCGGCGCGTCCGGCGCGGTGTCGACGCGCATGTGCCCGACTTCGGCGGCGAAGCCCGTGGCGCCGGGGTAGAGCTGGTGCCCGAGCACCAATCCGCCGCCAATGCCGGTGCCCAGGGTCAGCATCAAGAAGCTCGGGTGCTCCCGGCCGTGCCCATGCAAGCGCTCGCCGAGCGCGGCGGTCGTCGCGTCGTTTTCCACGGCGATCGGGCAGCGCAGGCGACGCGCCAACTCTTCGGCGATGTGCACCCCCTCGAAGCCGGGCACGTTGGGCAGACGCCAACAGCGACCATCGGAGTTCACCTCGCCGGGAATGGCCACCCCCACGGCATCCGGCTTGGAAGAAAGCGCGAGGACGGTGCTCGCGATGGTGTCGAGGACCTCGGCAGGACTATTGCCCGCCCGCGTTGGAGTCGAGGTCGAACGCACGACGTCACCGTTCTCCACGATGCCTGCTTTGACCTGAGTTCCTCCGAAATCGACGCCGATCAGCATTGAAGGCGGCACCTTAGTCTCAGCGCGCACGGGGCTTCAAGACGTACTGAAAAAGCTAGGCTATTCTCAGGCTTGGCTGATAATCGGGAGTTTGCCATGAGCTCGCTGCGCGTCGCGACGATCAACGTTTGGAACAAGGGCGGGCCGTGGTTATCGCGACTGCCGCTGATTCGCCGCGAGCTGGAGCGACTCGCGCCCGAGATCGTGGGCTTGCAAGAGCTGCTGCGCTTCCGCCCGGAGAGCGCGGCGACGGTGGAGCTCACGACCCAGAACGATCAATTGACCGAGATTGCGGATGGGCTCGGCTATCGACTCGGCTACGGCGTCGCTAGTGATTACGGCAATGGCTTGAAGTTCGGCAATGGCCTCTTGTCTCGCTATCCGATCAGCGCCGAGCAAACCTTTCAACTGCCGGGCAGCGACAGCGGGGAAACGCGAGCCCTCCTCTATGCGTTGTGCGAAACCCCTCATGGAAGCCTGCCCGTGTTCGTCACGCATTTGAATTGGAAGCTGCATCACGGCACGGTCCGTCAGCGCCAGGTCGCGTTCATCGCCGAGCGCGTCGCGGAGCTCGCACCGGTCTCGGGCCGGCACTTGCCCCCGGTGCTCATGGGTGATTTCAACGCCGAGCCGGACTCGGACGAGATTCGCTTCTTGAAAGGGCTGTGCGCACTCGAGGACAAGACCGTATACTTCGCGGACGCTTGGACGTACGCCGGTGAAGGTCCCGGCTACACCTTCGACCGCAGCAATAACCAATACGCCGCCAAGGCGCACGAACCGCCGCGGCGCATCGACTACATTTTCGTGCGTGGTCCGGACCGGCAATTTCGTGGCGAGCCGTTGCGGGCCGAGCTGGCCTTCAACGTGCCGGAGCTCGGCGGTCCCGAGCCGATCTGGCCGTCCGATCATTTCGGGCTGGTCGCCGACCTTGCCATCACCGAACGCCGCTTTTAAACCGTGGCCGAGGCCGCTAATATCGTGCCATGGCGACGTGTAAAGGCTGCGGTGAAGAGAGCGACGAACTGCAAACGCTCAAAGTTTCCGGCAAGACCAAGAAGCTGTGTGAAGCGTGTGCCGATCTGGCGCGTGAACAAGACCAGATCGCCGAAGAGAGCGAGTCCGCCGTGCAAAACATGATGGGCTACAAAGGGCGTCGCTAGCGCTTTTGCCGCTGATCGGCGCGCAATTCCAGTAGCAGCGCTCCAGCCCGCGCGGCAATCGGCAATTATGTCGCGATTTCCCGCCGCTCAAGGAGTTGGTCTTCACCGCCCAACTGAGTTAAGTACGAACCAGCTGCCCTGCGGCAACCAGGATTCCATGAAGCACTCCGTCCCCCACGACCTCGGTCAAGAACGCGCCAAAAAAGTCGCTGAGTCAGCGCTCGCGACGTACGCGCAAAAGTACTCGAACTACAGCCCGCAAGTGACTTGGAAGGGCCCGAACAAGGCCGATATCTCGTTCAAAGTGAAGGGGATGGCGCTTTCGGGCTCGCTCGAGGTGCTCGACAAGAGCATCGACTTGGACATCGACGTGCCATTCTTGCTCAAGCCCTTCAAGAGTCAGGCGCTCGGCGTGATCGAGGGCGAGATCAAGGAGTGGATCAAGAAAGCCAAAGCCGAAGGCTGAGCTCGCTCGCGTCAGAGAGCTGAGCCTCAGCCCCCGTCCAGCCGTAGTCCGAGGTGCTCGCGCACCGTGATGTAGCGAGCGCTGACCGAGTACGCGATCAGGTGTTCGATGCGCGCGGCGAGGGGCGGTGAGCCCGCGTCTTGGGGTAGAGCGCGCACGCGCTCGACCGCGACCTCGAGATCGTTCGAGAGCACGAAGCCGATCACGTCGGCGGCCAAGTCGACGTCCTGCACCCAGCGCTTGAGATCGAGCGACGCGCCGTCTTGCAGCAGCTTGGCGACGACGTGCGTGAGCTGTTCGAGGCGTGTCCCGGTGGCAAGTTCGGACAGCGCGCGGGAGGCGTCCAGCACCGATGCTTCCAAGTCTGGCGCGACCGGGAACTTCGGTTTGACCAGGCGAATGGCCGCAAATAGCCAGGCTTTCAGTGCGGTCGTGTTGGGTAACAGTTGGCGCACGTACAGCCCTGGCAAATAGTAAGCAAGGTGCCGGCCGGCGAGGAACGCCGCTGACACCGGCGTCACGTCTTCGCTGAAGGCGCGCCCGCCGAGCAGTAGCGAAGGGGGCGAGGTCGTCAGGAACGAGACGCTCGAGGGCGCTTCGGGATTCTGGTACATCCGCGGCTCGCGCATCGAGAGCACGCGGGAGCTCGCGTTGACCGCGAACACCACCCCATAGGGGTAGCGCTCCACGTCGATGTGATGGTCGGCGGAAAGATTGAACGACGCCAACGGCCGAGCGCGCGCGGCGACGACGAACGGCTCTATCAACGCAAACAGCTCGGTCAAGAATGGCTCGTGCGTTTCGGGCATGGCCGCCAGCAGCCATTCGTCGGGCGAGGCCGGGTCGCTCAGCTCGGCGGGCTCTTGGCTGCGCATGCGCTCGAAGAAACGCTCTTCGTCCGGCTCGGATTGCCCGAGTACGTGCAGTGCTTGGCAGGTGCACCAGGCGGCGTCGGCGTGGCGGGCCTCGGTGTACACCTTGCGCAGCAACTTGTACGGCGCGGGCTGGTACGGGTCGCGCTCGATCCAATTGCCCAGCGTCTCTACCGCCTTTTCGAAGTACGAAACGGGCTCTTCGGCGTACAGACGCGCGAGTTTCTCTTGAAAACGCGTGGCCCCGGGGTCGACCTCCAACGCGGATTCATACACCGCAACCGCCTGGTCGCGCCGACCGAGGAAACGCTGATACACCTCGGCGAGCTCGCCGAGCGACTGGAGTAATTGCTCTTTGTCGCCGGCGCGTTGCGCGCTTGCGATGCGCAACTTGAGCACGCGCTTCACGCCGTCGTAGTCCTTCAGGCGTTGGTACATCGATAGCGCTTCGTCGATGGCCGGCACGCGATCCGGGTCGTGCTCTAGCGCTTGGCCGAGCAGCTTCGAGGCAAGCTTGAGGTCCGCGAGTTCGCGCGACGCGATCATCGACGCGGTGTGTAAGTACTTGGCCTTGTGCTTCGGCTCGTCGACGACCTCGGCCAGTCGGGTGATGACTTGGATCAGCTGCGGCCAGTCCTTCTCCGCGCCGTACAGGCCCATCAGTTTGGTCAAGATGGTGCGGTCGCTCGGTCGCTCGCTGAGGGCCAGCAGGTAGCTCTTCGCCGCGTACTCCGAATCGCCGAGCTTGCTGGCGGCGACATCGCCCATTTCCAGCAAAATCTCGACCTTTCGCTCGCCCTCCGAGCGGGAGAGCTCGCGGTACAGCACGTCCATTTGCTCCTTGGGCTGTCCCTCGGCGGCGTACACGCGACCGAGCGCGCGCAGCGGACCGCTCGCTTCGGGGTCGAGTTCGCTCGCGTGCTGCAACGAGACCCGCGCCTCGGCGTGACGCCCGAGCTTAGATAGCGCTTCGCCGTTGCGCAGCTCCGCTTCGCTTTCTTCCTTCGGCGAGAGCGTCGAGCGCAGGCCGCCCAAGAGCAGCTCGCACAGCCACAGCGTTTGTTCGGCGCTGCCATGCTCGGCGGCGACCTGCGCCAAGCGCAACAGCGCGCTCGCGTCGTCTTCGAACCATTTCATCAAGCCGCCCAGTTGATTGAGCGCCTTTTCCGCAGAACCGCTGCGAGCGAGCGAGTCGATGTACAAAAAGGCGATCTCGCGCGCCTCGTCTTCACTCAATGTCTCGAGTTGGCCGAGCAAGGGCTCGAAGCGCTTGGCGGCTTCCACGTAGCGCTTCTCGGCGTGGGCGGTGTAGCCGAGCACGCGAAGCGCGTCGCCGTTCGTGGGGTCGAGGTGCAGGGCGAGCTGGGCCGTTGCCACCGCGCGCGCCGAATCTTGTAAGAACGTGTGGCAGATGAGCGACATTTCGCCGGCCGCCTCGGCGCGGACGCGCTCGTTCCCGGCGAGCTGCAGCTCGCTTTCCAAGAGCTCCACGGCCGCCGCGTAGCTGCCGTATTCGACGTGCTTTTTGACCAACCGACGGCGCGCGTTCGCGTCTTCGGGCACGAGCTCGGCGGCCAGCCGATAGCGGCGAAGCGCGCCCGCGCTGTCGCCGCGACCCTCGAGCACCTGCGCCGCCCGCACTTCGAGTTCGGCTTTGGCAAGCTTCGTCGTCGCCTTGTCGCTCAGCTCGTCGATGGCGTCGAGGGCGCTTTGCGCGTCGCCCACCACCGCTCGCAGGGTCGCCAGCGCGTCGAGCGCGGCAGCGTGGCTGGGGGCGAGCTCGAGCACTCGCTCGTAGGCTGCGAGCGCGCGGTCCGGTTGCTTCAAGTTCTCGGACAGCACTCGGCCGAGTTGTAAACCGGTCTCGATTTGGCGCTCGATCTTGCCGCTCTGGGCCTGCCGTTGGTAGAGCGCGGCCAGAGCCTCGTAGCGGTCCAAGGCTCGGTAGTGACGCGCCAATTCGCGACTCGCGTCTTGGTGCTCGGGGTCGAGCTCGATGATGGTTTCGAGCGCTTCGGCCGCGCGCTCGTGGTCCAGGTACTCTTCGTCGTAGACGCCCGCGATCCGCTCGTAGAGCGTGATCTTCTGGCGCGTGGTGACCGCTAGATCGACCTGGGCACGCAGTACTTCGAGCAGCTCTTTGTAGCGGCCCGCACGGGTCAGCACGCGATCCAGACCGCGCAAGGCATCCACGAAACGAGGATTCTCGGCCAACGCTTCGCGATAGGTTTTCTCGGCGGCGTCGAGCTTGTCGAGGTCGACGTCGTACGCCTCGGCGATTTCGCACAGCAACTGGTGGCGCTCGTCGCCGCGCAGTGTGCTGGCCCGGGTTTGGCGTACGGCCAACGCACCGGCCGCGTCACCCGCGGCGTCCAGCATCGCCACCAGGGCGGTGCTGGCCTTGGCGTGACCGGGATCTTCGTCCAACACCGCGCTGTACAGTTCGCGTGCGGCGGCCGCGTTGTTCAAGCGCGAGGCCAGCACCTCGGCCGCCTCGACGCGCAGGTCACGGGCTGCGTTCGGGGCCGCGACGTCGGCACGCCGCAGCAGTACTTGCCCGTACTCGGCCCACTGTTGGGCTTTCTTGTAGATCTGTGACAGCTGGATCAACGCCGGATCGTGATTCGGCTCGGCGGCTACCAGTTGTGTCAGCCAGGGCAACGCCAGATCCGGACGCATCACGCGCTCGGCGTACCAACGCCCCATGTGGAACAGCAGCGCGTGGCGCTCGGCCGTGCCCGGATCGGCTTCGAGCGCTTGGATCGCACGCCCGAGTACGTCTTCCCAGGCGGGGTAGCGAGTCCCGGCCAAGCGCTCGACCGCGGCGGTGTGCAATTCGCTCAGCGGATCTTCGCAGAAGGCTTGCGCGTAAGCGACCAGCGCCTGCTCCTTGTCCTTCAGCTCGTTTTCGTAGAGCTGCCCGATCTCCGACCAATGCTCGGCGCGTTCGGTGGAGCTTTCACTGCTCTCGCTTTGTTCGAGCAAAGTCTCGATCAGTTCTTCGTACTTGCCGAGCGTCTTTTTGACGCGCACGAGCGCTTGGGCGGCGGTTCGATCGTTCGGATCGAGGTCGACCAAGCCCGAGTAAACTTCTTCGGCACTGTCGTGACGGGCTGCGGCCTCGTACAAGCGCGCGGCCCGCGCCAAGTGCTTCTTCATGGCGCGCTCCAGGTGGGGCTCGCGCCGGTCTCGCAGGCTCTTGGCGACTTCGTAAAAGCCGTCGGCGAGGCGCGCGGGGTCGGCGCCCAAGTCGATGCCGGACTCGAGCGTGGTGGCCGCCGCTTCGTCGGTCGGATTCTGGGTCAGGGCTTCGAACAGCTCGGGCAGGCGTTCGTCGGTGACCCAGGTTGGCGGGCGGGTCGACGCGCGCCACATCCGGCGTAAACCTTCGAGGGCTTCGCCCGCGTCGCGCGGGCGTTGCTCGCGGTTTTTCTCCAGCAAGCTGCGTACGAACGCTTCGACCGCAGGGGTCGCGCCGTTGCCGGCCGCGACGAACGAGAGCGGCTCCGCCGTTTGCGTCAAATGCCCGAGCATGGCGTCGACCGCGTGCGGACCTGCGAAGGGCGCCTTGCCGCTCAGCAGCTGGTACATCAGCACCCCGAGCGCATACAGATCGCTCTGGGGGCTGGGCGCGTGGCCGCGGAACTGCTCGGGAGCGCTGGCGAGCAGGAACGCGGGCGTGCTGCCGTTTTGCCCGATCGTCAGGGCGGGCCTCAGAAAATGAGAGCCTGGATCGAGCAGCACGACCTTGGGCGCGTTCGGCGTTGGGTCGGTCACGAGCACGTTGCCCGCGTGCAGCGAGCCGTGCACCAGGCCCGCTTGGTGAAGCGGTGCCAAGGCTTCGGCCACGGCCCACAGGATCGGCAACGCTTCGTTGAAATGCCGAGGGCCACGGCGCGCGAGCAAAGCGGCCACGGTTTCGCCCTCGTGCACGGGGTGAGCGATGCCGATGTGCAGTCCTTCGTCGTCGAGCGCGCCAGCGCGAATTTCACTCGGCAGTGCGGGATGATCGACCAACCCTGCGAGTCGCGAAGCCGTCAGGTAACGATGCGCGTCCGAACGTCGCGCCGCGACGCGCGGGTGCAGCGATTTGACGCGGAACTCTTGCCCGTCGCGGCGGGCCCGGTACACGGTCGCCCACGGTCCCGTGCCGACCGTCTCGAACACGACGTACAGCCCGATCGAGTCACCGGGCGATAGCGCCTCACTGGCAGCGGCGCGCCCCCGAACGCTCTCGAGCGAACTCGGCAACCCGTGACGGTCGAGCGCGATCGCATCGAGCAGGGCATCGACGGCCTCACTCGCGACTGCCTGTTCCGCCAACGCGCGCGCAAACGAAGCGCGCGTGGCGACCCCGCCGATGTCTTCCGGCTCGAAGCCGAGGGCATCGCGGCTCAATCGGGTCAGATCAGGCAGCTCGAACAGTCGCTCGAGCTCGGCAGTCAGCGTCTCGACCAGCATTGGCGGTTTTCCGTTTCGAAAAGGACAGCCCGGTTTAGTGTGCTCGTTCAGGCGTAGCAGGCGCGCTCGCAGCCCAGCAACGCTTCAGAGTGGAAAAAGCACAACCCCGGCACCGTGAAGGGGCCGGGGTTGGTGATTGCGCGAGCGCTGAAAAATGTCAGTTCGAGCGGCGGCTGGGCGGCCGATGCTCGTTCCGGAAACTCAGGCGGCGCTGGCCTTGGCCACGGTCTCGGCCGCGTACTTCTCGAGCTTGCGCGCGTCCGAGTAGAAGCCACGGATGCCTTCGCTGAGCTTCTCGACCGCCATTTGGTCCTGATTGTGCTCGAAGCGGAAGGTCTTTTCGTCGAGGTGAATGAGCTTGCTGTCGCTGGTGGCTTCGGCACCCTTGACCGTGAGCTTGGGCTCCAGTTCACCGTCTTTACTGGCGAGCTTCTCGATCAAGTCGGGGCTGATCGTGAGCAAATCACAGCCGGCGAGATCGATGATCTCCTCCAGCTTGCGGAAGCTCGCGCCCATGACCTGCGTCTTGTAGCCGTGCTTCTTGTAGTAGTTGTAGATGCGCTGCACGCTGGCCACGCCCGGGTCTTCTTCACGCGGGATGTCGGAGACGCCCTTCGACTTCTTGTACCAGTCGTAGATGCGGCCGACGAACGGCGAGATCAACGTGACCTTGGCTTCCGCGCAGGCGACGGCCTGGGCGAAGCTGAAGAGCAACGTGAGGTTGGTGTGAATGCCCTCTTTTTCCAGCTGTTCGGCGGCTTTGATGCCTTCCCAGGTGGAACCGAGCTTGATCAGCACGCGCTCGCGCTCGATGCCGGCGGCTTCGTACAGCTTGATGAAGTTACGTGCCTTGCCGATGCTGCCGTCTTTGTCGAAGCTGTAGCTGGCGTCGACCTCGGTCGAGACGCGGCCGGGGATCAACTTCAAGATCTCGACGCCGAAGTTCACGAACAGCTTGTCCATGAAGGCTTCGGTCTGCGCTTCCTGGTTGCCCGGTTGCTTCTTGGAGTAGGCGAGCGCCTCTTCCACGAACTGCTTGTATTGCGGCTGCTGCGCGGACTTGAACAAGAGCGACGGGTTCGTGGTCGCGTCTTGCGGCTTGGCTTTGCCGATGGCCTCGATGTCGCCGGTGTCGGCTACCACGGTCGTGTACTTCTTCAGCGAATCGAGCAAAGACATCGGGATCCTCCAGAACTGCGGATGGGGTAGGCGCGCGATGCGCGCGGGGGACGAGGAGCGTGCCCCCCGCCTGGAGCCAGTGCAACAGTGCTCGGAATGCGCTCCGCGAACCGATTGAGCGACGCGTCCTCGCCTCGCGCAGGCCCTTTTCAGCACTGCTCAAACGGCAAGCGTTGGCCGGTTGACCAGTGCACAGATGATTCCTTAAAGCCTTCCATGGCGTTAGCTGAAGTCGGTCATAAATCGTCCGACCACCCCTAGATATAGTTATTGACCGAGCCGATGCCGCAACCTATAGGGGTACGTGTGTTGGTGCCTGCGCATTCGCACAGGCTGAAAATGGGAACCCGGTACACAAGCCGGGGCTGCCCCGCAGCGGTAGGCGAGAACAAACCCCACGGTGGCACTGGTCGGCAGGCCGGGAAGCAGTGGGCAGTAGGAAGCCGGGTTAGCCCGGAGCGCTCGTAAGCCCGAAGACCTGCCAGCACCCAACGCCCGGGAGTCATCCGGCGTTGGCGATCTCGAGTGCCTCGCGGGAGGCGGTCGGGGTGATCCGTTCGTGAAGGCGCAGCCGATGCGCTCGCTCGCGTGCGGACGCCGTGCCGTTTTTCACGTGTGCCTCGGTTTTGGAACGCCCTGAAGACCCTACCGACCACTGACCGCGGAGTAGAAAGCAATGCTGAGCCCGTCCATCACTTCGTCGAACGTTCCGTCTCCGTTCGCCCCCTCACAAGCCGACATCGACTCCGCGTCGTACCCGCAAACCACCATGCGCGTGAAGAAGCGCAACGGCGGCAGCGAACCGGTCAACGTGAACAAGATCGTGCGCGCGGTGAACCGCTGCTGCGCGGGGCTGCCCGACGTCGACGCGCTGCGCGTGGCGATGAAGACGATCAGCGGCCTGTATGACGGCGCGTCCACGCGCGAACTCGATCAGCTCTCGATCCAAACCGCGGCGGGCCTGATCGTCGACGAGCCGCAGTACGCGAAGCTCGCCGCGCGCCTGCTCGCCGGCTACATCGAGAAAGAAGTGCGCGGGCAGGAGATCCACGCTTTCTCGCAGGCGGTGTCGCAAGCCCACGAGCTCGGCTTGGTGAACGAGCGCTTGTTGGCATTTGCCAGCAAAAACGCGCGCAAATTGAATGATTCGATCGCCCCTGAGCGCGACCGCGAATTCGAGTACTTCGGCTTGCGCACGTTGTACGACCGTTACCTGCTCAAGCACCCGCAGACGCGTTTGGTGATCGAGACTCCGCAGCAATTCTTCATGCGCATCGCCTGCGCGCTGTCGGAGAACGTGAACGACGCGCTCGAGTTGTATCGTTTGTTCTCCAGCTTGGAGTACTTGCCGAGTTCGCCCACGCTGTTCAACTCCGGCATGAAGCACGAACAGCTCTCGAGCTGCTTTTTGCTCGACTCACCGGACGACCACCTGGAAAAGATCTACAAGAGCTATACGGACATCGCGCTCTTGTCCAAGTTCTCGGGCGGCATCGGGCTCGCGTACCACCGGGTGCGCTCGCGCGGCTCGCTAATCGAGAGCACGAACGGAAAATCCAACGGCATCGTGCCGTGGTTGAAGACGCTCGATGCGTCCGTCTCGGCCGTGAACCAGGGCGGCAAGCGCAAAGGCGCGTGCGCGGTGTACCTCGAGACCTGGCACGCGGACATCGAGTCTTTCCTCGAATTGCGCGACAATACGGGGGAAGAGGCCAGCCGCACGCACAACTTGAACCTGGCCAATTGGGTCAGTGACTTGTTCATGCGCCGCGTCGAAGCCGACCAGGAGTTCAGCCTGTTCGACCCGAAAGCGGTGCCGAACCTGCCCGACCTGTACGGTGAAGAGTTCGAACGCGCGTACGAAGAGGCGGAGCGTCAAGGGCTTGCCACCAAAACCGTCAAGGCGCGCGACTTGTACGCGCGCATGATGCGCACGCTCGCTCAGACCGGCAACGGTTGGATGACCTTCAAGGACAAATCCAACCGCGCCTGCAACCAGACCGCGTTGCCGGGGCGCGCGGTGCACTTGTCCAACTTGTGCACCGAGATTTTGGAAGTCACTTCTGCCGGTGAGACGGCAGTCTGCAACCTCGGTTCGATCAATCTCGGTCGGCACATGAAGGTCGAAGCCGACGGCTCACTCGCGTTCGACTACGAGCGGCTGGCGCAGACGGTGCGCACCGCGGTGCCGCAGCTCGACCGCGTGATCGACCTCAACTTCTACCCGATCGCGGAAGCCAAGACGTCCAACTTGCGTTGGCGCCCCGTGGGCCTCGGCTTGATGGGTCTGCAAGACGTGTTCTTTCAGCTCAAGTTGCCGTTCGACGCCCCGGAAGCACGCGAGATTTCGCGTCGAATTTCGGAAGAAATCTACTTCAACGCGCTCAGCGCCTCGGTCGAGCTGGCGATCGCCAAGGGCCCGCACCCGGCGTTTCCGGAGACGCGCGCGGCGCGCGGTGAGCTCCAGTTCGACGCTTGGGAAGGCGCCACGCCGACCACTCCGCGCTGGGTCGAGCTGCGCGAGAAGGTGCGCACGCATGGCCTGCGCAATTCGCTGCTCGTGGCCATCGCGCCGACCGCGACGATTGCCTCGATTGCCGGTTGCTACGAGTGCATCGAGCCGCAGGTCTCGAACTTGTTCAAGCGCGAGACGCTCTCGGGCGACTTCTTGCAACTGAACAAGTACTTGATCAACGAACTCAAGGCGCGCGGCCTATGGAACGACGGGGTGCGCTCACGGTTGAAGATGGCCGAGGGCTCCGTGCAAGGGCTCGATGAATTGCCGGAGAGCGTGCGCGCCGTGTACCGCACGGCTTGGGAAGTGCCCATGCGCTCGCTGATCGACATGGCCGCGGACCGCGGCGCGTTCATCGATCAGAGCCAGTCGTTGAATCTGTTCATCGAAAACCCCAACATTGGTCAGCTCTCCAGCATGTACTTCTATGCCTGGAAAAAGGGCATCAAGACCACGTACTACCTGCGTTCGCGCCCCGCGACGCGCATCGCCAAAGCCACGGTCGACATGCCGTCTCCGTCGCAGATGCCGCCCGCCAAGAGTGAAGCCGATCCGCACGCGGTCCACGGCTACACCCCCGTGCCGCCCGCCATGGGACCGACCGATGACTCCGCTGCGGTCGCTTGCTCGCTCGAGAATCCGGAAAGCTGCGAGGCCTGCCAGTGAGTGCGTCGTCCCGTCCCAGCAAAATCCTCGACCCGGGCCTGTGCCTCACCTTGAGGCCCATGGCGTACCCGACCTTCTTCGAGATGTATCGGGCCGCAATCAAGAACACCTGGTCGGTGGAAGAGGTCGACTTCTCCACCGATGTGGGGGACCTCACGCAGCGCATGGGCGAGCCCGAGCGCCACCTCGTGCACCGTTTGGTCGCGTTCTTCGCCACGGGCGACTCGATTGTCGCCAACAACTTGGTGCTCAATTTGTACAAGCACATCAACGCGCCCGAAGCGCGCATGTACTTGTCGCGCCAGCTTTACGAAGAGGCGCTGCACGTGCAGTTTTACCTCACGCTGCTCGACACCTACGTGCCCGATCCGGAAGACCGCGCGCGCGCCTTCGACGCGGTCGAGAACATCCCGTCGATTCGCCGCAAAGCCGAATTCTGCAACAAATACCTGGATTCGGTGGAGAACGTGGGCCATCTCCAGAGCCCGGCCGATCGCCGCCGCTTCCTGCTCAACCTGATCTGCTTCGCGGCTTGCATCGAGGGCTTGTTCTTCTTCGGCGCGTTCGCGTACGTGTACTTCTTGCGCTCGCGCGGCCTGCTGCACGGGCTCGCGGCGGGCACCAACTGGGTGTTCCGCGACGAAAGCGCGCACATGGCGTTCGCGTTCGAGGTCGTGCGCACCGTGCGTGAAGAGGAGCCGGACTTGGTCGACGATCAGTTCCTCGCCGACATCCACGCCATGCTCGACGAAGCGATCGCCTGCGAAGTGCAATTCGCCGAAGATCTCTTGGGCGGCGGCATTGCCGGCCTCTCCGTGCCCGACGTGAAGCGCTACCTGGAGTACTGCGCCGACCAACGCCTCGCCACGCTCGGCTTCGAAAAGCGCTACGGCACGAAGAACCCGTTCTCGTTCATGGCCCTGCAAGACGTGCAAGAAGTGACCAACTTCTTCGAGCGCCGCGTCAGCGCCTACCAAACCGGCGTCACCGGTGACGTCGCCTTCGACGTTGCGTTCTAGCCTCGCTCACGGCCTGGGGTCGTTCATGACCGCACCCCGGGTAAGGTAACAAGTGACCCACCCTGGGCGATTTGCTGGCGATCGCGACCCCGCCGCGCACCCCGCGGAGAGCCTTGTTGCCGACCCAGTCGTCAGCGCGCGGGCGGTAATGTTCGACCTCGAACCCGCAGAGAAATCTCGGCGCGCTCCCTGAGTGAACCGCCAAAGACGCCAAAACGCCGAAGGAGCGTGAGGAGATTGGGAGTCGCGAAGTGAGTCTGGCACCCCTTTGTTCACGACTCGGGTCGGCGCGGTGAGCCTACCTACCTAGCCAATGCCGCGTCTCGGACGCAGACAGCTCGCAAGGCCGAGTGTGCAACCGGGTGCCGGGGTGACGTTTGTAGCCGCCCCCGTGCCGTCACCCGGGCACCGGCTCTGCACCGACAGACGCTCACCGAGCGAAGAGGCGCGTGCATACCTGGAAGCGGGGACACGATGAGTGCCTAGACGAAGGAGCGCGCCCGGGCGGTGAGAACTAAACGCGCCTCGAGGCAGGCCGTCATTGCTCCTCGTCGTCGCAGTTGCTCCCCTCGAATGCACGAGCTCATCCATGGGCAGAGCAAACCCAAGATCTCGCTCTTCTGGCGTCTTGGCGTCTTGGCGGTTAGTCCCGCTCGCAAAGGGTCGAGAACAAGAACGCGCTTCGAGGTGCGAGGCGGGGGCGCGAACGCCCACTTTCTCTTCTCGTTGTGCGACGCAGCGCCGCGGGTGTGAGTGCCCGCGGCGCTCGATTGCGGGCGCTAGCGACCGACGGACGAGAGCGGCACGGCGTCGCGCGCGGGCGGGACTTGTGACAACGGAGCGCCGGGTGGGGGGACGTACACGTTCCAAATGTCGCGCGCGTAGCTGAGGATCGTGCGATCGCTCGAGAAGACGCCCATGTTGGCGACGTTGAGGATCGCGCGGCGCGTCCAGCCGGCTTGATCGTGATAGGCGGCTTCGACGCTGCGTTGGCAGTGCACGTAGCTCAGGAAGTCCGCCAGGATCAGGTAGTTGTCGTGGTGCATCAGCGAGTCGACGATGGGCTTGAAGCGATTCGGGTCGTCGGGGGAAAACACGCCGTTGCTGATCGCGTCGAGGGCGGAGCGAAGCAGCGGATCGCCGTAGTAGTGCTGCATCGGGTCGTAGCCCTTGGCCTTGGTTTGCATGACCTGTTCGGTGTTGAGGCCGAACAGGAACATGTTCGCTTCGCTCACCGCGTCTTTGATTTCGATGTTGGCGCCGTCGAGGGTGCCGACCGTGAGCGCGCCGTTCATGGCGAACTTCATGTTGCCGGTGCCCGAGGCCTCCGTGCCGGCGGTCGAGATTTGCTCGGACACGTCCGTCGCCGGCACGATCACTTCCGCCAGCGAAACGCTGTAATTCGGCACGAAGATCACGCGCAGGTACTGGCGCACGTTCAGATCCGAATTGACGACCGCGGCGACCGAGTTGATCAAATGAATGATCCGCTTGGCCATGTCGTAGCCGGGGGCGGCTTTGCCCGCGAACAAGAAGGTGCGCGGCGTGACGTCGTACGGGGGCTTGTTCTTGTACGTGAGGTACAGGGAAATCACGTTCAAGATGTTGAGCAGCTGGCGCTTGTACTCGTGGATACGCTTGACCTGCGAGTCGATCAGGTGCGTTGGGTCGAGCTCGATTTGATAGCGGTGCTTGAGCGTCGCGGCCAGGCGGTCCTTGTTCTGCCGCTTGACTACTTGCCACTCTTTTTGGAACTCCGGATCGGTGGCGTACGGGGTGAGCCGCTGCAGTTGATCCAGATCGATTTCCCAGCCGGGACCGATGCGGTTCGTGATGAGCTTGGAGAGGCCGGGGTTGCACTTGAGCAGCCAGCGCCGCGGGGTCACGCCGTTGGTCTGATTGCAGAACTTGGCGCCGTCGAATTCGTAGAAGTCGCGGAACAGGTGGTCGCGGAGCAGCTGGGAGTGAAGCGCGGAGACGCCGTTCACGCGCGTGCTGCCGATCACGGCCAAATTGGCCATTTGGACGCGCTTTTCGCCGCCTTCTTCGATGATCGACATGCGGCGCAGGCGGTCGTCATCACCGGGGAATTTCTTTTTCACCTCGGCCAAGAACTGCGCGTTGATGGCGTAGATGATTTCCAAGTGGCGAGGCAGGAGCTTTTCCATCAACCACACGGGCCAGCGCTCGAGGGCTTCCGGCAAAATCGTGTGGTTCGTGTAGGCGCAGCAGCGCTTGACCAAGGACCAGGCGTGGTCCCAAGGCATGGCGTACTCGTCGACGAGCAGGCGCATCAACTCGGCCACGGCCAAGGCCGGATGCGTGTCGTTCATCTGGAAGATGGCTTGCTCGTGCAGGCTGTACAGATCCGCGTGGTAGCGGAGGTGGCGGCCGAGCACGTCTTGCAAGGTTGCCGAAACCAAGAAGTACTCTTGGCTGAGGCGCAGCTCTTTGCCTTCCGGCTGCGAGTCGTTGGGATAGAGCACGCGCGTGATGTTTTCCGTGCGGCTCTTTTCTTCGACTGATTTGATGTAGTCGCCGCGGTTGAACCAGGTGATGTCGAAATCACGTGTGGCCTTGGCGGACCATAGCCGGAGCGTGTTGACCACGTGATTCTTGTAGCCGGGGACGGGTACGTCGTAGGCCATGGCCAAAACGTCGTGCGTATCCACCCACTCGTGCACCAGGCGGCCGGAGCTGCCCGTGTATTGAATGACTCGGCCACCGAAGCGCACCTTGTACATGCGCTCGGGGCGCGCGACCTCCCACGGGCTGCCGTACTGCAGCCATTGGTCGGGCGATTCTTGCTGCATGCCGCCCACGATGTCTTGGCGGAAGATGCCGTAGTCGTAACGGAGGCCGTAGCCCATCCCCGAGATGCCGAGCGTGGCCATCGAATCCAAGAAGCAAGCCGCGAGTCGACCAAGACCGCCGTTGCCGAGTCCCGCGTCGGGCTCTTGATCCAACACTTGTTGTAGATCGATGCCGAGCTCGGCCAGCGCGGTGCGCGTTTCTTCCAGCACGCCGAGGTTGACCAAGCCGTCTTCTAACAGGCGCCCGATCAAGAATTCGAGCGACAGGTAGTAGACGATTTTCGGCTGTTGGCGCTCTCGCTTTTGCCAGGTGCGCGTCCAACGATCGAACATCCGATCGCGGGCCAAGCGGGCCGTCGCGACGAAGTGATCGAGCTTCGTGGCAGCGCTCGGGTGTTTGCCCAAGGTGTGCTGCACGTGATTCACGAAGCTATCGCGAATCGAGTTCGAGGTGAGCGCTAGTTCGTCGACGGGGATGTTGTATTTGGCCGAATTGGACACCAGGCTTTACTACCAATCCTTGTGCCCAGTTCAAAGGACTCTCTCGTGGCGGAAGTGCGCAGGGGTGCGCCGCTTCGCAACGTGCGGCCTGGAATTCGTTCTCCTAAACGCCGATTCACGGCTGGCGCAATGCGCGCGAAACGTTACCGGCACGAGCCGACGCAGAGACGTCGTGGCAACGTCGGAAAGACGCTTTCGGTGGCCAACGGAGCGGTGCTACATGGCGGCCGCGATGTTGACTCTTCCCTTGGGCCGAATTTCCGGCCGCGCGTTGGGTGCGCTGGTAACCGCCGTGCGCAAGACGCCCGCACGTGTACCGCTGGCTCGGCTTTTCCGGGCTCAGCTCGGCATCGACGCGCTGCGCGCGCTGTCACCGGATGATCGCGCGCCGCTGCCGTTTTCGCACGCGCCGCTGCGCGCGCGTGGCGATCACGGGCGTGCCTCCGAGGAGCTCTCGCTCGCGTTGCCCGCGAGTTGGCCGCGCCCGGTGGCGAGCTTTGCCCAGAGCTACCGCAACGGCAGCGTGAACCCGGTCGAGGTCGTGACTCGCGCCCTCGCGCACGCGCGGAGCTTGGCGGGTCGTGTCCCCACGCTCGGCCCACTGTGCGGCTACGACGACGAGCAGGCGCTGCACGCCGCGCACGAGAGCAAGCGCCGTTTTGCCCAAGGCAACGCGCGCAGCGAATTCGAAGGCGTGCCGATCGCAGTCAAGGAAGAGATCGATACGCGCGGCTTCGTCACCCGCATGGGCTCCAATTGTTTGCGCCGCGCGGTCGCGGGGGCCGACGCCGTGGCCGTTGCACGCTTGCGCGCCGCGGGCGCGATCGTGATCGGCCAAACGCCGATGACCGAGTTCGGGCTCTCACCCCTGGGCAGCAATACGCATCGCCATATGCCGAGAAATCCCCACGACGCGCGGCGTTTGCCCGGTGGCAGCTCGAGCGGCTCGGCGGTGGCCGTGGCGACGGGCGTGACTCCACTCTCGGTCGGCTGTGATGGCGGCGGCTCGATTCGCATTCCGTCCGCCCTGTGCGGCGTGTTCGGCTTGAAGCCGAGCTATGGGCGCGTGCCGCAGACCGGACACGGCTTGCCCGGCGCCACGTCGGTGGTGCACCTCGGCCCGATCGGCGCTTCGACGCGCGATCTCGCTTCGTTCCTCGACTTCGCGAGCGGCGCCGACGCCGGTGACCCGGCTTCGCTTGGTGCGCCGCACAGCGAGGCGGGCGCGTTCACGGCCGCACTCGGACGCGGGGTGAGGGGTCTGCGCATCGGCATCGACGAAGACGACTGGGCATCGTTGACCGACGACGTCGCCGGACCCGGACGCGAGGCGCTCGACGCGCTGGAGCGCGCGGGCGCAAAACTGATTGGCGTGAAGCTGCGCTTGGCGCGCTACGCGGCGCCCATCGGCTACCTGACGATCGGCGTCGAAGCCTTCACCGCGATGAGCGAGATCCGGGCCCGCCACATGGATGAACTCGGCCAAGACATGCAGCTATTTTTGGCCGGTCTGGAGACATTCCGCCCCGACGATTACGTCGATGCGCAGCGCATTCGCGCGAAATTGCGCTTGGAGTTGGCCGAGGCGCTGCGCCAAGTCGACGTGATTGCGATGCCGGCGACCGCGGTCGGTGCGCCCGCCGTGAGCGATGACGAAGCACGCATGGGCTTCATCGATCCCCCCGTGCTCGACGCCATGTGTCGCTTCGCGTTCTTGGCCAACATCACCGGGGTGCCGGCGGGTGTCGCCCCGGTGGGCCGTGACCAGAACGGCATGCCGGTCGGATTACAGATTTTGGGCGACGCCTGGGACGAAGCCTGCGTGCTGCAAGTGCTCGCGCACCTGGAGCGCATCGGCGTGGCCCAGGTGCCACGCCCGAGTTCGGATGTGGGTCTGGACCTGCTTGCCTAGACTCTGGTTCGGCCGAGCCCTAGGGCGTGGCTAGTTCCAGGCGCGCCATTTCGCTCAGCTCCAAGCTCTCGGCGAGGTTTGCGAGGCCCAGTGCGCGCAAGAAATACGGCGGGCTCGCGCGAAACATCAAGCGCACGCGCAGGCTCTTCACGGGGGCCGCTGGCTCGACCGGGAACGCATAGGGAAAAGTGTGCGCCTCACCGGCCGCGAGCGGAGCCGTGCCCTTCTTGTCGAACGGCCGAATGCGCGGGGTTGCGCCCGCGGTCAGCGTTTGAATGGCCGTCTCGCGCGCGCCGGGCGCGCCCTCGAGCAACGCCTCCCCGCGGGTATCCAGCAGCGGAGCGCCATTTGCGGCGCGCTTCGCTTGCGCGTGATCGACCAACATCTGCTGAAAGTTCACGAGCAGTGGGTCACTCTTGGTGCAGCCCTGAAGCGAGGGGCGCATCGGGTTTTGCGGATCGTCGATGATCGAGCTGTCGCACAAGTCGTCGGCCCCGTTGGTCACGCGCCCCGAGCCGTCGATCACCCGACCGGAAGCGTCGAGCAAGCTGACCTCGAGCCACATCTGCCGCACGAAGGCGAAGCCACCCGGCAAATGGTGGCCGGTACCGCTGTTTTTGACTTCAATCGCGAACGAAAGTGAACCGTTGCCGAGTTTCAACGAGGCGGGGACTAGTGACAGCGTGGCCGCGCTGGCCAAGAGCCGTTCGCGCGCGGGTCGTAGGGCTTGCCGCGCGGACGCGGCGTCGAGTGGGTAGTCGGCGCCGACGAAGGAGTGGTCGTGCACTCGACGCGGCGGGGCTTGGTTGTCCTGCTCGAAGGGGATCGCGGCGCGTTCGGCCGCGCGCGTTTCGTTCACGAGTGGCATGTGGCAGCTGACGCAGTCCGATGGCCCGCCCGTGCGCCGATACTCCTCCCATTCTTCGAACAAGGTTTGCAGTACGAGATCCGTGCCGCGGTGCAGCTGGCCATCACCGTTCTTGT
>Ga0247757_10000993_pt1 | contig 20916 bp, 17 predicted proteins | sample UWRJL126311R4_FD_180929 | JGI IMG/M metagenome (GOLD analysis project Ga0247757, IMG submission 180929) | Plant litter microbial communities from Arlington Agricultural Research Station in Wisconsin, United States - UWRJ-L126-311R-4 | ecosystem: Environmental > Terrestrial > Plant litter >...
TCACCGAGAGTCGAAACGGTCTCAGCCGCATGCCCAGCGTCCGAACAATGCAATCTCCGCCGCCGAGCCTAGCAAACTCGTGCTCGCCGCGCTCGCGCCGCCTGGTCCTGACGTCAGCGCCCGATTTTACGACAATCCGTCGTCTCGAGACGAAAGCACGCACTTGCTGCGCGCGCTGGTCGATGAACCTCCAGCGGGTCGAAGCCTCGGAGGGACCGACGGCGGGCTGCCCCTTGGACGGAAAAGACAATGAAGCGGATGCAAGGACTACTCGTGCGGATGATGATGGGTATCAGCGCCGCAATCGCCACCGGTTGCGCGGCTCCGTCTGACGACGAAGCGACCGGTGTCGAGGCCGAATCGTCCGTCGAGACGTTTGCCCAGGAGCTTTCGACGAGCACCTTGACCAAGAAGCAAGCCCGCACGGTGCTCGATCTGGTCGACGACATCTGCGGTGATAGCTGGTGTGAGGGCGATCACAACTTTCACTTCGATCAGATCCAATGTACGCGGCCGTGCGGCAAGACACCGGGCACGTGTCGGCTCGCGTTTCGTCTCTTCCCCTATGACAGCGATCTCGAAAGCGGTCCCACCTACACGCGCACCTGCAAGACGCTCGGCTTCACCGGCTTCTCGTCGCTCGTCGAGACCGCGCAAAACGGCTATCAATCACTGAATTGGGCCTTCTACGATGCGCTCAGCGCCTGCATCTCGAAGCTAGAAAGCGAGCTGCCCCCGATTTGAGCGCTTGTCAGCGGCCGGCGTTTCTAGGACGATTCCCGGCAAATGAGCTTGGGATCGGTGCGTCCGCGCTTGGGTTGGGCGCTTGCCCTCGGTCTCTCGCTGTCCGTATTCGCGCGCACGCCGAGTGCGCGAGCGGAAGACGTGAAGATCACGCCCGAGGCGCGCAAGCACTTCGCCGCGGGCGTGGCCCTGCTCAAAGATCCAGACGGCGCGCGTTACGAGGAGGCGTACGGCGAGTTCAAGGCCGCCTATGCCGCCTCACCGTCGTGGAAGGTGCTGGGCAATCTGGGCATCGCGGCGATGAAGCTCGAGCGTGACGGTGAAGCCATCGCCGCGTTCGAGAAGTACCTCGAGGGCGGCAAGAAGGAGCTCGACCCCAGCGAGCGCGCCGACGTCGAACGCGACTTGAACACGCTGCGCGCGTCGACCGTTCAGATCGCGATCACGACCGTACCGGGTGAGGCGACCGTCAGCGACGAACGCACACCGGCGCAAGGGGCTACGATTCGCAATCGCTACCAAGTGGTCAACGGCGCCTTGCGCACCAGCGTGCGCCCAGGGCATCACCTATTCACGGCCAACGCGCCCAACAAGAGCGCGCAGACCTGGGACGTCGATCTCGAGCCGAGCAGCAGCCAGAGCTACGCTTTCGATCGACCGAGTCGTTCCCGCGCCGGTCACACCCGTTCCGGCGCCCGTTTCCGCCGCTGAACCCGCCGTGCAGCGCACGCGACCCGTGCCTACCTCCGTGTACGTCGGTTTGGCGCACGGGTGGCAGCGTGAGCATCAAGAAGAGCCATTTCAAGGGCAATGGCGTCGCCATCAACGCCACGGATTGCAGCGTGACCATTTCCGATTCGGTGCTCGAGTCGAACGCGACGCCGCTGAGCAACGGCCTCGTGGCCATCAACGCTACTTGCGCGACGGCCAATTGCGCGGCCACGCTGACCGTGGAGCGTTCACGCATTCAAAGCAACGGCAAGGCGTTGTACGTCACCAACAACGCGACGGTGCTGCGCAACAATCTGTGGCTCGACAACGGAGACTCGGGCAGTTCGGGCGCGTACAACCGCGTGCTCGAGTTCCGCGGAAAGACGGCGCAAGTCGCGTACAACACCTTCGTGGGCAACTTCAACAGTTGCAGCTACGTGGGGTTGCTCGCGTGCGACTCGGGGACGTGTGACGCGGTGGGAAACATCACCTGGGGCAATTTCCCCGGCCAATCATGCAACGACCAGGTGATCTACAACTTCCAGACCATGACCTACAACCTCACGGAAGCGCTGCAGCCGGGCGCCGGTAACCGCTCCGGTGATCCGAAGTTCGTGAACGTGACCGGGCGCGACTACACGCCTGGCCCGGGTTCGCCCGCGCTCGATAACGGCAGCCCCACGAACGCGCCCGCGGACGACTTCGACGGCAAGCCGCGCCCGGTGGGCGGCGCGCCCGATATCGGCGCGATCGAAGCGCAGTGAGCCTCACGCGGAGGTGATGCGGCGCGCTTCTGCCACCAGCTCGTGCGCGTCCGCACCGAAGCCTTGTATGTCCAAGCCCTGGCTGTGCGCGAACTCCCGCGTCACGGCCAAACCTCCGACCAAGATCGGAACGGCGCCCAGGGAGCTGGCTCGAATTTGCGAGATCGCTTCGCGCAGCGCCTTGACGTGAAATGACATGGTCGCTGACAGCGCGATCAGATCTGGCCGAAACTCGAGCGCGCGCTGAGTGAGACTGTCGGGCGGGACGCTCGCACCCAAGAAACGCACCGCAAACCCGGACATTTCCAAGAAATCGGCGGCGATGCGCGAGCCCATGTCGTGCAGCTCGCCCTCCACGCACGAGACCAACACGCGCTTGCCGTTGCTCGGCTCACGCGGCAACTGGTCATAGAGCGAAGCCAGCGCAAGCTGTGAAATCGCGGTGGCTTGGTGCTCGGTCGAGACGCCGATGGCGTTCGTCTCCCACAATCTGCCGATCTCGTACTGCGCGATCTGCACGATCTCGAGTTGCACGCGGGGCACCGTGAGTCCACCCTTCAGGGCCGCGTGCACGACCGCCAGTGCGGCCGCGCGGTCCCCCTCCAACTGCGCGCGCAGGTAGTCGTCACGAAGGGTTTGCAGTTCTATCAACCGAGCCTCACGCGTACGGTCTTGAGCAAGTTGCCGATCACGTGGGCGAGGGCCTCGGGCTCGATAGGCTTCACCAAATGCTCATCGAAACCGGCACGCAGGGCGCGTGAGCGGTCCTCCGAGCGCCCGTAGCCGGTGAGGGCGACCAGTTTCGGCCGCAGCGAGCCTAGGCTCTCGAGCACCGCGCTTGCCAGCTGATAGCCATCCAACACGGGCAGGCCGATATCCAACACGGCGACGTCGAAGCGTTGCTCGGTCAAAATGCGCAGCGCTTCGCCCCCGTCCGAGGCGGTCGTCACCTTGCAGCCGGCATTCTCTAGGCTCCACTGCATCAGCTCGCACGCATCCACATTGTCATCCACCAAGAAGATCCGGGCCCCCCGCAGATCGGCGGGCGAGGCTTCCGCCGGCAGATTCGCCTCCGCGTTGGCGGTTACTTCGGGCAGGCCCAGACTGAAGCGAGCGCCCTTGCCGTGTCCTTCGCTCTCGACCTCGAGCACGCCCTGATGCAGGTCGACCAAACGCTTGGCCATGGTCAAGCCGATGCCGAGCCCACTCTGGGAACGGGCGAGTGAGGCATCCACCTGGTAGAACAGATCGAAAATGCGCGACGCATCTTCCGGCGAGAGGCCGACGCCGTCATCGGCCACGTCCACGTAGCCCCAGGGCTTCTGATCGCGTAGCTCGTGCCTCAGGGTGACCGTGATCCGCCCTCGCTCGGGGCTGTATTTCGCCGCGTTCGACAGCAAATTTCCCAGAATTTGCTCGATGCGCACGGGGTCGGCGCTGATCGGCAACGCTTGCTCCAACGTGAGTACACGCAGCTCTTGCCGCCGCCGATCGAAGGCGGGGCGACAGGTCTCCACCGCGCGCGTGACCGCTTCGCGCAAATCGAACTTCGTTCGCTTCAGTTGGATCTTGCCGTGGGTGATGCGCGAGATATCGAGCAAGTCATCCACGAGGCTGGCCAGGTTGTGCGCTTGTCGTTCAATCGTCGCGGCGAGCCGCGGTGTCGGTGGGGCGTCGCGTGTTTGCAGTAGGCGCGAAGCGGTGAGGATCGCGCTCAGCGGGTTTCGGAGTTCGTGCGCGAGCATCGCCAGAAATTCGTCTTTGCGTTGGTCGGCTTGCGCGAGGGCTTCGGCGCGTTGCAGCGCTTCGACCTCCATACGCCGGCCGCGCAGTAGCGAGTGAATCGTCGCGACCAGCTCTGCCGATTCGAACGGTTGCGCCAGATATGCATCCGCGCCGCCATTCAGGCCATGCGTGCGGTCCGCGCTCGTGACGAAGGAAGCCGAGGTTTGCACCACCAATACCGACGCCGTATCCGGATCACTCTTGATCGTGCGGCAGACCTCGATGCCCGAGATGTCCGGAAGGCGCACGTCCAAGACGGCGACGTGCGGCCGGTAAAGGCGTGCTTGGCGCACCGCGCCCAGGCCCGTCTCCGCTTCGACGACTTCGAACCCGGCTCGGCGCAGCACTTTGCTCGCGACATACCGAGAGCTGAGGTCGTCGTTGACGTTCAGCACTCGCACTTGCTCCGGCACTTCAACGGACATGGTTGCCCCCTTCACGGAGGCCTGCGTTCTCCAGCGCTTCGCGAATACGAGTGATGGCAAGTTCGCGCGACAGGCTTTGCTTGGACAGAATGGCCGAAGCATCACGCGCGAGCCGAGCGCGCTCGACCGAGTCGAGGGTCTTGGCCGTCTGAATGATGATCGGGATGTTGCGCGTGTCGGGGTTGGCTTTCAGCTCGTCGATCACGTCGAAGGCCGAAGCCTCACCAAGCACGAAATCGAGCAAAATCACCTGGGGGAGCTTCTCCGACGCGACGCGCACGCCGTCTTGGGCATTCGCGGCCTCGTGCAGGACGTACGGCGTGTCGGCGAGCAACTTGCGTACGAGGTAGCGCGAGGTTTCGTCGTCGTCGACCACGAGCACGCTCACGGGACCGCGGCGCGCCAGCTCGCTCAGCTTGCGTCGCATGCGATCCGGATCGATGGGCTTCAGCCAAAACTCGTCCGCGCCCAGCGCGCGCGCCTTGTGCGAGCTGTCTACGACCGTCACTACCATCACGGGAATATCGCGCGTCTCCGCATCTTCCTTCACTTCCCGCAGGAAGCTCCAGGTGCTCTCCGTTTCGAGCATGACGTCGAGCACGATGGCGGCGGGGCGGGCGCGGCGAATCTCCGCGCGAGCCTCGTCCGTCGTGCGCGCGGGGATGACTTGGAACCCGGACTGGGTGAGGTATTTCTCGTACAAGAACATCGTTTGCCGGTCGTCTTCGACGACCAGCACCGGCGCGCGGCGCGGGTCGAGCACGCGACTTCGCGCCACGAGCGCTTGCATTTGCACCGCCTCGGCGTGCACCCTGGGGATGCTCAACGTGAAGGTGGAGCCCCGCCCGAGTTCGCTGCTCACTGCGATCGATCCGCCGAGAATCGAAGCCAAGCGCCGAGAGACGGCCAGGCCGAGCCCGGTGCCGCGCACCCGCACCCCTTGCCGATCGATTTGCGCGAACTCTTCGAAAATCCGATCCTGGTCGGCGTGGGCAATGCCGCAGCCGGAATCGGTGACGCGGAAGGACACGCTATCGTTCGGGCCGGCAATGGCCGTCACTCGCACGCTGCCGGCTTCCGTAAATTTGAGGGCGTTCGAGACCAGGTTGCGCAAGATCTGCGCGACCTTCGCGTCGTCGGTCGTCATGGGCGGAATCCCTTCACCGCATTCGACCGTGAGCTCGACCTGTTCGGAGCGAGGGTACGGGGCCATCGTACCTCGCAGCGCCGCAAACAGCTCGCTGACCTCGAAGTCACGCGGCCGGAACGGCACTTTGCCAGCTTCGATCTTCGACAAATCGAGCACGTCGTCGATCAATGCGCGCAGCGTTTCGGCATTGTTGCGGATGAACTCGACTTGAGTCTGCTGCTCGTCGGTCAGATCCCCGTCCACGCGCTCGAGCAGCAAGCGTGAGAGGCCGAGGATGGAGTTGATCGGGGTGCGAAACTCGTGGCTCACGTTGGCGACGAGCCGGGTTTTGACATCCGAGCTGCGGCGAAGGGTGTCGTTCTTCTCGTCGAGTTCGGAGTGCAGGCTCAGCAAACCCTTGTGGGAGTCCGACAATTCCCGATGCAAACGCTCGAGCTCGCTCTTTTCACGCGCCGTCTCACGGTGCGTGACTGCCAAGTCCCCGAGCGCCGCCTGGTACGAGGCGACGGCCTTGCCCAACGCGGGCGTCAGTGCGCAGCCGACCAACACCACGTCGTCGCCGCAGGTCTCGGCATCGAACGAATACAGCTTGGGCTCGCCTGCGACCGACAAGCATAGTTCCCAGTGCTCGACCGGCCCTTTGCGACACGCCTCGAAGAGGGCTCGCGCTTTGCTGCGACTGCCCTGGTCTGCGAGCGACTCCAAGGTCTGTCCTGCAACGGCACCCAACACCGCTTCTGCCCGAGTGTCCCCGCGTACGCACACGCCCGTGTGCGAACAAATGAGAACGAGCTCACGGCTCAGGGTCGCGGCAACTTCATCGACGGTGCGCGTTTTCAAGGGGGCGCCTGATATTAGCAAACGTCGCTTTGCACTGTCGACCTACGCTAGCCCATCACGAGTGTGGCGGCTTTGCGCGCACATTTCCACGCCTGTCTAACATTTCACGAGCACGACCGATGACCGTGACTCGCTGCCGATCACGCCGCTGACGTTCGCGCGATGCAGAGTCGATGGTTCGCAGTGGCAACCACGTACTTGGAGAGCGAGTTGTCCAATCGTTGTCGTCCGACGTGCCGACCCGCGCTTCGCACGCCCCACAACCCTTCGAGTTGGTGACGCGCTCGGTCGACCATTTTCGCAGCGCGTGGCTTATTCGCCCACTTCGTGCGTCCGTCTAGGTGGCTACCGGAGAATAACCACAGGAGTGGCCGCGCTGCGCGAGCTGCCCACTGCTTATGTCGATTTCGCGGGGCACGCGCCTCGCGCCAGCCCGCGTGCCGGCCTCACTGACACTTGATGCCCTCGAGCAGCATCATCACCACCAGTCGTGAGCCGTGGCTGTCCTCGCGCAGTCGCGCTCCGACCCCGAAGCGGCGCAACTTTGGATCCAGCAGCTGCGGCATTCTGTCGAGCTGCTCGAGCTCTACCAAATCGATCAGGAGCGCGCAGGTCGCTGGACGCGAGGAGTGAGTTCGCTGCACTTCGCGGGTCATGGCCGCCGCTTGAGCCTGAGCCGCGACGGCCAGCGTAGGCGCAGAAGAAGCCACATAGGCACTCACCCCCGCGCTGGCCCCCACCCGATAGATCGAGTCCGAAGTCGGCAGGGGAAGCTTGTTTTTTCGGCGCAACGACAGCAACGCGGCCTCCACTTGCTCCGCCCTACGCGGCATCGTGGCCGGATCTGCGCGGCGGCCGAAGACCAACGTGAACGCGAGCTGACGAGCCTCGGTCTGGACCGCCGCGATCCCCACGTGAGTGAAGTTCGGCCCCAGCATGTTCGCGCGGTGGCCGGGGCTCGCCATGAGCACGTCGTGCGCCGTTTCGGCGTCGTCCGCCTGGGCCACGTTCTCGCCGAAATTCGCGAGCACGACCCCCGACTTGCGCATGCGATCCTCCGGCGTGCCCGTCGTTGGTGAGACGTGACCGAAGAAGCCATGTTCGACCATGTCGTTCGAGTGCCCGAGTGCAATCTGGCGCAGCTCGTCGTCCGCTCGCAGGGCCTCGAGGTGTGCGGTCTTGCGCGCTTGGTTCAGGAGCTCGAGCATGCGCGCTTCGCCCTCGGCGGGAGACGTCGTTCGTCCCGTCGACGCGGCGAGCGTCGGTTCCTCGACCCCGACGTACAACGGGACATTGGCTACGACGACTGGCCCGGTTGACCCGTCACCCATCACCTCGAGCTGATACACACCCGCGGTGGCGAAGGAGAAAGTCGTCTCGATTTTGCGCGTGGGCATGCGTCGCTCTTCGACACTGCCATCGGTCTTGGTCAGATAGACGTGCGAGGAGCGGAAGCGGTCGCCGATCTCACCTCGTAGTTCGACTCGGCCCGTGAGCGCGGGGTGGCGAAGGAACGGCTGCAACGACAGCTCTGCCGCGCCGAACACGACCGCCGCGGAGCGAGCGCTGTTCGAGACACTCACCCCGAAGCGCGTGACCGGGACATTTGCCGGCACCTGTTGGAGCGCCGCACGCCAATCGCTCGCGTGCGAATCATTCAGGCCGAACCCGGCCAACGCGACGATTACCCCCGCAAAACCGAAGCGGCGCGCGGCCGCGTCGGTCGTGAGCACCCCGGGCGAGCGCGCCTCGTTCAGCTCGCGCAACATCCAGCTCGCGGTCGCGGCCAACGCGCCATCCGGCACCGCGTTCGTGCCACGTTTCGTCAGCTCGGCCGCGACGTCTCGAGCCAACGTTTCAGCTCGTTCGCCGCCGACGATTCCGCCGGGGGTTGCGTCGGTCGTATACGAGGCCACCGTGTCCGGTACCTCGATGCGTTCAGCGGGGGCCAGCGCTACCGGTAGCCCCGCGCACGACCCGCAGACCACAAGCAAGATTCCCAAGACTAAGCGACGCAGTAGCGACATCAGAATCCAGTTTATCCGCGGTCTCCTGCGGCGTCGCGGTTTACTCCGCGGGTCGAAACGATATCCTGCTGCCGATCGGGAGGAGTACCCATTGGCTGATTCGACATTTGGTTGGCGGGCGCTGTTCGTGTTTTCACTGCTGACCTCCGCGTGCGGGGGGTCTTCATCGGACAACGCGGGCACGGGCGGAGCCCAGGGCGGCATCATTCCGAGCTCGGGCGGCAACCGTGCGGGCAGCGCGGGTGGCACCAGCTCTGCCGGTTCGAACGCGGGTGATGCGGGGGGGAGCGCCGGGATCGACGCTGGCTCGGCGGCCTGCCCCGCGCCAGCTCCCTGTGGCGGAGACTTGGTGGGCGACTGGGACATCAAGAGCGAGTGCTTCAAGTTCAGCGAACAGACCGGCTCCGAGATCTGTGACGGCGCCGCGATCGGCATTGCCACGCTGAGCGTGAGCGGTACCGTCTCGTTCAAGGCTGACCACACGATGACGTCGACCGCAGTCGGCACGTTCCGAGAGACCGTCACCTTACCCGCGAGCTGCACGACGGCGGACGACTGTTCGGGCTTGCAAGAGTCGCTGGGCGAGAACCCCAGCGTCACCCAAGCCCAATGCGCCTACGATGCCGTCACGGGTTGCGCGTGCAGTGCCACGTTCACCAGCAATACGATGAGCAGCGGCACTTACCAGGTGCAAGGCACTCAAGTCACCATCACCAACGCGGATCCGAGCATCGAGCCAGCGGTGGACGGCTTTTGCGTCTCCGGCAATACGCTCAGCGTTACTAGTGTCAATGACGGCGGGGCGACGGCCACGCTGACGTTGACGCGGAAGTAACGGGCACGGCCGTGCACAGCGGGCAGGCCGCGGCCGCGTGCGCTGCGTCGCGCCGGTGCAAGTCGAGGATGGCGCGTGACACGGTGGCAAGCTCGCGCCGCACTTCGCGGCGCTTACCTGCGATCCGCGGGATCGCCAGGCGATCATATGCGGTGGTTTGGTGCCGCATCCAAGCGATCACCGCGGACTCGGCGCGGCGGTCGATGGAAATGCGCTCGGTACGGGCGACCGTGCCGCTGCCGACGGGAGTCGCGTGCTCGGTCACGCGCCGCGCGACGCCGCGCGCGAGCGCCTCGAAGCGCGGGGCGAAGCGCAAGAAACCGAGCACCTCGACCTCGAAGGAAACGACGTACGCGGCTTGCTCTTGCTCACGGCGCGCGCCCGCCGCCGCGCGTTTTTTGGCATAGGCCGGCGTGCTGCGCTCGGTCTCGAGCGCCGCCTTGGCCGCCGCAATGTGCTCGCGCGGCGCCCACAAACCCTTGGAAAACGCCTTGCGCCCGCGCTTTTCGATGATCGCCCAAGAGGGCCCCAAGCTCTTCACGCGGCGGGTCAGGCCCGCGTCGCCGGGCGGCAAGCACTCCCAGCCAGCGGGGGCGGTGTGACGCGAGCCGTCCGGCGCGAGGAAGACACGAGGATCTGCGGTCGGAGCGAACACCAAGCCAGTGGTCATGGGGCTCGGCCCGGTAACACAGCTCCCTTCCCGCCGACAACCGGCTAAAGTTCGTGAAGTTCTCGCAGGCCGCCCGCGCGAAACGTCGAGGATTGTCAATTCTTGCCTCTTGGGCTCCCACCGCCGCCGCAAAGAGCTGCCAAGCAACCGCCACCGCAAACCCGACCTGAGATCTCCCCATGCGGTCACGGGCACGACGCCTTCAGCGTTCGAAGCGAATGTCGTCGAGCAACAGCGTGAGCGGAGTGACGCCGTTGAAAGTGACATTTCGGATAGAATCGATACCGGCGCATGCGCTCGCGATGTCAATCGAGCCCTCGCTCCACGCTTCGCTCACGGTGAACGTCGTTCGTGCGCAGGCTGCCGTGTCGCTAGTGAGCAGCGCGTCTACGACGCCGGCGCCCAGCTCCGCGCGCAGCGCAAAGTGCAAGGTCTTGAACGTGCTGGGCGCGAAGCTTTGACGATAGAAGATGTGAAAACCCATGCTCGGCGCCATGCCCGCGATGCGTAAGCACTTGCCGCTCACACAGCCGTCCGACACCTCGGACGGGCTCGCGCTACCCCACGGGTTCATCACCCAGCTCGCCGCCTCGATGCCGCCGTAGCCGTCCAAGTACACGTCTTGCGGCGGTACGAACTCGCATTTCAGACCGGGGATCACCGAATCTCCGCTGAACTGCGCGCCCAAGTCGAAGTAGCTACCCACCTTGAAATCGTACGTCAGCACATTGGGCATCACCACCTGCTCACCGCGCGCGGAAGTCATGCGGAACGTGCCCCCCGAGCTGCTCTCGTTGAACATGTCGCGGTGCTCGTTCGAGACGGCCCAAGCCGCGGCGCTGCGCTCGGCCGCGTAGTACGTCGTGTCGCCCGCGGCTCGATATTCGATCGTGCGCACCGGGAAGCGCTGGTTGATGACCTGAAAGCGCACGCTGCCCCATTGGTCGCGACCCAGAATCGACAAGTGAGCATTGCCCGTCACGGGGCAGGGGACACGCCGCGCTCGCCCTTCCTGCAAGCCATCGAGCCCGAGCGCCTGTCCTGTCTCGACCGACAGATCGAAGTCGAAATGACGGCCCGTGCACAATGGGTTGCCCTGAACGGGGCACAGATCGTGAACCATCGCGATGCGCGTTTGGGTCAGACTCGTGATCTCCCAGCACTCACCGCACGCTTCGCCCGGCGCGCCGTCATAGCTCGAGCCATCCCACGGCTCTGGAATCGCCAGCGTGAGCCCGCTGCGCACGAACTCGGGCAGCATCGGCGCGTTGCGGTCGAAGCTGCACCAGGCCACGTCTGCCGCCGGATACATGGTGAGCCGCACGCTGTTACACGAATCCCACGAGGCGCTTCCGCCCGTAGGAGTGACACTGCCCGTGGCGCCGGCTCGTGCACCGTTTCCGTCTTCGGGCGTCGAGTCACTCGCGCAGCCACTCACCGTTAGGGCGGCAATGCCAACCAGCACGCTGACTCGCATCTCGCAAGGCTACACCTCGCGCCCGAAGATGCGACCGACACTATTGCCTCAGGTAGCTCGTCACCAGCGCGCCGCCGTCGCTCAGCGTTGCGATCATGACCAGACCATTGCTGGTCGCCGTGTACGACAAGCTCGGAATATCGATGTCATACTGCGGGTCGCAGCGTTCGAGATCGAAAGTGAGCGAGCTGCCCGAGATCGCGAAGCTCCCCGCGAAGCGCACCTCGGGGATGAACGAGGCCTTCGTTTCGATGGCGTAGTACTGCGTTTCGGCCTGCACGTAGCCCTTTTTGAATTCGAAGGTACGGATGTCGATCCCCGACGCCTCCGAGTTGTACAGGTCGAACCTGACCGGCGCATAACGACCATCGGCAATCGGACCGCCCTTCGCGATCGGGGGAGTGCCGCTCAGACTGAACGATGGCGCCGTGAAATCGGCGGGCGGCGGACTGGGCGCGATGCAGTCGAACGGATTCGGCTGAATCCGGCACGTGCCGGCCTCACACGCGCCGCCGGAGCAGGGCGTCCCGTCATCGAGATCATTGGCTGCACACGCCCCGCTCGCGTCGCACGTATCTGGCTGCGAGCAAGTCGAAGCCGCCGCGCCGCAGCGCGCGCCCTGGTTCGGGCTGTACGCATCGCTCGCGCGGTCTATCACAAATCTCACAGGGATTGCCCGGATTGAGCTGGCCGTTTGCCACGCAGCGCTGGTCGACCGCGCAGCCTGCGCAGGCGGGTCGTTCGCCTGCCCCGGCTTCACCGCCAGCGCCCGCTTCGTTCGCGTCGCCGGCGTCACCGGCGTCACCCCCCGGCGCGCCACCATTTTGCTCGCCAGCGACTGCCCGCCCGCCCGCCCCGGCCGAACTCGAGTGACCGGACGCGCCGCCGTTGTTCGTGCTTCCGAATTCGCGTTGCGGAGAACCGCAAGACAGCGCTGCTCCCGCAACCAACCAACACCACCTGCCCATGTCCGGACCGTACACGTTTTCGAGCGAGCGCGAACAGATTCGATTCTGCAAACGCCGAGTCTTTGGGGGTCTCGAAGCGCAGCGAGCCGTGCGGTATTTCAGGTTGCTCCGGACGCGGCCGCGTCTTCTTGACCGTTCTGCACGTGGTCGTTGCCGAGGGTGAGCGCGACCCGCGCCTGGCCGCGTTCGGTTCGGCGATCCCAACGTAAATCGAGGCGATGAAACTGCGTATCGAACAGCTTGCGATTCAGTCGATCGTTGGTGAGTCGATCGAGCGCACCAAAGGCGAATCAGACAGCGTATCGGTGACGTTCGCCCGCGTCGAAGATGCGCGCTTGGGCTTCAGCGCGCGCCACACGGCTCGGCGCCATGCGCAGCCAACGCGCCTAATCCCCGGCGCGTTCGCGGACCCACTTCGCGTCGTCGAAGTGCGGGATGTGCAATGAGCCCAGCTCTTGGCGCTCTCACCAACCACGCGGTTTCGGTTGGAGCCGGTTCCGCCGACGTGCCCTCGTTGACTTTCACCGGAGCGGCGGTCGAGCCGATTGGAGCGGCGGCCGGAGCGAGTGGCTCGAGGAACGAGACCTTGGCCGTGATTCGCGCGCGGATTGGGAGGCCGTCACGGCTGGCCGGCGTGAATTGCCAACGCACGACCGCGATGCGCGCGGCACTCGCGAACGGTTCCTCGCCTGCGCGCACGCTGATGTCGGTCACACTGCCGTCTGGCATCACCAGCTCGAGCACGACTTCCGCCGCGCCATGCGCGCCCGTCGGGTGTGGGACCGGTTCTGCCGCGCGCTGCGTCGGGGCCATTACGTCCGGGCCTCTGTGCCTGCGCTCGCGTTGGGCTCACCCGAACCAGCCGCCCAGGCCGGCCGCGCTGGCGAAGCGCGCCAGTCTTCGAACCTTCACGCGTGTTCTCGATCGCACTGTACCCAGCCCCGAAAACTTTGGCCCTGCTGCCCGAGTCCCCTGACCCGCACCGGGAGCCTCTCCCATTGGACGAAAGTTTCGATGCTGTCGCGGCTCGACCGGCCTGCGTGGTCGAGCAGAGTCCGGCGACCGGAAAAACATCGCCCTGCTGATCAACCGACAGGTGAGCGGGAATATCAGGTCGTGATACATGGCCGTTCTGGTTCGCGACCAGCAGCTGACGGTCGCCCCATCCGTCGCGCCCGCCCGCTGCGTCAGTGAGTTTGTTCAATTTCTATACTTTTAGGCACGGGGTGACCGTGCTACGGCATCGCCCGACCGTGATGGGCGGGGTGCCAATTACCTCCGACCTACTTCGTACTGGCCCCTTCGTCCCGGGGCAGGAATAAGTTTTTCATGAGTGATTCTCGTCGCCAAACTCGCTTGGCTCGTTTCGGTGTCCTCACTGGCTTGCTCAGCACGACCTGCCTGGTCGTCGCCGCGTGTGAGCACTCCGACGCCGTGCTCAACGCCAAATTCGGCGCCGGTATTTCGGCTCCCCGGTACCTGTTGGCGGGCAAAGACCCGGCGCAGGCGCTCCTCCCCAAGGCGACCTCGATTAGCACGCCCGCGCCGGCTACACCCGCGGCCGACGAGACCGGCCGAATCGCCTGCGGCGATGATCCAGTGCGCGATCTGTATCAAACCGATCTCAATCAGTATCGAGAAGCGCAGAAATTGGTCGCGCGCATGACCGTCGATCAGAAGGTGGTTCAGCTCACCGGCCTTGCCTCGCCCAGCTACACCGACTCGAACCGCTGGGAAGACATTCAGCGCTCGCGCGACGACCTAGAACTGAACATTGCCGGCTACCAATGGCGTGACGGCCCGCACGGCTTGAATCTCGAGTCCGGGCAGGGTCGCGACCCGCTTTTGAACTGGTCGACTTCTTTCCCCACCAGCGTAGTGCAGGGCGCGGCCTGGGACGTCGATTTGGCCTACCGCGTGGGCGAGGCCATGGGTGACGAGACGGTGGCCGCGCACACCAACGTGCTCTTGGCGCCGTGCATGAATTTGCTGCGAAACCCGCTCTGGGGCCGCGCGCAAGAAACCTTCGGCGAGGACAACTGGCACTTGGGTCGCATCGCCAGCGAGGTCACGCGGGGCTTGCAGTCCTACGTCACCGGTTGCGCCAAACACTGGCTGGCCAACAACATCGAGGCCAAGCGCTTCTTCGTCAACGCGCAGATGGACGAGCAAACCCTGCGCGAAACGTACGGTCGCCACTTCGAAATGCTGATTCGCGACGGCGGCATCGGCTGCGTGATGGCCTCCTACAACCAGGTGAATGGCACGAAGCAGACGCAAAACAAGCACACGTTGACCGATGTGCTTCGTTACGACTTCGGCTTCCGCGGCTTCGTGCTGACTGACTGGTGGGCGATGCCCGCCGCCAACATCGGGCAGGGGCCCGCCGATCCGCCAAACGACCTGGTCGTCGCGGCCCAGGCGATCGAAGCCGGCCTCGACGTCGAAGTGCCCTGGGCCATCAACTTCGATGCCATTCCTTCGCTGCTCGCGAGCGGCACGATTGTGCAGTCGACGGTCGACAACGCCGTGCTGCGCGTCTTGGAGCAAAAGCTGCGCTTCAAGTCGGCGTACCTGAACCAGGATGTGCTGTACGGCCTGCGCCCGCCGCGCGCGTTTTACGACAAGGATCGCGGTGCCCTGATTGGCCCGGTGATGGAAGAACACGCCGCCTTGGCCGCTGAAGCGGCCGAAAAGGGCGCCGTCCTGTTGAAGAACGAGCCGGTGAACGGCAAGAAAGCCCTGCCCATCACCGACGTCAAAACCGTGGCCGTGGTCGGCGCGGTCGTGAAGTACCGAGTCACGAGTGACCGCCCACGCGATAAGACCTTCAACTTCGTGACTGAAGCCGCCCTGGGCGATCGCGGCAGCAGCCGCGTACGGCCGAATCCGGATTTGGTTGTCGGCCCGCTCGCCGGCATCACCGCCGCGGCCGCCACCAAGGGCATTACCGTCGTCTCTGCGACGGATGCAGGGACGGAAGCCGAGACCGCGGTCGGCCAAGCCGACGTGGCCGTCGTGATCGTGGGTTTGACCCCCGGTGACGAGGGCGAGGAATACACCGGCGCCGCCGACCGCGAGAGCCTGGCCCTGCCGGCACCGCATGATGCCCTCGTGAAGCGTGTGCTTGCGCTCGGTAAGCCCACGATCGTGATCGTCGAAGCGGGCGGCGCGGTCGACATGCGTCAATGGCAAGACCAAACGAGCGCGATCGTCATGGCCTGGTATCCCGGTCAGCGCGCGGGCACTGCGCTCGGTCGTCTGCTCTTTGGGCAAGCGAACTTCGCTGGGCGCTTGCCCGTCACGTGGCCCGTCGACATCAGCCAATTCCCGAAGTTCGACGAGGGCGACACCACGGTGATGAGCTACTACGCCGGCTATCACTGGTTCGACGAGAAGGCCAAAACCGACCCGGTCGGCGCCAAGCCGCAGTATGCGTTCGGCCACGGTTTGTCGTACTCGACCTTCTCCTACGAGCGCCTGAACATGCCGTGCGGCTCGGTGACGGAAGACGGCTTGATCAACGTCGACGTCGACGTGCGCAACACCTCCGGCCCTGCGGGCGACGAAGTCGTTCAGGTCTACGTCTCGTATCCGCAGACTAAAGCCCGTCGCAACGCCAAGGAGCTCAAAGGCTTTGCGCGCGTGAACCTAGCGCCAGGCGAAGCCAAGCGCGTGTCGATCCCCTTGCGTATTCGCGATCTCAAATACTGGGACATGACCACCAATGCGTGGGTGGTCGAGAAGGGCCCAGTGTTGGTTCAAGTAGGACCGAGCTCCGACAAACTCCTCCTCTCCCAGACCCTCACCGTCAACTGAACGCTGCCGAGACGATCCTTCTCGCTTTGATATAGGCCCATGAAAATTCACCTTCGTGACGTCGCTGCGCTCGCCAGCGTTTTATCCTCCCTCTTGTTCATCGCTTCTCCGGCCCTCGCGCAGGACGACGAACCGCAGACCCCAACCCCCAGTGACGCGGACAAGATCCCGGCTGATCAAGATCAGGCCAAGCCGGTCACGGGTGAGGTCTCGGAATCGACCGCGCGCGTGACGGCGGTCACGCCGCCCACCACCGACAGCAGCGTCGAGGCCAAGCCGCAGCCCCTGCCGCTCGCGCTCGAGCACTTGCCCCCGACCGCCTATCCCGGCACCCCGCTGCCGGGTATCCGCGGTGGCTCCTTGGCGCTGCAGATCAATCACCTGCAATGGCCGTACATGCCGAAGTACGAGGGCGCGCCGGATTTCCGAATTGCGTTCTCCGGCTCGAGCTGGGCCGACACCAGCATTCGCTCCGTCAAAGCCGGGTCGGCCAGTGAGGCCAACCAGCTCGAGTACCGCATGCAAGGTCGCCTGACCCTGCGCAGCACGGCCGTGTACAACCGCGGGGACAACTGGTTCGTCCAGTCGAACACCGAGTTCGTCGCCAACACCGAGCAGAACAACAGCACCACGAACTACGTGGACGTCGACGACGCTTGGATCCGCTTCGGTAAGTGGAAGCTGTTCGACATCACCGTCGGCCGCGTTCAGGGTTTCGAAGTTTACCACTACGGTATGGGCCTCGACCTCAACACTTACGAGCGCTTGGGTGCGGCCAGCTTCAGCCAAACGCCCGCCGCGCCGTACGGCCTCGACAACCTGTGGGATCGCGGTGTGAGCAACGGCGCGGTCGCGGCGCACTTGTACCTGCCCCAGTGGCTGCGCCTCGAGTTCCTCACGCGCTTCGGTGTGTCCGCCCAGGGTAAGGAACTCGGCATTCGCCCAGTCGCGGTCCTCGACTTGGGCTTCATGAAGTTCAAGACCGGCTACGAGCGGCAGCTGGCAAGTTCGCTGTTCGAAGGCAACAAGGCGCGCGTCGAAACGCAAGGCCTCGGTGCCGAACTGCAGTTCGTTCTCCCGCCCTGGGTCGAGTTCGGCGGTGGCGTCGCACGCCGCACGGTCGACGCCTTCGAGCAAGATGGCGGCGTTCGCGCCGGTGCCACGACCACCACGACCACCTACGGTGGCTTTGCCAACGTACGCCCCTGGGTCAAGGACCTGCTGGTCGGCATTGGTTACCACCACACCAGCTGGCGTAACTACAACATCGACTTCTTCGGCGATCCAGAGAAGACCACGCATCACCAGATGTTCGGTGCGGTTCAGTACCTTCTCTGGGATCGCCTCTACATCAAGTACGTACTCGCCTACGCTCGCGCCAACATCGAGACTCGTAACGACACGGACCCGGCCGATCACGGCTTCACCAACGAGTCGATCGGTCACCGCTTGCGCTTGATGCTGCTGTACTGAGAGCCGAAGCGCCACGCGAGAGACACCGCGTGCGCCGACGACACGACGAAAGGCGCCATCCGGAAACGGTTGGCGCCTTTCGGCTTTTCTGGGCTTAGCTGGCGCCGCCTCGTGCTCTCGTGTACTCCCGTAGCATGGTGTCTTTCGCGCCCTGGGCCGTCGCCGTAGCGGTCGCGCTCGGCTGCAGCCGCGTCGAAGAGCCGGCCGTCGACCGACCGCCGCCCCCGTTGCCGTCGTCACCTGTGCCTTCGGCCCGCGCGCCCGAACCCGCGTTGCTCGCACCGACGCAGCTGCTCAGTTTGGCGAGTTCACCGTATCAAGCCACGTTGTTCGCGGATGACGAGGCCATCGAGCTGTTGACGGGCAACGCCGCGTATCGCTTCGTGCCTGGCGGCGAGCCTGTGTCGCGGGCCCTCGACCTGGGTTTCGCCGCGACCGTCACCCGTCAGAACTACGTCTATTGGTCGGAAGGCGCAATTTGGAGCGCGACCCGACGCGCGCCGAAAGCGAATACCCCGAAGAAGCTCGCGGCGCTCGCCGAACAGCCGCAACACTTCGTGGCAGACCTGGCGAGCGATGATTTCGCGTGGCTCGTGCATGCAGCCGATGACCGCTACGCGATCGACAAGCTCGAAAACAAGCGCGTGAAGCGGCTGTACGGCTCGCCCGGGTCGATCGACGCCCTGACTCTGATCGGCGACACGTTGTACTTCGTCGAGCGTCCGAGTGCCGAAGGTTGGCGCATCGGTCGTGTGAAGCTCGCCGGAGGTGACGCGACGTTCACGGCCAGCAAGAGCGGGCGTTGGCCTTCGGCTCTCAGCCGTTACAAGGAAGACGTGCTCTATTACGACGGCGCGCGCCGCAACGTAGCGCTGCTCTCGTTCGACCTGCAGCGAGAACGCACTCTACAAACGGACTTCATCTGTTCGCCGTTCGTGGCCGCAGCGAACGTCTATTGCGGGGCCATGCAAGGCATCTTCGAACTAACCGACAACGAGAAGCCGCGCCAGCTCGTCGCGGTCTCACGCAGTGTGATTGCGAACTTGGCCATCAATGGCGAGCGCCTGGCCTTCATCACCGATATCGGCGCTCCCGGGCAGGACCAACTCGCCTTGAACGTCGTATCGCTCGCCAAGCCAACGGGGGGCGCGCCAGATTAGCCTCGACTCGAGAGCCAGCTGTGGGTCGATGGTCACGCGCTACGCCGCGGGCCGTCCCCGCCTTCGGCGGCGCGTTGCGTTTCGGACGGGCCCTCAGGGCGCGGGGCGCCCGAGCTGCTCCATCAGGTACGTCATGGCCGGGCGCGGCGTGCCGTTGCGGATGAGGCCGCTGTTGGGCGCCTGAGACCAGGTCTGACCAAAGATCCAACCCCAGATGGTGATGCCTTTGACGTAACTCAGCCCCATGAACAACGGGAAGTACTGCTTGTACAGGTTGAGCTGCCGAGTGTCGTCCGTGGTGTCGATGTCCATCTCGGTGATGTAAACCGGCAGACCCGTCTGCGTATTCAGGGAAGCGAGCAAGCGCGTGACGGTCGCGAGGCTGACATTGCCATTGTCGAGGTCGTGAGACTGCGCGCCGAGCGCGTCGATTACACCGCCCGCGGCTTGTACCTTCTTCACGATGTCGATGAAGTGATTGGTGTCGTTCTGCCACTCGATGTTGTTGTAGTCGTTCAGGATCAGCACTGCGTTCGGACAGGCGGTGCGGGCCCAGGTGAAGGCGTTGGCGATCCACTTCCAGTCACCGTTCGTGCCGCCACCGATGTTCCCATCATAGGCTGGCCGCGTGTGGGGCGGCGGCTCGTTCACGACGTCGATTAGCTTGGTGTTCGGGTAGCGCTTGCAGAACTCGGTCATCCACTTCTGCACCGCTTCTGGGTTGATGGTGCCGCCCGGCTGCTGGCTACCCCAGACGAACGTGTGCTGTTTGAAGATGATCTTGTTCTGTTCGGCGTAGTCGTAGATGGCGTCGAGCGCGGTCCAGTTGAAAGCGGCGCTCGCGTTCGATTGCACCGAGCCCCACTTGCCGGCGTTCTCGGGAGTGACCTGATCCCAGTAGGTGGCAAACTTGCGGTTGCCTTGGTCCATGCCGTTCATGAAACCGGTCGTGATGTTGCCCACGAACTCGGGGCCCTCGCCTGCGCCGAGCTTGCCGCCCGTGCCGGTGCTGCTGCCGCCGGCTACGCCGCCGCTGCGACCGCCCGCAGCAGGGCCCGGGCCGGAGCCAGCCGTGCTTGGCGCGGAGCCGGCAGCGCCGGTGCTGGGGCCCGCGCCGGAGCCATTGCCGCCCTTGCCGACGACGCGCCCACCCGTGCCAGTGTTTTGGCCGTTGCCGCTGCCAGCAGTGGTGAAAGCACCAGCGCTGCCGATGGCGCCACCTGCACCCGGCGCGCCGGCCTCGCTGTCGTCATTCGCGTCGCCTCCGGCACAGCCGATGGCCGTGATCAGAACAGAAGCACCGAAGACGTAATTTTTAAGTATGTTGGCTGACACGCGGGCACCGAACCTTGACTTGCAACGATTCCCCGCGCCATCGGAACCGATCACTTTTTATGCAAAATTCCCGCAAGAGATACATCGGATCACTCAGATGGGTGATGAAGCAATCGGCTCATGATGGGACGGTTTCAAAAGACTGCTTCGAACGGAATGCGGCAAGCAGCGATCGCTTCCGGTAAGTTGCGCGAGCGACCATGAGCCAAACCCCCACCTACAAAGACCCTCATCAACCGCTCGAACAGCGCGTGGAAGATCTGCTCCTTCGCATGACCTTGCCCGAGAAGGTGGGGCAATTGCTGCAGCTCAATGGCCAGGTCGAACCGGTGAAAACGGTGCGCGAGCTACAGCCCGGCTCGCTGCTCCACATCTTGAACGACGCGCTCGTCCCCGCGATGGACGCCGCGGCCGAAACCCGTCTCGGCATCCCGCTGTTGATCGGTGAAGACGGCATTCACGGGCACTCGTTTCATCCGGGCGCGACCATCTTTCCCACGCAATTGGCGATGGCCTGCTCGTGGAACGTGGAGTCGCTCGAGGCCGCGGCGCGCGTCACCGCGCGGGAGATGGCGACCACGGGCGCACATTGGACCTTCTCGCCGGTGCTTTGCTTGAGCCGAGACGTGCGCTGGGGTCGCACGGGAGAGACTTTCGGCGAAGATCCATTCCTGATCGGTGAGCTGGGTGCCGCGATGATCCGCGGCTATCAAGGCGCAGGGTTGGACGACGC
>Ga0247757_10000994_pt1 | contig 20914 bp, 19 predicted proteins | sample UWRJL126311R4_FD_180929 | JGI IMG/M metagenome (GOLD analysis project Ga0247757, IMG submission 180929) | Plant litter microbial communities from Arlington Agricultural Research Station in Wisconsin, United States - UWRJ-L126-311R-4 | ecosystem: Environmental > Terrestrial > Plant litter >...
GTACTAGTTATTAATAATAGGAGTTAATATAGGTAAGAATAAATAGGTGATTGGTAATATATTAAAGGGATACTAATTCTAGAGAGGATATTAATATATATAACTCTTAATTAAAGATTAAATTAATAATAAGAAACTTCTTATAGGCGTCTCTTTCTCTAACTATATACTTATCTAGATTAGTAAAATCTGCGCTAGTTGTAGACTTCGTTATATAACTTAATTAGTAAGTCCTATATTAGTCGTAGACTTCGTTATATAACTTAATTAGTAAGTCCTACGCTAGTTATAGACTTTATTATATAATTTCCTATTATATATCTATATTATATTTGGCTTCTTAGCCTAGGTCTAAGTTATTAATCCCAGGCTACCAGTCGTCCCCGCTATTACTATCGCTATAAGGCGTAGCTGTAACACGCGATATATCGCTATTATAATATATATAACTATTAATATAATTATTAAATATCTCTCTCTTCTATAAGTACTAATTATTATATATATAGATTTATTCTTACTATATAAATACCTTATTAAACTAGGTACTATAAAAGAAAAGAGATTAATAATTAATATTATAGCTCTCTAATAGGCGTATAAATAAGGAGAACTTAAAAATATCTACTAGATTAATATACGTAATAACCCTACTAATTCTATAATAAAATTAGGACTTAATACCGCCCTTAAGAGGCTTATTAATACGAACTATCTAGAGCTTTATATATATAGGTAGGTTAATAGAATATAGAAGACGATAACTGCTATAACCCTCTAAAAGAGAAAAGATAGTCTATATTAGAACTATTAGATTCCTATAGTATTAGGATTATTATATTCCTATAACGTTAATACTATATCTTGTAATCCTATACTTTTACCCCCTTCTTTTACTCTCTTCCTTACTATAACTTATTACGCTTACGCGCTATAGCCTATAGCGCTCTATATATTACTAAAGGAATCACGTCTTTATATATATATAAGGACGGGCACGGGCTCCTATATTAGTATAGAGATAATAAGGTAGATTAGCTCTATTTTAGCTATACTAAGATAAGGAGTAGAATAGGTATAAAGGTTTAAGGAGACTATATACTATAGGGAGCAGTTAACCTCTAAGGTTCTACTAGGTCCGATATTTTACTAGAGCTAGGGAAATCTAAATATATAATAAAGTATATAATAAACCTCGTAATTATATAACTAGTAGTGTATATCCATTACAGTATATAAACCCCTCTATAGTTCTCTCTCTATAGAATCAATTATCTACTACTTATACAACGTTATTACAGCTGTAGACTAATTTACCTGGTATACCTATTACTATACCAATAGTTAGTAATTATTATAGCTATTTTTAGACTATAGTTTTTAAGAAATCTATAGGTAAAGTTTAGGTTTCTTTTTCTCTATATTTGGTGATTAATTCTACCTTGAATATACCTACTAATCAGGATTAATAGTTTTAGAATTTATTGGCACGGCAATAGGTGCACGGGTTGAATCGTCCTATAGCTGCAATAACTTTGTATAAGAGAAGACGATTGATTCTATAGAGAGAGAACTATAGAGGAGTTTATATATACGAAGACGCGATTCCTTTAGCAACGTATAGAGCGCTATAGGCTATGGCGCGTAAGCGCGATAAGTCATAGCAAGGAAGGGAGCGAAAGAAGAGGGCGAAAGAAGGGGGTGAAAGAATAGGACCACGAGACATAGTATTAACGTTACAGGGATATAATGATTCTAATACTATAGGAATCTAATAGTTCCAACAGAATTAATTTCCTAGTTTTTCTCTTTAAAAATCTTATTTACTTTTTCTTATAGTGTTAAAATTAACTAAGTTATAGTTAAAATAAAAAATATATCTTTTTCAATATATCTTTTTTATTTCACCCTACTATATATTTTAACCCTTAATCGCCTATATTAAAAAATAGGTTTTAGTACGGTTCTAATTAACTTAAAATCTTTATACGCCAACTTTTAGAAGTAGGGTATAATTAAAAAAGAAGTAAATAACTTAGGTAACTTAATAGATTGGGATACGTTTTAGGAGGATATACTTAAGTAGGCTGGAACTCCCGTCAGCTTAGCACTAACCCCCCACAGCTTTTCTTCGGCAGCGATATCTCCCTTAACCCACGGCGCAGCCTTGCTACTCATAACAGAGAACAAGTCACCATCCTCTTGGGGCGCAATAGTGCAGTCATGCAGGTACTTGCCGCCGTTACCCTCCAGTACCTTAGCCGTGGCTGCCCAGACCTGAGTTGCGCAGCCCTGCTCCGCACTCTGCATGTTTCGTTGAATAACCGCGTCTTTTTTAAAGGCCGCTACGATCTTCGGGTCGGTAAAGGCCAAAATACCAGTCCAGATTCCACCGGGACCACACGACCAGCAGTGAACGCCCCTGGGGCCGTATACTCGGTCGATGTAGTTAGCCATCCAGATGTTGGCGCATTTGGATTGGCCGTAGGCCGTCACCGTATTATAGTTCTCCTCTGAAGGGGTCAGATCATCAAAGTTAACCTTGCTGTGCCGGTGGGAGGAAGAGGAAACGCAGACAATGCGGGACTTGAGCTCAGGCGTGGAACTAGCCTCCAGAACGGGGAGCAGGAGCACTGTGAGGAGGTAGTGGGCCAGGTGGTTAACGCCGAATTGGCGCTCGAAGCCATCGACAGTCTTGCTGTAGGGGGTGTTCATGATGCCTAGCGAGGATCTACGGTCCGCGTAAGCAACGCAGTGACTACTGCCGCACACGAAGCGGAAGGGTGGGGGCTGCTTATGATATAGACAGCCTTTGACTCACCGGCATTATTAATGAGGATGTTGAGCTTGTTGCTCCTCGACAGGAACGACTTAGCCGCGTTTCGCACAGACACGAGAGAGTCCATGTCCATCATTACGACCTCGAGCTTGCCTTTGCCCTGCGAGTTGGCGAGGATCTCCCGGCGGACCTTCTCGGCCTTCTCAGCGCTGCGGGCGGTAAAGTAGACGTCGGCCTCAGTGGCACGCAGAGCGCGCACAGTCTCGAGACCGATGCCATTGGTGCCGCCGGTGATGAGAGCAACCTTGCCGGCGTACGTACTGACGCAACCATTATCAATAAGCACCTGGAGAGCGGTGGGTCGTCCGTCACCGACGCCGTCGGGGGCGGCGTAGGCATCCTTGTAGGGGTTCATAGGGTCGGGAGCCATGGTGGCAGTCGTAGTGTTTATATGGGAAGGATTTTGCTAGTGTATCTGAAAGTTTCCCCAACAAACGTCTTTTTCTGTTCACAAGTGGAGGAGGAGTCAAGTGTCGAGAAATGCACTGTTGAGGAGCATCGGTTGATATCAAAATATATGAAAACTCACAAGAATACTAATACATGACGTCGATGGAGTCCGCTTACCAAGCTTTCCGGAGTGGAAGCGGACGTGGGAGAGCGGCCTCACTCACGGGCGACGCACCAAAACAATCTCGTGCTAATCAAAGGCGTCTGTCGAGTGGATGCAGACGCGGACGCAAAAGCGACACCGGCAGCGGTAACAGCAGGCGGGTTTGAGCTGTATCTCCGGACTGTAATGTCTAAGTCCATCTTGGAGTGCTAAGGAAAATTGGGTTGTATTAAAAGCATACATGGCTGTCGTCTTGAGCTAGCCAATTCGAGCGGATGTGCAAATGGGCATCAGAGCGGGAGCGGGAGCGGGAGCGGGGTGGGGCCATGGGAGCGTAGGGAAGCTTATCTATGGTACCGCTAGTAATGATAAGCCATTTATAGTAAGCTATGTCGAAGTATTAAAGACTGTTAGAATGCGGGTGGTTCCTTCAAACAAATCACTTACTCACCCCTTCCCTTCTCTTTTCTTGTCTTAATAGAATTGCCTACTATGTCTTCAATCAGCACGGCGAACAAAGTATGGCTTATCACCGGCGCGTCATCAGGGCTCGGCCTGGAGATGGCACTGTCTGCTTTACGTGCCGGCCACCCTGTTATAGGCACCGGAAGAAACATTTCTAAAGCCGCGTCGGATCATTCCCAGTTTTCTAAACTAGGAGGTCAGTGGCTCCAGCTAGATCTAGCTCATCCTAATGCACAAGACACCCTAGAAATGGTGGTGGCAGACGAGGAGAAGCTTGCCAACGAAACCCCAATTCACTGGGTCATCATCAATAATGCTGGAAACACCTTGTTAGGAGCAGTCGAAGATATCAGCGAAGAACAAATATCTGGCTATCTCCAGACAAACTTGTTCGGCACCATTCGCGTGTGGAAAGCAATGCTTCCGGCTCTGCGACGCCAACGTCAGGGCACACTGATCACAATTTCGTCCATTTGGGGGTTTGTACCTAAATGCGAGCATATGATGTACAGTGCTGTTAAAGCTACCACCGAATCTCTCTCAGAGTCATATGCCAATCTTCTTGCGCCTTTTGGCGTGCGAACCCTGATTGTGGAACCTGGAGGGTTTCGCACCAGCTTCCCGGGCAACAGTTCTAAGGCGGACGGTGGCGTTACCGAAGACTATAGAGAGAAAATCTCCGAGTGGATGAATATTGTCGATGACGCCGGGAAAAATCCAAGTATGGTGAGCGGAGACCCAAAATCATTCGGACAGCGAATTCTGGAGGCAGTGGAAGGGTCGGCAGCGTTTCAGGAGGTGTTGGCACAGCACAACATTGAAAAGCCACTACGAATTCGACTAGGATCGGACTGCTATGCTATCTTTGGGGAGAAACTGAAGGAAATTCTTTTTGACTATGAAAAGATGGCAGCCATTGCAAAGTCCACGGATGTTACAAACTAAGTTCTGCATAGAGGTACTCTAGATGAGCACGCAAAAGCGGACAAAAGCGACGTGAGCGGACGTGTTTTGTATTTACACTATCAAGTATGCCCGAGAAAAGCCTTTCCGAATAGTTGGATGTCTAAAAGTAGTTCTAGGACGCCGAACTGACAGTCCAGAAGCCCAGAACGGCACGAAAGATCTTAGGCCAACAGTGCCAGTTATCTATTGTAGTATGACATTAGCAGGAAATCATCTCAGAGCTACGACCAGCTTATTTCATCCATCCACGTACCTCTAGGCCTTCGCTGCAGATACATCAAGTAGACGTTGATCTGGTCTGGTACCGCAGCGCCCAACAGCAGTTTCATTTGCAGTGAGGCGTTCGTGCATTGCCTTTTAGTGAAGTCGTCACTGCTACCGCTTGGGAAGTCCGTCGATTTCTCCTGCAAGAAGGTATTCGAAATAGGGTTTTGCTGTATAATTTTGATGGATTTGGCGTTATTGTTTATATTTACAGCAGCGACAGACCGCTAACCCTAAGGCAATTAATCAAGATACCAAGTCGCGGATAAGCCTTGTCGTGCTTGCATAAGGGAAGAATAAAATCCATAAGCACCGGAGTCCATGAGTTTCAACACCCCGTTGCGATCGAGCAAAGCAAGGTACTCAACTAAACGGAAGAGAAACCGTTAGCCTAGAACTGGGCAAAGTATATCCATTTCGGTGCAAACTCACGTCCGATAGCCCATTGCTTCCCTATGCATCCTAGGCCCTGGACAACCTGCCTAAACGCATCACGCATCTCCGGCTCATGGTCTTCTTGCAAGAACCACGCGCACTCAGTTGCAGTAAGGTATAGGCAATGCGCCAAGAGCGGGCACTCGGGAGTAACCCGTGACATCATAGGTACTGCGGAGGAAGCAATAGCTTTAATGCTAGCGAGACTCAAGCCCTGCATCTCTGTCTCCAAGACACTACGTTCTGGTGTTATGGTGCCTTGGTTCTCGTTGCAGGCGTACAAGCTGTAAAGCAGGTACCGCGCGCATACGCACACAGCGAATGCACCCTGCGCTGCCGACCGGAAACTCGATAAAGCCTCACAGTCGGGATTTGTTTCTTCAATGGAGGATTGTAGAGCGGACAAGGCATAATGTAGCCCTTTCGCCTCTTGTAAGGTGCCGCTAACGTCTTGCGTGTGCTTCTTCGCCCTTTTGTGCTGTATGACCATGCTGAGCATGTGAGCTGCCTGACACAGCCGTGCAAATAAGCTCACATTGGTGATAGAGCTGAAGGCTGTCGTGTAGAGTGCTTCGCTGGGTACTATTTCTCCATTATCCCAGTCGTCATCATTGACAGGTAAAAGCTCATCCAAGCCAGGCTCCGGAGCTGCAAATGGCAAGCAACTTGGCTCGATATGAATAAACCTGTCTGGCATTAGATGAATCTTCCCATAGTGGCAGGTGTACTACCTTTCAAGAACGAAGACAGCCCACCAGGTTCGCCTTTGCTCCTCACGCAAGGTCCAGGTTTCTGCTGGTTTGAAAAGCGGCTGAGTTTGTCGCCTGTAGAGCCCCATAAGTAAGCCTAGACGCGCGGCACGACCAATAGTAAGGTAAGCTGCCGGATAAATAGCATGAGAAAGCTCGAAGGCCGTTAACAATACAAGGCATTGGATGAGTTGCAAGCATACGAAGCCCGCTGATTCAACGCTAGAACACAGCGATCTTGTAAGAATGTAAAGGTCGGACTCGGCGGGTTGGTTGCTGGGTGTCGTGGTACAAAGCTTCATACACAGAAGAAGGAGCTCATGGCAGCTATCGCGTTCCGTATGGGTTTCGCGCAACTCGTGCATGATGCGTTTCTTGCTGATAACAGGAAGCCACGTGTGGAAGCTTGTGAAGTACCTTTCGCAGAGTGCCAATCTATCAGACTCCAGGTAGTCTGATACAATGCGCCTCACCGACGATTGGTGACTCGGAGCTAAGGCGTTCATCATCAAAGGTGATAAATGGTCTTGATCCAAGAAGAACTCGGGCGGGAAAGGGGTTATTGGCCCCTGTACACGATCTCGAAAGCCGACTCTTGGTAACAAGGTCTCTGCTATTCGTGGCGATTGACTCCCATAGGGCAATCGCTCCACGTGATGCGGCCTGCCAGCTCCATGCGGACTGATGATATTGTCGGTAGGCATGGAATCGGAATAGTCACACTCCTTGCGGAGTCGAACGCACTGTCTCGTGAGCAAAGTTCATTTTGATAAGCGCCGCAAAAGGGTCTAACATACAAGGGAACAAGCAGGAAGACTTTTGGAGCATTTTCTTTTCAGGCGTCTATTATCACTAATCAGCATTCTGGCGTTCTTGCGGTTGCGTCGATGCCGTACCGACATGCCCGACATGCCTGAGACGCCATGGGTGGCGTTATAGAAAACATAGCCTAGGAATGAATGAGCTGCTTCAGGTTTGCCCTCAAACCGCATTGGAAAGAAGCAGACATACGAGCGGACGTCCCGCGGTGCAAACATGCTGATGGATGCATGTGGAGCGGGGGTTGAGCTCCACAAGCGGATCCTAGCCGCTTGAGCCGCTTTTGTCAGTTGGCGCACCCAATAGTACAAATCCCACGGCTCGTGGGGAGCAGGTCTAGGAGCGGATGCAGATGCGGAGCAGGGTAGGAGCGGATGCAGGTGCGGAAGCCAATCATCAACATTTCGCGACTCGCTACGACGGGTGAAACATCGCGAGGCGAGGTGGCGACGCCGCAAAGGCCGAGAATGGCACGATTCGTCACATTAGAGCGGCCAAGGAACTGGTTCTTACCCACACACACAGAGTCTATCACACCCGGTGACCTAGGTCAGAAGGGCAACTATTAGCTAATTACATGACCTCTTCTTCAACTTGCGTCTCTCTCTCGCCAAAGCCCTTGCGATGTTGCACCCAGTTCTGCCTCTTTCCTGCATCCTATCTCGGTTCTATAACCCTCCCGCGGGGAATTATACTACGCAAGCCTGCTTAAAGGCTATTCTTCAAGTGTTCAGTATCCTATCTACAGCAACTGAAGCGGTACTAAGTAGTGGTGAGTTGGTGGTGGGGTTGGCCCTCGGTTGGCGTCCAGCCGGCCAGTCGCTATCGCAAACCCTGATTGTGGCTCTCACTGCCCGCATGTCTGGTTCCCAGTCATGTTTGTCTGATCGTGTTTTGCCTCCCAGATAGTAGGAGAGGTTGCCTTTCTGCGTAGTAGTGCATTCTAGCATTGCGCTGCTCTGTCCATTTGAAGCAGGTGAAAAGGAAATGTTCGACGGTTTCTCGGCCCGTCCACAAGCGCATAGGTCGGAAGGTGCCGCCTGAATCTGGTGCAGGTAGTCGTTCAGCCTCGCCATGCCCGTTCGCAATTGGACGAGCACACTGGCCTCTTTGCGTCCAAGTTGGTCATACAGTTTCTTGGTGTGTTTTCCCGGTAGCGCTACGTCGATACCTTGTCGGGTAAACTGTTGGTCCTGAGTTGCTAGCTCTGCGGAACTCGGACGCTATCAGCCTTGATATGTGCTCTATATGCAGAGTCTTGCCAGCGATAACCTCCGAATGCATCGAGCCACGGGATCCGCGGGCATCGCTCTCCCATCTTCGGCCGCTGTCGCTTCAGCTCCTCCCTGCTGTGCGCGTCCCACTTCTGCAGAAGGTCCAGTGTCGCCCTCAGCTCGCTGCCCGTTATTCGGTGAGGCTCCGCTTGTAGGTGCCGTCGCTGAGCCGCCGGTTTGGGTAGGAGGCACGTCTTGCATAGCCGGCACACGACCACCTTGTGATCTCTATCTTATCGAAACCTGTCTAGCCTCCCCGTGATGATGATGATGGCCTTCTTTCCTGGTTCGCCTGCTCTCTTTCGAATCCTCCTCCTCCCTCCCTTCCCCCTCGAATCGGGGTCCTTGCCGTTGTTCATATATGCTACGAATGCTCACTTTGCCCCCTTTCCCTGTTCTGATCTCTCCCGTCCCTTAGTCGCCTGAGACTAAAAACCCATGCTTTTCCGCTAGAACTTCCCCGCAATCAATCTCCTCGATAGCCTCAAACCCCCTGCTAACCCTCGCTCGCCCTAGCTCCCGTCCTCCAATCGTCATCCTGCCTTTTACCTTCATCTGCACTCGCGTCTTTTGCCATCCCATACAAAATTGCCCATTTCCCGAGTGACTTCTCGCCATCCTAATCCTTACCCCTGAGTCCTTAGCCCCAACTTCGACTCGACCCTAAGTCACCGCCACCGCAATCCCCCCCTACGAAAGCTACCAGGGTTACGCACCTTGATATCCCCGACCGGATCCTTGTCTGTCTCCTCGACTCTGGCCTTTAACCCCAAGTCACTCACGGCCCCGCTTAAAGGCCTTTCACCGAAATTACGCCGGATGAGAGTTGGTAGGTTTACTTCTTATTTGAATATTCTTCTTAGTATATTTTATCTCTTTTTTCTATTTTTCTCAACATTCCCCACCCTTCTGCTATCTACTTCTATCTCCTTATTTTATAGTTACTCTTTTAATCTCTTTGTATCTATTAAAAACAGCACCTATCTCTCTTATATTATATATCTAGACATTTAAGTTTATATAAGCCACTTACCAAGATAGCCTAGGTAGTAAATATAACTAACCCTAACCCTGACGCGAATTTCTGGCTGATGGCGGTTTCTATATTCGTCAAGCGCTCAAGTGATTTAAAATGAGGTAAGCACGGTCAAGGTGAGAAGACCAAGGCCGGGCCCGTTCAGGTGGAGGACTCTGAGCGCGCGAGAAATGCTCCGCTATATGTTAATATCGTTGTTCTAAGCCGTAGTTCAGGGAGGGTTACAGTCATCGACTTCTCGTCTGGTTCCGTTCCTGGTCAAACTTTGTGGGAAAAAAGTCGTTCAATATAGTCTCGACTATACTGACTAGCCGAGAGTGCAGCATGTGTTAAGATGTTGCCATAGTAGCCCTAGGCAAGATCAAGGACGCCTTTTGGATAACCCGAGTCCTCCCAGGCCTCATCCCATCCAGCCGACCGCACCCACGGAAACCCCGAATGAACCAGGATTGTGCTGTCGAGGAGAACGTACATAGCTTTTAGCCATGTCACATCATCCTTTATTCGAATCCATGGTCGATCGCGGTATTTTTGAGAATTGCATTGAGCAATAACCAGAGCCCGTGCTACCTTGACAACGTGGCCATCATCGGGTTTGCCATGGAATCGCGGGAGCAGCTCCTCCGTACTGCCAACGAGGGAGGCATCATGTGGTGTGTAATTAGCAACGCTTTCGATTTGGAGTGGAGGACACCATCGGGCCACATATTGAAGAATGTCAAAGCGATCCTTCCACTCAAGAATACGATGCTTGACCTTCTCTGGGATCCAGGTAGCTGGGCCGAGCAAGAGAAGAATTGGCGCCAGCGTGAGATGATGACTGGTTCCTTGAATCAGTTTGCTGCCAACTTGCTCCCAAAGCATACACTGCTCAGAACGGATACTCACATCAGGAAAAAGTCGTACCTAGGGAGATGGGGAGGATGAAATACCGAGGCCGAGGCCATGTACGCAGCAGTGTGAATGTTCTCAACCACCCTTTCTTCCATATCGTCGGGGTCAATCTTTACTCGGCTGAGGTATGCTATAGCCTCGTCAGGGCAGAAAATCTCAACCCCATCTAGCATCGCGTTGGGATTATCATGGCGAACGCTGTTGACGAAATCCTCATCGGAGTGTACTTGTTCGAGTAACTCGGGGAGCGTTAAACTCATCTTGGATGGGTCTGCTGCTGCCGCTTTTTCCACCTTAGACAGGAAAGTTCCGACATAGTTATCGTGGATGGCGGCCTGCGCTAAGGCTTCGGCGATAATAGCAGGTTGCTCCCATTCTATGCCGTACATGAGTTGGATTAAGGAGTGAGCGAAGCCTGACCGTTCAATTAGCCTTCTATTCGCTTCTGTAGTCAATTCCTGACGTGGGGTAGATTTGATCGTACTACTCCAACTGCGATTGAACAGCTCTTGAGCGCTTTCTGTGTCCCCCAAGAGATAGTCCACTACCACTTGCTGCCAACCCTTCTTTTCAACTTCGCTCTGGAAAAACCTGAGGAAGTCAGGGTAATATTTGACTTTACCGAGATATTTATGCGCATTGGTCCAGTTACTCTGCAGCTCCTCGAAAACGCCTGCATGGGGTTTCACGGTTGCGGCTTGAAATGTTGAGTCAATGTCAAACGCATTTTGCAGCGCTTCAGAGTTTCCTCCTGTCCCGTATATAGTGAGCAGGTGGTGAGCCATCTACGAGATTATGAGTAGCTAGAACTGTAACAGTGGTTTGATCGTTGAAACTAGACATACATGATTGTGAAATCCTTTGGCCGTGAAATAGACGTGGTGATTCTATAGATATAAATCATCAGTATAAGCAGTTCAGTAGCTGCAGGTTCGACGCACTTCGAGGTCCTTTTGGAGGAGCTCTGAGACTTTAGTAGCAGCAGCTTCATCGCACTTGTAACCCATTAAACCACAATGACCAGGGTCAACCTGAATCTTGTATGAGGTAGCCATGTCCACGTTGGAGTAGGTCTTGCTTAGGTTTGGAATGTAGTATTAATGGTGTGCTAGAAAGGATATTGGGGTACTGCTGCGGGACCTATCCTACTTATATATTTAATACTTCGGCATCGCCTACCAAGTATAGCTTATATTATTAATGGTGCCGTGGTATTGTTTTCCAACGCTCCAATGGCCCCACCCCGCTCCCGCTCCCGCCCCCGCTCCCGCTCGGATGCTCATTTGCGCATCTGCTCGAATTGGCTAGCTCAAGACTCCAGCCCTGTGTAGATAAACAGATATACAAGATTTACAATACCAAGTTGTTACAAACCAATGTTAGACTAACCCGCGCAGATACCACGGCCAGGAACGGAGGTCGTAGGCGTCAGGACCTACGACCGCGGGGTCACGGGATGACTAGCCCAAGATGGGTCCAGCCGACGACGGTTGGCTCACGCCAACTCGGGCGTGAGCCAGACAATAGAGTCACGTGACGCTGATACAGTAAGGTGGATAGGCCAGGATAGGATACCAAGATCACTAGATATAGCGGGATCACGACCGCGACGCGAGCCAGTGATCCCAGATAGATCACCACTCACTCGTGAGCTAATGATCTAGACAGAACTTAGATGTATATAGAGCATAGTCCCTACCATAGTTAGAACTAATAGGCTTAATGCCGCGCCCAGGCGCGCTTCTTACTGACGACTGCGCTTCCTACGCCCTTAGAAAGCCCAGTCCTTTGAGAGCGTTGCTTTCGGCATCGGGGCCTCAAGTCTTAAGCTCCGGTTCCTCTATATATAGCGTAGATTAAGATATACAAAGAAATACTAAATTTATATATAGGTAGAGATAGAAACTATAGGAGTTAATTGTATCTAAAAATATTATGTTCTATTTAAAAGACTAGATAGGATTAGAAATAAGAATCACTTTAGTAAGTATAATAAGGATAGGTAAAGGTATTTAATAAGAATATAAAGTCTTAAAGATATAAGTATAGTAAACTAAATATTTTAGGTATTAGATTAAAAGATTACTAGCGTGGGAAGATATAGTAATACTATATAGCGAAGGTAATAAAAAGTTTTTCGAAGGTAGTAGGAGTAGATAATACAAGACTCAGATAATAAAACTCTATTCGCATAGACTAACTCCTAATAACAGTCTGACACATATTGATGCCTACACTTTTATTCCCGCCGAGTACGATTTTTTCAGCGCCGTCCGAATTTCTAGCAGCTCCCAGACGATCGCTGTCTTTGTGCTCAAGGCCAAGAAAGGCTTCTCCACCGTTTTTGGAGAGTGGCGCTTCAGAAACGGCCAGGAGGCGCACAACCCTTGTGTCACACCGAGATGCCCGATCTCATATCTGCACCTATGGCGAATACGTCGGGAGACGAAACAGCTTTGTTCTCTTTCTTAGGGACACTCAACGATTCCCAGGACCCCTAGGACCCCCAGGGTTTTACCATGGCCTTCGGCGGTCAGGCCGACGGCACCTACAACGAGCTATCGAAGCCATTTTTGCTCTACAACTGGGAGTTTGGGCTTCACGGGCTGATTCTACTCATTGATCGCCTGTTCAAGGCCCAACAGTTTGATCAAGCTCTTGCCGCCTGCCACTACGTGTTTAACCCTATGGCCAAGGGCGACAAGTTCGACATGAAACGGTTTTGGGTCTTTCTGCCGTTCAAACACGTCAAGACCAAGACAGTAGAAGCCTTCCTTCAGTCATTCTAGGCGAATGCGGTAAGTTAGGTGGTTCTCTATCCATACCTACGCTGGAGAAGCTAGCTTTGCTTACGTTTTGGTACTATGTTGACTGACACATTTAACTTAGAACGGACGTTAATGAATGGCGAGATAATTCGTTTGCGCAGCATGCCGTAGCCCGAGGAAGGCCGATCGCGTATATGAAGTGGATAGTCATGAAGTACACTGAGATCCTCATTGAGTACGGTGATTACTACTTCCGACAGAATACACTCAAGACCATTCCCTAGGCGATCCAGGTCTACCTCCTCGCATCAAATCTCTACGGCCCAGGAGGGCAAAAGATTAAGAAGAAAGGGAAGGTGAAAGCATACACCTATAACAGTCGTGTGTTTGATTTTTCCACAATCATTTCGAAGATGGCACCACGAAGGGCTATCCCGCCTAGCTAATGCCAACACTAACTGCCTCGTAGTTCTCAACAGGTACGGCGCCTTTTCCAATGCAATGGTGCAGATGGAGAACTTGTTTCCCTTCAGCAACCAGACATCGCTTCCGATCGGAAAGACGTATTCAGGTTCGCTGGAACGTTGTACTTCACAATACCAGACAACCCAAATCTGCGAGCTTTAGGCGAAAAAATCGACGATCCTTTGTTCAAGATCCACCACACAGGACATCAACGGCATTTTTAGAAAAATGCCACTCTTCGAGCCACCCAACGACCCGGCACTCTTGGTCCAGGCTACGACGCAAGGAGTCTCGCTCAATAGTGTCCTCAGTGACCTAAGCGGACCCATGCCTAATTACTGCTTTCAGTATCTGCTCCACCGCGCCCCGGGGCTGACTTCCGAGGTCAAATACTTCGGGCATGCGCTCCACGCTGCGCGGGAGAAGCAGCACAGCGAAACGTACGCGGTCCTGCGTGCACGGCACGAGACATCCACCCACAACGCGGTCATGGAAATGAAAAAACTGGCTTTGGAAGAAGCCAACAGTAATCTTGAGGCTCTGGTGTACTCCCATCAAAATCCTAGAGTCTTATGCGGTACTATCTTTAACTAGTAGATGAAGAGCTCTCGGCGGTTCCCGGGGCCGCCACTGAGTTCCTGGAGCTCAACCAGAAGCTACAGGCTCCCGTCGAGCAGTGAGGGCTCAAGCTGCTACCGTCTGAGAAGGAGGAGATGGACCAATTCGCAAACGCCGCCATTGTTGGACACGTCGTGGCGGCCCTCGAGACCCTCGCAGGTGGCTTCCACGCTGCCCCTTCGACGGTTGCTTATGCCACATCGTTGGGATGCGGTGCCGCCGTCACCTGGAGTTCGTCCAACCTGAGCTACTTCACATCGACGGTGGCTCGGTCCATCGGCATAACCCAAAATGACATGAGTTACCGGGCTGGCGTGGCCGGGCGCAAGGCGATCGCACTGCGGTCCCTCAACGACTGCTTGCAGCAGGTCAACATTGCAGGATACGAGATATCCACCATCGAAAAGCAGATCGCAGCCAGCAAGATTTGCGTCGCCTTGTCGAGCAAGGATATTGTGATGCAGCAGCAGCAGATTAACCAGGCCCGCGAGATGGAAGATTTCATCCGCCAAAAACACTCTAACACAGAACTGCACACTTGCATTTTGGGCCAAGCGCGCAAGCTGTTTTACGCGACATATACTCAAGCCTTCGACTTCGCCAAAAAAGTGGAAAAGCTGTTCCGGTTTGAGCGGCCCAATCTGATGAGTGGCAATAACCCCACTTTGATTCAACCTGGATACTGGAACGCCTCTCGCGACGGCCTGCTCGCTGGTGAAAACCTATACCACGCGCTGAAGCAACTCCAGACGGCATATATGCCGGATCGCGGATACGACTACGAGGTGACCAAGAATGTGTCACTTCGGCAGCTCGATTCCATGGCACTGCTGCGGCTGCGTGAGCTGGGAATTGCTGAGTTTACACTACCCGAGATGCTTTCGACATGGACTTCCCCGGCCATTACGCGCGGCGTGTCCGATCCGTCGCAGTGACCGTCCCCTGCGTCGTGAGACCGTATGTGGGCATTGCCACTATGTTTCCAAGACACAACTGTTTCCTACCATTCAAAGGGAGGGACTAGGCGGTTTCATCATAGTATCTTCGAGGTCTGGCGATGAGAATGCGATGTAAAATTAGAGAATTGCTTCATCTGAATTCGATTTCAATCATCAACTATGGAAGGGTCTGATTATGCTTTCTTGAAATTAAGGTGACCCCCTTCCTTAGCGAGCTGAGCATACATTACGATTCTCCTATGTGATATTAGACCTAAGCGAAGATAACATCTTGAAGGTCGTATGACTCAGCCCGAAAGCGAATTCATTCAAGGGTATGTATTCTTCGAAGTCCTCTACCAGGGTGTAGCTTGACTGGGTTGTCTTTAGAGGTCGACACTGGGAATGAGAGATATAATTGGGGAACCGCCCTGCCTGAACGTGTCTCAGTGTTGGAAAGTGTAAGCGAAACTTCGATCACATCTTCCCACAGATCTGGGTGACCTCCTATCTTCATTAGGCGAGAAGGGTCCGGTGACGCGCTAAAGTTCTTCTCTATGACATTGAATTCGAGCGAAGACATCTTGAAGGTGGTGCAGCTCAACCCAAATCCAAACTCGTACAGCGGTGTGACGTTTCTTGCATCAAAGCTCTTATAGTCAATCATTTGACCTTTAGTGAAATCCGCTTGCCGTCCTCGAGGATCTGTATCGTTGGTCGAATCATTTACAATCGGGAATCCGTAGTCCTCTTCAGTCTCTAGAATCGTGTATGGCAAGCGCCCTGCGGGACCCTGTTCTTCCCAAAGAACGTCTACGATAGAGTTACCGCTCTGTTCTCCCGGATAGTGTGCAGCAAGGATAGCTGTAACGTTAGGATGCCGCGCCAAGAGGAGCGTGTTGACAGTTTCAGAGTTTGATAGTGACCTCAGTGCTCTTCCGTCAGAACAACAACGCGAGCTTGTGCTATCAGGGTACCTTGTCTTCAACTAGAAGAACAAGATAAACACCGAAGAAGCACTATTCAAAAACCTCCAAGGGAGGACCTAGCCCCGTACCGGTGATCTGGTAAGAATTACTGCGGATAGGCGGTGTATGATAGAGGGGTAGGATTAAGGATATGATCAAAAGAGGTAGGCATAGAACAGAAGGGCTAACCGCAATGCCTTTGCATATTGATATATATATTAGGGGGAGAAAAAATCTCTCCCTTCAATGTCAAGGGAACGCTATTGCAACATGCAGACATTGCCGCCGCAGCGTGTATTGGGGTTCCAAACGATTACTGAGGGAGACCGTTGGAACGCCAGGCTCTCCCGCAATCGCAAAGGGTTATTAAGCTAGAAATAAAAAATACCAAGTTCTAGTTGCGAGGTAAATTTGCACCTTATAAAATACCGGAACACTTTTTTTAGCTTGGCAACGGTAGAGGCATCCCGGAAAAGCTACCATACAATCACACTAGAAAGCTAATGAAGAGTGAATTTCGTAACATCGCTAATAGTTTGGCAAACTAGCTTAATCCGTAGGTTAATGAATATCTTATATCTAGCTGTAGCCTGTAAATGTCTATCGGTGTATCTTCGCAGAGAAGTATTGCTGCTTGACACCACCAACCTACCAATTCGCACCATTGTCCCAGCTTTCTGATATATACGCCATCAACTTTGAAGAGACTATAAATTTATCTTCTAGTGCGCTGTCTAGCAGCTTCTGGATCGTCTCTAGGCTATGATGATAGAGATCACAACCCAGAGCATTCTTCTTATTAATGTCTCCCTTCTCTTCAGTTGCTATATGTCGTCTAAACACCAAAGACACTTTCTCTTTGCACAGGAGCTTTTCCACCAGAGTTACTATTGCGATCTGTTGGTCAAATCTAAACAGATGCAGAAAAGAGCCGAAGAAGATGATATCGATCTTGCCGTGAAAATCTCCCAGGAAGTTTTCGACAAACACATCTCCGGTGTAGAAACGTGCTTTGAGCGTCACTCGATCGCGAAAAAGGTCGTATCCGAGGTTGATAAACCGCGCTTCCTTGTCCACGCCAATGATATTTTCGGAAGGCGCACCGTCGTGGATGAGTTTCCTAATGTCTTGATCGAAGCAACAGCCCAGATCAAGGAAGGTCTCTTCGTTCTGAGCGCGTTTGAAAACCTCCGAATATACCGGCGACAGACAAGCGGGTAAATCGAGTAGTCGAAAAACTCCAATGCAGGGATACGACAGGCTACATCGATCAGTGAAGAACCCACTCTTTCTATGACCGTGTGAACTTACATCTCCTATCCTTTGGCTCGAATCCGGTAGATGTATTCCAGAATCTCATCGTCCGGGATCTTTGAGTATTTACTGAAGATTTGGCGGGCGGTTGCGGGGACTCGACTTAATGTTTCCTGATACCACGCGACATCGCGAGACGCTTTCTTCATCTCATTCGTTCAATCTACCGTCTCTAAGAAGACAGTCGTGGGTGTCATCGTTCTAAGCAATTGGTAGCTTCAGCATAAACGAACAGATATCCGACAGGAGGTTAGGGAGTGCTACCTAGTTCAGACTACAACTTAGCTGTATTTATGTAGGCATTGGCGGAATATATAAGATGCTTTTTAGAATCATTACAGTCCTTGAAATTCTTATGTTAGATTGTAGACTGTGCATAGACTGCTGGAGCTTAGCCGCGCCAAGGCTCCAGTAGTATGGTGGTGGCATGGTGGTTTGGACTAGTTATTTAGTCTTTCGGGGGCACCTACTGGCCGTAGAGACTATCCTGTCTCGTTCCTCTGTCCCCTAGCGTCTCTAAATACCTAATACCTATAAGCGCTACTACTCCCGCCTCTAGCCTACACGGGCATTATATAAGGCTAGAGTCCTATAAAACTATGTAACTAAATACTAAAACATAGGCTCGAGGACTACCGCCCGCCTACTAACACGCTGCCTGGTAATGGTATACGTGAGCTGCCAGGCAATCAAGGTCAAGTACGATGGCCAGACCCAGTATCACCCTCAGCTCCACTCTTCTCATAGTATGCAGTATCATTTCTGTCTTCTTTATCCTCCTCTACATCCAACCTGGAGCCACCGGCCGCGAGCTTAGTGATTGTAGTAGTACCATCGAGGAGGCCCGCGCCAAGGATTGTGTCTTCGACAATCTTGCCTGCTACTGGATGCAACCCGCATGTCTCTATAAAGAACTTCTTCAGGAATTCCGCTATCGCGCTCCAATGATCTAGTACTATAATAATAGAACCCAATACTCGGATGCAACCTACATTCCCGATGAGCAAATCTATAGAGGGACTTCGAATTTCCCTACTTATCGGGCGCTCGCTCGACATTACGTGACTAAACTCTCGACAGAGAAAAAACAAAAACATACAACGGCGAACTTTCACTAGATGGGATCGCGGCGAATGGTCACGTATCTAGGTACTTGCCAGCCAGCACTCTATTTAATTGCGCTAGCTCAAACTGGGAAGTATTTATTTTAGAGCCCTATCGTCGCATGTGCGAGTATGGCACTTTTTTGTGGTTGGATACGGAATAGCAATACTAGGCAACGCCGGCTCTCTATTCTTCTAAGGCATAGTATGGCATTTCAGAAAGAATCCTGTATGATTAGGCTAAGACCTTCTAGGTACCGACTTACAACTTGTCAGAATAGTAATGGATTAGGCGATTATATAAACTAATACTATCTATAGGCTGTGTAGGATGATATAATAGTGACAAGGTGTTTCTACGCAAGACGCAAGCAGAGATTGGAAATCTTACTATATATTAGGTATATTCATATACAGTTTAAACAGCCTTTAGTATATTTAATAATCGTATTTGCTATAGGTTTTAGAGAAATATGAAAAGTAGTCTTCTTTTAAAGAAGTCTAAAAGTTTTACATAGCTAGTAAGTCTCTCCCTATATCTTTCTATTTACAGAATATATAAAATCGATATATACTTTATATCTACTACCTAGGTTTTACTCTATAGTGAAAAGCGCATGTCTATATCCCATATAGTGTGATACGTTATAGTGAATAATAAGCCACGTCCACTTCAATAGAGGGGTACACTGTATATATCATGAGAGTTGCTTGTGTTGAACAATACTACCTCTCCATCCGCTTGAACAAAATGAAAGCAATTCAATCCCATCATACGACAGCCTCGGACGATCTTCAACCCATATTTCTGTGCTCTCAACCATGCCTCAAAGAGCCTTTGTCCTTGAGAGCGCCTAGCATTGAACCGAAATTGACCCATAAAGAACTGAATGGCAGCCGGAGTCGGGCACTCTGAAGGAACTCCCGCGACAGTCGGTGCCGCTCCAAGTGGTAGTAGTACAGCCACTTTTACCGTCAACTACACATTATCCTACGCTATAGGGGCTACATACCTGCCACTAACGCTGATAGAGCGTTTGCCTGAGGGAACCGCTGCGCAACGGTATGAGCCTGAGCCGACCAAGGTGAAGGTGTTTACGGCGCCATTGCAAGCATCGCCTCCGAATGTGCGAACAGTTGCGCTGTCGTCACGAGCTTCAAGGGGAGGAACCGCACTTGCAGTGCTCATGGACGCAAATAAAGCCAAGACGGAAAATTTGATAGCGTGCATGTTGGATAATAGGTAACTAATTGGGATACTCGAGGGAAGACAAGCTGTGATAGTGATGCTCCATGAAAAGACATTCTGAATCTGCTTTATATACCATGAATTATGATCACTCTTTCTCGCCAGTCTTACAGGGGTATGCATCCAAGCCTCTTCATGATTTGATTTAGTAATCATCCCATGCGCCGCTACTGACGGTCACACGACTCAAATTATTTACAATCGTTTGCAAGCCAGTGATATGCCGAGCTTTGCGAAATCCACGGTGTCAGCTCGTAGATGGTATACGACCGTTGTTATGGACTATCGAATCAAAGTATCGACATAACGAATACGAATTACTTTCGCTCTTTTGCACTTGTTGGTTCTTTCAGCATTATAGCCAAGAGGGGAAGAAATGCGCCACTGATACAGCTGTTGTTACGCTCGGCATACTGCGCCAGCAGCGAAAAATGGTTGGCGTAATTACGGCGGTGTGAACATGAAATTTGACATGACTGTGTCTAAGCGGATACCTGCGGGACATTCCGGACGAGACGGAAGATGCTCGTTGCTAGGAGCACCAGCGTTTATAGGAACGTGTAGAATTGTTGCTTGGAAGTAAAGTTAGAGAAAAAATATTTCCATCTAATCAAAGCTCAGTACGCACAGTCTGAGGTGGTGCAGGGTGCTTGCAAAAATGCGTGGCTCTATAGTTGGCGGGTAAATGATTCCAATCGCACAATAAATTTAGACACGCAAGCTCGTTTCAATTGCTTTAACCGCTACTTTCTCTCGAGGGGGAAAGTTATCTAGACTAACCCTCGCTAAGAGCGCGCTATGATTGGCCGAACTTTCACACCGAAAAGTAAGAAAATACCTTATTCCCCACAAAATCCCACGTCAGATAATTGTTCACCGTAAGATCGGACCGATATTAGGCATGTGATCCTGAGACTCCTTTCTGGTTCCGCACAAATCCACTTAAATGACCGAGGTCTATTGTAAACATTCACGTAGATCTGCTTCGCTAGCTATAATAGCTATACACCAAATGTGTGTTTCACCGTGGTTTGAGTTTTATCGCACAATGCGTCACATTCTATTCGAGGGACCAAAATTCACTGAGACCCAATGGATCACATGCCGACTTCTACACATTTGAATTTACGATCACATTGCATGTAACTGTATATATATTTCTGAGTTCCCCTGAATGGCCTGAATATATCTGGCAGC